>Ga0334887_1002848_pt1 | contig 18441 bp, 21 predicted proteins | sample GraSluR1_MG_10_FD_207217 | JGI IMG/M metagenome (GOLD analysis project Ga0334887, IMG submission 207217) | Sludge microbial communities from methane-producing bioreactor in Wageningen University, Netherlands - Granular Sludge_18_07-R1 | ecosystem: Engineered > Bioreactor > Anaerobic >...
AATGTCTGGATGCTGCCAGGCTGCTTGAAAAAACAGCGACAATGATTGGTTTCAATATAATAAAAGCAGCCATGATCGCTGAGTATAAGGGCAAAGCTATCAAGCCAGACGAAAATAGAAGATTTTCACTCACCACGCTCGTACTAAATTTTGCGGTCAACCCAATTCCCAGGATCAGCGATTGTCGCTGTCCTAAAATTTTATGAAATAGCAAATATGAGATTAACATTCGGATAGTTATAGAAATCATAATGATTGCCAGGATTAATAAGGGGAAACTTGCAATTGCATTGATCGACATTTTTCCACCAAGACTGAGAAAAAAGAACGGTCCCAGGAATATATTGGCAACAAAGAAAATCGGCTTCTTAAATCGATTAATAAATTGTTCTGGTAAAAATTGTTTCACAGAAATGCCGCTGAAAATCGCAGCAATAACGCTCAAATTTCCATCTCCTTGTGAACCCAAATAAATAAAAGCGTACATAAACAGGAAAATACCAAAAGGAATAACGAAAGAATCCATCGGTATTTTACTCAAATGCTTTCTTGAAAATTTACCAATGAATATGGAAAACAAAGTTGCCAGTAATAAACCAAAGAAAGTTAAGAGCAAGGACAATGTTCCCCCTTGCGAATTTCCTTGCCGCAAAGCTGGAAGAGAGATAATCAGCGCAAGCGAGAGAATTTCAAAGATGTCATCGAACACGCCAATACCTAACGCAAGTTGTCCAAATTTTGTCTTCTCCAGGCCAAATTCCTTTAATAATGCAAGAAGGATAACTTCCCCCACTGTTCCAAAAGCAATTCCTGCCAGCAAGGCGATCCCAAATGAGTGGCTAACAAATTCAGGATATACAAAAAAGAAAAATAGCGCCAGTACAAATCCTTCTGTTAAGGTGAGGGCAATATTTCCAATGACAATATGCTTTCCCAATTTTTTGATTTGATCGATTTCCAGGTCAAGTCCAATGGAAAACAGAAAAAATAACATGCCCAAACGTGACAAAAACTGGAAATTAGCGCTTTGCATGACATCTGTAAACCAACCCAATGCAGTGAAAGTCATTCCCAGTATCACCACGGTAAACATCCAGGGCAGGCGTAAATATTTATGAATAAAATAACCAACCGTTATTACAGCTAGACAAACTATTGTTAAAACAAAAAATACTTCCATCGTAATCCTCTTTTATTATTATGACATGCGCCAATTATCGACCATAAAATGATTGAAAACAATATCTCTTGAAAACTTTCCGCTCTAATCTTCTGGTGAGCATCGTGGACAAGAACACTGAACTTTCTTTCTTGTGATATCAGGTGCATCTTGGTCAGTGATTTTATACACAATATCAAGCAAATTAAAAATCCTGGGGTCAGTTATATTGTAGTAAATATGCCATCCATCACGACAATCTTCAATCATTCCTGCTTCTCGTAATACAGAGAGCTGCTGAGAAATGTAAGCCTGACGCAATTCCAGATATGCCTCCAGATGACAAACACAGTGTTCCCCATCTCGCAAGATTTCCAGAATGGCAATTCGGGCAGGATGAGATAATGCCTTAAATATTTGTATCTGTTTTTCAAGAGATGTTATTTGAATGATTGATCCTTTGCCTTTCATCATAAATTCCAATTTTTGTGCTGTCTATGTTTCAACTTTTCGCTCAATGAATACATTAGCATGTCCTGAACTTAAATGATCTATGAATCATTTTGTAATCCAGCTTCCGTTATTAAAAATTTCATCAATTTCGTTTGTCGCGTATCCGCCAAATGGTAAAAAACCATTACACCATCTTTCTGAAAATCAACCCAACCCTTGGATCGTAAATACATTAATTGTTGTGAAATATACGCTTGTCGCTGTCTTGTGCAACACACAAGTTCGTTTACACAACAAGGGTTCTGAGACAAACAGGTTATGATTTTAAGGCGAACAGGATTGCTCAAAACCTTACAAAAATCTGCGAGACATTGATAATCCATTGGCATTCCGTTCCAAGTCTCTATAACCATTTTTTAATACAGTACACTCAACGGATCATTGCCCGAATAATTAAATCTACAGCTTCTTCTTCATCCAGACCTCGAGCCATGAGCGTTTCCATTTCTTTTTGGTTGACTGTGCCAATTGCAGCTTCATGCGTAACCTGCGCTTTTGGATGGGTTACCCAAACCAATGGATTGTTTGATGCAGTCGCCTGATCGCTAATGACTTCGGTGCAATCCATGTGCCCCCGCGCCCCTGCAGCATTCCCTTCTGTAGTCGTATTCACTTCACTGGAGGCTTGCCCTTTTACGGCGACACGTGATTTTGCTAGTCCCCTGGCATTCTCTCCATTCAAACGGACATATTCCATTACCTTGACCCGATCATCGCCACTGCCGATGGCTTTTGTGACCAATTCCACAATTGTATCTTTGCCGGCAATTACGTCGTAATCCAAATCCAGAAATCCAATTCTGCCTCTTGTCAAGACAAAGTTGCTGGTGAATTTCCCGCCCTCTTCGATATTGATCTTTGACACAGGGTGAATTTCAATTCCCCCTGTCTGTCCATGATAATGTTCTTCGGTATAAATCAGGCTGGCATTCCGTCCAATGTGAATGTTTGCAATCATGTTATGAGTAACCTTCACGGCATTGGGAAAAGAACAATGCGCCAGAAATTGGACATGGGCCTCTTCGCCTATATCGTATTCAGCCTCGATTTGTTGAATACCCTCTGCAGGTATAACCCCAAAACATAGGTGAACGGGCCGTTCTACTAGAACACCAGGGTCAACTGAGATATAAGCACGCACACCATTATCAATTGGTGTCGCTTTCAAATGCACACCAGGAATAGAATGGGAACCCAACACCTCATTCCCGCTAACCACTAATGTTGCTACCTCAGGAGAATTCAGGTCGTTCGGATTTCCACCGGCCTGCTTGTATGCATCCAGCATCGATTCCATTTCGCCAGCCCAGGAAGGAGCATTCTTTGTTAAATGTTGCAAAGGTTTCGTGCTCATGATTGTTGTTGCTCCTGTCCTTTTTCGGTTTTTTGGAGCGGCGCGGTAGGCATCCATGGTTGAGATCCGAGTGTGCCTTGGTGAGACTGGCAACGCTGCTGGTAATACTGGCTGGTTTCTTCGGGTTTGCCTGTAAGAATTAAAGAACCAAGACAGATTAAAGAAGCCGTATCAGCAATAGTAATTAATTCCGGACGATGTGTAATTAACAAAACTGCGCTGCCTGTTTGCGCCATGTGCTGAATTAGATTAGCTACTTCCCCAATAGAGAGCGCATCAATTCCAGAATCGGGTTCGTCCAGGATTGCCAGGCGGGGCCGCATGGCAAAAAGAGATGCCAGTTCAACACGCTTGCGTTCACCGCCTGATAAAGTGCGGTCAGCAGATCGAAATCCATACGTTTTTGCAGGTAAAGAAACTGCCTCCAAGGCGGCAACCACTTTCTCCCGATTGGGTTCCCCAGCACCAAGTCCAACATATTTACCGATAGGCAGACCTTCAAAACGCACCGGCTCCTGCCACGCAAGAGAAATTCCCAAACGAGCGCGTTCCGTGATTGAAGCATTGGTAATATCATTGCCATCCATTAGAATTTGCCCGGCTGCCGGTTTATATCCTTCACATCCCATCAAAGCGTAAGCCAGGGATGATTTTCCAGAGCCATTTAGACCTAACAAAACGTGGATTTTTCCTGGAAAGAACGCAAGGTTAATGTCTTTCAAAATAGTGCTGTCTTCTTTTTTCAATGTAAGATTTTCGATGATTAAAAATGGGTTCACTATTAAATAATCCTTTAGATTCCGATCCCGTAGCGCTTAAACAACTGTAGGCAATTTGTGATTGCGCGCTGCCTCCACAAGTTCCAAAATGGACCCTTGCTTGGCGTAAAACACTTTAATGCCAGCTTCAACCAATTTTTGCAGCGATTGAGATGAAATCAAACCAGTAACTAGTATGTCCATCTCTTCCTCTGCAAGTTTATTGGCCAGTGCTACCCGATCGTCTTCCGTTCCTTCCCGGAAAGGGTTTGCCCAGGCTTCGAATTCGTCCTGTTCATTGACAATCACAATTTGTAAACAGGTTTCAAAATTGGGATCCAGCCAGGCGCCCAAACCAGCACCTTTTGCAGTGACCGCAATCTTCATGATAATTAATTCTCCTATGTTTCGGGTGGAAGAATATTAATCTTCCACCCGAAAAGTTTAGTATTTGCTTCACTCGCCAGTGATCATGGTCTTGATAGATGCTACTGCTTTCTCGGTATCCATATTGCGGATATCAACACCGTGGATATGTTCTTTATTGAAATTGACAGCCTCTAACGCATCACGGAACATTTTAATTTGCATGTCTGGATCACAAGCGGCGATAAATAGTTCATCCGTTGAATTCTCATGTAGCAAAGTCGTTAGAAATTTATCTCCGTCTTTTGCACACAATTGTGGATGGATCGCCACATAATCGACCAATTTCGCTCGGCGAATAGCATTGCCGACTTCAAAAATGTCCATTGACTGAAACGATGGGCAGTTGCCCTGACATACACACAATAGTAAACCTTTGTTTGCCATATTATTCATCTCCTTTAGTTATCATCGTCGCCAAAATAAGTGATGGCTTCTGTTGGGCATATCTTGGAACAACCTCGACAGAATTCAACACAATTCATTGGGGTGGCAACATTTGGAAATTCATCACCATACTCGTAAACATTGTGCGTACAAAAATCAACACACGTATTACAATTTATACATAGTTCTTCATTAATCACTGGATACCAGTTTTGAGCCATTGTTTCCTCCAAAAGTTTATTATCAAGTCATCATTCTTATAGATATGGAATGGCTTTTTATGGAGGCCATTTGTGGCACTGGCATGCGCTGCCGCAATGCGGACGACATCGTTTACACATTCTGATGTTGCTCCATTTGTTAAAACACGCACCTAATACTTAAGCTGTCTTCTGTTTTGCAAGAACAGAAATAGTTGTAGCAGCTCGGACATTATCCGTAACCGGACAGCGATTTTCGGTTTCTTCAAGCCATGCATCGATTTCTTCTTTGGTCGCATCCGGCATGTCGGCTTCAACCGTAACCTGGATTTGTTGAAAACCAGCCCGCTCCTCAAATGAACAACCAATAAATGCACAAGGGTTCATAACTCCTTCAATGGTTATTCGCATTCCGTTAAGTTGTAGCCCCTTTTGTCTTGCAATCTCATGACCCGTGACGTTCAAGCATCCAGCCAGTGACATAAGCAATACCTGGACTGGAGATGGTCCTTCATCCGTACCACCCAGTGACGGAGGTTCATCGATAACCATTGAAAATTTTCCTGAAGTCAAATTCATTTTGGTAGGGCTTTCGCTTTGTCCTCTAACAAGCACCTTCATTTTCCTTGATTCTGTATTCATCACTTTTCCTCACTTCCAACCCAGAATTGATCTCTTTAACGATCTGATGCCCAGGTTTTCAAAGAATTGTCCACCCGGTTCATAAACAAGGCAGCTTTTCATATTCAATATTTTGAATATGATTTTACCACCCTTGTGGATTTACGCAAGTATGATGAATGTCATATTTGAGATTACTTTATGTAACGACACAGCCTTAATCACGGTATCGAAAAATCGCTTCTTGCCCCCATTCTTGTAACCATCCTTCCCGGTGAAAGAAAAACAGTCTCTTAAAGTAATTTGGCAAATCCAGTATGCAGGTCATCACCAATCACATCATCAAAGCATTCAATGGAACCAAACGCCTGGAAAGCATCCTGGTCGAAGACCGAGCCACAGGCGAAGAAAAAGAATGGCGGTACGATGGTGTCTTCATATTTGTTAGCATGGCGCCCAATACCGATCTTGTCAAAGAAATGGTAGAAAGTGACCGAATGGGATTTGTCCTTACAAACTCTTCATTAATGACAACTGTGCCCGGGTTATTTGCTGCCGGAGATGTGCGTTCAGGATCAACCAAACAGGCCGCATCTGCAGCAGGCGAAGGGGCAGCTGTCGCCATCATGGTCCGAAACTACTTACAGCAGACAGTATAGTGAATACGATCCTCTCAGTATTTGGATAAATTTGAACAGCACAGACAGTTAGCGGCAAGTACAGGCAGAGGCAGAACAAATTAGAAGTGCTTGGATTCAAAAGAAATCTTCGCAAATCCAGACGTTTCCCCCTTTTTTACATTTACATATTTCAAACTTATGCAAAAAGATGCCGCTGCTACACAAACAAGATAAAACCCCGCCTTATGCGCAGGCGGGGTTTTGGAGAGGAAACCAGGTTCAAACTGGACTCATTTTACCGGTACTTCAGTTGCTTCTTCGGTTGCAATCGCCTGTAATAGTTGGGCTGCTTCATTGTCCAACAAATTGTGGATCATGAGCCAGCCAATACCATAATCGCCAATCATCACGTATTGTATAAACTCTTTATCAGGTTGAAGATTGCCAACTATCTTGTACTCCCAAATCTGAGATTTTATATAGTAACCCACATTTTCATCATAAACAGATTTTTCCCACACAGCTTTTACTGGAGTTACTTCAGCTACGGACTGTATCTTTTGGGGAATAACATTGTCCGTCCAATATATCCTGTTATTCCTAGTAAAAACCTCTTGCATGCAAGTACCTGTAGTCATGTATTTGCACATTTCTTGAGCCCAATTAAAATAACCGTCCGTATAATCATATCCATACCACTGCTCCAGGCTAAGTTTAACCAGTTCTGCGGGGTCTTCCCAACCGGAATAGACACCAAAACGTTTCATATGGTCAGCGGTCGCCGTTGCAGCGTACGCTGATTGGTATTCACCAATATTTTCTCCCCATTCCATAATTCTCAAAACAGCCTTAGTTCCACAGATTACTAATGTCAATAAAATAGATGCAATTATTGTACGTTTGCGCATATTTTCTCCTTTCTTTTGCTTGCAGTCTCTCCTGCAAGGGCTGTCCTTATTTACTGCGTGCCATCAAAAACAGAACTTTCGTTCCCTATTACGAAAAAATTATCACGCCGAGAATCAACCTGTCAAGAAAAAGACAAACGTTCTAATACTCTTCTTGTCTTCCCACAACTTTATCTCCCTCTCTGGTACAGCCACATATTCTCCTCCTGGTCAGGCTGATATGCAGTGGTTGTAAGATGCTGCAGGCTGGCAATTTTATAACATTCGTATTCTGGTGCTCCATCAATTCTCCGAGCAACATTCTTTGCGCCAACATCCGAGACCATACAAATTGTCAAAGTGCTTTGAAGAAGACGTTGCTTCTTCCATCGGTCTTTTTTCTCCCATGCACGAGAGGCTTTTCTCTCGATTTCAACATACAATATGTCTTTATCATTCTCTATTTCCACATCTGGCTGCATGTTTTCTTCAGGTTCAGGCATCACTTCAGCATTCCATCCACGTAAGCGTGCATGGTGAACAAAAAGCAGCACAGCAGCAGAATGTTCCATATACCGCTTCCCATTATGAAGCTTGATCAACTTGTCCCAATCAGAATTGACTTTTTTCAGGCGATAAGTATTCTGCCAATATTCCTCTCCAAATGGAGTGAGACGAAGCATATAAATCGTTATCCACCATAATTTCCCCAAATCCTGAGTGATCAGGTTTTCATTGACAAGAGTTTTACACGCCCGTGCCACCTTGCGAAGACTGGCTGTTTTCGCCTCAATTGAGGATAGATCCATCCGTAGCGCACGTGCAATATCCGCCCGGGTTGATAATCCCCCAACTGCAATGCAGTACAAAACATCGTACAGCATTTCACGATTCTTGTAGCGATCGAGAATTGGCGTATGAAATGGCGCTTCAGGCCACAATTTTACAGGTTCGAAGAAAACCATAATTGATTATCCTTTGGTAACATCTGCTCATTATCAATCAGGGTCTCGACATCTGTGAAGGTTGCTGAAAATCCATACCTCTCACAAATAGCCATCAACTTCTTCCGCATCGTTGGGATCATCAAAACAAATCCGACCGGCTGATCATCAGGTATCCCCTCAAAATGAGATTTGACGTACTCGTGGGCCAATATCCGGTCCTTGGAAACATACACCCAACGTTTCTCATTCCCGACCAAAAGATCTGGTGGCTGTTTTGTTTCAATTTGCGGAGCAACTTCAACTGGAATGTCACATTTTCGACAAAGGTATGCGAAGTGAGCAATACGCCCACAACAAAGGCTATATAGACTCGGTCTGTACGTATGAATACGATCCAGATCATTCTCAACAACATTAAAACCAAACTCGCTTGCAAGGACTTTTCCCCACTTCGTTAGATATACACAATCTACATTCCTGTTTTTTGCTATGCACCCCACCGTAGTCCTTATCAAATAATTAATCTTCAAAAGTGCAAAAGTGACCCCTACCGCACTTGATTGAAAATGAACACTCAGATCATCTGCAAGAAACTTCTTATGCTCAAACAGCATCGAAGACGGATTTGTCGCCAGACTTTTGAGCACGAAGTACATACGCGGCCAAAACACGTCAGGCGAATGCAAATCATAGCAATAATCCTTCGGTGCAGGTGGAATTTCATCTATTGAAATACCTGATAACAACTTTGCCATAGCAATATCTCCTTATACGAAACAAAAATTTTGACCCAACAACAATTCTCGTGACCATAAAAGGTCTGACTTATGACCACTACACCCCGGCCCTAATAGGGTTTAAATGCGTTCTATTACCGAAAAACTGCGACCGAAATTCGAAAACGATAATTCGATAGAATATCGAAATGAAACTCTTCGGATAACAAATCGAGATTGGTAACTGCTGTCTGAAATCGATACGTTCATTACCGGAATAGGCATAGTGAATTGCAATCCCAGCTTTCGATTTCAGGAAAATCAAAACAAATCGGTCCTCTTTTATGCCTATGCGAAGTTTCTGTTGATTACCATTATCCATGTTTTTACAAAACCTTCCTTTCACCAAGACCTTGATCCTTTCGGTCGAATTTTGCGTGCCAATCCCCTCAATTTCCATAGGTCAAACTCCATTTCTCAATATTTTTTATTTGAAACCCAGCTCCAATGCCATATTTCGGTTCAATAAATTATTAGCCATCTTTCTCAATACCAGCATTAATCCCAGCATTGGTACTCTCTTCTCCTGACTGTTTCCATCCGACCGTCCGCGCTACCAGTTGTTCAAACCTCGGCATTTCAGGGACTTGCAATCCATGTTTTACTCTGGGTGAGTTTGGAGCCGATTTATACTCCGCAATTTGAAACTCTCCTTGAGCCAATTTTCTCAATCCCATAATGGCAAAGAGACTTAACAACCGGGTTTTAGCTACACCCTCATGTTTTGCCAAACGCACCAACAGATCGTTTAGCTCACATGGGATCTCCATTGAGACCTTCACCTGTTTTTCAACTTTGGGTACATGATCCTGGCGACTTGCATCTCCCCAGTCTTCTCTAAGACCCGAAGAGGTATTTCCCCATTGAGCCTGATTACGAGATGGATACAACTTGGAATTCCGAAATGCATTATTCTCACCGAGTTCACCTTGCGCCATCATTTACCTCCCTATTGCTCATCAGGAACAATTCGGTTGTAATAATCAGTGAGGATCAAAACCTCGTATACCCCCTTCGATACGATTACATTCGCAACTTCTTTGCGTACTGGATGATGCAGATTGATCAAAATACAAGGTTCAGGAATAATGCTGGATGGGTCTAATTTGATGTCAAAGACAGTGAATCCAGCTACTTTTCCCAAACCCATATCCCAACACTCATCTTCTTTCCAGATAAGCTTCATTGCAGGATGCAGAACTACTATAGTAGGAAGCACCAATCCGTTGTCCATAATCAACTCAGGAAATTCGCCAGGGATGTGATCTCTGACCGTAGACCCCATAAGATGATCCATCATCCAACTGATCGGACAAATCTTTCCTCCTTCTTCTAATTCCAAAAACGGGCAACCATGTTCAGTGCAATTCAGCATTTTCTTATCCTTTCAAGATTGATAATGGTTATTCTTCAGCCCCGTCTTCACTTTCAAGCGAAAGATTCAGGGTTTTCACAGATTCTTCCAGGTCTTGTCTGTTCGGCACCACATAAAGACGAGTCGTATTGACATTGGCGTGCCCCAATAATGTCGCAACCACAACCAGATTTTGACCATTATCAAGCAGGTTCTTGGCAAAGGTGTGCCGCAGCATGTGTGGGGTCAAGTCTGGAATATCCGCTTTTTGACCGATGCGTTTCACGACATGCTGTACTGATCGAGTACCGAGCGGTGAATGTTGCTTGAACTCAACCGCTACCCATACATTTTTCAAATCGGTCTCAGGGCGCACCGCCAGCCACTTTTTTATTGAAATCCGGGCTTGTTTGTTGAGAGGTATATTGCGTTGCTTGTTCCCTTTGCCGTTGCGAACCAGAACAGAGCCTTTCCGTTCGGTCAAGGAAATATCGTTGAGTTCCAATGAAACCAATTCATTCACGCGCAAACCGGTATTGAGTAAAAATGTCATCAAGCTCACGTCCCGTCTTCTGGTAATTTTGCGTTTGTCATATCGCAGATCCGCATACTTCAACTCCATGTCCATCGCCCGATATAGTGCTTTTTGCTGGGAATGGGTCAAATAGTGCGGTCCGGGTTCCGCTTCTCTCACCATCTTGATACGGGAAGCAGGGTTTTCTTCAATCAGGTTTTGTGTTGCTGCCCAACCAAAGAAACACTGCAAGGAACTTAGCTTCGTATTGATGGTTTTTGCTTTTGCCCGCTTCACGCGGCTCATGTATTCGCGAAACTCCTTGATTTCCATATTGCTAATCCTGGACAAATCATCCTTTACGCCAGTTGTTTGTCGGTGCCATTCCAAAAAGGCTTTGACACTGGAGCAATATCCCCTCACTGTGTTTTCTGCGTAGTCCTGCTCATCCAGGTACGTCCTGAAACCATCCAAATAGCTAACCATTCATTCTCCTCTTCTTTTCAGCAGGGGTTTTCCCTGACCGGCATTGTTTGCTCGAACCACTATTGATTCAGGATGTCTGGCTAAAATCACCCAAAGTGCTCAAACCGTGTAACACACAGGCCGTTTTTTGACCTGTGTGTTACACACTTACAGGTCCCAAACATCCACTTCGATCTTGAAATCGGCACTTTCTTCTGGGGCTTGCTGCTTGCGGACAATGCCACTGCGCATGGTCTCCCGAATCACAGCTGCCAACTGCCCTTTCTGCGCTTGTTGGATGATGGAGATCAAATCATCATCCCGACCAGGATGCAAGGTCAGCCGCAGGGTCACCACAATGCTCCCGCCTGGCCTAACGTGCCAACTCATATTCCGCCCACTTCCACAATCCCACCACATTGGCCAGCACTGGATCAGCAGGCCAATCCACCGCTGCACCTTTATTGATCAATTCCATCCGCAGTTGTTCACCAAGCAGAGCCGCCCCACCACCAACAGGAATGACGCTGGTAAAACGACCCAGGTTCGGCCAGAAGCGTTCCACTTCATGAAAGATCTCATCCAGCCACTGGTCAATCTGGCTATTGCTGGGTCGCAGTCTTCGTTTGCGCAATTGATCGTCCAACTCATGCACGTCTCGATCGCTCCAATCCAGCATGTCCAGCAAACGCCGGACGCCAACTTTCCCACCACCCACAAACCGGGGGGTGACTTTTCCTGCCTGAAAGGCATACAAGTCAAGGGTGTTCATCCCAATGTCCAGCACCGCTGCTTCTGTGTCACGAATGCGAAAGCGTGGTTGTAAATCCTCATCCAGCAGCCAGTTGGCATACGCGCCAACCGGTTGTGCCAGGACTTTGATTTTGTCGAACGAAAACTGATATTCACCCTGTTCACAAGAATATGTTGAGAGGTCCTTCAAGACCTTGAGTCGGCTGAAAAGTCCCTCGGTCTGGCCTTTGTCCATCAGCAATGGCACAGGCAAACCAATCACCAGCATTTCAAAATGATATATTCCCGGATCAACCGCATTGGCCAGATTGGAGAAGAACAAGGCTTTTCTGGCCGGGGAAGCCAGTCCAATATAGTCCATGCCATTGGCCGAGTGGCCATGGTTCCAGGCCCCCTCACCGACGGCAAACTGCTGGCCATCTACCTCAACAATTTCGGCTCTTGAGGCGCTTTTCATACCGATATCAGCCAACCCGATGTTATGCGGATGCACCACCGCTGATTGGGTAATATGGGTGGTGCCATCGATGCAGACTTTGGTGTTGCCAAATCCAGGGTCAAGTGCGATGATTGTCATGAGATTCCTCCAAAATGGGTTGATATGGTTTCTTTGAGTGAATTTGCGGTTTGCGGATCGAGATATTCGATCAGCTCCAGTAATTTTGTTTTGCGAGCGCCGTCCATGCAGATACTCCAATCATGATCACGAGGGTAATGCAGCAGCAGTGTTTCCCTGATCAGGCTCACCAACTCCTGCGGCGAACGCTGACTAAGGCGATCAAAACCACCACCAGCTCCTTTTTTGGGATTCTGCGTCAGCCGGGAGATGGTAAACCCTACCGGGTCCGTGATATTCGTGCCTCGCGGTGAAGCTGCGTAGAGCAGCCAGGACACGATAAGCTGGCCAGTCACCTGACGGTCCACCAGCTTTTTACGCACAGCATTTTCCACCACACAGTTTTTGAACAACGTCGCTCGTTGCCATTCCTCTGGAAGCGCAGATGCAGGTGGTTGGTCAGTGTTGATTGCATGGGGAGATACAGGGTTTAAGAGATTAATACAGTCCCAGTTGCGTCCAGAAAAAGGCTCACTTGCGACAACCAAAGGGGTCACCTGCGACAATCTATTGGGTTCAGTTGCGACAACAGAATGGCTCACTTGCGACTGCCTATTGGTCTCACTTGCGACAATGACATCTTCCGGCTGCGGCCAGTTGTCCACATTTGTGCCAGTGGAATAAGACTGTTCACTTGCGACAATCTCTGCGGTTGAATTGGCGTCTCTATTGGTCTCATTTGCGACAATGGCTTCCGGATCAGGTTCTTCCAGCCGCACTCGAAAGCGCCGGGGGCAAGTCTCCCAGGTGCCGATGCCATACTCCTGATCCAGTTCTTCAACAAACTGGCCGAGTTTGTCTGTCTTCAGCCAGTTTCGAATGGTACGAATGCGATTCAATCCCAAGGCGTCGGCAAGTTCACGATAGCCGCCCTGGATGAACACTTCATTGCGCTGATACCCTGTCTGGGGATCGTAGAAACTCAGGTCTCGCATCAATATCACCATCCATGCCTGGGCTGCAGACAACTTCGGCGCCCAGTTTTTGATGAAGTAGTGTGTGATGACAATCAGGTCATTGGGCGGCATGAAGTGGTGAACCAGTTGCTTAACCAGGGCCTGTACAGCTTCCGAGCCTTGCAAATCAGCAGGACAAACTTTCATCGCCACATCGGCAACCGACATTCCCACACCTTCAAAACTGATTTCCTCTTGTCTATAATCAGAAAGGATTTGTTGTACTGGTGTTGAGATGGCTTGTTGCAGCGTTTCCAGGTAATTTTCTGAACGTCCATAGTTCCGGGCCAACCAATCCTGCAAACATTTCTGGTCCCCTGGCGTCAGCGGCAAATCCATACGCACATGGTAAGTGTGTGCTGTGCGATGTGGCCTGCCCTCTTGATCTATTTTCCACGGTGTTTGCCCCATGCCTTCCTGCGGGGTAACCAGCCATTGCAGTTTTTCCCAGGTCTTCGGATCTGCAAATCTGCGTTTGAATGCACTGTAAGACATGCCAGCAAAGGACGCTATTCGCTTGCCGGTCACAGAAAAGACCGCCTGCCCCTTGTTTTTGAATCCGGAGAGATAGGCCATCTGTCGGAAAGCGATATACAGCCAGGCGATTTCGGGATCCATAAGGGGAATGAATTTCCTGAAGTACCCTGGAACGACAATGACCTGGTGTGATTTCACCCGGGATTCATATTCACTGAGTGTGGTGGATTCAATTGAAATTTCCGAGAGATTGGTTGGTGCAGACAGTTCGGGATCCTGAGCATCTTCGCAGGGAGCAATCTCATATTCGAAAACAACTTCTTTCCCCACACACGCAGAAAACAAACGGCCGATTTTTCGGGAGATTTGCGGAGATTGCAATCCCTGGCAGACCTCTTCATCTTCACAGATGAGGGTTAAGGTGTGGTCAGCATAACGGGAATCGGTATTCTCGATGTATCGCTGGTAGAAGGAGGCGGAAAGGTCCGCCTTCAATTGCGTCTTGACAGAAGACCAGGCCGCAGCAGGAGTCATCATGCGATGCCTCCAGTGAATTTTTGCACTTTATTCAATATTGCGGCGTATAGACCAACCTGGGGGTATTTGCTTTTATTTCCCTTGGACAGAACACCCATTGAGGGTGCATTGTGCGGCGTATAGACCAACCTGGGGGTAGATTCTCCTCAAGATGAGTTGGGGCTTGCCCAAGAAAGATTCTTTCGCCAGATTCTCTACCGTGCATTTATAAAAAAGATCAGTCATAGAGTACACTCTACGGTGACAAAACCAAAGGAGTGAAACAAAATGACTGATCAACATAGAGTATACACAAAAGTATTGAAAATATTCAAGGGGATGATGAAATTGTCTCCTCCTGGGCATGTTGTCACGCTGGCAATGATGGTTACAGGCATTGTGTTAAGTCGCAATGCACAATTATCGACGATGAGTTCAGAAATTCCTGCCGAAGCCAAAGAAAAGAGCATCGAAATGAGGCTGAGACGCTTTGTCAAAGATGAAAAAATCGATACCGATGTGATCTACATGCCCTTTGCCCGGCAAATTCTGGAAGCTTTATCCTCATCGCCATTAGTTTTTGCGATGGACGGCAGTCAAATCGGGCGGGGTTGTATGGTGTTAATGGTTGGCGTCCTATACAAAAAACGAGCTTTGCCAATTGCCTGGATTGTTTACAAGGGCAAGAAAGGCCATACTACTGCCCAAAGGCATATCGAAGTATTGGAAAAAGTTTTGCCCCTGTTACCAGTACAAAGCGAAGTCATTTTGCTGGGCGATGCAGAGTCTGACACCACTGAAATGCTTCTCTGGATTCGAGAAAACACCAATTGGCAGTATGTTTTGCGTACTTCGCCACAGATTTATGCGCAAGATCAGCCAATTGGTACCTGTCCGGTGCAAAAAGGAAAAGTTTTTCATTGTTCAGAAGTTGCTTTCACGAAAAATGGCGATGTTCAGGTAAACCTGATTGGGTGGTGGGGTAGTCGGTATCAAAAACCCATCTATTTGATCAGCAATATTGAAAATCCGTATCAGGCCTGCAAATACTATCGAAGACGTTATCAAATTGAAACCTTCTTCTCCGATCAAAAAAGCCGTGGCTTTCATGTTCACAAAAGTCATCTATCTGACCCTGAACGGATCAGCCGCATGCTGATCGCTGCTTGCTTGGCTTATATTTGGATGATTACCCAAGGCATTGCAGTGTTGGCATCAAAGAAAACTGGTTTGATTGACCGTACGGATAGAATTGATAAAAGCCTGTTTCGATTGGGGTTGGATTGGCTCAAATATGTTTTGAAGAAAGACCCTCATTTTGAGCCTTCTTTCTACTTTCAAACCCTTGAGGCTATTGTTAATGTACGGTCGAGAATTGGCAATAAAATTTTGATAAATCTATGCCTGAGCAGTTACCATAAATTTTTTATTGGACAAGGCACTTATCAGAGAATTTCACCGATTTTGTAAATACTATTCTAAAAATCTTCAGATACCAAATTTCTTATATCCAGCGCCCCTATTTGGCTGCGCAAAAGTTGGCTAACCTTATTGCTTGATTTGACACACAATCTCCTGCTCAAACCAATTGAAAGATGAGGTAAAACCGCAGACACCACAGCGGAATGGCAAGAGAACGCCCCCCACTGAACAAACAAATTTTTATCAACAGCTGACCGACACGGATGATGTGGATTGAAATTCAAAGCTTAATGCTTGGGGAAATTAAATCGATGACGATATTTCCTGTGAAGAGCACTTACTCCGGCCCATAGACCGGGGTAAGTTTTTAAGAGGAACAGCTTAGTGTCCCTATCAAGAAAAAACAGGTTTAAAACTTCACGCAACTACAACTGCACGGCCCTCTTTCTTGTCCGCCTCTTTTTACAGGTAAAAGCATACCATCTCTTGAACTCATCCCACCCGCACTCGTTGTTTTGATCCGATATTTATTTTTCGTCTTTTTTCTTCTTGTCACGCGCCGGCTTTTGGGCAAGCACGAGGAGGGCAGTGATGATGATGATGCCAATATAGGCAGAATAGTGAGACATCATCATCGCCGCGAACTTCGGAAAAATGGCGTGGAATATGGCAAACAAAATTGCCACACTGGCGAAATAGCGGATAAATCTTTCATATTTTTCCATCATGCTGCTCCTCTCTTGGCCGATAAGCCCTGATCATTGGCACTGTGCCCTGCCCCATTATTCTTTGCGGATATGCAATTCATTTTCCGAATTCGCCAGATTTTGCAATTTGGCCCAGCGCAGACGCGCGTCTTCATCGGCCTCAAGGATCAGTTTCTCAGCGCGTTCCTCGTCCTTATTCACCAGCATGCGGTAACGGCCTTCCTGATAAGCATAATCCTCAACAGAAATCGCCGGAGCCCGTGAATCAATCACCAGTGGCGCTTCGCCGCGCAATGCCAATGCCGGGTTATAGCGGTACAGGTTCCATGCTCCCGATTGAACCGCCATTTTCTGCTGTTCCAAACCTTTTTGCATATCAATGCCATGGGCAATGCAATGGCTATACGCAATGATTAGCGATGGCCCCTGATACGCATCAGCCTCCAAAAAGGCCCGCAAGGTCTGGGTATCGGAATACCCCATGGCCACTTTGGCCACATAGATATTGCCATACGTCATCGAGATCATCCCCAGGTCTTTCTTGGCCGAGCCTTTCCCATTGGCGGCGAATTTGGCCACAGCCGCCCGCGGGGTAGCTTTGGAGGCCTGCCCACCCGTATTGGAATACACTTCGGTATCCAACACCAATACATTCACATTCTTACCACTCGCCAAAACATGGTCCAGACCGCCGTATCCAATGTCATAGGCCCAGCCATCGCCTCCGATGATCCACACACTTTTCTGGATCAAATCATCCGCCAGGCTGTAAAGCTGCTGCGCTTCCAGCGAGGTTTGTCCCCTCAGAATGATCTTCAGGGCGGCCACTCTTTCACGCTGCTCTCGAATGCCGTTCATGTCGGTTTGATCGGCCCCCAGAAGTTCATCAGCCAGTCTCTCACCGATCGTATTGGCCAGTTTTTTGGTAAGTTCACGGGCGAATTGCAGTTTTTTATCGGCTGCCAGACGCATGCCTAACCCAAACTCGGCATTATCTTCAAACAATGAGTTTGACCAGGCCGGGCCGTGTCCTTCGTGGTTGACAGTCCAGGGCGTAGTCGGCAGACTGCCCCCATACACGGAAGAACATCCGGTAGCGTTGGCAATAATTGCCCGATCCCCAAAGAGCTGCGAGACCAGTTTGACGTAGGGAGTTTCTCCACAGCCAGCACAGGCCCCCGAAAACTCAAACAAAGGCTGGAGCAGCTGCGAATTTTTGATCGAATTCAGCGGAACCAGACTGCGATCCACATCCGGCAGATTGAGGAAATATTCCCAATTGGTTTTTTCTGCCTCGCGCAGGGGTGGCTGCGGCGCCATGTTAATCGCTTTTCTGGACGGCTGAGTCTTGTCCTTTGCCGGACAATTTTCTACGCACAAGGTGCAGCCCGTGCAATCTTCCGGAGCGACCTGTACCGTGAACAGGGTATCCGGAAATTCCTTGAATTTGGCGGGCATGGATTTGAAACCTTGTGGCGCATTTTTAAGCAGCCCCGGGTCATAAACTTTCATGCGGATGGCGGCATGGGGGCACACCAGCACACATTTCCCACACTGGATGCACAAATCCGGCTCCCAAACCGGAATCTCCAGGGCAATATTACGCTTTTCCCATTTTGCCGTCCCTGAAGGATAGGTGCCATCAGGGGACATGACACTCACCGGCAAGGAATCGCCATCAAACACCAAAATCCGCTCTACAACTGTCTTGACATACTCCGGCGAATCGGCCGGCACAGAATCCCGCATCGTAACTTCACCAGCGACCGAATCAGGCAGGCTTACCTCAGCCAGATTGGAGAGCGTTTGGTCCACCGCGGCAAAGTTTTGCTGCACGATCACATCGCCGCGTTTTCCATAGGTCTTCTCGATCGAATTTTTGATCTGGGTGATGGCTTCCTCCTTGGGGAGGATACCGCTGATCGCAAAGAAACAGGTTTGCATGATCGTGTTGGTGCGGCCGCCCATGCCGGCGTTGTGAGCCACCTGGGAGGCATCAATCACATAGAACCT
>Ga0334887_1002857_pt1 | contig 18394 bp, 14 predicted proteins | sample GraSluR1_MG_10_FD_207217 | JGI IMG/M metagenome (GOLD analysis project Ga0334887, IMG submission 207217) | Sludge microbial communities from methane-producing bioreactor in Wageningen University, Netherlands - Granular Sludge_18_07-R1 | ecosystem: Engineered > Bioreactor > Anaerobic >...
AGCGCCATCGCCATCACCCCCACGCCGCGCACCAGCGCCGCGATCAGAATCAGAAAAAGCAACGATGGCACCGAGAGAAAGACGTCGATCAGGATGCGCAGGACCGCATCCACCTTGCCGCCGAAATACCCGCTGACAAAGCCGATCAGCGCGCCGAGAATCGTGCCCACCGCCGCCGCAATCAAGCCGACCTGTACCGAGTTGGGGATGGCCTCAGTCAACTGGATGGCGACGCTCTGCCCCAACGATGTAGTGCCGAACAGCGTCCCTTCGCCGGGCGGCAGCCGCTGCGGAAAGCTGCCAGACTTGCGCAGATCGGGGTCGATCATCATCCCCGCAATCAACGCGGTCAGCAGCATCGCCAGGAAAATCGCGCCGCCTATCGTGAACTTGCGATTGCGCTGCAATTCCCACAGAACGCCCTTATGGCTTTCAACAATGGTGTCTTGCACAGGAGCAACGGCCATAGATCAACTGCCTCCCGATCCTTCGAAGCGGATGCGCGGGTCGATCAACGGGTACGCCGCGTCGATCAGAAAATTTGCCAGCGCCACCGAGATGATGATCAGGAGCACGCCGCCCTGAATGAGCGGGTAGTCGAGACTCTTGATGGCGTTATAGATGCGATAACCGATCCCCGGATAAGCGAAGATCACTTCGGTAATCAATGCGCCGCCGACGATGTGGCCCAATGAAATCGCCAAGCCCGTCGTCTGCGGCAGCAGGGCGTTGCGGAAGGCATAGCCCCACAGGATACGCCGCTCCTTGATGCCCATCGCCTCGGCGTTGAGGATATAGTCTTCGCCCTTGAGCGAAATGATCAGGCTGCGCATGCTCAGGAACCACCAGCCCAACGACACGAGCAAAATGCTCAGCGCAGGCAGCACAGCGTGACGCAACACGTCGACGATAAATGCGGTGTTGAGTCCTGGACGCATGCCCACCGAGTACGCGCCGGATAGCGGGAAGATGGGCCAATGAAAGGCGAAGACGAAGACAAGGATCAGCGCCAGAATGTAGTAAGGCGTCGTATAAAGAACCAGCGCCACCGGCACCATCAGGCGCGCCCAGCCGGCCTTGCGCCCGCGCCAACCGATCACAGCGCCGATCACCGACCCCGCGACCCAACTCACCACCGTCGTGACCGTGAGCAGCCCGATCGTCCAGGGCAACGCCGAGAGCAACATGCCCGAAACCTCGGACGGGAAGTTGCTGATGGAGATGCCCAAGTTGCCTTGCGCCAGTTCACGCCAAAAACTGACATACTGGACCCACACCGGCCGGTCCAACCCGAAACGCACGCGATACTCGACGATCATCTCTTGTGCGTTCATACTGCCGCCGACGGCTGCCATATTGGCGAAGATGGCGTTCATGGGTTCGCCGGGCACCATGCGCGGCACGAAGAACACCACGGTCATGGAGATGAAGATGGTAGCCAGCAAGAGTATTAGGCGTTCACCGACGTAACGGATGTATGGGTTCATGGCGTGCCTTCGGTGCGTCCAGGCTCGACGGCGGCGTTGCCGCTGCCGGCCGTCGAGCCTGAGAGTGCTTGAAACTGCGGACTATAGACTACTGGCCGGCTGAATGGATGCCAGGGATCCACTCGCCAGTCTCGGTCGACTCATATCCGGTGAGCAGAAGATTCATTGTCGCCCACCAGTTGACAGGCATCATCCACGGATTCTCAGCGCTGGGCCAGCCTTCCCAGTAGGTATAGTTGAACGGAACCAACGCCGGCGCCTGGTTCAACGGCGCCACAGGCAGATCGTTGTACCAAACTTCCATACCTTGCCGGAAGATATCGATCAACGTCGCCTCGTCCGCATTCTCGCCCAACGCGATCAGCATCGCATCCACGGCTGCGTCGTAGTCGGGATTGGCATAGCGGAACGAGTTGCGCTCATACCACGGCGCCGGCTCGCCGAGCGGCACGAAGAACTTGCCGTGGAAGAGTTCCATGTTCTCGTAGATCGTGCCGGGGCAGAATGCCTGGGGACCGTACAGATCGTATTCGCCGGCCAGAATGGCCGCATCCACTACCGCACCGCCCAACGGCTGGAACTGCACCGCAACGCCGCCGGCCTCCAATTGGTCGACGATGACCTGCGTCACCTTCATGGCCTCAGGCGTGTCGCCATTGGTCATCAGGAGGGGCGAGAGCCGCTGGCCGTCCTTGGCCCAGAAGCCGTCTCCATCCTTAGCGTAACCGGCCTCGGTGAAGTACTGCTCCGCCGCCTCAGGATTGAAGGTGACGGCCGAATCAGCGATGATGTCGCTGATGGCGTCCTTGTAGGGCTGCAAGCCCGAATACTCCGGCCAGACGTTGTCCGTTACGACCGTAGCGCCCTCATACGCCAAGGCCACGATCTGGTCGCGATCGATCAGGCTGGAAATGCCCTTGCGCACCAGCGGGTCGTCCATCGGCGGCTTTGCCATCTGGAACAGGAGGGCCCGCGGGCAAGGATCGTACCAGGCGTATGGCGCCTCCTCCGTCCACGCCTTCACGTTCGGATTGCGTTCCTTCACCGACATGAAGGCGCCCGGCGACAGGATGGCAATGGCGGGAGAGTCAATCTCGTTGGCGGATAGAGCCAGCGCAACGCTCGTCTCCGGCCCGACATGCATGAAGTTTACCCTGACGGGCGCTGGCGTTACGCCGAACACCTCCGTGCCCCACCAATCATCGCGGCGCACGTAGGAAAAAGCCGATTCCGTTGCCGCTTCCAACCGGTAGGGACCGGTGCCGATCGGCGGATCGTTCTTGAAGGTCACGGGATCTTCCACGCCCCGCCAAATGTGCTCAGGCTGGATCGTGATGCCGCTCCACACCCCAACAGCCGGAAATGTCTCGCGCACGAGGTGCTGCCGGGGATTCGGCTCAGTCAGCATGAACTTCACCGTCAGGTCGTCGATCTTTTCCACGGTGGCGACAGCCTTATTGGCCTCGTTCGCCCACGTCAATGCCGGGTTGTTGCGCAGCATCTCGTAGGTGAAGACGATGTCGTCAGCGTTGAAAGCCTCGCCGTCGCTCCACGTCACGCCATCGCGCAAAGTGACCGTGATCTCGGTGTAGTCGTCGTTGTACTCATAGCCTTCGGCCAGCCAGGGCACGAATTCTCCGGTCTCCATGTTCAGATAGAACAGATATTCATGGACCATCGCGCCGAGACCGGTGCGAGAGCGGTCAAAGCCTGGGGCGTAGATGTTGAAGAGGGTCGGATCGGCGAAAGGTCTCGAAACGGCGATGTTGAGCGTCTGCGCGCGTTCCAACTCAGCCGCCGAGGGGCCTGCAGGGACAGCCGCCGCACACGCCGACGTGACCGCCATGGTCACGAGCAAGAGAAGCGAAACCAGTAGGATACCTCTGCTTCTTACCATCTTTGTCCTTTCCTCCGTTGATTGTCTCCGGGCGAATCAAATCGTTCGCATGTCGCTTGATCTGAGCGGACTCGTACGTTTGTCCGGCATCACCTCCTTCTGGTCGACAACGGCCAGTTACGCTGACACTTCTGCCGCCGGATGGGCGGGCTGCGGCTGCATTTCTCCTGAAGCCGCCATCAGCAGTTCATCCATCTGATCCAGCGCCAGCGTCGGCGAATCTTGGTGAAGGTAACAGGTGGCGGCGCGCCGGGCGTCTGTTCGATACAGTTGCGGAATCGAGCGCAGACACGGCTCAAAAGCATGCGGACAGCGCGCCGCGAAGAGACAGCCTTGATTAGGGTTCGCCTGGCCCGCCAGCGCCGAAGGCGTCGGCTCCTCTGACCACTGACGGTCGGGGTCGGGCCGGGGAATCGAACTGACCAATAGCTGCGTGTAAGGATGCTTCGGGTCCTTCACAACCTTCGTCACATCTCCCACCTCGGCGACATACCCGCGATAGAGCACGATGATATCGTCGCAGATCTGGAACGCGGTCGTCAGATCGTGGGTGATGTAGACCAGCGAGATGCCGAAGTCGTCTCGCAGCTTGCGCAGCGCGGTCAATACCGTCGCACGCAGCGATGCATCGATCATAGAGACCGGCTCATCCGCAATGATGAGCTTGGGGTTGAGCAACAGCGCGCGCGCCACCATTACGCGCTGGCGCTGCCCCCCGCTCAACTGGTGCGGAAAGCGGCCCAGCGTCTCTTCCGGTCGCAAGCCCACCGCGCTCAACACATTCAGAATGAGTTGGTGCGCCTCCCCTTTAGAGCGGGCCAGCCTGAACTTCCGAATCGGGGTCTCCAGCATGTGGTCCACTTTGTAAAAGGAGTTGAAGGACTCGAAGGGGTCCTGGAAGACAGCCTGCACCTCGCGACGGAACGCCGCGCGCTGATCGTTGTTGAGACGGCGCAAGTCTGCCCCGCGGTACCGCACAGCGCCCTTTGTCGGCGTCTCCAGCCCGAGCAACAGACGCGCCATGGTGCTCTTGCCGCTGCCGCTCTCGCCCACCACGCCCGTAATCAGCGGGCGCGTCGTCTCTATGCGAAACGAAAAATCGCGCAGGGCGACGGTCTCGATGCGCCGGCCTACCCCGCTGCCAAAGATTTTGGTGATGTCGTCGGCTTCCAGCAATGCAGTCATTCGGCGACCTCGCGACTCAAGTTGTACGCAGCAGCGGGTTCATCGTGCAAGTGGCAAGCAGCCCATTGCTCTGGGGCCACCTCGCGAAAGAGCGGTTCCTCCTGGATACAGCGGTCCATTACGAACGGGCAACGCGGGTGGAAAACGCAGCCCACCGGCCGATCCGCAGCCGAAGGCGGCGCCCCCTTGACCACCTGCAGCGTCTCCTTTTGGTCGAGCGAAGGCAAACTCTCCATCAGGATGCGCGTGTAAGGGTGTTCGGGCTGGCGGAAGATGGCGCGCACGGGCCCTTCTTCCACCAGTTTGCCGGCGTACATCACACCTACGCGGCTGGCGAACTGCGCCATCAGCCCCATGTCGTGCCCGATCAGAATGACCGCCGCATTGATATCCTCCTGCACCTGACGCAACGTCTGCACAACCTGGCGCTGTACGACCACATCGAGCGCGCTGGTCGGCTCGTCCGCGATGATTAGGCTGGGGCGCAGGCTCATGGCGAGTGCGATACAGACGCGCTGCTTCATGCCGCCGCTCAATTGGTGCGGATAGACGTCCGCTGCTTCCGGCTTCAGTCCGACGCGCGCCAGAAGTTCGACCAGTCGCTCGCGCGCCTCCTCGACGGTAACGGTCTCGCCGTGGCTGTTGAGGCCATCAGCGAACTGCTGGCGAATGCGCATCACCGGGTTGAGCGAGTTCATGGCGCCCTGGGTCACCATCGCCACCCCGGCAAGCCGGCGTTGGCGTATCTCCTCATCACTCAGCGCAAGCAGGTTCTCGCCGTCCAGCCGAATTTCGCCGGACTCGATGCGGCCAGGCGGGCGAATCAGACGCATGATCGCCAGGGCAATGGTAGACTTGCCTGAACCCGACTCGCCGATCAGTCCGAAGCGTTCGCCGGCGTGAACGTCGAAGGTAACGTTATCGACAGCTTTCACCGTGCCGCGCGGCGTGTGGAAGTACACACGCAGATCGTTCACCTCAAGGATGGATGTCATGATTTGGCGGAATTCTGTCGCTAGAAATTGGTGCACTTCGTTGATGAGCGCGACTGCGACGCCCGCGGGAACGAACGCCCTCGCTTTGCCTGTGGCGTATAACCCGGCAACTCACCTGCATAAAATCAAAGATAGCGTGATCTAGTTTGGGAAAGCCTACTGTGTTACAAAGATTGTGCTAGATTCTAGGCGCTTTGTCAAGGGCGAGCAGGTCGCCAGAAAGCCATGCGAATTGCGCCGCCGGCGTCCATCTCGATTGCAGACGCAGTGCAGCGCAGACAAACCGCTCCGCCCTTCACAGCCGCAGCGGACGCAATGAGCGACTAGAAGTGCACACCCAGCTTGATATTCGTCTCCGGCTCGGTCGCGATCTTGGGGTACTCCGTCACCAGATCGTCGAACGCCACGATGGGCTGCACGACCGGCTCCGCAACCAACGCGCCGCTTGCAAGCAGACGCCAGGCAACATCAAAGATGCGGTTCTCGTCCCAGTTGGGGTAGTCCGGATTCGGCTCGCTGCACGCGCGCGAGAAGACGATGCGCGGCCGGTTCATGTGCGCCTCGGCGCCGAAGTCCAGCCCCGCGGGATACGCCCCCGGCCATGCCCCTGCCACCACCGTGCCGCCATAGACGACGCCGCGCAACGCAGCCTGCAGCGCGGCATGGCTGCCGCTGTATTCGATGCAGACATCGGCTCCGCGTTTGGCCGTCGCCCGCTTGATCTCAAGCCCGGCGTCACAGGCTGTCGGATCGAGGACCGCATCGGCGCCGCATGCCAGCGCCGCCTCGCGGCGCAGCGGGATCGGATCCACAGCGAAAACCGGATACGCACCCGCCAGTTTCGCCAACCCCACTGCCATCAACCCGATAGCGCCCAGGCCGAAGACGGCCACAGCGTCCCCGATGCGCACATGCCCGTCGCGCACCGCGCCCAACGCAAAGTCCGCCGGGTCCAAACAGACGGCCGCCTGCCAGGGCGCGCCCTCCGGCAGCGTGCGTACGCTCTCCGGCCAAACGTGTTCCTGGCAGAATGAACCGTAGCCAAACACGCGGTCGCCCAGGCGCAGACTCGTCACCGCCGAGCCGGTCTCGATCACCTCGCCAACGCACATATTGCCCGCGGGGAACGGGTAATGCACCCCTTCGCGCTCGCCCATAAAGACGCGGAATTCGGCGTCATAGCCGCCGCGCGGCGCCGCATAGCCTTTGTAAAAGGCCATCTCCGTGCCATGCTTGGCCGCGCCGAAAAGGCTGCGCACGCGCACCTCATGCGGCTGTAGGGGTCTGCGCTCCACCTCTCGAAAAACCGCCTGTTGCTTACCGCTGATGACCAGCTCGCGCACCGTGTTCATCATTCATCTCCTGCTTTTGCGTGGACGATACTGTTGGGGTCGTCATATCAACTACGAAGCATTATATGTCAGTTACCGTCCTTTGCTGTACTGACTACTATTGCGAGGCGCCTCCAACGGGGCGCCGGACCGATGCTCCTAAAACCCGCTTGCCCCTCTGTCGCTTTCGGTTATAATAGGCCATCGTCGCAGCGCCGCGGCATTGAGTCCCACACACAAAATGCCAGCCGCCGGGAAGGCGGGAAGGAGGGAGGGTCCCATGAGTCCACTGCATGGTCCAAGCGGTATTGTTAAGAGCGTAGCCGTAATCCTCATACTGGGCTTGTTGCTTAGCGCATGCGGTCAGCCCGCAGCGCCAAGCGCGCCCGCAGCCGAAGCTCCGGCCGCGGCGGAACCGGCTGCCGCCGCCCCTGCCGGTGAAGTCTCACGCGCCGAGACGCTCATCTACGGCGGCGATTTCACCGACCTGATTACGCTTGACCCGGCCGTCGTCTACGAGTTCGGCGGCACGCTGATCGTCGGCAACGTTTACGAGACGCTCGTCTCCTTCAACCCCGGCGACCCGACGCTGATCGCCGTGCTGGCCGAATCTTGGGACGTGACCGAAGAAGGCGACAACTGGCTGCTGACCTTCAACCTCGACCCTGCAGCAACCTTCGCCAGCGGCAACCCGGTGACGGCCGAAGACGTTGTCTTCTCCTGGAACCGCGCCATCGACATCAATCTGTCGCCGGCCTTCCTGCTCACCGACGTCTGCTCCATGACCACCGAAAGCACAACTGCCGTCGATGACGCTACGGTCGAGTTGCGCATTCCCAAAACAGTCAGCCCGCAGGTCTGCCTGTCCGTGCTCACCTTCACCACCGCCGCCGTCGTAGAAAAAGCCGCGCTGGAGCCCAACATGGGCGACGACATGGGTCAGTCCTGGCTGAATGACAACTCGGCGGGCAGCGGCCCCTATATCCTCGACCGCTGGGATCGCAGCGTAAGCGTGACGCTGAACGCCAACCCCAACCACTGGGCCGGCATTCAGCCCCCTATGAAGCGCGTCATCGTTCAGAACACGCCCGAACTGGCTAACCTCCAGGCGTCCATCGAGACCGGCGATGCCGATATCGTCTTTGACCTCGGCGCCGAGCAGGCGGCAGCCCTGGAAGGCAACCCGGACGTGACCCTGGTCAAGGGCCTCTCACTGATCCTGGCCTACATCGGCCTCAACGCCCTTGAACCGCCGCTCGATAACCCCGATGTGCGCGAGGCCATTCGTTATGCCGTCAACTACGACGACATTATCACCTTGTTGGGCGGCAACGCCGAGCTAGTTCAAGAGATCATCCCCATCGGCTTCCTCGGCCACACCGGAACCACCCCCTTCACGCAGGACATCGATAGGGCCAAAGAACTGCTGGCCGCGGCCGGCGTAGCCGAAGGAACCGTGATCGACGCCATCGTGCCCACCGGCACCGGCCCCGGCGGCATCGAATGGGCGACGCTCGCCGCCAAGGTCCAGTCCGACCTAGCCCTAGTCGGCCTCCAGATGAACATCCAGCAACTGCAAACCTCTGAGTTGCTGAACATCTACCGCGCCCAGGACGGCGAGATGGTCTTCATGAACTGGAGCCCCGACTTCCCGGACCCGGACGGCAACGCCACGCCCTTCGCCTCCTACGAAGCGCGCTCGCTCGCCTGGCGCAATGACTGGGATGATCCGCAAGCCATCGAACTGAGCAAGCAAGCCGCCGCGGAGCTGGACACGGAGAGACGCGTCGAACTGTACGCAGAACTGGTCGAATACGTTCAGCACAACGGCCCGTATGTCATGCTCTACCAGCCGACCCGCGTGTACGCACTGCGCAACAACGTCCAGGGCTTCATCTACGACCCGGCCGACTCGCCGGTCGTAAGTCTCTGGCTGATCAGCAAACAGTAAGCGCTGCAGATATTGCGGCATGGGCAGACCAACACGGTTTGCCCATGCCCCTTCACCCGTCCGCGCTCGGCTGTCGCGCCGCGTGCAGACCCTGTTGTTACCAGACGATTCTACAACCATGACGCCCCGCCGATGACACGCTTCATTGTTCGCCGCCTGGGCGGCCTGCTCTTCGTCCTGTTCGGCGTTTCGATCCTTACCTTTTTCTTGGCGCAGGTCGTGCCGGTCGACCCGGCGGCGTCCGCCCTCGGCTCCAACGCACGCGAGGAGCAGATCGAGGCTTACCGCCGGCAAATGGGTCTCGACCGGCCCGCTGTCGTCCAATATGCCAGCTACATGGGACGGTTGGTGCGCGGCGATCTCGGCGTCTCTATTCGCACGCGGCGCCCTGTGGTCGACGACCTGCGCGACTTTCTGCCCGCCACCATCGAACTCACCCTGGCAGCCATGCTCGTCACGGTTACCCTGGGCTTGCCGCTTGGCATCCTCGCCGCGCTGCGACGCAACACCTGGCTAGATGGCGCCGCGCGTCTGTTGGCCCTCGCCGGCGGCGCAATGCCCATCTTCTATATTGGCCTGGTGTTGCTCGGCATCTTCTATCGCCAGTTGCAGTGGCTGCCGGGCCCGGGACGACTGGATTCAACCTTGCAGCCGCCCGCCCACATCAGCGGCCTTTATATCCTCGATTCGCTGCTGACGGGCAACTGGAGCGCCCTGCGCAACGCCGCTTCTCACCTCGTCCTGCCCGCCATCACGCTCGGCGCCTACTCTACCGCCGTGCTGCTGCGCATGACACGCTCCTCGACGCTGGAGATGCTCAGCCAGGACTACGTGCGCACCGCCCGCGCCAAGGGTCTTGCCGAATCGGTGGTAGTCGGCTTACACGTCTTCAAGAACGCGCTGCCGCCTATCCTCACCATCGTCGGCATCCTCTTCGGCAGCCTGCTCAGCGGCGCTGTGCTCACCGAGACGATCTTCAACTGGCCAGGCATTGGACGTTATGCCACGACCTCCGTCACCTCGCTCGACTACCCCGCAGTCATGGGCGTCACCCTCGTCGCCGCCATCATCTATCCCGTCATGAACACCCTGGTCGACATCGGCTACTCGGTGATCGACCCGCGTGTGCGCGCAGAATGAGCCAGACTATGCAAGCCTCCGCCTCCATCGCCAATCCGTTGGCTACGCCGGCCAAATCCCCGCGCTCGCTGTTCATTCGGCGCTTCGGCAAAGAGAAGATCGCCGTCTTCGGTCTGGCGATAATCATCTTGTTTAGCGTGGTTGCTCTGCTGGCGCCCGTCATCGCGCCCTACGATCCCCTCTACCAGAACATCCCCGACAGCCTGTCGCCGCCGTCTGCCACGCATTGGCTCGGCGCAGACAAGCTGGGGCGCGACATCCTCAGCCGGCTGCTCTACGGCGCGCGCATTTCGCTGGCGACCGGTCTGACCGTAGTGGGATTGGCAAGCGTCACCGGCACGCTGGTCGGCGCGTTCGCCGGTTACGCGGGCAAGTGGTGGGACGAAGGGCTGATGCGCATCACCGACATATTCTTCGCCTTCCCCAGCCTGATCCTGGCGATGGCGATCGCCGGCGCGCTGGGGCCGAGCCTGCGCAACGCGCTGATCGCCGTGGCTGTGGTCACCTGGCCGATTTACGCGCGCCTGGCGCGCGGGCAAGTGCTGGTGTTGCGCCGCCGCGACTTCGTGGAGGCAGCCCATGCCGTCGGCGCAGGCCACGGACTGATCCTGCGCCGCCACCTCTTTCCCAACATGCTCTCGCCGCTGCTCGTCCAGGCAAGCTTCGACATGGGAACGACTATCCTCTCCGTGGCCGGGTTGTCCTTCATCGGCTTTGGCGCGCAGCCGCCCACGCCGGAATGGGGTGTGATGATCAGCGAGGGTCGCAACTACATCACCACGCATTGGTGGCTTACTTTCTTCCCTGCCATAGCGACGCTCCTCTCCGTCGCCGGCTTCAACCTGGTAGGCGACGGCCTGCGCGACGTACTCGACCCGCGCCTGCGCCGCTAGAGAAATCGGCCTATCCAATTCATCGTCTGCCAAAACGGCAAGGTTGCCGCTGGCGTGTCTCGCCTCGCAGCAGGCATTCCGCCGCGCCAGAGCCCGCGCCAATTCCCCATCTCATCGCCTGCCGTGCTACAGTGTAGCGGGGATGCGCTTGCGACCGCAGTTCTCTGCGTCCCTGCACAATCGGCAATCCACCATTTGTGCCGCTTTCTATCGCCACACCACCTAGATGGACACGCCATGACCGCTTACGAACAATTCTGCCGCCACGCCGCCGAGATCAACGACATCCTCTGCGCCATCAACGTCCTGCAATGGGACGCACGCATCCAGATGCCGCCGGAAGGCGCGCAGACACGCGGCTATCAACTCGCCACGCTCACCCGACTCGCCCAAGAACGCTTCACCAGCGCCGAGAACGGCCGCCTGATCGAGGCCGCCGAGTCAGAACTGGCCGGCGCCGACCCTGACTCATACCCCGTACGCGCCGTCAAAGCTGCGCGCGAAGCCTACGACATCTTCCAGCGAATTCCGCAAGACCTGCTCGCCGGCCGTGCCGCGCTCAGCGCCGAGGCGCAGAATGTCTGGGTGGAGGCGCGCAAGGCCAACGATTTCCCGCGTTTCGCACCTTACCTGAAGCAGATGTTGGCTTACGCTCAGCAGATGGCCGAAGCCATCGGCTACAGCGACCACCCCTACGACGCCCTGCTCCTGCAATACGAGCCGGGCATGACCGCGCAACGGCTGCAAACGCTCTTCGCCGAGCTGCGCGCCGTGTCTCTGCCCCTGCTGGAGCGTATCACCGCAGCCGGCCCGCAGCCGAAACCCGCCTTCCTCGAGCGCGAGTTTCCCATCGAGCAGCAGCGCGCCTTCGCCATTGACGCGGCTGTCGCCTTCGGCTATGACCTCAACCGCGGCCGCGTCGACGTCGCGCCGCACCCGTTCGAGATTTCCTTCACCCGGCAGGACGTACGCATCACCACGCGCTACCAACTGCGCTACCCCTTCGCCGCCATCTTCGGACTGATGCACGAGACCGGCCACGGCCTCTATGAGTTAGGCGCCGCCCCCGAACTCACGCGCAGCGCGCTCACCAGCGACTACCTCGGCATGTACGCGGTCGGCGGCGCCAGCTTCGGCATGCACGAAGCCCAGTCGCGCATGTGGGAAAACCTGGTCGGGCGCAGCCTCGCCTTCTGGCAGGTCTACTACCCCCGGCTGCGGGAGTACTTCCCCGCCCAGTTGGCCGACGTCTCGCTTGACACGTTCTACCGCGCCGCCAACCGCGTCCAGCCCAGCCTGATCCGCGTCGAGGCCGACGAGGTGACCTACAACCTGCACATCATGCTGCGCACCGAGATCGAGATGGGCCTGCTCGACGGCACGTACACCGTCGACGAGTTGCCCACAGCGTGGAATGCCAAGATGGAGGAATACTTGGGGCTGACCCCGCCCGACGACGCGCAAGGCGTGCTGCAAGACGTACACTGGGCAACCGGCTATTTCGGCTCCTTCCCCACCTACACGCTCGGCAACATCATGAGCGGACAGTTGATGGCAGCCGCGCGCCGCCAGGTGAGCGGCCTGGACGACGCGCTGGCCCGCGGAGAGTTTGCGCCGCTGCACAACTGGCTGATCGATAACATCTACCGCCACGCCCGCGCCTACACGCCGGACGAGTTGCTCATCCGCGCCACGGGCGAAGCCCTGCACACCGGCCCCTACCTGGCTTACCTGACCGAGAAATTCAACACGCTCTACCCAGGGTAGGCGAGCAGCCCGCCGCCGCGACTGCATCCGGCAAACAAGGAGTCCCGCCTCTACATTGAGGCGGGCCTCTTCATTCGCTGCTCGATCCTCAACTGCACGCCCTACGCGAACACCTCCGCGTCCCGGTCCAGGTTTTCCACCCTGCGCAGATAGGCCGTGGCGCGCTTGTCAAAGTCATGCGGATAGGCGTAGCCCAGCTTGTCGCCCACCTCAATGGCGACCTGGCGGAAAAGGTCGATGGTCTGCCACATAGCAGTCCAGCTTTCCTCCAGCCCTGGCCCGGCGTACGTCTTTTCCAACTGCGCCCACAAGTCCGGGCGCAGCCGGCGCTTCAGCCCGCGACCATAGGGGCCGGGCTTCCATGACCAATCATGGTCAATCTCGATGCGCCAAACGAGCATCGGCAGCAGGTCCTCCTGGCGCATCCCCGTCTCCAGCACATGCTTGGCCGCTACCAAGTCGTCGCGCCACAAGTACTTCACTACATAGGTGGCGTTGTGAAAGAGAAGTTCCACGCGCTCCAGATACTCTCCCTCGGTAGGTTTCTGGGGGATATAGCCCTGATATGTCGGCGGATTCAGCCCGCGGGTCAAGCCGTCCTTGTCGAGCAGTACGCGATAGCCCGCGTCGAACTCCTCCGGCAGTTGTGGTTCCGCCGCCACCTTCTGCATCAATGCGACGGGCCACAATGTGAAGTCGATCTTAAGACCGTCCTCGTACTGGGTGACGCTGCCAAAACACTCCTCCCCATAGTACAGTTGGATCGGGTCGCGATACACGGCCAGTACCGAGCCGAAATCGCCCAGCCAAGCCCTGCTCTCAAAGAACGGATGGATATCCGTCACCACGACGATCGGGTCGTAGTCCGACAGCGCGTCCACCTGCCCGTTGGGGATGGCGAGCGTGCTCGTCAGCACGATGGCGCGCACCTCGTCGCGAGCTTGGCCCCACTCCACGAGCCGGTCGAATGTCTGCTGCACCTGATCCGCATGACGCATGGTATACTCCTATCGACAACGCGTTATAACTAGAGTGAAATAGACCGGCATCCTTGCCGCATGCGCCGTTCTCCGGCGACAAGGATGCCGTTATGCTCAGCTTGCCGGCCGCGACGAAAAGAGGCGCTGGCCTTCAGGCGCCGGCAAGGATCTACGTTTGCGGGTGCGTCCGCCAACTGAGCAGGAATAGCAACGCTAAGAGAAGCGGCGGTACGGCGATCGGCCACATCCATACCAGGTTAGAGGCTATCGGGCCCGGATTCCAGGCGGTTACCAAGTAGGCTACGGCGAAGCCGGTGAAGAGCAGCGCACCCGCCCACTCCCACCGCCAGCCGATGGCTAGGGCGATGAGCAGTATGTACACGGGAATCAGGTGAATGAGCAGCGCCTGAAGCGTGCCCCAGAAACCATACCCTTGCCCAAAGACGTCCAATGCGAAGATACTCACGAAGAGCGCGAACAGGATGCCGAGCACCCTGGGCGCCCAATACAACAGCCGTCGAGTTGTGTCTGACATAGCAGCCATCCTAATGCTGTGCCGCGTAGGCGGCAGAGGAAACGCGTAGGGGATCACTAACATTCAGTCAGCGGCATGTCTGCGATGACGGGCTTCGCGCCCAATGCTAGCACCGTACGCTGCAGCCATCAATTGCCCGGCGCAATGAGGCGGAAGTTGGGCAGCAGCGCATTGCCGGCGGGCGTGCCCGGCGACATGAACAATACGCCTGCCGCCGCGATTCGGTTTCATGTCTATCGCTGCGCTCCACCCCTTCACAAGGACAACCGTTCAAGGAGGACCCCATGAAAAGCGTCGCAACCGTTACTGCTGACGGCTTTGCCTATCGCGACCTGAACAAGAACGGCCGGCTCGATCCCTACGAGGACCCGAGCCGCCCCATCGCCGAGCGCGTCGAGGACCTGCTTAACCAGATGTCGCTGGAAGAGAAAGCCGGCCTCATGTTCCACGCCATCGCCCAGGTCAACCCGGACGGCGGCCTCAACCCGCCCGCCGAAGGCTTCACCCGCGCGCCCATCACCGAGATGGTCGTTGAGCGACGCATGAATCACTTCAACGTCCATGCGCTGCCTGCGCCGCGCGTCGCCGCCGAATGGCACAACCGGCTGCAAGCCTTAGCCGAAGAGACGCGGCTGGGCATCCCCGTCACCATTTCATCCGACCCGCGCCACGCCTTCAGCGACAACCCGCTCACCAGCTTCCAAGCCGCCGCGCTCTCACAATGGCCTGAGCCGATTGGCCTTGCCGCCGCCGGCGACGCCGAGCTTGTTGAGCGCTTCGCCGATATCGCCCGGCAGGAGTATCTCGCCCTGGGCATCCGCGTCGCCCTGCACCCTATGGCGGACCTCGCTACCGAGCCGCGCTGGGCGCGTGTCAACGGCACATTCGGCGAAGACGCCGAGTTGAGCGCCCGTCTGACCGCAGCCTACATCCGCGGCTTCCAGGGCGAAACGCTGGGCAAGGAGAGCGTAGCTTGCATGACCAAGCACTTCCCCGGCGGCGGCCCGCAAAAGGACGGTGAAGACCCGCACTTCCCCTATGGGAAGGAGCAGGTCTACCCTGGCAACAACTTCGCCTACCACCTCATCCCCTTCGAGGCTGCGTTCGCCTCGGGCACATCGCAGATCATGCCCTATTACGGCGTACCCATCGGCGCCGAATACGAGGAGGTAGCCTTCGGCTTCAACAAAGGCGTGATCACCGGGCTCCTGCGCGAGCGCTACGGCTTCGACGGCATCGTCTGCACGGATTGGGGCCTGCTCACCGATTCGGACTTCGGCGGCCGAGTCATGGTAGCCCGTGCCTGGGGCGTAGAGCGCCTCAGCCGCCCCGAACGCGCCAAGAAAGCGCTGGAAGCCGGTGTCGACCAGTTCGGCGGCGAGGCTTGTCCGGAAGTCGTCGTCGAGTTGGTGCGCAGCGGGCAAGTCAGCGAATCCCGCATTGACGAGTCGGTGCGCCGGCTGCTGCGCGAGAAGTTCCGCCTCGGCCTGTTCGACAACCCCTACCTCGACCCTGACGCCGCCGAGCGCATCGTGGGCAACGCCGAGTTCCGCGCCGCGGGCGAACTGGCGCAGCGCAAGTCCATCGTCCTGCTCAAGAACGGCGACGCCGCGCCGGTCCTGCCCGTACAGGGGCGACCCAAGCTCTACGTCGAGGGCATGCGTGCAGAGGCAGCCGCCCAATACGGCGAGGTCGTCTCCGACCTGGCTGACGCCGACCTGGCGCTGCTGCGCATCCAGACGCCCTTCGAGCCGCGCGACGGCAACTTCCTCGAGCAGCGCTTCCACGCCGGCAGCCTCGAATTCAAGCAGCCGGAGAAGGATCACATTCTCGCCATCCTCGCCGCCAAACCGGCCGTTGTCGCCATCTACCTGGATCGCCCGGCGGTGATCCCGAAGATCGCGGCACAGAGCGCTGCACTTATCGGCGAGTTCGGCGCCAGTGACGAAGCGCTGCTGGACGTCGTCTTCGGGCGCTTTACGCCGTCGGGAAAGCTGCCCTTTGAACTGCCCTCATCGATGGCCGCGGTGGAAGCCCAGAAGCCCGACCTGCCGCACGATTCCGAAAGCCCACTCTTCCCGTTTGGGCACGGCCTCACTTACTGAACGCCATCTGCGAGCAACGACAGATGAATTGCCGAACGACCCGCGCCCTGCGCTATACTGCTCACAAGCCCAGCGTCGGCTCGGGCGTTAGCACTTTCGGAGGAGCGCAATGGACGAACAGCCTAAACTTGGCCTCGCCCTCGGCGGCGGCGGCGTACGCGGGCTGGCGCACGTAGGCGTGCTCAAGGTATTTCAGCGCGAAGGCGTCACGCCCTACTGCATCACCGGCACGAGCATGGGCGCCATCATCGGCGCGCTCTATGCCGCGGGCAAGTCCGTCGACGAGATCGAAGACACAGTTACAGATGTGATCTCGCTCACCAGTATGATCAAGCTGGCGGACCTCACCTATCCCTGGCGCGGTCTCTTCGCAGGGCATAACGCCGTCGAATACCTCCGCAAGAGCCTGGGCGCCGATCTGTGCATGGAGGACTGTCGCATTAAGCTAGGCGTTTCCGCCGTAGACCTGATTGCACGCAAATTGCTGTATATCACCAGCGGAAACGTCGTCGATGCGGTGCGCGCCTCCATGTCTCTGGTCGGCGTCTTCGCGCCCCTCCAACAGGGCAAGCGTCGCCTTGCCGACGGCGGCTACTTGGACAACGTGCCCGCCGGGCTTGCGCGTGAACTCGGCGCCGACATCGTAATCGCCGTGGATGTCGGCACGGAGTTCGCCTATACGGACGGCGACGATCATGGCAATCCTGTCAACGCTCGGCTGCCTGCCGTCACTCCGCCGGTAATCCAGGATCTCCTGCAACTCAACATGATGATGGTCCAGGAACTGGCGCAACTGCGTCTACAACTCGCCCGTCCCGAGGTCGTCCTCCGCCCCTGCATCCCCCCGACGGTCGGCATCCTCACCGGCTTCGAACATATCCCGGACGTCTATGCCGCCGGCATCGCAGCCGCCGAAGCAGCGCTGCCGCGCATCCGGGAGTTGCTGCAGGGTATGCCGGCGCAGACCGAGCCGGCCGGATCGCCGGAACAGGCGGAGATGCCGTGAGCCCTCGTTCGCGGAACCGGCGTACAGACTACGTTCGTTACACCTGCTGATGCTCCAACGCCTGCTAATCGCCGTCGCTCTGGGCGGCGTCGTCTTTAGCCTTTACACGCTCAACCGCGTCCAGACGCCTGACCCCAACCTGATCCGTCTGTCGGTGCGCGCCACAGTCCACGCCATGCCCACCGCACCGCCCATCGTGGTGGAGGTCACGCGCATCGTCGAAGTGACGCGCATCGTTGAGGTCGTGCAGACGCCAACCTCGACGCCCTCGCCGCCGCCCACCGAAACGCCCGCGCCCAGCCCCATCGATACGCCCACGCCCGTGGCGGCCGTCGAGGTACAGGCCGCCGCCATGCTCAACGCGGCAGCCCCGCCCGAGCCGGTTGCGCCGGCGCCTGAGCCGATCCAGCCCGTCGCGGTTGCCGCCGGCTGTCCCGCCTCATCGGCCAACCAGTACACGCTCATCCCCGTGGCCGGCCCGCCTGCGAATCATCCCGACGCTCTGCATGGCGACCTCAATCTGGGGCTGCGCGGCTACGCGCCCACAGACGCAGCCGCCGCACTGATCAGCATCGACGGGCCGACCGACGGCGACCCTCCGCAGATCGGCAGTACGCTGCTTGGCGGCGACGCGTCCTTCACCCAGGCCTACCGCGTGCGCGATTGGGACTGGGGCTGCGGCGAGCACGGCTGCCAGGGCGGCGAGTTGAGTCAGGTCGAAGCGTCGCTGTTGGGCATCGCCGCCGCGCCAGGCCAGCCGCTCAGCTTCCCCGCGCGCAGCGCGCAGATCTACGGCGGCGGTTACACCGCCCTCGTCGTCTATGCCGAAGAGACGCGCCTCACCGTCGTCTACACGCGCGAAGACAGCGTCGCCAACGGCTATACGGCGCACCTGGAAAAGATCTGCGTGGACCCCAACCTGCTGGCGCTCTACCGCAGCGCCAATGCCGCCGGGCGCGGCTCCCTGCCCGGCCTGCGCAACGGCGATGTCGTTGGAACCGCATCCGGCAACGAAATAGCCGTCGCCGTGCGCGACCGCGGCTGGTTTGCCGACCCTCGCTCAACCAAAGACTGGTGGCAGGGCAGGCAATAGCCCGGCCTATTCGCTCACAGCACCCGGCG
>Ga0334887_1002865_pt1 | contig 18356 bp, 15 predicted proteins | sample GraSluR1_MG_10_FD_207217 | JGI IMG/M metagenome (GOLD analysis project Ga0334887, IMG submission 207217) | Sludge microbial communities from methane-producing bioreactor in Wageningen University, Netherlands - Granular Sludge_18_07-R1 | ecosystem: Engineered > Bioreactor > Anaerobic >...
GAAGGATCTGGGCGAGTATGCGCCACGACTGCTCGACGTTGACCTCGTAGCGATCTACTGGTAACTCGGACGTGACGTCCGAGCCGCAGGGGCTAATCCGAGCGGACGAGTGCCATTGACCGACTCGCATGTCACCGCGAGTGATTCTCCCACCCTTTCCGTGGGCGGATAGTTACGCCGCGTTCAGCCAGATAGCGGCGAATGGTCATGCCGGTAACCCCGAGCTCTGTGCCGACCGCCGCCAGTGACCGACCACCGCGATAGAGCTCCGCGGCTCCTTCCACTTGCTCCTCCGTGAGTGGGGTCCGCTTTGAGGTGATCCCACGCGCCAGGAACTCGCGACGTAGTCGGGCACGAGGCGCGCCGAGCCGGGCTGCGATCGCCATGATCTTTTCGCCAGCACGATAGCGCTCGATCGCGTCTTCGATCTCGGTCATAGTCAGAGCACGGAAGGTTGAGACGCATACGACCGGGCCGCGTTCGTCGGTGACGGCACTACGAAGAGCGGTTTCCGGTTGCGCAGAGCGGATCTTCTTGGCTTCGCGGATCAACCGCTTCGTGATCGCCCGATTGTTTGAAGATTCTCGCATCAGGTCCACCCAATGTTCGTCTGCCCTGCGACCACGACGGACCGATGATCATCCGAGTTGCGCGCTGTCGCCGAGGTCTATGCTGCCGTTGATACCAAGGAGCAGTTCGTCACGGACTTCGTTGCCGCCTGGGCCAAGGTCACCGAACTGGATCGCTTCGATCTGCACTGAACGACACCCCACGACGTGGCCCGGCTCCGCATCGGTTGGGCCACTTTGCTGTCCCACTGCCCTGCCGTGACACACGTTTCTCGTTGTCGACGACGGTGATCGCGTCCGGCCGATACATCTTAGTATCGAGGCGTGTACCTTCCTTACCGCAGGGTCGCCCTCGGCTACCGGCTCGCCATGACCATACTCATCGCGATCGGGATCGCACGGCTCTCGGGGCTGTTCGGCGACGGCCCGCAGGTGGTGCAGCTGCTCTTCTTCACGACGCAGAGCAACATCCTGTGTCTGGTGTGGGCGGTGCTGCTGGTCCTCCGCACGGTTCGTGATCTGCGTGCCGACGGCCCGCGCGGGTGGTCGTCGCCGTCGCCGCGGTTCGGCGCCGCCGTCATGATGGCGATCACCGTGACCATGCTCATCTACCTGGTGGTGCTCGTGCCGCAGACCTTCACCCAGGGGAGTGGATACACACCGTTCACCGTCACCGACAACCTCGTCCACATCATCACTCCGTGCCTGACCATCGGGGACTGGCTGCTGTTCGTCCCGAAGGGCCGGCTGCGCTGGTACGACCCGCCATTGTGGGTGCTGATCCCCTATGCCTACGCCGTGTTCGCGTTCACCTGGCACGGGTTCGGTGGCGACTTCGGCCCCGGCCAGGCCTACCCGTATCCGTTCCTGGACGTCGACCGGCTCGGCGTCGGCGGGGTGGCGGCGTGGCTGATCGGCCTGACCGTCGTCCTCATGGCCGTCGGCTACCTGTATGTCATGATCGACCGACTGCTCGGCCGTGTGTCGTTCCCGCGGCCGCACGAGCACGCCTCCGTGTGAGATGCCCACGGCGCCCCGGGAACCATCGTGGGAAAAAAGATATCATTGCTGCTGCTCGGCATCCTGGTGATCCCCTGCTTCGCCGTGATCGCACCCGGCACCACCCGTGTGGTGCAGTTCTTCGGCCGCTACATCGGGACCGTACGTCCCACCGGGCTGGTGGTGACCGTCCCGCTGGCCACCCGCAAACGGGTCTCGGTGCGAGTGCGCAACTTCGAGACCAACGAGGTGAAGGTCAACGACGCCGCCGGCAACCCGATCAACATCGCCGCCATCGTCGTCTGGCAGGTTGCCGACACCGCCAAGGCCGAGGACTACGAGGACTTCGTCCGGGTAGGCGCTGGGCCATGTGGCGATGTCCCACCCGTACGACGCCCGGGCCGAGGAGGGCGAGGAGACCCTGCGCGGGGTGACCGATGCGGTCTCCGACGAGATTGCCCAGGCCATGCTGCAGCGCCAGCATGCCGGGGCCATCATCGCGGCCCGCGAGAAGATCGTCGAGGGAGCGGTGAGCATGGTGGAGGGTGCCCTGTCCCGGCTGGAGGAGGAGAACGTGGTGGAGCTCAACTGCGCGAGGCGCTGCGCCGGGCGGGACGGATGCCCAAAGATGTGGCTCCGCCGCGTGGGCCGGGCCGGCCCCGCTCCGGCGAGGAGCGCTGAACCCTAGTGGCGTGGTGGGGCGGTCGACTCGGCCTCGACCAGCTCACCACGGATCCACAGCTGCTCGGTGGCATGGCCGGGCTGGGAGACCGCGCTGAGCAGCACCCGGGCGGTGGCCCGGGCGATGTCCTCCAGCGGTTGGCGTACGGTGGTCAGGCTGGGGATGCAGTAGCGCGCGATGTCCAGCCCGTCGAAGCCGGTCAGCGAACAGTCGGCCGGCACGCCGAGGCCGGCTTCGTGCAAGGCCCGCCCGATGCCGATCGCCACCGCATCGCACATGCCCATGATCGCGGTGAAGTCGGGGGGACCGGCGGCGAGCCAGGCACGGGTGGATTCGTGACCGTTGGCCATGGTGTAGAGCTGGTCGGGCGACACCGACGGGATCACCAGCGACGGATCGACCTCCAGTCCGGCATCCTCCAGGGCGCTGCGGTATCCGGAGAACCGCAGCGCCCACGCGTGCTGCCGGTCGTACTCGCCGCCGCCACCGCCGAAGGCGATCCTGCGATGGCCCAGATCGAGCAGGCGGCGGGTGAGCTCGTAGCTGCCGGAATAGTCGTCCACCGACACCGAGGAGTGCAGCGACGGGGAGCCGGAGAAGTCGGCGGTGGTGCAGAAGACCAGCGGCACCTCGATGCGGGCCAGGCTGCGGCTGAGCTCAGGGGCATTCCCGCGGGCCCGGTCGCCGTAGCGGCCCAGGAAGATGACGCCCCCGAACTTCCGCTCGTAGACGATCCGCTCCACCGTGCCGGCGTGGGCGGACCGGTCGGAGATGTGGGAGAGCATGACGTCGTAGCCCTGCTCGCCGAGCGTGGTCTCCAGCAGACCGAGCACCTGGACCAACAACGGACTGGTCTCGCCCTGGATGATCACCGCGATCGCCCGGGTGGAGGAGATCTTCAGACTGCGCGCGCTGGTGTTGGGCACGTAGCCGTACTCCCGTGCCGCGGCCAGAATGCGCGCCCGGGTGGCGGGGTTGACGTCGGAGCGGTCGTTCATGGCGCGCGACACGGTGCTGACCGCGACGCCGCAACGCTCGGCGAGCTCCTTGATCGTGATGCCTGCCACCTCCGGATCCTCCTGTTCGCTCAGCCCTTGACCGCACCCGCGACCACGCCGCGGATGATGTGGCGCTGGCAGGCCAGGTAGAACACGATGACGGGGATCATGGCCAGCACCAGCACCCCCATCATGGCGCCCATGTCCACCGAACCGTACCCGCCCTTGAGGTACTGGACGGCGATCGGGATGGTCTTGTACCTCTTCAGGTCCAGGGTCAGGTAGGGCAGCAGATAGTCGTTCCACAACCACATCACCTCGAGGATGCCGACGGTGATCACCGCGGGCTTCATCACCGGCAGGATCACCCGGAAGAAGGTCTGCACCGGGCCGCAGCCGTCCATCACGGCGGCCTCCTCCAGCTCCACCGGAATCGATGTCACGAAACCGGTGAAGATGAACACCGCCAATCCGGCGCCGAATCCCAGATAGATGATCCACAGCCCGAAGGGGGTGCCCAGACGGAGGGCATCGGTGAACCACGACAGGGTGAACATCACCATCTGGAAGGGGACGACCAGATTGAACAGGAAGGAGGTGTAGAGCGTACGGGCGAAGGTGTTGTCCATGCGTACGATCCACCACGCACACATCGAGGTGCACAGCAGGATCAGGGCCGCCGACCCGATGGTGATCACCAACGACCAGCCGAAGGAGGCGAAGAAGCCGGTCTGCTGGACGCCGCGGATGTAGTTGTCCCAGCCGACGAAGGTCTCCGCGGTGGGCAGGGAGAAGGGGTTGCTGGAGATGAAGACCTTGTCCTTGAAGGAGTTGATCACCACCAGGGCGATCGGATACAGGTACGCCAGCGACACCAGGGCGAAGAATCCGGTCCAGAACCACGGACGACGTGTCTCGGTCATGCCTTGGACTCCCGACTGCGTGTGAACCAGTTCTGCAGCAGGGCGATGGAGGCCACGATGAGCAGGAAGACGACAGCCTTGGCCTGACCGACGCCCTCGAATCCGGGTCGCCCGTAGAACGTGTTGTAGATATTGAGCGCCAACAGCTCCGACAGCCTCGACGGGGCTCCGTTGGTGAGTGCGAGGTTCTGGTCGAACATCTTGAAGCCATTGGTCAGGGTCAGGAAGGTGCACACCGTGATGGAGGGCATCACCAGCGGCACGATCACCTGCCACAGGATCGTACGGTTGGAGGCTCCGTCGACCTGGGCCGCCTCGAGGACGTCGCCGGGGATGGACTGCAGTCCGGCGATGTAGATCACCATCATGTAGCCGATCTGTTGCCAGCACAACAGGGCGACCATGCCCCAGAAGCCGTACGTCTCGGAGAAGGTGATCGAGCGTGCCCACAGGCCCAGCAGGCCGTTGAGCAGCAGCAGCCAGATGTAGCCGAGCACGATGCCGCCGATGAGGTTGGGCATGAAGAAGACCGACCGGAAGAGATTGGTGCCCCGGAAGGTCTTCACCAGCATGTAGGCGACCGCGAAGGCGGCGACATTGATGATCACCGTGGTGACCACGGTGAAGGCCGCCGTGTACCACAGTGAATGCAGGAAGACGCCGTCGCCGAAGATCCGCCGGTAATTCTCCAGCCCGACCCAGCTGGCCCTGGTGACGGTGGTGAACTTCGTGAAGGACAGGTAGACGCCCATGACGAAGGGGATGACGAAACCGATCATGAAGGCGGCGAGTGTCGGCCCGGTGAACAGCCAACCCCAGTTGCGGAGAGATTTTCTCATGCGGGTTTTCCTTCGCTGGCCGGGAACGGTGCGGGAGCCCCGGTGGGTGGGCCCCCGCACCGTCCTCCGTGGGGGGTCAGGCGTTGGCGTGCGCCAGCTCGTACTCGGTGGCCCAGTTGTCGACGAAGGCCGTGCGGACGGCCTCCCAGTCACCGGTGCCCTGGGCGTATTGCAGCAGCGCCTGCCCGACGCCGTTCTTCCACTCCTCCGACGGCATCGCGGTGAAGTTCCAGGTCACCGGCGTCCGGCCGGCCTCCTGGTAGGCCGCGTCCGCCAGCACCAGCGGGTTGGTGGACCGGTAGTCGTCGAAGGTGCTGAACGGGGTCACGAAGCCCATCGTGTTGGCCAGGGCGTCCCGGCCGGTGTCGGAGGTGATCACCCATTCCAGGAAGTCCGTGGTGGCCTGCTGGTCGGCCTCGGAGGCCTGGTTGTTGATCACCCAGTAGTTCTCCGACCCGGTGCACAGACCCTGATTCTCCTCGCCGTCGGCACCGATGTAGATCGGCAGCATCCCCAGGTCGTCGTCGGCGACCTGCTGGCCCTTGACATCGTTGTAGGCCCAGGTGCCGTTCTGGTAGAAGACGGCCTTGCCGAGGGCGAACTCGGAGTTGGCGTCGTCGACCGTCTTGCTCGACAGCAGAGAGGGATCAGTGGTGGAGTTCTCGATGTAGAGATCGAAGATGCGCTGGTAGCCGTCCAGGTACTGGTCGGTGACGGTGGCCGGCTGCCCGGTCACTCCGTCGGCCGTGAACTGGTAGTACAGCGGCACGTTGGCCAGGTGGGTCTTGAAGCGCCAGTCCGACGAGGAGTCGAAGCCGGCCGAGGTGAAGGCGCCCTCGACGCCGAGGGCGTCCTTGTTCGCCTGGATCCCCTCGGCGACGGCGGCCAGGGTGTCGAAGCCGGTGATCTGGTCCACCGAGGTCACCGCGGCGTCGGGCAGCGCGAAGTACTTCTCCAGCAGCGCATCGTTGTAGATGATCCCGTAGGTCTCCATCGCGTAGGGAACGGCCAGCACCTGGCCGCCGTCGTCGCTGGTCAGCGCGATGCTCGGGTCGTTGAGATCGGTGTAGATGGCGGTGTCGGTGAGGTCGGCGGCGTAGTCCTTCCAGGTGGCCAACCCGACCGGCCCGTTGACCTGGAACAGGGTGGGAGCCTCGGACTTGGCCATCTCCGACTTCAGGGTGGTCTCGTAGGTGCCGGAGGCGGCCGTCTCGACGGTCACCTCGACGCCGGTCTCCTGGGTGTACTGAGCCGCCAGGTTCTTCCAGTCGTCGGCCTGCTCCGGCTTGAAGTTGAGGTAGTAGACCCGACCGGATCCACCGGCCTCCTCCGATGGCGACGAGCACGCGGCGAGCGTGCCGGCGAGAGTGAGGGCGGCGACGCCAGCAGTGAGCGATCGCGCGAGCTTGCGGTACTTCATTGTCCCGGCCTTCCTCCGTTGGATGTAGGACACTGTGCAGAAAATCGGAAACGATTCCGACTGGTTCTGGGCGTGGACATTACGCCACTGGCGTCAGTGGTGCAACAGGTTCCGGATCACGGGGAGGTCTCGGTTCCGCCGGCCCGGGCCAGCAGGGGAGCCAGTGCCCGTTCGAGCAGTGGCGTGACGGCGAAGACCACCAGCGGGTAGCCCAGCAACAGCAACAGCAGCAGCCCCTGGGGAAGGTGCAGGGCGACCACGACCACCAGGGCGGCCAGGGCCACGTGGACACCCAGCACGGCCAGCGACAGCGGCAGTTCGGCGAAGGCGAGGATCACCGCGTTGCGGAGCGTACGTGCCGGGGTGTTCTCGAACCGTGCCTGCAGCGCCCACACGTACGGGAACACCAGGAGATAGGCCAGGGAGAGTCCGATCTTGGCCGGCAGCAGACCGGGGATCGGCGCCGCCACCCAGGTCCAGGCCAGTGTCAGTCCGATCGGCGCCATCACCGCGAACAGCACGGTCGACCGACCCAGGTTGGACCGGAACGAGGTGAGGTACATCGCCGTGGTGCCCCCGCCGGTGTCGGACTGGATCCGGCGGGCGCAGTCGTACAGGGCGGTCAGGCCGGCACCGGCGGTGACCAGGGGGATCGAGGTCACCAGGGCCAGCAGATTGAGCAGCACGATGTCGGCCACTCGGCCCAGGAGATGCCACAGCGGGGTGTCGAGATCGACGAGCCGACGGAACATCTGCGATCCTCCTGCGGGGTGTACCTCGCTCCACTCTAGCGGCCCACGACCCCGTGGGAGGGCAGATTCCCGGAGACGTTTCCGGACCGGTGTGTCAGTCGGTGACCGGACCCAGCCACGCCGTGGTGGCGCCGGGCAGGCGCCCGGACGTGTCCAGCGGGCCCGACGACAGCACCACGGTGCCGTCCGGCAGCGCGACCGGCCGGGTGCCGAAGTTGGTGACACTGATCCAGCCGTTGGGCCGGCGGAAGGCGAGCACATCCTCGTCGGTGCCGTCCAACCATTCCAGGGTGGGCTCGGTGAGCAGCCGTCCGCGCAGGGACAGAGCGGCGCGGTAGAGCTCCAGGGTGGAGTCGGCGTCCCCGGTCTGCACATCGACCGAGTGCTGGCCGAACCATGCCGGCTGGGGCAGATGGGCGTCGCCGTCGGGATCGCTGCTGAACCCGAAGGTCGGGCCGCCGGTCACGGCCCACGGCAGCGGCACCCGGCACCCGTCGCGGCCGACGTCGACGCCGGGGCTGCGCAGGAAGGTCGGATCCTGGCGGGCGGTGTCGGGCAGATCGGCGACCTCGTGCAGGCCGAGTTCCTCACCCTGGTAGAGGTAGGCCGATCCGGGCAGCGCCAGTTCCAGCAGGGTGGCGGCCCTCGCCCGGCGCAGCCCGAGATCGGCGTCCAGCGCGGGGCGGGTGCCACCCGACAGCAGCCAGCCGGTGGCCTCCTGCTTCGTACCGGTCGGCAGGCCGTAGCGGGTGGCGTGGCGCACCACGTCGTGGTTGGACAGCACCCAGGTGGCGGTGCTGGCATACCGGTGGGTGAGCTCCAGGTTGTCGGAGATGATCGTGCGGAACCGCGCGGCGTCGAAGGGGGCCTCCAGCAGATCGAAGTTGAAGGCCTGCCCCAGGCTGTCGGGGCTGGCGTAGCGGACCCGGCGCTCGGCGTCGATCCAGGCCTCGGCCACCGCCATCCGTGGCGGAACGTAGGAGTTGAACAGCGCCCGCCACTCGGCGTAGATCGCGTGCACGTCGTCGCGGTCCCACAGCGGGTGGGTGCCGTCCAGCGGCAGGGCGTCCAGGTCGGCCTGGGAGGGCAGCGGATCGGGCAGATCCTTGGCCAGTCCGTGGGCCACGTCGATCCGGAAGCCGTCGACACCGCGGTCGGCCCAGAACCGCAGGGTGAGCAGGAAGTCCTCGTGCACCTCACGGTTGTGCCAGTTGAGATCGGGCTGTTGCGGGGCGAAGTTGTGCAGGAACCACTGCCCGTCACCGACCGGCTCCCAGGCCGGCCCGCCGAAGACCGACGTCCAGTCCGCCGGAGGCAGGCTGCCGTGCGGCCCGGTGCCGTCCCGGAAGATGTAGCGGTCGCGGGCCGGGGAGCCCGTGGGCGAGGCCAGCGCCTCCCGGAACCAGGCATGCCGGTCGGAGGTGTGGTTGGGGACGATGTCGATCAGCAGCCGGAGGCCGGCCCGGTGCAGGGCCGCCACCAGGGCATCGAAGTCGTCGAGGGTGCCCAGGCGGGGATCGACCTCGCGATGGTCGTCGACGTCATAGCCGCCGTCGGCCCACGCCGAGGGATAGAACGGGCTGAGCCACACCGCATCGATGCCGAGGCGGGACAGATAGGGCACCCGGGAGGTGATCCCGGCCAGATCGCCGACCCCGTCACCGTCGGAGTCGGCGAAGGAGCGGGGGTAGACCTGGTAGACGGCGGCCTGGCGCCACCACAGCGGGTTGTCGGGGGAGAAGGTCACGGGACGGCACCCTTCGGGGAGTTAATCTAGAGTCTGCATTAAATCTGCCGCTCCAGTCTGGTCCGCGATTGGGATACGGTCAAGCCGTGCAGAGGAGACTGGTGCGGTGACCGAGCGGCCGACGGCCCGTTCTCCCCATCTGCTGCGGCGGATCAACATGACGGCCGTGCTGTCGTACGCCTGGGACACCGATCGCTTCACGGCCACCGACGTGATGGCCGCCACCGGTCTGACCCGCTCCACCGTGCTGGGCATCTGCGACGAGCTGACCGGCCGGGGCTGGCTGACCGAGGTCGACCCGCCCGAGATCGGCCCGGCCCGGAGCCTGGGGCGCCCGGCCCGCTGGTACGCGCTGCGCCCCACACACGGCTGGGTGGTCGGGGTCGACGCCGGTCAGCACCACATCACCGCCGCGGTGGGCGACCTGCGCGGGGAGGAGCGTTCCCGCGTACGCCACTCCGGGCCCACCGGCCGCCGCAGCGGCGAGCAGCGCCGGGCCGCGGTGGCCGGAGCCATCGCGGACGCGCTGGCGCGGGCCGGAGTGGACGGCGATGCCGTGCTGGCGATCGTGCTGGCGGTGCCGGCACCCACCGACGCGGCCGGGGACTCCCCGCCCGGGCGCGGCGGATACTGGCGGTGGATGAACCCCGGATTCGGGTCACACGTCGCCCGGCCGGGACGGGTCGTCGTGGTCGACAACGACGCCAACCTGGCCGCCCTGGCCGAGGGCAGCCTCGGCGCCGGCCGCGGTGTGGCCTCGTACGCCACCCTGCTGGCCGGGGAGCGCTTCGGCGCCGGCCTGGTGGTGGACGGCCGACTGCTGCGCGGACGGCGCGGTGCCGCAGGAGAGCTCAGCCTGCTGGAGCTGGTCGAGGGAGTCGGCAGCACCGATGGCCTGGCGGCACTGGCCCGGGCCTGGGGGACGGACCTGGCCGACCTGGGCGAGGGAGACCGGCAGCCGATGCTCGACCGGCTGGCCGACCGGCTGGCCCGGGTGTGCGCGGTGGTGGTCGGTCTGCTCGATGTCGAGCTGGTGGTCGTCGCCGGTGGTGCGGCGGCCGCGGCGGTCCCCGTGGTGGAACGGGCCGCGGACCTGCTGGGCGGCTACCTCCACGCGCCGGTGCCGCGGCTGATCGCCTCCGACCTGGGTGTCGACGTGGTGCTGCTCGGCGCCCTGCAACGGGCGGTGACGGCGGTGCGTGCCGATCCCCTCGGCTTCGGCGGCGAGGGCGAGGAGGTGACGGTCTTCTAGACTCTGGTCCATGGTCGACGCCCTCATCCTCACCCACCTCGTGCCGGCGGTCGTGCTGCTGCTGGCCGCCATCGGCAAATGGCGCCGCCCCGGCGGTGCCGTGGCACCGTTCGAGGGCCTGCCGCTGCCGGGCTGGGTGCGCAGCCGCCCGCTGACGGCCGCCCACCCGTGGGCGGAGGCGGCGATCGCGGTCGCCCTGCTGGTGCTCCCGGCCCGCTGGAACGTCATCGCGGCCGTCGGTGCTCTGGGCCTGATGGGGATCTACACGACCCTGGTGGCGTGGGCGCTGCGCAGCGGCCGTGCGATGACCTGCCAGTGTTTCGGTGCTGATGACACCACTCCGGTGGGACGGCGTACGCTCGCCCGCAACCTCGTGCTGACGGTGCTGACGGTGCTGGCGGTGATCGACGCGGCGACCGGCGGATCGGTGATCGGTCGGGTGGTCGGTGGCGGTCCCGGGCTGCTCGCCTGGCTGGCCGGTACGGCCGTCGTGGCCGTCGTGGTGGCCCTCGCCGTGCCGGGACGCACGCCGGTGGGGCCGGTCGAGGAGCCGGCCGGCGAGGAGGATCTGGAGGACTACATCCGCGCCGAGATCCCCGACGCGTCGGTGCGGACGCCCGACGGGCGGACCCAGGGCCTGCGACCGCTGGCCGCCCGGCGCGCCCAGCTGCTGCTCTTCCTCTCACCCGGGTGCGGGTCGTGTGCCGGTATCGCGGCCGACCTGCCGCGCTGGCAGGCCCGTGATCTGCCGCTGGATGTGCGTGCGGTGGTCCGCGACAACGTGCTGGAACGACCGGGGCTGCCGGTGTGGGTGGAGAATGCCTATGTCGATGTCGACAATGTCTGGGACGGTCTGCGGATCGCCGGCACGCCCAGTGCGGTCCTGCTGGGCACCGACGGGCTGCTGGCCGGTGGTCCGGTCAGTGGTCAGCGTGCGGTCCGCGACTTCTACGTCCGGATCGCCCAGCAACTCGAGGATGCGCCGCAGGCTCGCTGAGCGGGGCGTGTTCACCGAGTGGGGAGAATGGTGTGGTGCAGGTGCGACGACCCCGGCGCGGGGATCTGCTGGTCTCGACCGTGGACATCCGCGACGGTGGCGTCTTCGACCAGTCCGTGGTGTTCCTGGTCGACGCCGATGACGACGGCGCACTCGGGGTGGTGCTGAACAAGGAGTCCGAGATCCGGCTGGAGTCGGTGCTGCCCCAGTGGGCCCCGGTGGTCAGCCCTCCCCGGGTGCTCTACCAGGGCGGGCCGGTGCTGCCGGAGGGGGCGGTCTGCCTGGCCAGTCCGCGCGACGCCGCCGAGGAGCCGCCCGGCTGGCGTCCGGTGGTCGGCCGGATCGGGCTGCTGCACCTGGACACCCCGGTGGAGCTGGTCACCGGGGCGTACGACGGCCTGCGGATCTTCGCCGGCTACGCCGGCTGGTCGCCCTGGCAGCTGGAGGCCGAGATCGGCCGCGGCCTGTGGCACGTCCTGCCGGCGATCCACACCGACGTCTTCGGCAGCACCCCGTGGGGACTGTGGCGGGAGGTGCTGCACCGCCAGGGCGGCGATCTGGCCACGTACGCCACGTGGACCGATGTGCCCGACCTCAACTAGTCGGGGGCCGTAGGATGGGCAGCACCCGAGACGACGAGGAGCAGATGCGGTGGCACATGGGGACCGGCCGGCGGTGACGGGTGCGACGATCCTGGTGGTCGACGACGACGCCGCCCTCGCCGAGATGTTGCAGCTCGTCCTCCAGCAGGAGGGCTTCGAGACCTCGTGGTGCGGGCGCGGCGACACCGCGCTGGAGTCCTTCCGCAGGGTACGACCCGACCTGGTGCTGCTCGATGTGATGCTCCCGGGCAAGGACGGCGTCGAGATCTGCGGCGAGATCCGCGCGGAGTCCGACGTGCCGGTGGTGATGCTGACCGCCAAGTCCGACACCACCGACGTGGTGGCCGGCCTGGAGGCCGGTGCCGACGACTACATCGCCAAACCGTTCAAGGCCAAGGAACTGGTCGCCCGGGTACGGACCCGGCTGCGCCGACTGCCGCCCGACGCCGAGGAGGAGACGCTGACCATCGGCGACCTGACGATCAGCGTCGACGGGCACTCGGTGCGCCGGGACGGGACGGAGATCCAGTTGACCCCGCTCGAGTTCGACCTCCTGCTCGCCCTGGCCCGCAAGCCCCGCCAGGTGTTCAGCCGTGAGGTCCTGCTGGAGCAGGTCTGGGGCTACCGGCATGCCGCGGACACCCGGCTGGTGAACGTGCACGTGCAGCGACTGCGGTCCAAGATCGAGAAGGACCCGGAGCACCCGCAGATCGTGCTGACCGTGCGCGGCGTCGGGTACAAGGCGGGCGATCCCGCCGACCGGCACTGAGATGGCCGGCGTGCGGACGGCGTGGCGTCGATTCGCCGGGGGGCTCAGCCGCGTCCTGCACAGCCCGCTGGCCGTCTGGCGCAGTTCGCTGCCGTTGCGGGTGGTGGTGGCGACCACCTCGGCCTGCACGGCGGTCCTTGTGCTGGCAGGGTTCCTCCTCATGCAGCAGGCCACGGAGGGCGTGATGGAGGGCAAGCGGCAGACGTCGATGGCGGAGGCGATGGTCGCCTTCGAGTCGGCGCAGAGCGAACTGGTCGCCAACGACCTGACCACCGGCAATCTCAACGACATCCTCACCCAGGTGGCGATCGACCTCGACCAGCGTGGCACCGTCAGCGGCCAGTACCATGTCCTGGTCACCGGACCGGTGTCGAGCTTCCGATCCGCCCGGGTGCTGCCCCAGTCGGTGCCGGCCGCGCTGAGCGACAAGGTGAGCGGCAGTGGGGGTGTCTGGGCGACCGCGACCGAGATCCGCTACGAGGACGGCACCACCGAGGCCGGGTGGGCGGTCGGGTCGGCGCTCACCGCGCCGGGCGCCGGCCGCTTCCCGGTCTACCTGGTCTTTCCGCTGTCGGAGGACATCGCCACCCTGCAGGTGTTGCGCGGGGCCGTCATCACCACGTGGACGATCCTCATCCTTGCGGTCGGACTGATCGCCGCGGTGATCGCCCGGCAGATCGTGGTTCCGGTCCGGGCCGCCCGGGAGGCGGCCGAGGCGCTGGCCACCGGCAACATGGACGACCGGATCACCGTCCACGGCACGGACGATCTGGCCCGACTCGCGATGTCGATGAACAACATGGCGTCGGAGCTGCAGACCCGGATCACCCAGTTGGAGACCCTGTCCCAGGTGCAGCAGCAGTTCGTCTCCGATGTGTCGCACGAACTGCGCACACCGCTGACCACGGTGCGGATGGCCGGTGATTTCATCTACGAGGCCCGGGATGGCTTCGAACCGGCCACCCGGCGCTCCACCGAACTCCTCCATGACGAGCTGGAGCGTTTCGCCGGGCTGCTCGACGACCTGCTGGAGATCTCCCGGTTCGATGCCGGAGCCGCCGAACTGACCACCTCCCGGGTCGACATGGTGGAGGTGGTGCGCAGCGAGGTGGTGGCGCAGCGGCCCTTCGCGGAGAGCAAGATGACGCCAATTTCCGTCCATGCCGACGAACCCGCGATGGCCGAGGTCGACACCCGACGGATCCGACGGATCATGCGCAATCTCATCACGAACGCCATCGAGCACGGGGAGTCGCGTCCGATCGACATCACGGTCGTCGGGGACGACCGTGCGGTGGCCGTCACCGTCCGTGACCACGGGGTCGGCTTCCGTGCCGAACAGGCCCGGATGGTCTTCCACCGGTTCTGGCGCGCGGACCCGTCGCGGGCCCGCAGCATCGGTGGCTCGGGGCTCGGGCTCGCGATCGCGCTGGAGGACGCGCGGCTGCACGGCGGCACGCTCAATGCGTGGGGACGTCCCGGGCGGGGGGCCCAGTTCCGGCTGACGGTCCCGCGGGCGCCGGGCACGCTGGTGGAGGTGTCCCCGCTGTCGGTGGTGCCACGCGACGTCCTGGACGCGCAGGCACCATCCGCCGCACCGGGCGGAGACGAGGTCAGCACACCGACCGGGGAGAGGAGCGGGGCATGAGCCGGATACGCCGGGGGATCGTCGTGGCGTGGACGATCGCCGTACTGGCCGCCCTGACCGGCTGTGTCTCCATCCCACGGTCCGGGGCGGTCGTCCCCGGCGACGTGGCGAGCACCCGGGCCACCTCCGAGGTGGAGATCGCGGCCCGACCCCCTGACGCGAACGCGTCCCCGCGGCTCATCGTCGAGGGCTTCCTCCAGGCGATGGCGGCGTACGAACCCGACTACGCGACGGCCCGCGAGTACCTCTCCGACGACGCACGGACGCAATGGAACCCGACCAGTGGCGTGACTGTCTACGCCGACGGGCATCCGATCACCGAGCATGGCGGCCGGGTCACCCTGGAGGCCCCGGTCACCGGGGAGGTTGACGCGCGCGGCGCGTACAGCCCGACCCGGGTGAACCGCACCTGGGACTTCGGCCTGGTCCGCAGCACGTCGGGCCAGTGGCGGATCTCCCATCCGCCCCGCGGGGTGATCGTGTCGCAGTTCGTGTTCGAGAACTTCTTCCAGGAGGTCTCGCTCTACTGGCCCGAGCCGCAGGGCACCTTCCTGGTGCCCGAGACCGTGTGGGTGGCCCAGGCCAGGCGGACGCCGACCGCGCTGGTCCAGGCGCTGCTCGCCGGCCCGGGGGAGTGGATCGCGCCGGCCGTCGGTACCGCCTTCCCGGCCGAGGCACGGCTCAGACGTGCGGTCGAGGTGGACGCCCAGGGCACGGCCGTGGTCGACCTCACCGGCAACCTGGCCTCGCTCACCGGGGATCGGGGCCGCCTGCTGGCCGGTCAGCTCACCTGGACCCTGGGCCAGATTCCCACCATCACCGGGGTCAGCATCCTCGACGACGGCGAGCCGGTGGCCGTCACCGGCCTGCCCGAGAGCGGGACCGTGATCCCCGTCGGGGACCTGTCGGCCCTCGATCCGGTCCCCTCCGCGTTGGGCAATCGGCTGCTGGCCGTGGTGGACGGGAAGGTCGTCGAGGTCAACCAGGGTGATCAGGGCGTCACCCTGCAACCGGTTCCCGGCACGTTCGGCAGCGGCGAGGAGCCCCGGCCGGGCTCCCTGGCGCTGGCACCGTTCGCCGACCGTGCGGCCGTGGTCTCCCGGGACCGGTCCCGGGTCTCGGACCTCGACCTCGGCACCGGTGACGTCGCCCGGACCTACGACCGGCTGGAGGAGGTGCTGCGCCCGCAGTTCTCCCGGTACGGCGAGTTGTGGATGATCAGCACCGTCGACGGCCGTCAGGAGGTCCGGGTCGCCGTCGACGGGAAGACCGTCCGGGTCGATCCGGGGGCGCTGCAAGGGGCGAGGATCCGCAACTTCCGACTGTCACCCGATGGCGTCCGGATGGCGGCGGTGGTCGAATCCGACGACCACCCGCTGCTCATGCTGGCCCGGATCGACCGGACCGGCGACACCATCGAGATCGGCGGCGCACGGGTCGTCCCCCTGCTCACCACCGCACAGACCCCGCTGACCGGCGTCATCGACGTGGGCTGGCTGGGGGCAGGCGATCTGGTCGTGCTCGGCTCGACCGAGGACGCCACCCAGGCCAGCCCGTACCGGCTCGACCAGAACGCCGTCGTCGTCGAACAGATCGGCCAGCCCGACCAGTGGGAGGGCCGCGAGATCGCCACCCTGCCCACCTCCGAGGGCAGCCGGATCGTGGTCGTCGGTGCAACCGGCGGGATGTGGCGCTACGAGGACGAGTTCACCTGGCCGCGGTTGGCCGAGAAGGTCACCTCCGCGGCCTTCCCGGGCTGAGGGGCAGCGGCGAACCATACTCCGGGCATGAGGGAGTCATGGGTCGCGCCGGGACCGGTCGACCACGCAGCCGACCTGCTGCTGGGACGCACCTGCGCCGGCTGCGATCGGCCCGGCCCGCTGCTCTGTCCCGACTGCCGTGAGTGGCTCGACGGTTGGGGACCCCGACTGGTCCGTCCCCGGCCCGCACCTGCCGGGCTGCCGGAGGTCGCAGCGAGCGCCCCGTACGTCGGGCCGCTGCGTCCGATCATCCATCGGTACAAGGAAGGGGGTGCCTGGGCCCTCGCCGGCGTGCTCGGTGAGCGGGTGGCCCTGGCCGGTGCGCTGGTGCTGGCCACCGCGGCCCGGGAGGGCCGGTGGGACGCCATCGCGGAGGTGCTCGTCGTGCCCGCGCCCTCCCGCCCGCAGGCCGTACGCCGGCGGGGCAGCGACGTCACCGCCCGGCTCGCCGGCCGGGCGAGTGCCCGGCTGCGGGCGCTGAGCAGGGCGGCCGTGCGCGCCGATGCCGTCCTGGCGACGACGGGCCCGACCGCCGACCAGGCGGGGCTGGGCACCGCCGCCCGCCGGGCCAATCTCGACCACCGTCTCCGGCTGCGTCACCCGGTGCCCCCGGGACGTCCGGTGCTGCTCGTCGACGACGTCATCACCACCGGGGCCACCCTGCGGGAAATGACCCGCGTGCTGCACACGGCCGGGTGCCCGGTGCTCGGTGCGGCGACCGTCGGGGCGACCCCCCGAGACCCCGACTCACGCGCTGGAAGGTGACCCCTCGACCGCCCGGCGTCCGATCCGCGCCCGGACCGCGGTGACGAAGGTGCCCAGCCGCTCGGCCCGCCAGGCCGACCAGGCCGCGGGGCCGGTGGCCCGGGCGTCCGCCTCGGTCAGCGCGGCCAGCAGGGCGAGCACATCCGGATCGGCCCGGACGGCGTCGACCAGCCGGTCCAGCACGTCCGGGGAGGTGGGATCGTCGCGGGTCGCGGCGTCGATGAGGGTGAGGTGCTCGCGGACCAACAGGGCGACGAGGTCGGCGTCGGCCTCGGGAAATCCCAGGTCGAGGCAGGTCTGCCGGGCCAGCGGCTCCCCGGCCCGGCTGTGGTCGCCCGCCCCGGGACGCTTCCCGATGTCGTGCAGCAGGGCGGTGACGACCAGCAGGTCCGGGCGCGCCACCCGGTCGGTGAGGGTGCCGGCGAGCACCGCGGTCTCCACGCAGTGCCGATCCACCGTCCAGCGGTGCACGCTGTTGCGCTGCGGGCGGGACCGGATCGGCTCCCAGACCGGCAGCCACCGGTCGACCAGCCCGGCCTGGTCGAGCACCTCCCAGGCATCCACCACGCCTCGGCCGGCGGTGAGGAACCCGACGAAGGCGCGTCGCACGGACTCGGGCCAGGGGACCGTTGGGGCCGGGACGTCGCGGGCCAGGTGCCGGGCGGTCACCGGGGACAGCTCCAGTCCGCGATCGGCGGCGATCCGGGCAGCGATGAGCGGCAGGGCCGGATCGGCCAGGTGGGCGCCGCGGCCGAGGACCACCTCGCCCTCGTACGCGTAGCAGCCCTGGCCCAGGGGGGTGAGGGCGGGCCGGCGCGGCGGGAGACCGCGGCGGGGGGCCCTGGCCTGCAGCGCCCGGCGCAACGTCGCATCGAGAGCGGAGGCGATCGTCCGCCCCGCCAGCGAGACCTGTCGGAGAAGGTCGTCGGCATCGGTGCCGAGTCGTTCGGCGACCGCGTCCTGGTCCTGCAGCAGCAGGACGTTGCGGGGCCGGCCGGTGACGGACTGGACCATGTCCCGCACGTCCAGGAGTGTGTGGTGGGCGAGGTCCGGATGGCCGTGCGGGCGGTCGGCCAGCCAGGAGGCGGCCAGCGCCCGCAGCATGGTCATGTCGCGCAGTCCGCCGTGGGCCTCCTTGAGATCGGGGTCGAGGGTCTGGGCCAGGTCCCCGAATCGTTCGTGGCGGGTCGTGAGCGCTGCGCCGAACTCCGGCAGTCGTCGACGGGCGCCGGTCCGCCAGTCCGCCGCCAACGCGGTCCGCAGGGTCGTGATGACGCTGTCGTCACCGGCGATCGGACGGATGTCGAGCAGGGAGGCAGTGACCGTCAGGTCGTCGCCGGCCAGGGCCCGGGCTTCCTCGACGGTGTGCACACCGTGGTCGAGACCGAGCCGGGTGTCCCAGATCGGATACCACAGCCGTGAGGCCAGCTCGTTCAGCCGGTCCGGGTCCAGCCCGCACCGGGCATCGAGGATGAGGGCGAGGTCGAGGTCGCTGAGCGGCCCGGACTCCCGGCGCGCGAGACTGCCCGTGCACGCCAGGGCCAGACCCGGCCCGGGGACGATCGGGTCGGGGTGATCCACCGTGGCCGCCTGCCAGAGGCGGCGCAGCCACTCGTCGGTGAGCAGGCAGATCC
>Ga0334887_1002873_pt1 | contig 18328 bp, 17 predicted proteins | sample GraSluR1_MG_10_FD_207217 | JGI IMG/M metagenome (GOLD analysis project Ga0334887, IMG submission 207217) | Sludge microbial communities from methane-producing bioreactor in Wageningen University, Netherlands - Granular Sludge_18_07-R1 | ecosystem: Engineered > Bioreactor > Anaerobic >...
GACCCTGGATTGAAAAGATCCCTCACCCCGCTTCTTTGCGGGTTCGCAATGACAAGATCCTGCTCCTGTTTTCCCAGTCATAAGTCACGAGTTAAGAGTTGCGCCCTTGATCCTGCCCTTCCTGTTGCCTTCAGCCTGGGTTGCGCCCCGTAGGCCGAAGGCCGGAGGCCCCTCGTTAAAACTCCTCCCTCGTTAATTCGTCTCGGGACCTTGTCGGGACCAAGTCCTTCAGCTTGCCTCGAGGGTATGCCGCCTTGCTCTTCGGCCTTCTGTTCACTGTTTACCTCCACAGAGACCGCGGGACTTCGCGTTGACCGTTTACGCGTTTCGCTCCTACCCCAGCAGTTCCTTCATCTTCCCGAGTCCTTCGATGATCTCGGGGGTGTCGATCCCCGAGTAGGCCAGTCGAATGTACTTCTGGGTCTCGCCCGGCAAGGGTGTGCCGAAGTGGTTCCTGGTGGTGAACGAGACGCCAGTTTTTTCCAGGACGAACTTCCTGAAGTCCTCGACCTCTTCCATTCCCAACTTCTCCATAGCCTTCGTAACGTTCGGGAAGAGGTAGAAAGTGCTGTCGGGGGTAGCGACGTGGATACCTTTCGTGTTGTTAAGGATGGATAAGGCTGTGTCGCGTCTTTCCCTGAGGATATCGATCATTTTACGGTGATCGTCCAGTGGTCCTCTCAAGGCGGCAACGCCTGCCCACTGGACGAAGTTATTTGTGCAGGATTCGTCGTTCACGTTGAAACGGGAGATGGCCTCGATCACCTCCCTGGGACCGATCGCCGCTCCAAGGCGCCAACCCGTCATGGCGAACTTCTTGGAGAAGGTGTAGAGGATGACCGTCCTCTCGGGAAGCCCCTGGAATCGGGTAATACTCTTGGGGGTACCGTCATAGAGAATGTCGAAGTATGCCTCGTCGCTAAGCACGTAAATGTTGTGTTTAAGGCAGATATCGGCCAGGTGTTCCATCTCTTCCATGTCAGACTCGGCGCTGGTCGGGTTATGGTAGTTGTTGTAGATGATGAGCTTTGTCCGAGGGGAGATCTGACGTTCTATCGCTTCCAGATCCAGTGAGAAACCCTTGTCAGTCTCCCTGAAGCCGTAAGGTTTTCCTACACCTTCGTGGAAGTTGATCATCGATTCATAGATGGGGAACCCCGGGTTGGGGTAGAGTACTTCATCGCCGGGGTTCATGAGGGTCATGATGAATTTGCCGATCACCGGTTTCCCGCCGGTCTGGATGCTCACGTTGTCGGCGTCGATTTTGAACCCCCTGGTCCTGTAGATCTCCTCGGCCATAGCCTCTCTCAGGGGCGTAATACCAGGGGTGGGACAGTAGCTCGTCTTGCCTTCCCTGATTGCCCGGTTGGCTGCCTCCACGATGTGTTCTGGGGTAGGGATGTTAAGATCTCCCAGGTGAAAGGGGTAAACCTTCACCCCTGTGGCAGCCAGACTGGCCGCTTCGGCACCAACGGCAAAAGCCGTCTCTGTTCCTAGTCGTTTTGTTCTTTCAGCGAAGGGAACTGACATGGAGAGATCACCCTTTCTTCATTCCTACAGCTTCAACAGCGGCTTTCACAATGGATCCTGCCCTGAGGCAGTACTCTTCCATCAGGTCGTCGGGATCACCGGATTGTCCGAAGGTGTCCTGGACCCCGATCATCCTTATCGGCACAGGGCAATTCTGGCTGAGAACTTCCGCAACGGCGCTTCCGAAGCCGCCCATTATCTGGTGTTCCTCTGCTGTCACAACAGCTCCCGTTTCTTCGGCTGCCCTTATAAGGGTTTTTGAATCGATCGGTTTAATGGTATGGCAGTTGATCACCCTTGCAGATATCCCATCTTTCGCAAGTGCTTCAGCCGCCAAAAGCGATTCGTAGACCATCTGTCCACAGGCCGCGATCGTGACGTCAGTGCCGTTTTTGAAAATTTGGGCTTTACCCACGGTAAAGGGCGTCCTGTCTGTGGTTATCACAGGCACCTTCTCCCTGCCGAACCGGATAACCACCGGGCCGGAGATAGATGCCGCCGCAACGGTTGCCTTGAAGGTCTCATGATAGTCCGCTGGCACTATCACCGTAACGTTCGGTATGGTCCTGGTAATGGAGATGTCTTCAAGGGCCTGATGGGTTGCGCCGTCGGCTCCAACGGAGACCCCGCCGTGTCCGGACCCGATCTTTACGTTCAGCCTGGCATATGCCACTGTAGTCCTCAGCTGGTCCCAGGCTCTTCCTGTGCAGAATACCCCGTAGGTGCTTACGAAGGGCACCTTGCCGGAGAGAGCCAGCCCCGCCGCCAGGGCCATCATGTCCTGCTCGGCGATCCCGGTCTGGATGAACCGTTCGGGATAAGCGTTCCTGAAGCGGTCTACGCAGAGAGAAGAGCTGAGATCAGCTCCAAGGACGACCACTGAGGGGTTGTTCTTCCCCAGTTCAACCAGTCCGTCACCGTATCCGAAACGGGTGGGGACCATTTCAGGTTGGGAAAAGATCTTCGGAGAAAGAAATTGTTCTTTCATCGGATGACCTCCCGTGAAAGCTCATGAAGTGCCGCCTTGGCCTGCTCCGGTGAAGGGGCCTTTCCGTGCCATCCGGCCTGGTTCTCCATGAAGGAAACGCCTTTGCCCTTGATGGTATGGGCTATTATGACGGTGGGCCTGAAATGTGTGTGACGGAAGCGGTGCATTGCGTCGGAAAGTTCGCGAAGATTGTGACCGTCCACCTCGATAACGTTCCATCCGAAGGCCCGCCACTTGTCGGAAAGGGGTTCGAGGGTCTTTACGTCGTCGGTGTTGCCGTCGATCTGCAGTCCGTTCCTGTCGACGATGCCGCAGAGATTGTCCAGCCTGTAATGTGCGGCGGTCATAGCCGCTTCCCAGATCTGACCTTCATCGAGCTCCCCGTCGCCCATGATACAGAATACCCTGTTTGGCTTTTTGTCCATTTTCATGGCGAGAGCCATCCCGGAAGCGATCGAAAGGCCTTGGCCAAGGCTTCCTGTCGAGGCTTCCAGCCCTGGCAGTTTGCACATATCGGGGTGTCCCTGGAGCCTGGAACCCATTTTTCTGAGGGTCACGAGCTCTTCCTTAGGGAAATAACCGCTTTCAGCCAATGCGGCGTAGACCGCAGGGCAGGCGTGCCCTTTTGAAAGTATGAAACGGTCTCGTCCGTCCCAACAGTGGTCGGCAGGGTCGTGCTTCATAACATCGAAGAAAAGGACAGTGACAATATCGGCGATCGACAAGGATCCGCCCGGATGTCCTGAACCCGCTTCCGAAACCATCCTGACAATGTCCTGTCTGATGGCAAGGGACACCGACTTGAGATGACGCAGTTTGGCCTCTTCCATGTCTTGACCTCCCGGGAAATACGGTGAATGGTATTACTCACATATAAACAATATCAGAGGAAGTGGAAAAAACAAGGATGGGAATTCGACGATAATGAATCTTGAATTGAATCAGGAAAACCTGGTCAAAGGCAAAACCTTTTCACCGCAGAGAACACAGAGGGCCGCAGAGAAGTACGAAGATATGGAAAGAACGTAAAGACAATGAAAGAGACGAAGGGGTGGAAAAAACAAGGATGGGAATTCGACGATAATGAATCTTGAATTGAATCAGGAAAACCTGGTCAAAGGCAAAACCTTTTCACCGCAGAGAACACAGAGGGCCGCAGAGAAGTACGAAGATATGGGAAGAACGTAAAGACAATGAAAGAGACGAAGGGGTGGAAAAAACAAGGATGGGATATCAAAAGGGCGTAAACGGTAAATGGTTAACGGTGAACTGAAAGAACAAAAACCTGTGAGACATGAGAAGTAAGAAGAGAAGGGATTTACGATTCACGCTTCAATATTCAAGATAGACTTTTTCCCCCGTTTACGTCTTGATATTGATCTTGCCCCTTGCATTTCAATAACAAATGGTGTATCATCCTGATAGCGGGGAGAAGTGTTCCCCGGAGTCGGGCTTTCCGGCCTGTAATTGCGGGTGTAGGGAAAGTAAAAGCAGCGGATAGTTTGACCGGGTTCAGTTGGAAGTCAGGTCTGGTTGCAAATTGGCAGCAAAAGGCTGTTGACGGATTAGGGAGTGGTTGCCTGGGAAGTGCATCTCTATGCCGGAGAGCCCGACCATGAAAGAGACGGGGGCGGTATATACCGCCCCCTTTTTTCGTCGTTCCGACGGCTATTTACCCCTTAAGAGAGAGAGATGATGTTCGTGCTGGACCTTTTGCGGAAAAGAAGAAGTATAAGGAAATTCCAGGACCGACCTCTTACCCCCGAACAGATAAGGGTCCTGGAGGAGGCTGTTCTGAGGAGCCCCTCTGCCAGGAACCTGAGGTCATGGGAGTTCATTTTTGTTGATGACAGGGATCTGCTGGTCAAATTGGCCGATACAAGGGGGAGCAGCTCAGCTTTCATAGCGGGGGCTGCCCTTGGGGTAGTAATCATTGGGGACGAAAAGACCGTCGATACCTGGGTTGAGGACGGGTCCATCGCGGCCATTATCATCCAGCTTGCAGCCGCTGACCTCGGACTGGGGTCATGCTGGGCTCATGTGCGTAACAGAGAGCATGCCCCGGGAAAATCCGCTGAGGATCATGTGAGAGAGCTGCTTGGGATCCCGGATCCTCTGAAAGTGCTCTGCGTGATCGCCGTGGGTTACCCGGCCGAGCAAAAGCCCGGGATCCCGAAAGAGGAACTGTCCTCCGGAAAGATCTTCAGGAACAGGTACGGCCAGGTCTGAACAAAGGGAGGGGCGTCTGCACCCTCCCTGTCTCTGATCCTGTTCGTACCCTACCTTGCCAGCCTTAGCATGGCGGCCTTGACGACAAGGACCGAAGAGAGAAGATCTTCGATCCCAATGTATTCGTCTGCCTGGTGGGCGAGGTCGGGAAGACCCGACGGGAACGGGGCGAAGGCCACCACGTTGGGGAGGGCCTTCGCATAGGTCCCTCCTCCTATGGCCATCACTTTCGGGTGCTTCCCCGTTGTCTCGAAGAAAGCTTCGCTGAGATCCTTGATAAGAGGCGAATCCTTGGGCACAAACAGGGGAGTGTTCCTCGATCTCTCTACCGGGGTCAGCCCGAGGGGAGCAAGCTTTTCCTTCATCCTCTCCACTACAAGGTCGCCCTTTACGGTTACCGGGTGCCTTATGTCAAGGACTACAGATAAGACACCCTTCGAGAAAGAGGCAAGACCGGGGTTGCAGGTCAGGGGACCCGAGACGTCATCGGACATTGAGATCCCCAGATCTGATCCGAACCTTGGGTCACAGAGAAGCCCGGAGATGACCTTGAAAGCCTCCCAGGGGCGATGGGAGGGGGGATTGGCATCTATCAGCCTGCAGAGCGCTGCAATGGCGTTCTCTCCCTTTTCGGGAAGACTGGCATGGGCCGCCTTGCCGAAGACTTTCGCTGAAAGGGTCCTCTTTTCGAGTACCACCTCCCCCCCGAGGGGTGTGGAATCCAGGGCTCCACGCAGAACGCCCGCCCACTTTTCCAGGGCCGCAGGATCACCTTCGAACTCGGCCTCGCACTGGTCCGGGACGATGTTCACCGCTTCTCCGGCACGGAAGGAGATCAGACTGATCCCTTCATGTTCCCCGACGGGCACATCTATCCCGATGTGAAGACCACCCTTCTCGGCGTGGACTATGCCTTCGTGGATGTCGGGAGTGAAGCCTGCAACGGGAGCTTCCTCGTTGGCGGCGTACCATTTAATTCCCCTGAATCCGCTCTCCTCGTTCGTGCCAAAGATGATCCTTATCCTCCTTGATAGCCGATGGTCCTCATCAGAGAGGATCTTGAGGGCCCAGAGGGCCGCTATGGTCGGCCCCTTGTCATCGATGGTTCCCCGTCCGAACATCTTCCCGTCATGGATCTCAGCCCCAAAGGGGGGGTAAGTCCACCCTTTCCCTTCAGGGACTATGTCAAGATGACCGAGAACGGCAACCATTTCCTTACCGGAGCCGTACTCGGCGTATCCTATCATCCCGTCATGGTTGACGGTCCGGAAACCGAGTTCGGAGGCCGTCTCCAGGGCCAGGTTGAGAACCTGGTGGACTCCGTCCCCGAAGGGTTTACCCTCCTCGGGAGTTCCTTCAACGCTCCTTATCCTTACCATATCCTGCAAATTCGATATTATCCGGCTCTCGTACTTTCCCAGAAGATCTCTTTCAGTCATTGCCCTCACACCCTTCAAAGGACCCTGAGTTCCTTGGGGAACCTGGTAAGAGGTTCGCAACCGTCAGTGGTAACAACAACACAGTTCTCGATCCTTATCCCTATCCTCCCCGGGATGTAGATGCCGGGCTCAATGCTGAAGGTCATACCCTCGGCAAGGGTCTGCTGGTTGCCCCGCATAATGTTCGGGGATTCATGGATAGCAAGGCCGATCCCGTGGCCAAGCCTGTTGTTGAAGTACTTGCCGTAGCCCGCCTCCTCGATCACCGAACGGGCAGTCATGTCAAGAAACTCCGAAGTGATCCCCGGACGGGCAGCAGATTCCCCCTTGTCCTGGGAACGCAGCACGATCTGGTACATCTCTTCTATCTCCGGTTCCGGCCTCTCACCTATGAAGAAGGTCCTGGTCATATCCGAAAAGTAGCCGCGGTAACGGCAGCCGAAATCCAGAAGAACGGAGTCCTTCTCCTTGATAATACCCTCTCCTCCTGCGTAGTGGGGCATAGCGGCGTTCTCCCCCCTGGCCACGATGGGAGTGAAGGCCTGGGAAGTGGCTCCGAAGTCATCCATCAGCTCCAGGAGTTTTCTTCTGATCTCCTTCTCGGTTTTGCCAGGCTTGATGAAGGGCAACAGGGCCTCCAGTGCCCGATCGGATATCTCTCCTGCCTTTTTGAGGCAGGCGATCTCCTCCCAGTCCTTGACAAGGCGAAGACCGCCAAGGGTGTGCCAGCCGTTGGCAAGGCTGACTTTCTGGCGTTGGGCGATCTCTACGGCATCAACGGCCATTACGGAGTCGTTGACGCCGATAACGGCGCCTTCGCCGATACCGTGGTCTGAGAAGGCCTGTGACAGGGCATCAAAGAACCAGTCCTCGTCGCTCCATTCATAGACGGGAGCTGAAGCTGGAAGCCCTTCCCTGTATTCCTGTTCGTAAAGCCTGGAGACAACGGCAAAACTCCGGCCGTCGGCCATGAGGAAGAGGCCGTTGAATCTCTCTCCCGGGTGGGGGGCAAGGCCGGTCAGATATTCAAGGTCAGGTGACGGTGCAACAACGAGAGCGTCAAAACCGCTCTTTTTGATCAGTGGGTGGGCCAGTGAAATCCTTTTTGATCCGCACATGGAAGGACCCCCTTATTTAACGGCGTTTCTGGCGAGCCTGCCAGGCGTGAAGGGCAAGAGCAAGCCCGATAACTCCGTAGGTTACAAATACCCTGAAGTATTCACCAATCATTGCGTCGCCGATAAGGTTCTTGCCTGCGAGTGGCGAGACTATAAAGAGCGTATGGAAAAGGAGGGTCCCGAGCAGGGCCTGTCCGATGGTCGCCTTGCTGACTGAGGCGCCTCCGATAAGAATGGCAGCTACGGCGAAGGTCCCTACCTGGACGTGACTTCCGTAGGTGTTGATGTTGCCCAGGTTCTGCAGAAAGATCACCTGGCCTATGCCCGCCAGGACGGTGGAAATGATAATGGCGATAACCCTTATCTTGTCGACCTTGATCCCCGAAACTTCCGCGATATGCCTGTTCTGTCCAACCGCACGGAACTCCTGCCCAAGCTTTGTCTTGATCAGGAAATGGATCGCGACGCAAAGAACAGCCACAGCCAGCAGGGTGAATACCGGGATAATTATGGGGAATATGAGCCCGGGGATATTGATGCGGATCTTCCACAGGTTGTCCAGGGCGTAGTGCATGCTCTTGATGTCAAGGGTGTTCCTGAGACCTATACCGGTTGAAAGCAACATGGTCGGGATCCTTATGGGGATGAAATTCCCCATGAAGTAAAGGCAGATAAGCTGGTAAATCCCGTTGGCGAAGAAGCCCAGAATTATCCCCGTGATCATCTCTTTGCCTTTTGCCTGGTTGAAAAGTTTGCCCGTAAGCCAGCCGAAAAGTATTGAAAGGGGGATCGAGATAAGGGTCGTCACGACAAAGCCGCTGAAGCCAGCCATCTGGAAATTGGCGGTTGCTATGTATCCGAACTGTCCGGCCATGGCTCCCAGGACTATCCCGAAGTTGAGTCCCATTCCGGCAAGGATAGGAATTATCAGCGAAATGACCAGGAAGCTGTTTCGAGCCATTCGGGTGATTATCTCGTTTATCAGGAAGGGAAGACTCAGCCCGCTGTAGTAGCCCCCAAAGAAACAGAGGACAATAAAGAAGATAGGAACTACGTTCTTCCTCAGGTAATACTTCCATATACGTTCCTTGTAAGCTTTAGCCTCGGTCTCCTGGAGCGCTAGTTTTTTTGACTGGCCCCTGCTGTCGGAGGTCAACTCACGTCACCTCCTATCTCCTTGCGGGTAAGGGCGTAGAGGATGATCCCGTTGCTTATGATTATTCTGATAACGTCGGCAATGTTGTCTGCCACGACGACGTTGGCGACCGGCATTGACACTACCAGTATGGACTGGAAAAGAAATGTGCCGATAATGGCGTGAGTGACTGTAGCCCTTTTGAGGCTCGCCCCTCCGATAAGTATTGAGGCGACGGCAAAGAACGCCATAAAAAGAGGTGCCATGTAGAGCTGGATGAAACCGAAGCTTTGGGCGTAGACCACTATACCTACCGCGCCCACGGCGTGGGAGATGGAGGAGCCGATGATCCTGTAGCGGTTCACGTTAAGTCCGGAAGACTCGGCGAACCTGGGGTTAGACCCTACTGTGGAAAGGGCTATCCCCGTCTTTGTCCTGGAAAAGACCCAGAGCGCCAGGCAGAACAAGGCGAACATCAGAAGCAGACCTGTGGGTATCGTTACCCCCAGGATGTCGAAGGACAAGAAATTGTCCAGCACTTTTCCCAGTCTTTCCTGAATGGCAATGGTCACCCTGAGGCCTGATCCACCGTAAGGCCAGATCATCTCAGGGCTTTTGTAGGGGGCAAGGAACCAGAAAATGCACATCAGGGAAACTATCGAGAATCCAAAATAGGTTCCCACCGTCATCTCCTGTCCCTTGACCCTGTTCAGCAGGATCCCGTAGAAGAAACCCGTTATCGCCCCCAGAATGGCTGCTACCCCTATTGAGAAGAAGAGACCCGAAAAACCTGCCATGTCAAGTTCTATGCTAAGGGTAGCCGCCACAATACCGCAGGTTATGCCAAGCGGAAGGGCAAAATTGGGTCCTGCGCCACTCTGGATGGAGGGGATCATTGCAAGGACGAGGATGCCGTTCATTCCGAAACGGGTAAGTATGCTTGAGAGTATCTGTTCCATCGGCAGTTTCAGGAACAGGGCAGAAGCCAGCAGGAACAGAAGGAACCCGAAGATGATAAGTCGGGCGACACCGAAGTCCCGGTAAAAGTCCAGGAACCTCTCCTTTAATGTCGTCTTCTCTGGTACGAGGGTGTCTTCCGGCATCAGGAGACCTCCTTCATGTGGTGGGTCAGTGCTCCAGCCATCATCAGGCCGAATCTTTCATTGCTGTCATCAGGGGGGAGTACCCCCTCAAGACGCCCCTTGTAGATAATGGCTATCCGGTCACAGACGGATCTGAGCTCGGCAAGTTCCGAGGAGGTCATGACAATTGTTACCCCGGCCTTCCTGTTCAGTTCCACAAGCAGGTTGAGCACCAGGCGTTTCGCCCCCACATCAATACCCCTGGTGGGTTCCGATACGAACAGGACTTTTGGCTCCAGTGTCAGGGCTTTAGCTATGCAGACCTTTTGCTGGTTCCCGCCGCTCAGGCGTCTTGTGAGCTGTTCGGGGCCGGTGCAGCGTATGTCAAGATCTTTGATCATCTTTTCACTGTGCTTTCTGGAAGCCTCGAAATCCATCAGCTGGAGGATGCCTTTTTTCAAAAACTTTCCCTGGCTTTGCATGGCCTGGACAATGATGTTCATCTCTATCGAATCCTCCAGGAGCAGGCCTATGCCCCTCCTGTCCTCCGACACAAAGGCCATCCCGCTGTTCAGGGCTGCAACAGGGTTGTTCAGGGGAACGGTTTCCCCAGCCAGGATGATCTTCCCTGTGGAGGGGTAAAGACCCATAATACCGTTGGCGATGCCGATCTTGCCATGACCGGCAAGGCCTCCGATCCCAAGTATTTCACCTGGGGCGACATCAAGATTTACGCCGTGGAGTTCTTCGCCCGGCATCTCGACGTGCAGGTCCCGTATAGAGAGGAGAGGTTCAGAACATTCCATGTCGGTTTCGCAATTGTCTTTCCTGGTCACGGCCTGGACCTTCCTGCCTACCATAAGCTCGGCAAGCTTTCCGACGGTTGCCTCTTTCGGGGACATTGTCGCGACCTGCTCACCGTCCCGAAGGACGGTTATCTGGTCGGCAACCTTCAGGACCTCGTCAAGCCTGTGGGTTATGAAAAGAATGGAAATACCCTGTTCTGAAAGGCGTTTTACCGTTTCAAGAAGAGTGTCCGCATCCGATTCGGTGAGAACCGCCGTGGGTTCATCAAGAACCAGTAACTGAAGGTTGTTTTTGTCCAGTTCACGAGCGATCTCAATGAACTGCATGAAACCGACCGGAAGACCGGCTACTTTCAGCATCTCGTCGATACCGAGGTCAAGCCTGTCGAGAGCTTCCCGGGCGTCGTTGCGCATCCTCTGGATGTCAAGGGTCTCCATCTTGCTACCCAGGAACCTGCTCCACAGGTTGGGTCTTGTAGGTTCACGGTTAAGTTTGATGTTCTCCATGACGGTGAAGCCTGGAAGAAGCATGAATTCCTGGTGGACCATACCGATCCCCAGGGCCATTGCATCCTCCGGGGAGGAGGAGGGCACCGGCTCACCATTGAAGAGGACCTTGCCCTTGAATCCTCCCGTACTCTGGATCACCGGCATCCCGAAAAGGATGTTCATCAGTGTGGATTTGCCGGCACCGTTCTCTCCGACAATGGCATGGATCTCACCCGGTTCGACGGAAATGTTGACGCCCTTGAGAACCTTGTTGCCGAAATACTCCTTGCGAATATTTTTCATTTCAAGACGAGGTCCCGTCATCCGGAATCCTCCTTATTTTCAATTTGGGCAGAGAAAGAGGGGCCGGATGTCGCGAGGCCCCGTCTTTCTCTTTTTGAGGTTTCAGATCATTCAGTCGATTCGGATCTTCCTGGTGCTATTTCCCGCCGAAGATGATGGACTCGCCCACAACAAGAAGGAAGTTGTCAGCCTTCTCGCCAGTGGCGACGTTGTTGTAGGTGCTGAACTGTGCATTACCTGCATGCTTGGTAAGAAGTGCCTTCATGTGCTCGATATCGACGCCCTTGATCTTTCCATCGGCCAGGTCGAAGCCGTATTCAACCGAAGCATAGGTGAAGGCCATGTTGATGGGGATCTTCCAGGTGGCGAACCTTCCGGCACCGCCGCCTGCAACGACCTTTTCAGTGATGGCATCAAGTATGAAAGCTACGTCTCCGGCCTTGCCCTCGGGGATCTCAATGCCGAGAGCTCCGGGGTATCCGTGGTATGGGCTCGGGCAGCACTGTTCGGGGTAGATGGCCCCAGTCGTCAGAACCGACCTGATAAGTGGTTCCTGCATGCCGCAGTTGGTGCTGAAGAATGCAGTGTCCTTGCCGTATTTCTCTACCTGGCGCGGCACGTCTTCGAGGATGAATTGCTGTGCGCCTGCTATTCCGGCATCGCCTGTCGGGTCGGGAGCGTTGACGAAGACCCACTCCATCCCGCGTTTTCACACTCGGCCTTCATTATGTCACGGCGCTCCGAAAGAAGCGGGTAGGACATGTGGCGGGGGAAGGAGATGTGAACAAAGGTCTTGGCACCCATCCTGTGCGCAAGTTCAACTATGGTTACGCCACGTTTCGGGTTGTCCGTCTCAAGGACCAGGTCGGCCTTCTGGGCCGAGAGCATCGGATCCTCGTGGGGAACAATATTGATGAAGAACATGTCGGGACGGATCTCCTTGACCTTGTCGATCGCCGCGGCAGTTCCGGGAACACCCTGGACCAGCGCTATGGCCTTTACATCGGGGTCTGCAGCCATGCTGAGGATCTGCTGGATAGTGGTTTCCTGCTCATCCATGAACTTGTCGGGATAGGTGACATGGATGATCCTTCCCGGATACTTCCTGATCATCTCCTGTGCAGCCTGGTACTCTTCCTCACCCTGGGAAGTTGTGCCGGTCATGACACCGACCTTGGTTACAGCGAATGCCGCCGAGGCGACGGTGAGCGAAAGTGCAAGGATCAACAGACACGCAAAAACTTTTCTCATGGTATCGAACCCCTCCTTGAAGAAGCGTCTCTCCTTTCCCGGTCTATTGACCCGGAAAAGGGGCACCGTAAGAGAACACCATTTGCGCCTGCGTTCTTCTCTCTTTAGGCATCTCCCCCCTCAGATCGCTGTCATGAACGGATCCTGTTGTTTAATTTGAAAGTAATGGAAGAATCTATAGACAGGAAAATATATTTCAAATATATTCATTATGTACCAGAACCGCTTCATCACGTCAAGAGAGTTCAGGGAGGTTCGTACATTGAATACGGGAAATCTGAACAACCGCAGCGGGTCTCTGAGATTTGTTGTGTACGACTTTTTCAGGGAGCAGATGAAGAAGGGCATTCTTATTCCCGGATCTCTTATCAATGTCAGGGAGATCAGCGAAAGCCTGGGGATCAGCATGACCCCCCTCAGGGAAGCTTTGGTCCAGCTCGAGACGGAGGGGTTCATCACCGTCATACCCAGGAAGGGAGTGGTTCTGAACGGTCTCTCCCTGAGGAAGATCCGGAATATCTATTCCATTCTGGGGGCTCTTGAAGCTGTTGCCCTGAGGGCTGCCTTCCCCTTTATTGACGAAGTATCCGTCGAGAGGGCCAGGAGGATAAATGCAGAGATGATAAAGTGTTTGAGCGAGAACGATCCACAGGGATACCTTGCCAGGAACAACCGTTTTCACGGTCTCTGGCTCGACAGGACCGAGAACGATGAACTACTGAGGCAGATAAGGGTCATGAAAGAGAGGCTGTACGAATTTCCCGGCAACGAAGACCTCATCCCGGAGTGGGAGGAGGCCAGTCTGAATGAGCACTGCGAGCTTCTTTCCCGGATATCCTCCCGTGACCTGGAGGAGTCGGTGAGGTACCTCCAGTTCGTCCACTGGGATTACGAGAACCAGGAACACTTCGTCAGGCGTTTCTACGCGCAACACCTGGATTCTCTCGAAAAAAAGAGGGGAGACGTGGTCATTCACAGTTGAGATCATCACCCAGGCCAGCCTTTGACCAGCTAGCCTTTCCCGGTCACCACCGTTTCCCCTGCCAGGACCCGGTTTTCGAATATTTTGAGCAGCTCCCAGCCGGCATAGGTCAGACCGTGGGTCCTGTGGTACATGGCAAGGATCTCAAAAGTTGCCTGTCTTGAGCCTGCGATCCTGAAGACTTTCAAGTGCCTTTTCCTCGAGAAAGACAGTGCAAAGCTTTCAGGAAGAAAGGCTGCCCCGAGCCCCTCCGCCGCAAGGTTGCCTGCAGAAAGAAGACGGTTCACGACAAGACCTGATCTGAAAGGGATCTGGTTCTGTATCGCAAGGTCATCAAGGTATGAACACAGGTTGTTGTCCGGAGAAAAAGTAATGAACGGGATGGAGGATGCTTCTTCGGGAGAAATTTCATCTTTTTCACCAACTACCCTGGGGGAGGCGACAAAACAGAGTTTTTCCTCTCCAATGGAGTGGAAGGTGATCTCGGGATCAATAGTGACGTTCAGTCTCCTTTCGGATATTACCAGTTCAGCCTTGTTATCCTTCAGTAGGTCCAGAAGAAAGTCCCAGTCTCCGGAGATCAGCGATATCCTGATGGAGGGGAAGGATCCGTCGAAAGCCCTTAGAACTCCCGGGAGCAGAGATGCCGAGGCAAAGGGGGAACACCCCAATTTGAGGGTACCTGTCTCCATTGCCTGAAGGTTCGTTATCCTATCCTTCACATCTTCCAGGCTCCCGAGGATCTCTTTTGCTGTGGTGTAAAGAAGGCGCCCTTCAGGAGTCAGCCTGATCCTTCTCTTCTGCCTGTTGAAAAGTCTGACCCCGAAGTGTGATTCAAGAGAGGCAATGTGCTGACTGACGGAGGGCTGGGAGACAAACAGTCTTTCAGCCGCGGAACGGAAAGATCCTTCCTCTACTACGCAGCAAAAAGTGTTCAGTTGAAAAAGGGTAATCAAGGTCTTACCCCCCCCTAATATAAGTAATAACCTATCGTTTTATTCAGAATCTCTTTATTGATAATAATTGTTTGGATAATAAAATGGCAAGTGAGAGTTGATACCAAATGCCAGGTTGGTGCTGCCCTGTGCTTAATGCCGCAAGGGAAAGTGAACTGGTCCGTATCTGTCAGGAATTTGTCAGGATCCCGAGCGAATCAGGGAACGAAAGACAGATGGCTTCTTTTGTGAGGGATGTCATGCTCTCGCTGGGATACGACAGGGCAGAGATAGATCCCTGTGGGAATGTGACCGGAACGATCGATCTCGGTGGCGATGGGCCCTGCCTTCTTTTTGAGGCGCAGATGGACCATGTCGACGTTGCGGATCCCTTCGAGTGGGAATTCTACCCTTTTGGGGGGATACTCCAAAGCGGCCGGATCTACGGCAGAGGAGCCACAGACCAGAAAGGCAGCCTTGCGGCCATGATCTGTGCCGCCTCTTTCCTTAAGGAAGACAGGCATCCGGAATGCGCGGGAAGAATTGCCGTTTCCGCCACAGTCCACCAGGAAAGGATCGAGGGCGCTTCCTCCAGGTTCGTCTGCAGCAGTCATCATCCCGACCTGGTTGTCTCCGGCGAGGCTTCAGCCCTCAAAATAGAACGGGGTCAGCGTGGAAGGGCTGAGATAATTGTCGAGACCCTTGGCAAACCCGCACATTCCGCCAACCCCGAATACGGGATAAACGCTGCAAACCACATGGTCTCCCTTGTTTCGGTCCTTTCCGGCAGTTTCCGGCCTGTCACGGATCCGTTCCTTGGTGAGGGCATCCTGGAACTGACAAGACTGGTCTCATACCCTGAAACGGCAACTGGTGTAGTCCCGTCAAGATGCCAGGCTGTTTTCGACCGTCGGGTCATACTAGGTGAAACGAGGGACGGCATCCTTTCCCAGATAGAGGAAATAATCGGTGAAGCAGGCCGTTCCATTCCCGGTCTGAAGGCTTCGGCAAGGATCTCATCGTCTGAAGAGAGATGCTACACGGGAGTCCAGATAAAGGGAGAACACTTCGTTCCCGCATGGCTCCTTGAAAGGGAGCACCCCTTTGTAAAAAGATGTCTCGAGGGGCTAGACTCGATCGGATTGCCCCCGATAGTGGCCGACAGACCGGGGTTCGGGACTAACGGATGTTATTACGGCGGCGTCAGAAAGATCCCGACTGTGGCTTTCGGACCCTCGTTCCAGGATCTTGCTCATATTACCGATGAATATCTCGAGGTTGACCAGCTCCTGAAAGGCTGTCTTGGATATTACGGTATAGCTGGAGCCGTGTTGGGTAACTGATGAGAAACGGTCCAGAAAATATCAAGGAGGCGCATGCATATGATCTCGAAGAAAAGAGAAGAAGCCCTGATAGACCTTTGCAGGGCAATGGTGAGGACTCCCAGCCTTTCGGGCAGGGAGGAGGCTATGGCAGGGCTTGTAAAAAGCACCATGGAAAGACTCGGGTTTGACGAAGTCTCAGTTGACCGCTTCGGGAATGTGGTCGGCAAAATAGTCCTTGGCAAGGGGGGTAAAAAGATCCTCCTGGAGGGACATATGGACCATGTAGATATCAGCGACCCGACCAGGTGGGCCTACGGTCCCTACGGCGGTGAACTGGTCGACGGGAAGATATACGGAAGAGGTACCACCGACATGAAGGGCAACCTGGCCGCAATTATAGTCGCCGCCTCCCTTGTAAAGGAGGACCTGGCAGGCACTCTTGACGGGGAGATACTGGTGGGCGGCTGTGTTCACGAGGAATGTTTCGAGGGCGTTGCCTCCGGGGAGATAGCCGGAAAATATAACCCGGACCTGGTCGTGATAGGGGAGCCTTCAGGCCTTACCCTCAAGAGAGGACAAAGGGGGAGAGCAGAGGTTGTAGTCGAGACCTTCGGCAAGAACGCCCACTCTTCCAACCCCTCTGTGGGGATCAATGCCATCAAGAAAATGATGAAAGCGCTCCTTGCGATAGAAAAGGGATTCACGCCCAGAAAACACCCTGTTCTCGGAGAAGGGATCCTGGAAGTTACCGATATCATATCCTCGCCCTATCCAGGTGCCAGCGTAGTCCCCGACAGGTGCATGGCGACTTTCGACCGGCGTCTGCTTGAAGGTGAGACAAAAGAGGATGTGCTGGAACAGGTGAGGGATTTCCTTGCTCCCCTCATTTCGGAGGATCAGCAGATGAAATTTTCCGTGTCTCTGGCCCTGGGGAAAGATAAATGTTACACCGGTGAGACCATCTCGGCCGAAAGGTTCGCTCCCGGATGGATATTCCCCGAAGAACACCCTTTTGTCCAGGCTTCCCTTGAAGGACTCAGATCCGTTGGACAGGACCCTGAGGTATCGCACTATTATTTCTGTACCAACGGCAGTTATTATGCCGGCAAGGCGGGAATACCCACAATAGGATTCGGGGGGTCCCTGGAAACCCTGGCCCATGTTGATGACGAATACATTGAAGTTGAACACCTGGTAAAGGCCTGCGAAGGTTATTTCGGGATCATTCGCTCGTCATTGGGAGCCAGGTTCTGAATATGGCGCGACCTCAGGGATTGAAATGTGTCCTTTGCGGAAGGGAATTCGACCCCTGTTCAATGGTCTATACCTGTCCCGCCTGCGGTCCCGACGGAACCCTTGATGTTCTATACGATCTCGTTGATGCCCGAAAAAGGATAAACAGGAACACTTTGGCTGCCGACACCAGGCCCAGCCTGTGGAGATACGAGGAGATCCTTCCCGTTGAAAAAGTATCAAGCATCCCTGATCTTTCAGTGGGATGGTCCCCTCTCTACAGTTCGCCTTCCCTTTCCGCAAAATACGGTGTGGGTGAGGTCTTTGTGAAAGATGACGGCCGCAACCCGACTGGATCGCTGAAAGACCGGGCAAGCGCGGTAGGCGTGGCAAAGGCGGCCGATCTAGGCCAGGGAATCATATCCTGCGCATCAACGGGCAACGCGGCCAGTTCATTGTCCGGTTTTGCCGCCGTCGCAGGTCTGAAAAGCGTTATTTTCGTCCCGCGGTCAGCCCCGGTCGCCAAGGTAGCTCAACTGCTGGTCTACGGTTCGACAGTGATCCTGGTGAAGGGCGATTATGCACAGACTTTCGACCTGGCCTCCGTGGCAATAGAAAAATGGGGATGGTACAACCGCAACTGTGCCATCAATCCATTTCTTGTCGAGGGTAAAAAGACCTGCGCGATGGAGATCGCCGAACAGCTTCGTTGGGATTTGCCGGACGTTGTTTTCGTTCCTGTCGGTGACGGATGCATAATCAGCGGTATCTTCAAGGGCTTCCTGGATCTGAAGGAGCTGGGCATAACAGAGCGCATTCCGAAAATTGTCGGAGTCCAGGCCGAAGGTGCCTCGCCCCTGGCCGAAGCCTTTGAAAAGGGGCTTCAAAGAGTCTGTTTCGGGCCGGCTGAGACAGTCGCTGACAGCATTTCCGTTGGTGCCCCGAGGAACTGGGCCAAGGCCCTGAGGGCCGTCAGAAAGAGCGGGGGAGAAATGGTAAGGGTTTCCGACAAGGAAATTCTTGATTCCATCCCTGAACTTGCAAGGGAGACGGGAGTCTTTGCGGAACCGGCGGGAGCTACCTCATTTGCCGGCTTTCGTAAAATGGCCATACAGGGGGTGGTCGGTCCCAGGGACAGGATCGCCCTTGTAGTCACTGGTAACGGACTAAAAGATATCCCTTCGGCCCGCAAGGCGGTCGGCGACCCCATCGAAGTTGAGCCTGAACTCCGGGATCTTGAAAAGGTCCTTGGGTTAAACGTATAGAACGGGTCTCGTCCTTTGAGAACCGGTTTCCTAAGGAGGAAAGATTATGTTCGGGAAGTGCAGTGAGGCCTTGCGGAAAGTTGATCCGTCCATCGCGGCGGTCATAGATTCGGAACTAAAGCGTGAACGTGAAGGGATAGAGCTTATCGCTTCCGAGAATGTGGTCTCCCCTGCCGTTCTGGCAGCCATGGGTTCCGTGCTCACCAACAAATACGCCG
>Ga0334887_1002888_pt1 | contig 18217 bp, 16 predicted proteins | sample GraSluR1_MG_10_FD_207217 | JGI IMG/M metagenome (GOLD analysis project Ga0334887, IMG submission 207217) | Sludge microbial communities from methane-producing bioreactor in Wageningen University, Netherlands - Granular Sludge_18_07-R1 | ecosystem: Engineered > Bioreactor > Anaerobic >...
GTCCCCGACCATGAACGATGGCGACCTCATCCTGGTGGATCTGCGATCCTCCCGCCTCGAAGATAGCGCCATTTACGTCATCCAGTTCGACGACGCCCTTCTGGTCAAAAGAATCCAGCGGCGCTTCGACGGCACGGTGGTCATAATAAGCGACAACCCCGTATACGAACCGGAGATCATCCTCAAGGAGCGGGCAGAGTCCCTGCGCATTGTCGGGCGCGTCATTTGGACGGGCAAGAAGGTATAGGAAAAACATCCGTCCAAGAATGTCCCGCAGCGACAAGCAATGCTCCCTGTCTTTTTTCGACAAAATATACACGAATGTGTAGATAACGTGACGTCTGTATGAAAAACATGGAAGTCGGAATTTGGATTAGAGTGTCCACGGAAGACCAGGCCCGCGGGGAATCCCCAAAGAACCACGAGGCCAGAGCCCGCATGTATGCCGAAATCAAGGGCTGGAATGTGGTTGAGGTCTATGACCTGTCGGGCGTGTCGGGCAAACAGGTTTCCGAGCACCCGGAAGCCCAGCGGATGTTTTCTGATGTGGAATCCGGGAAAATTCAGGGCCTGATCTTCAGCAAACTCGCCCGCCTTGCCCGCAACACCAGGGAACTTCTCGACTTTTCGGATTTCTTCCAGAAACACAACGCCAACCTGATCAGCCTGGAGGAGAGCTTGGACACCTCGACTCCGGCAGGTCGACTGCTCTATACCGTCATCGGTGCCCTTGCTCAGTGGGAGAGAGAGGAAATTTCCGCTCGGGTGGCGGCTTCCGTTCCGATACGCGCCCGCCAGGGCAAACCAACAGGGGGACCGGGTCCTTTTGGCTATATGTGGGATGAAAACAAGCAACTGGTTCCCAACCCCGAAGAGGCCCCGGTGGTCAAAAGGGTGTTTGAGGCTTTCCTGGAAACCGGCAAATTGCTTACCACCTGCGAAAGATTAACCGCCGAAGGCCTGCGCTCCAGAAAAGGCACCTTTCGTCCGGTAACCCTCAAGCGCCTGCTGACCGACACGGCATACAAGGGCCTGAGAAGGGCGAACTACAGCAAGAGCAAGGGACAAAGGAAGTCGTGGGAGTTGAAGCCGGAAGAAGAATGGGTCTATGTCCCGGTTGAACCCCTGATTGACGAATCGACTTGGGACAAGGTCAACGCGCTCCTCCAGAAAAATGCCAGACACTCCCAAAAGGCCGTTCCGAAAGAAGGAAAATATCTGTTCAGTGGCTTGCTGGTTTGCTCCTGCGGACAAAAGCTATATGTCGCCCCTTACCAGGGAATGAAGAGTCCCAGGTACGTTTGCAGAGACTGTCGCTTCAAACTCAACGAGGATGTTCTTGAAGACCATTTCCTGACGGCGCTGAAGACGATGATTGTCCGTCCAGAGGAATTGAAGGCGGTCACGGATTGCGAAGCGGAGCGGAAGGAAAAGGAAGACAGACTGGCTTTGCTGAGGAAAGAGATCAAGACGGTAGACGGAAAGATAGATACCTTGTTGGACCTGGTGAATGATCAGGTTATTGACCGGCGCAATTTTACGGATCGCTTCATGCCGCTAAAGGAGCGCAAGGAGCAGATCCTTGCCGAAATTCCCAGGCTCCAGGCCGAAATCGACTTCGCCAAGACAAGCGCTGTCGCCAAGGATTACCTACTCGAACGGGCAACGAACTTCGCCTCCATGTGGCCCATCCTGAATGACGACGAGAAGCGCAGGTTGGTTCAGGACCTGGTTGATCAGGTCGAAATCCGGGATGAGAGCCTGCATTTTCTCCTTTCTTATAACCCTTCCTTAAGAGTAGTAGGAAAAGATACACACATCTCCAGGGATTGGTGGCAGCCACCAGCATGAAACGGGCCGGATAGGTGAGAGTCGAAGCAGCCCGGCTGATGGTCACCTGGCCATCCTCCAGAGGTTGGCGCAGCATCTCCAGGACGTTTTTTCGGAATTCCAGCAACTCGTCGAGGAACAGCACCCCGTTGTGGGCCAGGGACACTTCTCCCGGCCTGGGCACTGGTCCGCCGCCGATGAGACCGGCATCGGAAATGGTGTGGTGGGGGCTGCGGAAGGGCCGACAGGCGACCAGCGCCTCGCGGCCCGGAAGCAGACCGACGATGGAATGGATCTTGGTGGTTTCCAGGGCTTCGTCGAAGCTCTGGGCGGCGAGGATGGAAGGCAGGCGCCGGGCCAGCATGGTCTTGCCGCTGCCCGGCGGCCCGATGAGCAGCAGGTTGTGATTGCCGGCGGCAGCCACTTCGAGAGCACGCTTGACATGCTCCTGGCCGCGCACCTCGGCGAAATCTGCTTCCGAAACGGCGGCCTGCTGGAAGATTTCGGCGACATCCACCCGGCAGGGAGACAGTTGTTGGGTGCCGTTGAGAAAATCCACCAACTGGCCCAGGTCGCCGATGCCGTAGACCGGCACGCCGTCCACCAGGGCCGCTTCGCAGGCGTTCTCCTCCGGCAGCACCAGCCCGGAAACCGGCCACTGCCGGGCCGCGGCCGCCAGAGGCAGGGCGCCGCGGATGGGCTTGATGCGGCCATCCAAGGACAACTCGCCGAGAAACACCAAGGGCGGTTCATGGCGCGGCTTGATGACCCCGGTGGCGGTGAGAATGCCCACCGCCATGGGCAGGTCGAAGGCGGCGCCGTCCTTCTTGATGTCGGCGGGCGCCAGATTGATGGTGATGCGCCGCACCGGGAACTCGTAGCCCGCGTTGCGGATAGCCGACTTGACCCGGTCCTTGCTTTCCTTGACCGCCCCCTCGGGCAGGCCGACGGTGGCAAATTGCGGCAGCCCCTGGCTGATGTCCACCTCGACCTCAACGGGATAGGCGTCGATGCCGAGCAGGGCGCCGGACAGAATCCTGGCTAGCATGGCTTCTCCTGGGCCGGCCGTTGCCGAAACAGCCGGTCAGTGCTCCAGCAGGTACTTTTCGGCGGCGATGGCTGCTACGGCGCCGTCCCCGACCGCCGTGGCTATCTGCTTGAGCAGTTTGCTGCGCACGTCCCCGGCGGCAAAGACTCCCGGCACCGTGGTACCACATTCGCCGTCGGTGACGATGTAACCTTCCTCGTTCAACGACAACAACTCGGCGAGAAAATGGGCCTTGGGAATCACGCCGATGGCAAAAAACACCCCTTCCGTCTCGATATGCCGGTGCTCGCCGGTCTTGCGGTTGCGAATCTCCACGGCCGTAACTCCGGAAGCGGTACCCAGCACCTGTTCCGGGGTGCTGTTCCAGATCACCTCGATCTTGTCGTGGGCGAACAGGCGTTCCTGGAGGATCTTGGTGGCCCGCAACTGGTCACGCCGGTGTACCAGATAAACCTTGGATGCGAAACGGGTCAGAAACAGGGCCTCTTCGGCAGCGGTATCGCCGCCCCCCACCACCACTACCGGCACGTTTTTAAAAAAGGCACCGTCACAGGTAGCGCAGTAGGAAACGCCGCGCCCGGCATATTGCTGTTCACCGGGAATACCGAGTTTGCGCGGTTCGGCGCCGGTGGTGACAATCACCGCCCGCGCCCGCAGCACCCGGCCGTCGACGGTCACTTCCTTCATCTCTCCCGCCACGTTCAGAGACTGGGCTTCGCCGTACAGAATTTCCAGACCGAATTCCTGGCAATGCTCATGAAAGCGAGCCACCAGTTCCGGCCCGTCGATGCCGCCGGGAAAACCGGGATAGTTTTCGATCTTGGTGGTGGTCATGACCTGGCCGCCGACCATCATCCGCTCCACCAACAGGGTTTTGAGGGCCGCCCGCGACGAATACAGCCCGGCTGTCAGGCCGGCCGGGCCACCACCGAGGATAATCACATCATAGTCCATGCTGTCCATTTGCCTGCTCCTGTGTCCATCATTAGGCATATCTTATAACATGCCTTAAGAGAAAAGGGAACCGTCTTGCGTTGTTCGTCTCTTGCCGATACTATAGTCTTGATTTTTATGGTTTCTCGTCGGCCCCATGCCGAACATGCGTCGCCTCTGGGGACCACCGAAGGGGCCCAGGCGAGCGTGGTCGCATAAGTTGCCGATAATCGGTTACCACCGTCGATGCCTGGGTTGTTTCACGACCATCCAAGGGAGGAGGCCACGTCATGGCGCGCAGAAAAACCCGCTCCCCCCGCCGTAGAAGCCTTGTCGGCAAAGTGTTCCGGGGATTATTCTGGACCATCGTCTTCATCGCTTTGCTGCTGGCCGGCGACCGGGCCTTGATGCGCTGGCAACCCCAAAACCCGGTGCTGGCCGAACTGCAGGGTGGCTACCGGGAATTCCGGCAAAGCCTCCTCGGCCTGCTGCACCAGACCGTAGCGCCCCCCGCTCCGCCGGAGCGTAGCCAGAAACCGGCGCCGCCCCGGCGTCAAGAGGGTAAACCGGGCCTGCCGAACAAGGCCGAAGCTGCCCCCCGGCGTGCGCAACGTTATCTCTATGTCGATCAGCAAGGCGAGTTGCAGTTTGCCGATCGTCTGGAAGATATCCCGGCATCCCTGCGCAGCAGCGCCCAACCCCTTGAAGGCTGAGCCGCCGGCCCCACCTACCGAGGCTCCAAATCGCCGTAGATGTCGGGACGGCGATGCTGCAGGGCGGGAATTTGCGCGCGGTATTCCACCACCTCGGCCGAGCGGATGTCCGCCAGCGCTGCGCCGGGGGCGTCATCGGCTTCCACCAGCACCTCCCCCCGCGGCGCAATGATCAGGCTGCCGCCGAAAAATTCCAGGCGCCCCTGTCGGCCGCAGCAGTTGGCGGCCAGCACAAACACCTGATTCTCGATGGCCCGGGCCCGCAGCAGAGTCCGCCAATGTTCCTGCCGGGGATGGGGCCATTCCGCCGGCAGGCAGACCAGTTCGGCACCGGCCAGGGCCAACCGCCGGAACAACTCCGGAAAACGCAGGTCATAGCAGATGGCGAGACCGATGCGGCCCAGGGAGGTATCCAACACCACCGTCCGGTCGCCGGCCGCCAGATGCTGGTCCTCGCCCATGGGCGAAAACAGGTGCAGTTTCCGGTAACTGCCGCGCAGTTGGCCATTGTCGATCACATAGGCGGTATTGTAGATGGCGGCACCGCAGGCTTCCGGAAGACTGCCGACGATGACCAGCTGCCGTGCCGCCGACAGGTTCTGCAGATACCGCAGCACCTCCGGAGTCCGCCCGGCGCATTGCGGCAGGTGCCGGTAATCATAACCGCAACTCCACATCTCCGGCAATACGGCCAGCCGAACACCGTCCTCCGCGGCCCGCATGAGAGCCGTCTCAACCTGGTGCAGGTTGGCGTCGATGTCGCCGAAGATAATTTCGATCTGGATACACGCGGCGCGGAATATCGCCGCTGGAAAAGGTTCTGTTCCCTGCACTGAACGCTCCAAAAATAATTTATATTTCAAATAGTTAGAAACAGAAAAGAGACCGCTTGACTCCGTTCGCCAACTGCGCGATCATCCCCGTCCGAACTGGCCCTGATGCCGCTGCCCCCCCCAGCGCACCTCTCTGCCAGCCCGGACACGGCAGTCTTTGCCGGGCCCGCCTCTCTTACAATGCTTCATTTTCAGAGAAAGGGTCCTCCCATGGCAAGCGCATTCTTCGCAACGGTATCCTTATTGACCGTTCTGCTGGTTGCGGCACCGGCCAACGCCTATGAAGCCGGCGCCACCCTGCCAGACCTGACCGGCAGTCCCTTCGGCTTCGCCGGACTGGTCCTTTTCGCCGGCGCCTACCTGCTCGTCATCCTCGAAGAGAAACTGCATCTGCGCAAAAGCAAACCGGTGATTGTCGCTGCCGGTCTGATCTGGATTCTTATCGCCATCGCTTACCGGCCCTTGGGTCAGGCCGAACTGGCGCACCGGGCGATTCTCGCCAATCTGACCGAATACGGCGAGTTGTTCCTGTTCCTGCTGTCCGCCATGACCTATATCAATGCCATGGAAGAGCGCAATGTCTTCCAGGCCCTGCGTTCCTGGCTCATGTGTCGGGGGTTTTCCCTGCGCGCCGTCTTCTGGTTGACAGGCCTGCTGTCCTTTTTCATCTCGGCGGTGGCGGACAACCTGACCACGGCCCTGCTCATGGGCACCGTGGTGCTGACCGTCGGCGGCCGCAACCGCAAGTTCGTGGTCCCGGCCTGTATCAATATTGTGGTGGCGGCCAATGCCGGGGGCGCCTTCTGCCCCTTCGGAGACATCACCACCTTGATGGTCTGGCAGCGCGGCGTGCTGCACTTCTTTCAGTTTTTCCACCTTTTCCTGCCCTCCCTGGTCAACTGGCTGCTGCCGGCCATTTTCATGAGCCTCGCCATTCCCAAGGACCGCGCCGGCAGCGCCTGCGAGGTGGTGGCCATGAAACTCGGCGCCCGGCGCATCATGGCCCTGTTTCTGCTGACCATTGCCACCGCGGTCGGCTTTCACAACTTTTTGGAACTGCCGCCCGCCGTCGGCATGATGTTGGGCCTGGGCTACCTGTCCTTTTTCGGCTACTACCTGAAACGCAAGGAAAACCGGGATTACGCCGGCGGCCCCCTGGACGAAACGGGCACCAACGGGCGACCCGGATTCGATCTGTTTCGCAAAATCGCCCGGGCCGAATGGGATACCCTGCTGTTCTTTTACGGCGTTATCCTCTGTGTCGGCGGACTCGGCCAACTCGGCTATCTTGCCCTGGCTTCCAATTTCCTTTACCAAGACCTTGGCCCCACGGCCGCCAATATTCTGATCGGCCTCCTCTCGGCCATCGTTGACAATATCCCGGTCATGTATGCCGTGCTGACCATGCAGCCGCCCATGTCGGAAGGTCAATGGCTGCTGGTGACCCTGACCGCGGGGGTTGGCGGCAGTCTGCTGTCCATCGGCTCCGCCGCCGGGGTCGCCCTCATGGGCAGCGGCCGTGGCGTCTATACCTTCAGCAGCCATTTGCGCTGGACCTGGGCCGTGGCCCTGGGCTACGCAGCCGCCATCCTGATGCACCTGATGTTGAATGCCTCGCTGTTCAACCACCTGCCCTAAGTTCCCCGTCCGGCATGGCCCTGGACCCGCAGCAGCGGGTCCAGGGCCATGTTGTCCTTGACTCCGACTTGCCGGCCGGGCGATCATGCTCTCAAGCATGTCACCGGGCGGCGCAACCCGGCCACGGTAACCACGTCGCCCTGAACAGGAAAGCCCGTTCCCACCATGTCACCAGCCACCGGCCCTCGATTGGAATACCCCGACCTGCGACACCCCGGCGCAGGGCTGTATGTGCATGTTCCCTTCTGCCGGTGCAAATGCCCGTATTGCGATTTTTTCTCCCTCTCGGCAACTCCGGAAGGGCTCCATGAATATCCCGCCCTGGTCATCCGCCAACTGGAACTGGCGCAAACCAACGGCGACTGGGCTGGGCCCCTGGCCAGCGTATTCTTGGGCGGCGGCACTCCCTCCCTGCTGCCGCCGGCCGCGGTCGGCGGCCTGCTGGATGCCGCGGAACGCCGATTCGGCTTTTGCGAGGGCGCCGAAATTTCCCTGGAAGCCAACCCGGGCACGGTCACGGAAGCGAGCCTGATGGGCTACCGGGCAGCCGGAGTCAATCGGCTGTCCATTGGCGTGCAATCCCTGAGCCCAACCAATCTGGCCATGCTGGGCCGCATCCACAGTGCCGAGGAAGCCGTTCAGGCCTTCCACTGGTCCCGTCGCGCCGGCTTTGCCTCCGTATCCGGCGATGTCATTTTCGCCCTGCCCGGCCAGAATGCGGCGGCGGCGTTGGCGGATGTCGACCAGCTACTCCAGTTAGGGCCGGAGCATCTTTCCTGCTACGGCCTGGCCCTGGAACCGGGCACCGCGCTACAGCATGCCGTCGCCAGCGGGCAACTCGCCCTGCCCGACGAAAACAGCTATGCCGACATGTACCTGGCCCTGCATGAACGTCTGGACGCAGCCGGCTTCGAGCATTACGAAATTTCCAACTATGCCCGCCCCGGCCACGCCTGCCGGCACAATCTCAACACCTGGCAACGGGGCAGCTACTTGGGACTTGGGCCGGGTGCCCACTCCTTTTTGGCTCGCGACTGGGGAATCCGCTTCGCGGTCCCCGGGGACTGGCCCCGTTACCGGCGTCGTCTGGCAGCCGGGCAGGATCCCGCCGAAACCCTGGAAATTCTGGATCGCAGCGGGGCCATGGCGGAAACCCTCTACTTGGGGCTGCGCTGTGCCGCCGGGGTGGACGAGAATCAGTTTCGGAAGCGTTTCGGCCAGAGCCTGGCGGAAGCTTTTCCCACAGCCTGGCAGAAAACCGGATCTCGTCTGCATCGCTGTCGGGACCATTGGTCCCTGTCGCCCTCCGACTGGCTGATTTTCGATACCCTGATCAGCGCTTTTCTGTAAGCGCCGGACCCTTCCGGAAGCCGCCGAAAACGGCCGGTTTGCCCTTGACAAAGGCAGGGTCCGTTGTTATTTTGTGACCCGTTAGCACTCCCTTTGCAAGAGTGCTAACGGCAATAAAACTTGGGTTTCGCGCACTTGGAATGGATGAGGACCCGGATGAACGAAGGCCTGAATGAACGCAGCCGCCAGATCCTCGAGGCCATCATCGAAGACTATATCCATACCGGGGAGCCGGTTGGTTCGCGCGCCATCACCCGGCGCCACGACATCGGTCTGTCGCCGGCGTCGGTGCGAAATGTCATGGCCGATCTGGAGGAACTGGGCTACCTGGCTTCGCCCCACACCTCCGCCGGCCGGATCCCGACGGAAAAGGGCTACCGCTTCTATCTCAACTGCCTGCTGCAGGTGCGGGAACTGTCCCGCCAGGAACGCCTCTGGATTCGGCAGCATTACCAGCGGCGGGGTCTGCAGATGGAAGAACTGCTGCGTGAGGCCGGACGCATCCTTTCCACCACCTCCAGCTATACCGGCATTGTCATGGTACCCAAACTGGAGTCATCGGTGTTCCGTCGCATGGAATTCATCAGCCTGGCGCCGCGCCGCATCATGGTGGTGTTCATCAGCCAGTCAGGCATGGTGGAGCACCGTCTGATCGAGACGGACATGCCCATCACCGAAGGGGAATTACAGGAGGCCGCCAACTACCTCAATGCCACCTTCAGCGGCCTTGGCATCCAGGACATCAAGCAACGCATTGTCATCGAGATGGCCCGGGAAAAGGCTCTCTACGACGATCTGCTGCGCCGCGCCATCCTGCTTTCGAGCAAGGTACTGGAAGACGATCTGGGCGGCCAGGTATTTATCGAAGGTACCGCCAACATTCTTGAACAGCCGGAATTTTCCGACATCAACCGCATGAAACGGCTGTTGCGGGCCTTCGAGCAGAAGAGCCTGCTGGTGGAACTGCTGCACCAGACCCAACAGGTCGAAGGAGTGCAGATTTTCATCGGCAGCCCGAGCGAATACAGCGAAATCGAGGGATGCAGCCTGGTCACGGCATCCTATAGCAGCCGCCGGGGCACTGTCGGCACCCTGGGCATCATCGGTCCGACCCGCATGCCCTACGCCATGGTGATTCCCCTGGTCAGCTATACGGCCAGCCTGGTCGGCAGCATCCTCGACAACGAAGCCGAATAGGAGAACAGCAAGGTGTCTGAAGACAACAACAAGGCTACAGAGCAAACCGGCACCCAGAAAACCGAGGAACAGCCGGCGTCCGATGCGATCTGTGAGGGACTGCCCTTGTCCCTGGAGGATGAGCTTGCGGCGAGCCGTGCCGAAGCGGAAAAAAACTGGGATCTCTACCTTCGTCAGCGTGCCGAACTGGAAAACTTCCGCAAACGCAGCCAGCGCGAAAAGGAAGACCTGGCGCGCTTTGCCAACGAAAACCTGCTGCGGGACCTGCTGCCCGTGCTGGACAATCTCGAAAGAGCCTTGGACCACGCCCGCAAGGAAGGCGAAACCGGCAAGGGCCTGCTGGAAGGGGTTGAAATGACCCTGAGCCAGTTTCAGAAGCTGCTGGAAAAATTCGGCGTCAGCGCGGTGGATGCCATGGGCGAACCGTTCAATCCGGCCTGGCATGAAGCCATGGGGCAGTTGGAAAGTACCGAGCATGCCCCCAACACCGTAATCCAGGAAATGCAAAAGGGCTATGTGCTGAACGAGCGACTGCTGCGCCCGGCCCTGGTCCTCGTTGCCAAAGCGCCACCCGTCAACCAGCCGAATGCCGAGTAGCGTCCCCTGCTGCCCGGACATCGGCCGTCGACCTACATACTTTCATTGAGGGAGGATATAAAAATGGGAAAAGTTATCGGCATAGACCTCGGCACAACCAACTCCTGCGTTGCCGTCATGGAAGGCGGCGAACCGATTGTCATCGCCAACGCCGAGGGCTCGCGTACCACGCCGTCCATGGTCGCCATCACCGAAAGCGGTGAGCGCCTGGTAGGACAGCAAGCCAAGCGTCAGGCGGTCACCAATCCGGAAAACACCCTGTTTGCCATCAAGCGCCTCATCGGCCGCAAGTACGACACCGACGCCGTGAAGCGGGACATCCAGATCAGTCCCTTCAGCATCATCAAGGCCGACAATGGCGATGCCTGGGTCGAGGTACGCGGCAAGAAATACAGCCCGCCGGAGATTTCGGCCATGGTGCTGCAGAAGATGAAACAGACCGCCGAGGATTACCTGGGCGAGCCCGTTACCGATGCCGTCATCACCGTGCCGGCCTACTTCAACGACTCCCAGCGCCAGGCCACCAAGGATGCCGGCAAGATCGCCGGACTCAATGTTTTGCGCATCATCAACGAGCCCACCGCCGCCTCCCTCGCTTACGGACTGGACAAGAAGAAGGAAGAAAAGATTGCCGTTTTCGACCTCGGCGGCGGCACCTTCGACATCTCCATCCTGGAGTTGGGCGACGGCGTGTTCGAAGTTAAATCCACCAACGGCGACACCTTCCTTGGCGGCGAAGACTTCGACCAGCACATCATCGATTACGTGGCCGATGAATTCAAAAAGGACCAGGGCATCGATCTGCGCAGTGACAAAATGGCTCTGCAGCGCCTCAAGGAAGGCTGTGAAAAGGCCAAGTGCGAGCTGTCGACCTCCATGGAGACCGACATCAACCTGCCCTTCATCACCGCCGACCAGTCCGGGCCCAAGCATCTCAACATCCGCCTGACCCGCTCCAAACTGGAAAGCATCTGCGCCGGACTGCTGGCGCGCCTGGTGGAACCCTGCCGCATCGCCCTGAAGGACGCCGGGCTGTCGGCCTCGGAAATCGACGAAGTGCTGCTGGTCGGCGGCATGACCCGCATGCCCGCGGTCCAGGCCAAGGTCCAGGAAATTTTCGGCAAGGCGCCCAACAAGGGCGTCAATCCCGACGAAGTGGTGGCCATCGGCGCCGCCATTCAGGGCGGGGTACTCAAAGGCGAAGTCAAGGACGTCCTGCTGCTCGACGTCACCCCCCTCTCCCTGGGCATCGAAACCCTGGGCGGGGTCATGACCAAGCTTATCGAGAAAAACACCACCATCCCCTGCAAAAAGAGCCAGATCTTCTCCACCGCGGCCGACAACCAGCCGGCGGTTTCGGTTCATGTCCTGCAGGGCGAACGTGAAATGGCCGCCGACAACAAGACCATCGGCCGTTTCGAACTGGTCGGCATTCCGCCGGCACCGCGCGGCGTGCCGCAGGTCGAGGTCACCTTCGACATCGACGCCAACGGCATTCTGCATGTCTCGGCCAAGGATCTGGGCACGGGCAAGGAGCAGTCCATCCGCATCACCGCCTCCTCCGGTCTGAACGAGGAGGAAATCCAGAAAATGGTCAAGGACGCCGAGGCCCATTCCGCCGAAGACAAGAAAAAGCGGGAGCTTATCGAGGCCCGCAACCAGGCCGACGGCCTGGCGTACTCGACGGAAAAATCCCTCAAGGAACACGGCGACAAGGTGGACGAGGCGACCCGCAACAATATCCAGCAGGCCCTTGACGCCCTGAAAAAAGCCATGGAAGACAGCGACGCCGAAGTCATCCGCAAAAAGTCCGAGGAACTGGCAACGGCCTCCCATAAACTGGCGGAAGCCATGTACCAGCAGACCCAGCCCGGCGAAGCGGGCGGCGAAGCTGCCGAATCCGCCGGCGAGCAGGACGTGGTGGATGCCGAATTCGAAGATGTAGACGAACCGAAAAGCTGATTTGCAGCAGCATTGTTCACAACGCCAACAGGAGTCGGGGATTGCCCCGACTCCTGTTGGCGTTCGGATTTCCGCCGCCGGACGCGCCGCGTCCGGCCTTTTCGGCCATTGATGGAGAAGGGTTGCAGGTTTGGAAAAGCGGGACTATTACGAAATTCTCGGGGTACATCGGAACGCCAGTGACACGGAGATAAAAAAGGCCTACCGGAAACTGGCCCTCCAGTTTCATCCCGACAAGAACGCCGGCGACAAGGAAGCGGAGGATCGCTTCAAGGAGATCTCGGAAGCCTATTCGGTGCTGTCCGATCCGCAGAAACGGGTCACCTATGACCAATACGGCCATGCCGGTCTCGGCAACGGCGGCGGTTTTTCCTCCGGCGGTTTCGGTGGCAGCCCCTTCGAGGATATTTTCGGCGATCTGTTCGGCGACATCTTCGGCGGCCGCGCCCGCAGTCGAGGACGGGGGCGGCGCGGCGACGACCTGCGTTACAACCTTTCCATCAAATTTGAAGAAGCGGCCTTCGGCCTGGAAACCAAAATCCAGATTCCGCGTTACGAAACCTGTGCGACCTGTCAGGGCTCCGGCGCCCGGCCGGGAACCTCGCCGCGGACCTGCCAGGTCTGTCACGGGGCCGGCCAGGTCCGCTACCAGCAGGGTTTTTTTTCCCTGACCCGCCCCTGTCCGGAATGTGGCGGGGAAGGCCAGGTCATCGATCAACCCTGCGATGACTGTCGCGGCAGCGGTCGGATTCGCGGCAAAAAAACCATCTCCCTGAAAATTCCGGCCGGAGTCGAAACCGGCAGCCGCCTGAAGCTGACCGGCGAAGGCGAGCCGGGTATTCAGGGCGGGCCTCCCGGCGATCTGTATGTGGTGCTGTCGGTGCAGGAGCATCCCCTGTTCCAACGCGAAGGTCAGGATGTCATCTGCGAAATCCCCATTTCCTTTCCCCAGGCCGCTCTCGGCTGCGAGTTGGAGGTTCCGACCCTGACGGAAAAAATCTCCATCAAAGTGCCGGCGGGAACCCAGTCCGGCAAGGTGGTCAGTCTTCCGGGTAAAGGCTTTCCCTCCCTGCAGGGCTACAATCGCGGTGATCAGCTGGTGGTTCTGCGGGTGGAAACGCCGACCCGCCTAACGGGCCGGCAGAAGGAACTGCTGGAGGAATTTGCCCGCGAGGGCGGCGAGGAGGTTCACCCCATGGGCAAAAGCTTCCTGGAAAAGGTACGGGAGTTGTTCGACTGACGCCACCGCATACCTGAACGGTGGAGGTTGGCGTTTTTTATGTCCATGTGAAAACAAGAGGGGAATTGTGCCGTGTTCAGAAACAGGATGATGGGACTGCTGATGCTGCTGACCCTGGCCTGCTGTCCGACTGCGGCAGCAGAGCCCTCCGCCTCGGACAGGACCGGAACCCGGCCCGGCGCCGAGGCCTGCGACAAGACCGGGGTGGCAAACCTGCAGCGGCTTTACCGGATCATCGGGGATCCCGGTTCGGGTGCAAACCCGGTTGAGTTGCGCCGGCAGGCGCAGACCCTGCTGGAAAGCTGCACCGACGACCAGTTACGCACCCTGGCCGACGCCCAACCCGGCGCTCCCCTGAGCCTGGATGCGGCCCTGCAGCTGGCCTGGCGTTCTTACGCCGCCGGCCGCCCCAGCGAAGCCCGGAGCCACCTGCAACCCACCCCCCAAGCCTCCGCACCGGCCCCTGCCGTGGCCGGCATGCCGGCAAAGCCACCACGGCAGCCGCAGCCGGCGGCGCCGGTTCCAGCCTACCGCAGTCGTGTCATCGGCGTGCTGCTGCCCCTGTCAGGTCGTTTCGCCCCCTTCGGCGCACAAGTTCGCAGGGGCATGGAACTGGCCGTCGCCGATCACAATCTGAGCCGCTCGCCGGTCACCCTGCTGTGGCGCGACACCAACGGCGACAGTGCCGTCACCGAACGCCTGATCGCCGAATTGGCCGCCAATCCTGACGTCGAGGCCGTTATCGGCCCCCTCACGGCGGCGACCGCCGGAGTTGCCGCCGACGCCGCCCAGCAGGCCGGCCTGCCGCTGCTTGCCCTCTCGCAGCGGGAACACCTGGCCGAAACCGGCTCCTGGATTTTCCGAAGCTCACTGACCAGCCGCCAGCAGGGTGAAAGCCTGGCCCGCTTTGCCCTGCAGCAGGGCATGCGTCGGTTTGCGATTCTCGCCCCCCAAAACCGCCTCGGCCAGGATCTGAGCGAGGCCTTTGCCGATGCAGTAAAAAAAGGCGGCGGTGAGCTGACCGGCCAGCAGCAATACCCGCCGGGAACCACCGATTATGGACCGCATCTCCAACAGTTGCTTGGGATCCCTCAGCTCTCGCCGGCGGGCCGCACTCCTGTGGAGGAACGACCCGTCATTCCGTTCCAGGCCCTGTTTATCCCCGAGAACGCCGACCGGATCGTGCAGTTGGCCCCGCAGTTGGCCTATTACGGCCTGAAAGATATCGCCCTGCTTGGCAGCATCGGCTGGTATGCGCCCGAACTGCCGGCAATGGCCGGCAACTCTGTCGAAGGCGCGGTAGTGACAAGCGGCTTCTTCCCCGAAAGCCCGAACCCGGCTGTGGTCGCATTCGTCAACCTATACCGGCAGCGCTACGGCCAGTCCCCAACCTTGCTGGAAGCCCAGGGCTACGATGCCGCCGGCTTGCTGCTATCGGCGCTGGAAACTCAGCCGCCAGGCGATCGAGCCGCCCTGCGCCTGGCCCTAAGCCGGATGGAAGGACACGCAGGAGCCACCGGCACGACCCGCTTTGACGCGCAGGGCGAGGCCCTTCGCGACCTGTTTCTACTGCAGATTCGGGACGGCCGTTTCGTTCAGATTAATGAGTAGAGGGGGTTCCTGTTTCGGCCAGTAGGCCGTCAGCCCTTGCCCCGCCTTTGGCAGACTCGCCCAAGTCCAGCAGGGCCCGCAAAAGGCTGACGCGCGGCATCGTCACCCCCCGTTCCGCCGCCTTTAACAGGGGAACGCCGTAAATGGCCTCCAGTTCCAGGGGGCGGCCCTCCAACCGGTCGAGCATCATGCTGGGGCGATAATGGTCCATCTTTTCGGTGGCCTGGATCATCTTTTCGATAAACGCTTCGCCGCCGATGGGTTCGCTCAATCCCTGGGCATTGCCGCCGGCAATGACCTCGCGCATCAGGGCTGCGACCTCCTCGCGGCTCGGTGAATGCTGCAGCAATTCGGTGACGTCCTTGCCGGTCAAGGCGCAGAGGCCGTTGAAGGGCACGTTCCAGACCAGTTTTTCCCATCGCGCCTTGCGCAAATCCGCAACCGCGCTGCAGGGCACCCCCGCCTGCTGAAACAGGGCCGCCAGTCGTACGGCCCGCTCCGAACGCCCGCCGGCGAATTCGCCGAGGGAGATTCGGCCTTCACCGAGATGATGCACCACGCCCGGTTCGCCGCGGTTGCAGCATAAAAAGGCGATGCCGCCCAGAATCCGCTCCGGCCCGAAAGCGGCGGCCAGCAATTCTTCATTGCCGAGGCCGTTCTGCAGGGTTAGAATGGCGGTGTGCCGCCCGACCAGGGGCTGCACCAACTCGACCAGACGATGATTGGCAAAGGTCTTCAGGCCGACCAGCACCAGGTCCACTGCCCCCATTTCCTGCGCTTGCCGGAAACCCTGCAGTATCGGCAGGTGGAAGTCACCGTCGCTGGAATAGACCTGCAAGCCGTGCCGGGAGACGGCCTCATAGTCCCGCCGCAGCAGAAATTTCACATCCTCGCCGGCGCGCTGCAATTTGGCGCCATAGTAGAGTCCCAGGGCTCCAGCCCCAACCACTCCGATTTTCATATTGCTTTCCTTTCCCCCGGCACCTTTCGGTGCCGGCAACCAAAACCGAGCTCTGCGAACCGGTCCGACGCCTATATCACGAGAGGGAAATCCTACCACAAATTTCCGTCCTGCAGCCACCGCAAAGCTCGGGCCGCGCCTCATCCCGACGCATCCGGCATGGCTCGTCCCTTGACCTGAGGACCCGGATTATGTTAATTTAAGTCTTGCGTTCAAAAGGAGAATAGCGTTGTTTAAAATCGGAGACATGGCGGTTTATCCCGCCCAGGGCGTCGGTGTCATAGAGGCGATTGAGGTCAGGGAATTTGTGGGCGAAAAGCAGGATTTCTACGTGCTGCGCATCGTCGACAGCGACATGACCATCATGATCCCGGTGCACAACGCCAAAATGGTCGGCATGCGCTCGCTGATCGCCAAGGAACGCATTCCTTTCATCCTGAACATTTTTCAGGACAAACCCACGGGAAACCTTCATCTCGCCTCCTGGAGCCGCCGGCAGCGGGACTACAACGAAAAGATCCGCTCCGGTGATCTATGCGAAATTGCCCAGGTCCTGCGGGAGTTGTACTTGATCCGGGGTGAAAAGGAATTGTCCTACGGCGAAAAAAAGGTGCTGGAACTGGCCCGCAAGCTGGTCTTCAAAGAGCTGGCCCTGGCGGACGGCAAGGAAGAGGACCAGGTCGCCGAGCGGGTTGAAAGCTATTTCTTGCACTGACCGGGTCATCCGGACCAGCGACAGCAAGCCGGCGCCAGGCACTGCCTTGGCAGCCGGACCAACAGGATTCCAGTTGCCATGAGTGTTTTTGTGCTGATCCCCGCGGCCGGGATGGGACGCCGCATGGGTGCGGGCATCAACAAGCAGTACCTGCCCCTGCTCGATCGGCCCATCCTCGCCCATACCCTCGCCCTGTTCGACCGTCATCCGCGTATCGATCACATTTATGTGGTGTGTCCTGCCGACGAAATCGAACTGTGCCGGGCCGAGGTTCTGGAGCCTTATGGTTTCACCAAGGTGCGCGCCCTGGTGCCAGGCGGTGCCGAGCGGCAGGATTCGGTCCGCAACGGGCTGCAGGCCTGCCAGGCCAACTCTGACGATCTGATCCTGATTCATGACGGAGTGCGACCGCTGCTGGCGCCGGAACTCATCGACGAGGTCCTGGCCGCGGTGCAAAGCTGCGGCGCCTGTGTCGTCGGCGTGCCGGTCAAGGACACCATCAAGGAAGTCGAGGGCGGCCGCATTGCCAATACGCCGCAGCGCTCCCGGCTGTGGCAAGCCCAGACTCCCCAGGGGTTCCGCTACGGCCAGATTTGCGCTGCCCATCAACAGGCGGTGGCGGCCGGATTTCAGGGTTCGGACGATGCTTCGCTGCTCGAATGGCTGGGCCTGCCCGTGGCCATGCTGATGGGCAGCTATCGCAACATCAAAATCACCACGCCCGAGGATCTGATCCTGGCTCGGGCGTTTCTTGCAAGCAACGGAGAGACACTCGCATGATGCGCATCGGCCACGGATATGATGTCCACCAACTGGTTCCGGAACGCAAGCTGATCCTGGGGGGCGTCGACATTCCCCACACCCTCGGCCTGCTCGGCCATTCGGATGCCGATGTGCTGCTACACGCCATCTGCGACGCCATTCTCGGAGCGCTGGGCGCCGGCGACATCGGCAAACACTTTCCCGACATCGACCCCGCCTATCGAGGTATTTCCAGCCTGAAACTGCTGCATGAGGTAATGGCCCTGGCCCGCAATGACGGCTTTCGCATCGCCAATCTCGACGCCACCATCATCGCCCAGCGCCCCAAACTGGCCTCCCACATTCGCGCCATGGTGGAAAATATCGCCGCGGCCTGCGAGGCCGATGTGAGCCAGATTAACGTCAAGGCCACGACTACCGAACAACTCGGGTTCGAGGGCCGCGGTGAAGGCATTTCCGCCCATGCCGTGGTGCTGCTGCGACGCGCGCTGCCCGGAGAAGAAACCGGACTCTGACAAAGTTGAGGGATTTGGGGCCGCCGGACACTGGATTCCGGGTTGCTTTTCCGGGCAAAATTTGCGAACTTCACCGGCAGCAAGGCATGACGCTAGAGGCCATGCCCAGGCTCGCCTTCCAACATTCCAGCAAGAGGTTCCATGACCATGTCCAACGACAACCTGCAGGGCGGCTCCCTCCCAGAGCCCGCCGGTGAGGCCCCGGATGCCCTCGTTTCGGGCCTCCCGTCCAATTTCATTCGCGCCATCATCGATGAGGATCTCCGGACCCTGAAAAATGACGGTCGGGTGGTCACCCGCTTTCCCCCGGAA
>Ga0334887_1002894_pt1 | contig 18209 bp, 16 predicted proteins | sample GraSluR1_MG_10_FD_207217 | JGI IMG/M metagenome (GOLD analysis project Ga0334887, IMG submission 207217) | Sludge microbial communities from methane-producing bioreactor in Wageningen University, Netherlands - Granular Sludge_18_07-R1 | ecosystem: Engineered > Bioreactor > Anaerobic >...
TGCCCCCCTAAATTTGTTGAATTATCCATATTTTTGCTTAAATTACATATATATATTACAGATCTTTTTAATCTTTTTCAATTTTATTATAAAATTATTCGACAATTTTTTTTTTTGTGATAAATTGTGTATCGAAGTTTGGGCGATTAGCTCAGTTGGCTAGAGCGCGTCGTTGACTCCGACGAGGTCAGTGGTTCGAATCCACTATCGCCCACCAGTAAAATGTGCCCAAAAAGTGGACACGAAATATTTGTGTAAGAAGTTTTTAATATATTTAATATTCGAGCGATACAACTATAATTATCAATAAAAACTTAGTTCTATCGCACCACTGTACCCTCTATCTATTCGACTATCAGAAAAGGTTTTTATCTCTTTTTTTCTTCTTAAAACACTTTGAACTATCGGTTTTATTTTTGAAATACCATTTTTAGAATGGAGTCCTTTTCCGGTTATTATCAAAGCTTTTTTTATATTTTCAGAAATACATTCCTCCAAAAACAAATTACAAATTCTTGTAATATCGTCTTCGCTAAGTATCCCCATCTTGTGAAAATCTATTTCTTTTGATGGCTTAGCCTGATTTTCATATTTATTATGTTTCTTTTTCTTCTCCTTCAAAAAAATCTAATTTATTGAATATGTTATAGAAACATTTACGCTGTAATCCTTTGATCCAGGGGCAATTGTGGAGCCTTGAAACGACTCAGATTCATCCATTGCGTAATTAGCCATTCTTGGAGCATAACTATCTGAATATTCTGAAAAAGTCATAACATCGCCTAGTTTTACTCCTGCCGATTTTGCCATATTTTCTGCCTTTTCTTTAGCAGTTTTAAATGCAATTTCTCTTGCTTCCGTTTTTAATGTGCTTGGATCATCGACATCAAAAACAAGTTGACCTAGCTGATTTGATCCTGCTTCTACTGCTTGATCAAGTATTTCTTCAATTTTTTCTAAATCCCTAATTTTTACTCTTATTTCTTGATTTAGAGTGTAAGAAATTATTGATTTCATTGTATAATCTTTGGAATATTCATAATTTGGATAAAGAGAATAAGATGTTGACGTGATATCTTTTTCGTCTACCCCAAGAGCTTTTACTGCGTTGTAAATTCGAGCCATTTTTTCATTTCCTTCTTTCACAGCATCCTTAACGTTCTTTGATTGGCTTAAGACAGACAAGTTTACTAATGCTATATCTGGTTTTGCTGTTATTTTACCTTCAGCAGTGACTGTAATACTTTTTGAAAATGGTTCACTAATTACTTGTGCCCTAATGTTTTGATGCCATGGTTGTTTTAATGAGTTTGAAACTAATAAAAACAATGTTGATAAGGACAAAATGATTAAAAATACTGATGCGGAAATCAATAAAAACTTTTTAAATATGGATTCTTTCATGCTTTTCTTTTAAATAATAATTTTAAATAATTTTATATCTTTCTATTATTTATTAAACATTATTGACTTGATAACTTTATAAAATGTTTTAAGAACTAAAACATTTACTTTAAATTTTATGTTTTAAGAATAAAAATAAAAAAAATAATTTATATTTTATGGCAAAAACAGTTGAAGAAACAAAGTCTTTAGAAGCTGATATTTTGTTTTTTTCTAGGCAAAAACCTTCTGTTGAAAAATTTGACACAATAAGTGATGGACTAAACCCAATGGAAGATGAGTTAAGTCGTGGATTCATTGATTTAAATTTAGTTTATAAAATTATTGAATCTTAATTTCTTATAAAATGTTTTTTGTATGGGTGAGTTTTAAAGCTTGAGTTAATTTTGAGTGATTTTTGAATGATTTTGGAATTGAATGGTTTTTGAATGGTTTTTGAATGTTTTTTTTGAGACTAGTTTTTTCTGATTCAAGCTATTTTGCAATTTTTGTTAGTGAGAATTTTGTTCAGAATTTTTTTAAGAATAATTTAAGAATTTTTAACAATTTTTTAATGACACTTTGATATGCTGATATCGTTTTTTAAAGAACAATGAAATTATTTAGAACAATTCTTAAATACATTTTCCCTGAAATTTGTATTTCCTGCGGAACGGAAGGGAACATAATCTGTAGTAAATGCACAAAGCTAATTATTTACAAAAAATCACAAGAATGCCCATACTGCAGGCAAAAAAATAATGATGGGCATTGCTGTAAACACAATTGTGTAAAAAAGTTTTTCTTTGACCAGCTACTTGTTGCAACAAGTTATAAAAGAAATTTAATTATCCAAAAGTTAATTAAAGAATATAAATATAGGAATAAAAAGGGACTTAGTATATTTTTCTCAAATTTAATATTAAAAAAATTCGAAAATGATTTTTTAAAAAAGTTTATAATTGGCGATGTATTTATTACCTCTGTACCAATAAGTAAAGAAAAATTAAAAGCCAGAGCCTACAACCAAGCTGAATTAATAGCTAAAAACTTGTCAAATACGATCAATATTAAATACATAAACACACTCAAATGGACTAACTACAAAGGACAACAAGCAGGCCTTAAAAAAGCAGACAGAGTAAAATCTCGTGCATTTACTATGGGTATTATTTCATCTAATGTCTCGTTTGTTAGACACAAAAACATTATTTTAATAGATGATATTGCATCCACTTGCAGTACTATAAATGAGTGTTCAAGGGTTTTAAAATTATACGGTGCTTTGTCTGTTTGTGTGGTTGTAATTTCTCGAAACTGAAAAAGTTTGATAATATGTTTTTGAATAATAATATTTTTCAAATGAAAATTGCAATCGATGCTTCTAGGTATGGGCATAAAATGTCAACAGGTGTTGAATGGTATAGTTTTCATATTATAAATGGAATAATTAAAGAAAATGATTTACAGAAAAAACATCAAATTATACTCTACACTAAAGAAAAACTTGCTATTCAAGAAAGTCCTTTCCTAAAGATTGTTTATATAAAAAACCGACGACTCTGGACATTGTTTGGTTTAAGTAAAAGAATAGTTAAAGATAATTTGGACTGTCTTTTTGTTCCATCTCATACTTTTCCATTGTTTTTACCTAAGAAAAGGATAATTACAATACATGATTTGGCTTTTAAAAGGTATAAAAATGCATATAGTTTTTTTCAGTATTATTACTTATGTTTTTCAACATGGTTTGCTTCAAAATTTGCCACTATAATTATTTGCCCTAGTGAAGCCACAAAAAATGATTTAGTTAAGTATTATAATTGTGATGAAAAGAAAATTAAAGTTGTTTTTCATGGATTTACGGCTTCTGATACTAAGAACCGTAAAAACAATTTTGGTGATTATTTGTTTTTTGTTGGCAGAATTGAAAAAAAGAAAAATATTACTTTGATCATAAAATCTTTTAATATTTTAAAAGAAAAATGGAAAAATCTAAATTTAGTTTTAGCTGGAAAAACAGGTTTAAATTATGATGAAATTTCTCAGGAAATTCAAAATAGTAAGTATAGAAACTGTATTAAAGAAACAGGATATATTGATGAAGAAAATAAAAACTTTTTATATAAAAATGCAAAATGTTTTGTATTTCCATCATTATACGAAGGGTTTGGAATTCCTGTTCTTGAAGCTTTTTATCATAATTGTCCCGTCGTTTGTGCCTCCTCTGGCTCCTTGCCTGAAGTTTGTGGGGATGCTTGTATGCTTGTAGATAATGTTAATGAAAAAGAATTAGCTAATAAAATTGATTTAGTTTTATCAAATAATAAAATAAAAAATGATTTAATTAAAAAAGGGACAAGGCGATTAAAAGATTTTTCATGGGATATGGCCTCTGTTAAAACTTATGAACTTTTAACAAATAATGATGATAAATAACCATAAAATTGCAGAAATTTTCCTACAAATGGCAGACATCCTTGATATAAAAGGTGATAATGTTTTCAAGATTAACGCTTTTAGAAGGGGGGCTCAGATTGTTGAAAATTTTCCTAGAGAATTCTCAGATGCTTATAATGAAAACCCAGAAAACTTAAATAATGTGGCCGGGCTTGGAGAAGGTCTTAAAAGTAAAATTATTGAACTTATCACAACAGGAAATCTTAACGAATTTAATGATATTTTAAAAAATTTTGACACTGGATTACTTGAAATGCTTAAAATTAGAGGAGTTGGACCAAAAAAAGTTAAGCTCTTTTATGAAAAACTTGGAATAAATTCAGTTGAAAAATTAAAAAAGGCCTGCGAAAAACAGGAAATTCAAAAACTTCCAAAAATGGGTGAAAGATCAGAAACAGAAATTTTGAACGCAATTCAAGAAATCTCTACTTTTTCAAACAATAGATACTTGATAAATTCTGCTCTAGAAGATGCGGAAAATTTAATTTCTTTTCTTAAAAACTGCTCCGAAATTAAGCAAATACAATATGCAGGAAGTTTGCGAAGATTTAAAGAAAGTATAGGAGATATTGATATTATTTCTACGAGTAAAAATAAAAATTCTGAACAAATAATGAATTATTTTTTAGAATATCCACAAATATTTAAAGTTTTATCAAAAGGTGATACAAAATCTTCTGTAATTTTACTTTCCGGTATTCAAGTTGACTTGAGAGTTGTTGATAATAATTCTTTTGGTTCTGCACTACATTATTTTACTGGAAACAAAGAGCATAATATTAAAATAAGGGAAATTGCAAAATCAAAAGGCCTTAAAATAAATGAATATGGAGTTTTTAAAGATGAAAAAAGAATCTCTGGAGAGCAAGAAGAAGATATTTTTAAAGCAGTTGATCTCCCTTTTATTCCTCCAGAAATTAGAAGAAATGATGGGGAAATTGAGTATGCTATAAAACACAAAAGTTTTCCAAAATTTGTAGACTTAAAAGACATAATCGGCGATCTTCATATGCATTCAGATTTTAGTGATGGTCGGTTTTCAATGGAAGAAATGGCTAATGAAGCAATTAAACGAGGGTATAAATATATTGGATTTGCGGACCATTCAGATTTTTTAAAGATTACAAATGGTATGGACGAAAATAAAATTAAAAAACAATGGCTTCAGATTGATAAACTAAATAAAAAATTATTAAACAAAATTCATATATTTAAAAGCTGTGAAGTAGATATTTTAAAAAATGGTTCCTTAAATATGCCAGATCATATTCTTAAAGAATTAGATTATACTATTTGTAGTGTTCATATTAGATACAGTGAATTAGATCGTGAAAAGCAAACGAAGAGAATTTTAAAAGCTTTATCAAACCCTTTTGTTAAAATTCTTGCTCACCCAACAGGAAGAAAAATTAATTCCAGACCTGAACTCGATATTGATATGGAGCTTATAATAAAGGCTTGTGTAGATAAAAATATTCTTTTAGAAATAAATAGTAGTCCGCAAAGACTTGATTTATATGACAAATATATTCTTATGGCTAAAAATCTCGGTGCAAAATTTGTTATAAATAGTGATGCACATTTCCCTTTTGATTTTGAAAATTTGAAGTTTGGGGTAGGCATGGCAAGGCGCGGTTGGCTTGAAGTAGACAATATTATTAACACTTTGCCTTTAGATAAAATTAAAAGTATACTGAAGAAAATTTAAAATTTTAAACAAAAAAACTATGTCAAAAAAACTAGTATCAGGATTACTAATTCTCGGTGTAATCTCCACATCTGCCTGTAGCTTACTAAGAGATGAAGAGAAATCTTATATAAATGCTGAGATTGAGGCAACATGCATGCTTGCTGAGATGGACATCAGTAATATTACTGATGAAGATATGGAAAAACTTAATAAAGTTTACTCAAAACATGGCTTCCCAGTAGATGATGCTAATGCTATTTCACAAATAATGGCTAAATATGAAAATAATGAAAGAGTAAAAGAAGCTATTGAAAGTGCAACAGAAGACTGTAGACAAAAAATTACTGACAACATTTTAAATAGTTCATCAAATCAAATGCCAGATCTTGATCTTTTAAATGAAGAAGTTGAAGTTGTTGAACAAGAAGAAAGCGATCTTGTAGAGTTAGAAGTTGTTGAACAAGAAGAAGAGTTGCCTTCAGAATCAGAAAATGAAGAAGAAGTAGAATAATTTTTTCGGATAATTTTTTAAGTTATATATAAATGAAAGTTGCCTTAGTTCATGATTTTTTACTTAGGTTGGGAGGTGCTGAAAGAGTTTTGAAAGTTTTTTCTGATATGTTTCCAGATGCACCAATTTATACCCTTTTATATGATGAAAAAAAAGTCTCAGAATTTTTTCCTAAAGAAAAAATAAAAACTTCTTTTTTACAAAATTATCCAAAATTTTCAAAAAATTATCATCGTTTTCTAACATACAAAATGCCTCGTGCTATTGAAGAATTTGATTTTTCAAGTTATGATCTCGTTTTAAGTTCTTCAAATTCATTTGCACATGGAATTATTACAAATTCTGAAACAAAACATATTTGTTATTGTCATTCTCCTATGAGATATGCGTGGGATTGGTCGAATGAGTATATAAAAGAAAATAACATAACTGGAATTAAAAGTTTCTTTTATTCTTATTTGATTAAATACTTAAGAGAGTGGGATAAAATTTCTTCAGACAGACCAGATAAATATATTGCAAATTCAGTAAATGTTCAAAGAAGAATTAAAAAATATTACGGGTTAAGTTCAGAATTAATTTATCCACCTGTAAATGTTGATAGGTTTGAAGTAAAAGAAAAACACCTTGATTATTTTTTAGTAGTTTCGAACCTTACACCTTACAAAAAAATTGATCTTGCGGTTAAATTATTTAGTAAAATTGGTAAAAAACTACTAGTCATTGGAAATGGACCGCAAAAAAATTATTTAAAAAGCATTTCTGCCCCTAATGTTGAATTTTTGGGATTTCAAAGCGATGCTTCAGTTAAGGAATATATTGAAAATTCAAGAGCTTTTATTTTTCCCGGTGAAGAAGATTTCGGAATTACTCCTCTTGAAGCGATGTCTGCAGGAAAACCAGTTCTGGCTTTTTCTAAAGGTGGGACACTTGAAACTGTTGTTTCTGGTAAAACTGGCGAATTCTTTTATGAACAAACTCTTGAGTCAATGGAAGATGGACTTGCAAGACTTCTTTACAATGAAAGGTTTTATAATCCAAAAGAAATCAGAAAACATGCTGAAAAATTTTCGGAAAAAGTTTTTATAGAAAATATTAAAAAAAGTATTTCAGAATAATGATAATATGAACTCACACTCTCTTTACAGAAAATATAGACCTAGTAATTTTGCGAATTTAGTTGGGCAAGATCATATAAAAACCACACTAATTCAAGCCATTCAAAAAAACTCTATTTCCCATTCTTATATTTTTGCAGGCCCAAGGGGTACTGGTAAAACTACTACTGCAAGGCTAATGGCTAAGGCAATTAATTGTCAAAATTTAAAAAATTCTTTTGAACCCTGTGAAGAATGTGATTTTTGCAGAGATATTAGTTTGGGAAATTTGATTGATGTTATTGAAATAGATGCTGCGTCTCACACAAGTGTTGAAAATGTACGAGATTTGAACGAAACAATAGCTTTTGCTCCAACTATTGCGAAAAAAAAAGTTTATATAATTGATGAGTTTCATATGCTCTCCAAAAGTGCTTTTAATGCCTTGCTTAAAACACTAGAAGAGCCACCTTCTTTTGTTTACTTTATTCTTGCAACAACAGAGCTTCACAAAATTCCAGAAACTATTATTTCTAGATGTCAAAATTTTGATTTTAAAAGGATTTCCATTAATGATTTAAAAGATCGATTATCTTTTATTGCAAATGCTGAAAAAATTGAATACGAAGAAAATGCACTTTTAATGATTGCAAAACACTCAAACGGGGGGCTTCGTGATGCGATAGTTTTCTTAGAACAACTTGCAGTTCATAAAGCTATTACTGAAAAAAATGTTTCAGAACTACTTGGCATTACCAGCATTGAAATGTTAAATAATTTTTATGAAACAATTAAAACTAAAAATACTGAAAATGCACTTATAATTGTTGAACAAATCTACAACTCTGGCATTGATTTAAAAATATTTTTACGAGATTTTATAAATTTATTAAGAGAAAAAATTTTACTATGTATTGAAAAAAAACTTCACGGATTTGTTCCTGTTTATTACAACTTAATTGAAATATTTAAAGATGCAAAAAACAATATTGACCCAGAAATGCCAAAGCTTACACTTGAAATTGCATCTATAAAGGCGACATTTGCCTTTAAAGATATAGGTTCTGAAGAAGCACCGATTATTACAAAAGCTCTTGAATCTAATCGAGAACACAAATCTTCTTTAAATAATTATTCAAATATTAGTAGTTTAAATAAAACAAATGAAACAACTCAAAAGACTTCAAATACAAGCACTGGAATCAAAACCTCTTTAGTAAAAGAAAGTAATGTAAAAAATTTCAATAAAGATAGTTCTTTAGTTTTAAGAAAGGAAAATTTGTTAAAAGACTCTGCCTCAATCAAAGTAAAAACAGATGAAATGGTATCAGAAAATAGTAAAGAGAATAAAAATACAACAAGTATTCAAAGTTCAAATGAAAATGAAACAGTAGTAAATAATTTTGTTAGTTCTATAGATAATATTACTAAGGAATGGCTTTCAGTTTTAAAACATATTTCTACTCCTAAAGTTCAAAGATCCTTACAAACTGGTAAACCATTTGAAATTAATGACGAAAAGATTATTTTGAAATTTTTCTCTTCTTTTCACAATGAGGTTGTAATGAAAGATGAAAATAAAATTGAGGTTGAAGATGCCTTATTAAAGGTAACTGGAAAAAAGTTTCTTATTGATAGCATTGTTGAAGAAAAAAATTTTATAGAAGAAGAAATAATTGATAACACTAGAAACTTTGCCCCTCCAGCAAAGAAAAATCAGGAAGACACAAAAGTTGATAAAATGACAAGCAAGGCTTTAGATATTTTTGGAGGAAATATCCTTTAATAATTTTGAAAAATTCATTTCAAAAACTTAAAAAACTAACACGCCTAAAATAATATTTAGAAAAATATTATTTTTAAGTATTTAAGAAATCATTTTTAAAAACTCTTCTTCTGAAATAATTTGTAGTTTGAGTTTTTTTGCTTTTTCAAGTTTTGAACCTGCGTCTTCTCCAGCGATTAGATAGTTTGTATTTTTTGAAATTGAATTTTTAACAGTTGCAGAATTTTCCTTAAGTTTGGCAATAATTTCATCTCTAGACATTGTATTTAATTTTCCTGTTACTACAAATGATAGATTTTTTAGTTTTCCAGTACTATTTTGTTCTGAAAGTTTTGAAAAAGTAATTGTTATGCCAAGACTTTCTAATTCGTGTAAAAATAAAACATTCTCGTTTAAAGAAAACCATTCAAATATCGACTGTCCAATCTTTTCACCTACTCCTTCAAGATTTATTATTTCTTCGAGTGAAAAGCCTTTTATCTCACTGATTATTCTTGAAATGGATAATTCTTTTTGGGGCTTAATTTTTGATATTAAAAATTTTGAAAAGTCTAAAGATCCCTGCTCTCCTAAGAATCTAATTCCCAAGGCAAAGATGAACTTATTAAGCTCAATTTCTTTTGATTTGCTTATCGAGTCTATGACATTTTGTGCCTTCTTTTCCTTAAAAAGTGGTAAGACGAGTAAGTTTTCGTATTTTATTTTAAAAATATCTGCTGGTGAATTTATTATTTTTTGATGAATTAATTGATTGATGATTTTTTTTCCTACTCCTTCAAGATTGAAAGCCTTTCTTGAAACAAAATGTTTTATTTTTGCTCTTAATATTGCAGGGCAACCACTGTTTTTGCATCGATAAGCACTTTCCCCCTCTGTTCTTACTGCAACTGAGTCGCATTCTGGGCAGTTTTTGGGAAAAATAAATTCAGTTTCTATCCCTTTACGAAATTCAGTTAAAACCTTTACAACCTCTGGAATAACATCTCCTGCTTTTTGCACTACAACTGTGTCCCCTATTTTTATATCCCTTTCCTTTATAAAATCTATATTGTGAAGAGTAGCACGTTTTACAATAGATCCTGCTAGATGTACTGGACTCAACTCTGCAACTGGAGTAAGTGCGCCTGTTCTTCCTACTTGCACAACTATTCTTTCGATTTTGCTTGCCACCTGCATTGCAGGAAACTTATAAGCAACGGCAAACCTAGGGTGTTTTGCGGTATATCCCATATTTTTTTGTTGAAGCAAACTGTTTACTTTGACAACAATTCCATCTATTTCATAAGGCAAATTTTCTCGCTCCTTTGTCCAATATTTTATAAATTCTTTTACTTCTTCAATATTTTTGCATTTTTTCATGTGTTCACAAATATGAAGTCCTTGTTTTTTTAAATACAACAATAATTCTTCTTGGCTTTGAATTTCAATACTTGAATTGTCTCCAATTGCATAAAAAAACATATCTAAATTTCTGCTTTTTGTAACCTCTGGATCAAGTTGTCTTACGCTTCCGGATGATGCATTTCGTGGATTTGCAAAGAGGTTTTTACCTTCGTTTTTTTGTTTTTCATTCAACTCTTGAAAACTTTTTTTCGACATAAAAACCTCTCCAGAAACTTCAATGTTGATTTTTTCTTTTAAAATATGGGGTATGTTTTTTATTTGAGAAATAGTATGTGTAACATCTTCTCCAACTTTTCCGTCGCCTCTTGTAATTGCCTTCGTAAAATTGCCATTTTCATAATAAATTGTAATATTTAAACCGTCGTTTTTTAGTTCACATAAAAATTCTATTTTTTCTGCACTCAATTTTGAAATTTTTGAAAACCACAACTCAAGTTCTTCTTCTGAAAAGATATCTTCAAGGCTTTTCTTTGGTGTTTTGTGTTCAACCTTTTGAAACTTATCACTAGCCTTTTCTCCAACCTTTTGAGTAATTGATTCGTTTGAAAAATATTCTGGGTATTTTTCTTCTAGATTTTTTAACTCTCTTTTTAAACTATCGTAAATACTGTCATCTACAAGTGGATCATCAAATAAAAAATATTGTTTATTTAAGTTATCGAGTTTTTCTCTTAATGTTTTAATCCTGCTTAAATCTTTTTCTTTATTTGTGTGCATTTAGACTTTGATTTTTTATGAATTTTTTGCTATAATACTACGATAATTTAATTATTAAGTCCAAATAAATTATGGCTGATGAAAAGATAATTATTTCAGAAGAAGAACAAAAAGAACTTAATAAACCCCTAGCAAACCCAAAAGGGATGCCACTCGAAGAAAAACAATTTCTTGATAAGGTTATCAAATTTGTAAATGAAGGGAAAATTAACCTTTATAACATTGATTCTGTTATAAATCATGAAATTTATGACAAATTGGATCTAGGTTTGCAGGCAAAAGTTGAAATCGAAGCCCTAACAGTCTTAAACTATATTAGAGAAATTAAGGGGCTATATGATGCTGGTTTTATCAATACTTTTCAAATACAAAATTTAGTGCAAAGGCTTAAATTGTATGTAGAAGATATTGAAGAAACTGGCGGTGATGTATTTATAATTTAAAAAAATGAACCCAATAGATAAAATGCCCGTATCAACTGATACAGGACCACAACAGCCTCAAGTTACTCCTGAAGAAGTTCAGGAACAAAGAACTGAAATTACTGATAATTCTACTCAAGAAAGAGCGGAATTAGCTGGTGAAATGCCTCCTTCGGTTGATAATATTGAAAGTGCATCTGGAGATGATTCTTCTCCTGAAGCAACTCAAAATCCTGAACAAACCGAGGGTGCACCTAGTAATTTGCCCATAAACTCTATTGAAACGATGATAAACGATGCTGGTGGACCAAATAAATATACTGAAATGGTGATGCAATATGCAAATAATCTTCCTCCAGAAATGCTTGAACACCCCTTATTTAAAACGATTTTGGTATTTGCGGCTAAATATGGTGGACTTTTCGATTCGCTTTCAAACATGGGGCTTGGTTTTGATGATATTTTAAATAAAGAAGAATATAAAAATGAGAAGTTGCAAGAAAATGAAGCTAATATATTAAAAAACTTTCCTGAAATGATTGATTTAAGCCAAATAAATTTTGATAAAAGTCAAAGCGAAGCTGTTGAATCTGCTTCTGCAAGGCTTGCTTCAAATATTTTATTTGCAAACCATGATAATGGCATTTCTTTATCTCAAAGCAATATAAAAGATCCTTATCAATTGGCAAAAAAACTTCGCGATGGATATACTAGCCATGCAGATAATGGCCAAGAATTTAATAAAGATTATTTACTTGCGAATTATACCAACTTTCCTGCGGGATCAGTTATGTTTTTTCAAGTAAAAAAAGAACAAAAAGATGGAGGAATTGGCTCTTTTATCAAAAGTACATTTTCTGGGGTTTTTGATGGCAAAGGAAATATCGTTTATTATGGTCTTGATAAAAATTCTGATACGCCAAGTGTAAAGACTGTTCCTATTAGTGATCTTCAAGGTTCCGAATATATAATTAGCAAAATTTATAAAAAAGATCTTAACAAATTAAACCAAGTTACTGATGGTACTGTTGCCGAGACTAGTGTTCCTGATGAAAACGCACCTGCAACTGCTCCTTCTGAACCTACTGCAACTGCTCCTTCTGAACCTACTGCAAGTCAGACACCTTCGACTGTTGAAAATGCCCCTGCTCCTGCTCCTACTGTAAATCCTGCTCCTACTTCAACCCCTGAAGAAGAAGCAAATGGCACTATACAATAAAATTAACTTCCTTAAATCACAATCTAAGACATATAATAAATTAAGATTTTAGAAAAATTAACTAAGATAATGACTACAAACGATCAAAGCACAACTCAAACTTCACAAAACGGTTTAACGACTTCAAATAGATCGTTGGTTTTAGATAAAAGTAAAACATCAGAACAATATATTAGAGAAGCTGAAGGAATTTATATTGTTCCAATAATTATTCGTGAAAGATACCCCGATTTGATTAAGCTAATTGTTGAAACGGAATCAATGGATACTGAAGAAAGAGAATATTGGCTTTCGATCATGCCTGTTATGAATGAAGACCAAATAATAAAACTTAGGAATATTTTGTTGAATGAAAAAGAACAACTTTTCAAAATAGAACAACAATATCAACAACAAGGAAAAACTTCGAGCCCTGCAATTGATGAAGAAAAACTTCGTGAAAGAATTGAAAGAATTCAAGAAGCTGAAAGATCTGTTGAGGCAGAAGAAAGACAAAGAGAAGAAGAGCTTTTTCGAATGCTTGAGGAGGTTTAGATATTTTTTATCTTAGTATTTTATTAGAAATTTCTTCGCTATCTTCTTCAATGATCGGCTCTGCTCTGATGATTAATCTTCTTATGTTTGTGCCTATTGGCGTACAAGTGATGAGAGTTAGAGTTTCTTTTTCGGTTTGTTTTAAAACTTCAATTTGAGTTGGTCTTATTTCAAATTTTTCAACCACTTTATAAACGAATTTTTTCTGATTGTAATATAAAACAATTCTGTCATCGACTTGTACATCGTGTAATAAAGCGAAAACATCCTTAAACCTCCCCGGATCCCATGGAAAATAAGAAGAATGTCCTGTTATAACAACATTTCCATTTTCTCCCGGCAGACTTGTACCCGGATAATGCACTACTCCATCTCGAAGAGCATCTTGAATATCTCGTTCAAGCGCTTTCCAATCTCTCTGAATTAAATTTTCACTGCTTACCCTAATAATTGGAACATTTTGGTTTATTCGAGGAATGACAATTCTGTCAGTTGTTGGCATTATTTCTAAATCGAGCATTGGAACTTGTTTTTGTTGTGTTTCTGTTGCTGAAAGTGCTGGAATTAAAACCGAAGTGGAATTATTTGGAACTTGATTGTTCCCAGTTAATTGATTTAAAGGACTTTGATTCTCAATTCCAGTAATTTTTTGATATTTGCTTTTTGTAATTTGATAATATGCGGGGGCATTCATTAGTAGAAAAAGTACGACTAAAATAACAAAAGACGCAAATATTTGTTTTGTAATAGAATTAAATATCAGTTTAAGAAATTTATTCTTTTTTTCTTCTGAAATATGTAGCTTTGGATTTTCTTCTGTCATTTTTTGTTTTTCTTTATTTAATTATAGCGTATTTTTGGCTTGTTTACAATAATATATGCGATAGATTTTTTAGAATAAAGTTTGACGAAACATACTCTTATGTGTGATACTATTTATCACTTAATTTAATTATAATGGAGGAAAAATTTCTTTATGAAAAGTACTTTAATATTGAAGAAATAGCTGATGAAGCCTCTTCTTATTTAAAAAATTTTAATAGAGAAAAGTTTTTAAGAGCCTATCATTTTGCAGAGAAAGCTCATCGTTCACAAATCCGCAAGGATGGAGAAACGCCCTATATTGTTCATCCCGTTATGGCTACTAAAATTCTTATGTCCATACACGCAGATGAAGACATTTTAATTTCGGCACTACTTCATGATGTTCCAGAGGATACAAGCTATACTTTAAATCAAGTAAAGGAAGAGTTTGGCGCTAAAGTAGCTTTTTTGGTTAATGGAATAACAAAACTTACTGCTGTTCATTATAAAAATGAAAATTCACAATCTATTGAAACATTGAAGAAAATGTTTTTTCATATTGCAAAAGATCCAAGAGTAATCTTGATAAAACTTGCCGATAGGCTTCATAACTTGAGAACTCTTCAATTTGCAAGGCCTGATAAACAAATAAGAACTGCCAAAGAATCGCTAGAAATTTTTGTTCCTGCAGCAAATATTTTGGGACTTTATATCATTAAAAGAGAAATGGAAGACATTTGTTTTTCTTATCTTTATCCAGAAGAATACAACAAACTTAAAGAAAATTTTGAAAAAGAAGAAAAGAAATTTCATAAATGTGTTGATCTTTTTCAACGAGAACTTTATGAAAAATTAATTAATTTTGGAATCGAATCAAAAATTTATGTTAAACATAGAAGTATTTATGAAATTTATAAAAAACTTTTAGAAATTGGGAGAAGCTTTGAATATATTGATGATAGTTTAATTTTAAATGTAATTGTAAACAATCCAGATCAGTGTTATCGCTCTCTTGGAGTAATTCATTCAAACTACCTTCCAAAATCGGATAAATTCAAAGATTTTATTGCAAATCCACGAATGAATGGATATAGCGGTCTTCATACTTCTGTTTTTGGAATTAAGGGATCACTTACATGTGTTCGCATTATGGATGAAGATATGGATATTTTTTCAGTTTATGGAATTATGTCTCCATTTTTTAAAGAAATGAAAAATGGTAAGAATTTTTATACTGAAAACAAAAACTATTGGGCAAGGAATATTATTGAAACCCAAAAAAACCATGAAACAGAAGATTTTTTAACAAATCTTAAGGCTGATATTTTTCAAGATAGAATTGTTGTTTACTCTTCTAAAGGAGTTTCAATTGATTTACCAAAAAACGCTACTTGTATTGATTTTGCTTATGCTCTTGGATCGGAATATGGAAATAATGCTGTTAGTGCGGTAGTAAATAATCAAGTAAAACCATTAACCACTATTATAAAATCTGGAGATGTAATTCAAATTAAAACCTCCGCTGAAGCCGAACCAGAACTTTATTGGATAAATTTCGCAAAGACGACTTTTGCCAAAAATAAAATTAAAAATTATTTCGATAAAGTATCTGAAGAAAAAAAAGAAAAAGCTGTTTTAAATATGCTACAAAGAGAATTTGATATTGCGGGACTTGGTTATTTTAAAGATACATCTTTTAGGAAAGTTCAAACCACCATTAAAAATACAACAAACCTTTTGTACAAAAACTGGAAAGAAGTTTTTAATGCCATTTCTAAAGGAGAAATAAACGCTGTGTCCTTAGTAAAGGCATTAAAAGAAAGAAAACACTTAATTGACTTCGATCCTATTTATAAACCGGGGAAAATGGTTCGAATGAAAGTTGTTTCTTCTGATCGTCCTGGTCTTGCAACTGAACTTACAAATATTATTGATAGAAACTCTGTAAATATGCGATTTTTTAAAGGATATTATTCATCTTTTTTAAAAAATGCTTTTTTTGATATCCGTTTTTTTGCTAAAGATCCAAAAGAAATTGGAAGAGTCTTTTATGAAGTTCGACAAGTAGAAGGAGTAAAATCTGTTAATCGTGTAAAGCCTGTTCAACTTTTTACTTTTATTATAACTCTAATTTTTACAGTCTTTGTTTGGATTTCAAACAACTATTTGCTTTCACTTATTATTGAGCATGGATTTGGAAATATAAATAAAGTTATTGCCTATTCAATCCTTTATATTGAGCTTTTTATGCCAGTTTTTTCAGTAATTGTTTTAACAAATATGCTTGGAAAATTCTATCCTGCACTAATAAATAAAAAAATAATTTGGATTATTTCTTTTGTTGTAATGTCTTTGTCTGTTTTATTTTTATTTCAAAAGTATGTAAACTTAAATTTTGAAATAAACAAATTTACAATGATAATTGGCGTAATTGTTGCATATCTATATCTTTTTAGTAGGTATAGGAAAGTTATGAAAAAAATTTAAAACTATCTACTTTGCTAGATTTTTAATTTTTTAAAGCCTTTTTATGATGAAAACTTAAAATGCATAGTGTCACCATCTTTGACTTCATAATCTTTTCCTTCAAGCCTTAGTTTACCTTTTTCTTTAGCTTTTGCTTCAGATCCTGCATCAATTAAATCCTTCCAAAAAATGACTTCAGCCTTAATAAAACCCTTTTCAAAATCTGTATGAATAACTCCTGCGGCTTTTGGGGCAAGTGTGTTCTTTTTTATCGTCCATGCTCTAGTTTCTTTTGGGCCAGTTGTTAGATATGTTATCAATCCGAGTGTTTTGTAGGCACTTTGAACTAAATGATCAAGTCCTGATTTTTCAATTCCAAGTGTTTGCATATATTCTTTAGCTTCTTCTGCTGAAAAATCTACTAAATCATATTCAACTTTTGCACAAATTGGTATTATTAAGTTTTCATCGTTTATTCCAATAATTTTTGATGCTTCTTCTGCTGAAAAATCTTTTAGTTTTTCTTCAGAAATATTGATTATATAGAGTGTGGGTTTGAATGTGAGAAGATGTAAATCTGACAACTCTAAAATTTCTTCCTGAGAAAAATCTTGTTGATTTGCGGTAATTCCCTCTAGAAGGCCTTTGTTTAGTTTTTCTATAATTTCTAAATAGGCAATCTTATCTTTTTGATTTGATTTTGCATCAGTTCTGGCTTTTAAAAGTCTTTTTTCAACTGTTTGTAAATCGGCAAGAAGGAGCTCTGATTCAATTATTTCTCTATCACTTTTAGGATCAACAGTGCCGTGGACATGTGTAACATTTGAATCATCAAACCAACGAATAACATGAGCAATTGCGTCACATTCTCTAATGTTTGCTAAAAATTTATTTCCGAGTCCCTCACCTTGTGAAGCACCTTTTACTATTCCCGCAATATCTACAAATTTTATGATCGCTGGAATAGTTTTTTCAGAATTTGATAGTTTTGAAAGGGCGATAAGCCTTTCATCAGGAACTTCAACTATTCCAACATTTGGATCAATTGTTGCAAAAGGATAATTTGCGGTTAGTGCGTTTGAACTTTTGGTTAAAGCATTAAATATAGTAGATTTTCCAACATTTGGAAGTCCTACTATCCCAATATTTAAAGACATATTTTAATTAGGTTATTTTTCAACTATTTCTGAATGGTATTGGTGAATATCTTGTCTGATTGACCTGTGTGCCCTTTTTTCTCTCTTCAACTCTCTACTCTTCTTAATTTGTGCAACTAATCGATCTTTTGATAAGTCGAGGGCTTTTGTGATATTATGGCTTGCCTCACTTGCTTTCATTGTGTCTAGTTTTGGAAGAGATAGAGTCATTTCTACGGAAAATGCATCGTGTTTTTCAAATTTTTCAATCAATACTCTAAGAGTGACTGCATCTGATGGATACTTGTCTAGAAGTCCTTCAAATTGACTTACTTTTTTTTCAACATAATCATTAAACAACTTGGCTTCTGCTTCTGAAAGATTCTTTTGTGTGAGAATTAGTTCCATTTTTTGTTGGTTAATTGTTTTAACTAAGTTAATTATAACAGAAAGAAAATTGCCTACAACTTGATATTTACATAGCAAATAGGTATAATTAAATGATTTAATTAAATTTATATGAATATCAATGAAATTCCAGTTCTTGGGAAAATAAACAAAACTTTTAATCGAGTAATGG
>Ga0334887_1002899_pt1 | contig 18178 bp, 14 predicted proteins | sample GraSluR1_MG_10_FD_207217 | JGI IMG/M metagenome (GOLD analysis project Ga0334887, IMG submission 207217) | Sludge microbial communities from methane-producing bioreactor in Wageningen University, Netherlands - Granular Sludge_18_07-R1 | ecosystem: Engineered > Bioreactor > Anaerobic >...
TTTTTACCCTAAACTCTGGACTTTTCTTTTTCTGCGACTTCCTTTCAGTATCTATTGTGCGTTCTGCCAACTGACGAAACGGAAGGAACCCGTCAACCGCCTTCGATACTTGCGGTTCCTCTATTCAAAGATAATACTGGACGCTATCACGCTTGGATATTTTTCCCGGAGGCATCTCCCGAAGGGCTGCCCGAAAAGTGCGGAAGAAATCACCTACCCTATCCTCGACAAATGGTAACCGGGGCCGAAAGGCCCCTTTTTTCGTGGATTCTTCCCCAAAAATAAGATTTTCCTCGTCCCTCCATATCATGAGGACACCAAAAATTCCACAAGGAGGGATTCATGATGCGTTTTCTCGGAAAGAATAAAGAGGAAGTCGCGGCGGTTATGAGGAAGAAGTTTCCCGTTACCGAAAAGGAAACTTTTGCCTCGAAGCGGAAAGTGTACTCGGGAGAGGAGCTTCCCAATGAACAATACCATGGTGGTTTGGGGGTATCCAGTTCCAACGTGAAGGAAATTCTGGCATCCCCGCTCCACATGGTATCAAGGATGCTCCTTCCACAGGAGCCTTCTCCTGCCATGGAGTTCGGAACGGCCCTTCATCGGGCGGTCCTCGAACCTAAAAAATTCGAAACTGCCTATGCGGTTCCTCCGAAGGTGGACCGCCGGACAAAAGAGGGAAAAGCGGCATGGGAGGAATGGGTGTCCCGAGGATATGTGCCCATTTCGCAAGAGGATATGGACACTCTTTTTTGGATGCGGGATTCCGTTATGGGACACCCGAAAATCGGACCTCTGCTTCAGAAAGCCGAGGGGGAAATTTCCTGCTTCTCCCGGGATCAGGAAACGGGGTTGCTTCTCAAGTGCCGTTTCGATGCTCTTGTCAAGGATCTGGGAATCGCCCTGGACCTCAAAACGACCCAGGATGCCACACCAGAAGAATTTGCACGGAGTATTGAGAAATTCAAATACTACGTGCAGGATCCCTTTTACCGGAATGTCGGAGGGGACGCTCTCGGAACGAAGATTCGGGGATTCCTCTTCGTAGCCATGGAGAAAAAAGCCCCGTATCAGGTTCAGGCATATCTTCTTTCCGAAGAAGATATCGCTTTGGGAGAAATTCAGATCCGAAAGGGCCTGGATCTTCTGAAGAAGTGTCTGGATTCCGGAGAATTCCCCGGGTATTCCAATGAGATCCAGGAAATCGCCATGCCCGGATGGGCGCGGCGTAAAATCGTAGGAGGTGGAAACAATGTGTAATTCCTATCTCCTCGATGCGGAAAGTTTTAAAGCGGGGCTGGAAATGGCTAAAGTCATGAGCTCTTCCTCTCTTCTTCCCCTGGAATATCGTGGGGAAAAGGGCATTGGAAGCTGCCTCATCGCTCTGGAAATCGCCCGAGGATTGGGAATTTCTCCTATCCTTGTGGCACGAAATCTCCGGGATCATCCGGAGCACGGCGCAACCTTCTCTTCGGTCTTCATCATGGGATTGCTCCGCACATGCGGACAGTTCAAAAACATCCGGTTCGAAGAGGGGGAGGACAAAAACGGAGGTTTTGCCCTCCGGATGCTTGCGGAAGATGAAGCGGGAAATTTGCTGGAAGGCCCCTGGGTGACGACCACCATGGTTGTCGCAAACGGGTGGGATGTCAATAACGCTTGGTGGAATAACACTCCCGCCATGATGTTCCGCTACCGGGCATCCACTTTTTTCCAGAAACTCTTCGCCCCCCAACTCTGCATGGGATTTTCTTCCACGGAAGAGGTTTTTGAATCGGAAGTACCCGTAACTTCTCTGGGAGAAGGAAAAGAAAAATCGGAGAAGGAGAAAAGGACTCCGAAAAAAGCTCCTCCTTCCTCGTCTCCGAGACAAAAAGCCCTTCTGGAAGAGCTCAACGGCTCTTTCCCGGAAGAGCAAAAAGCCGGGTAACATCAAAGGGTTGGCTCTTGGAGCCAACCCTTTTTTCTTCCCTTCTCTTTCCGTCCGGAAGTGGATTCTTCCGCAAAACGCCGATTTTCCTTCTCCCTTCGTACAATACGAAAAAAAAGGAGGGATTGCTATGCGAAAAGAGCGGACTCGCTGTGAGATTTACTCTCGGGTGGTGGGGTTTTTATCCCCCGTCTCTCAATGGAACAGAGGAAAACGGGAAGAATTCGGCGATCGGAAAACATTTCTTCCCACGGAAGCTCCGGTGGAAACGGGGCTCCCGGCATGATGAGAAAAAGGACCGGCTAAAAACCGGTCCTTTTTTCTGTTCTATGAGCATCCGCAAAAAGCTGATTCCGCAGAGCCAAGACCAATACTGAAGGCTGTGGCAAAATGGTAAGCTCCGCCTCTCCTCGAACGCCCTTTCCCACTGAAACACCCACGGAAATTTCATCTCCCACCTTCACCGAAGGGGCCACATGGGAATAAAGCATGGAAACCCCGGAGCGTTTTCCCTGTATGAGCACGGCTCCAGGCCAGATATAGGCTACCTCTCCCGGTGCTACGGCCTTCACGCAATCCGGTCCCCTTTCGGGAGCTTTTTGAGAGGAGGCTTCCACGAGAATCGCAAGAAAATCCCTCGTGGATCTTCCCTCTTCCTTCTTTCCTTCAACACTTTCAAATTTCCCCGGAGAAGGTTCTGTCTTTCCGGAAATATCGTGACTCTCTTCATCTCCCCGGTTCACATATACGACCTTCTCCGGATTTCCCCCCGATAACGATAACTGTTCCCTCTTACCTTCCATCTCTTCAAAAATTGCTCTTGCAAGTTTTTCTCGCTCTACGACATTCTCTCTTTCCTCTTTCCGTTCCATTAAAGGAGGAAGCCCACAAAGAACATCTCTTTCCGGCAACGAAAAATCTATGAGAACCTTTGGGGCGGGGATTTCTTCCGTAGTGTCCGGCCTGGTTTCCGCCAGATAGCACGAAGCGGTCCGTTTCACGAAAGAAACCATATCCTCGCATTTTCCCTCCGATGGAAGGAAAGGTTCTTGAAGATCTTTTTTTTCTTCAAATTCCTGAACATCGATAATATCCTCTTTACTTTTATCTCTAAAATTCCACCACAAAAGATCTTCGGACTTCATGTCCGGCTGCGCGGCAAAAAGCGAAACCCCGGGAACGTTTTTCATTATCGCGGCCCAAAGATTTCCCTCTTTTACTCCGGGATAAAAGGCCACCAGGGGAATCGCCTGAGAAAGGAGAACGGAAATTATGAGAGTCGATATTAGGAAGCTCCTCATCTTTCGCCTCCTACAACCAAAGCCCGGATACTTTCCTGGTATCCGGAAATATACCCTTCATATTGCTCAAGAACAAATTCCACCGCCCATCGAGAAAGCAGATTTCCCGTCGTTTCATAGGTAGTGAAAACGGCCTTCCAGGGGCCTTCCCGGGTATGCCTGATATGAGGAGGCGACAGCACAGATTTTAGAACTTCCGTATCCGCAATGGCGCGCACGGGCATGGGGATCTCCTTGTCGGAATGAATCAGTACGGGAGCATCTCGGGGAGATTTTGCATAAGCGTAAAGGAACGCTATAGTGATCGCCTCGCGCTCCGAAAGAACTTCTTCCACTTCAAATCGCAGAAAATCCCGCCAATCGAGATCAATCTGCTCCGGAGCGGGGAAACCGGTTCCCCCGGAAAGAGCGTTATTTCGGAAACCGAGAATATACGCGCGATTGGAACTGTATCCTTCTCTGGGTATGGCCACGAATATATAGGTGTTCCGGGCAAAAACAAGCTCGTGATAAAAAAACCGCCATTCCGGGAAATATTGAGATAGGGGGAACCCTATCTCTCTATCCAGAACCTCTACTTCCTCCGGAGAAATTCCGGAGAAAAAACGGAGCCCCGTAAGGGATGCCACCTTATACAACTTTTGGGCCATAGTTCCCCCCTCAAGGGAAACGGAGGCCAATGCCGGGACGGAATGTAGTAAAAAAGCACAAAGTACAAACGTGTAAAGGAAAAGCCTTTTTCGCAAGGTCAAAACCTCCTTCGTCTTATCGATTCTTCCTCAAAACGCCGATTTCCCTCGCCCATCCATACAATGAACCCGCATAAATTCCTAAAGGAGGGATTTTCATGAAACACCTCGGTTTTTTCGCGTTCCTACTGGGGATTGTTCCCCTGGGGTTTTCCACGATGCTTTTTATCGTGGGAGGGCTTGCTTCGGCAGCTATTTTCCTCCATGCCATATCACGGAGGAGCTTGATTCTTCTGCGGAATCAAGAAACGATACGGCTTGTGTGGGACCAAATGAAACCCATTTGTCATTGGGCGCGAGAGGATGAGATGGGATACCTCAATTCTCTCGAACGGGAATTTATTTCCTAGATACGCGAAGGAGAAAGCTTTTCTGCTTTCTCCTTCTTTTTTCCTCTAAAAAATCCCCTGTACGGAGAGGGTAACGGGACTCCCTGGGGGAGCTCCCTCCCAAGAAGCCTCCACTTCCCATCTCCCGAGATGCAGCATTCCCCGGGAAAGATATTCGGATCGGACCCCGCCTCGAAGCTCTCTCTTGAAGGAAATTACCGGAGAGCGGATAAACAGATAGAGCCTGGGATTCGGATATCGCGGATCCTGATACCCCAATTTTTTGGGGGATCCACTGAACGTAATGACCACTTCCTTTAATGTCGTAGCATCCTCTTCCCGAATAGTGAACGCCCCTTTCAAGGAGTCCTCCCCGACTTTGGACCAAAAACTTTGAAGATGCATGGGAAAGGCCGCCGTGGAATAAAAAAGAACCAGAAGCACTGCAAACACTATCGAAATTTTCCTTCCCATCAAGATAACCTCCCGCAGGAATCCCACCACTGAAGTAGTGGGAGGAACCGATTTTTCCAGGGAATAGGCATAACCGTCAGCCTTTGAGATAACTCGGCAGTATTTCCAGGATACGCCGTCCGTTTTTCCGACCAGAAAAGATCCGGAAACCCGGGTGAAAATCCTTCCAAATGGTTGCATGAAAAAACTCCTCTCCCCGGGAAGAAAACTCCCGGAGGTCATGTCCGCCTCGCTAATGTTATGGAACGGTTTATGTGCACGGGACACCGACTTAACCCACATAGATCTGTTTAATCCCGTGCCGCAGTGTTCAGAGCTGGCGAAGCACCCTGAAGTGCCTATATATTCGTTCCTAACGTAGCCCGATGGTCGCAAAACGATCCTGGCTGAAGCTGGTCAGCTTGAGACTGAAGTTCGCGAGCTTTTGTAAGCCCACGACTTTAGTCGTGGGTTACTGACATGCTTCCCTTCCCTCCTTAAACTCGCGGCTATCATCTGTCGCCTCCGCGTGTTCGTCAGGCGGTTAGAATCCATCTTGTGGTCTATCTGGGATTGCATTTTCTCCGCGAGCCCCCGCAATTTCTCCGCTATTTTTTGTTCTGTCGCCATGAAAAATCCCTCCTTAAAATTTTGTGTAGGCTCATTTTAAAGAGGGGGTATAAAAAAACAGCTTTTTGAGGAAGAATTCACGAAAAAAGGAGATATGCCACAAGACATACCTCCTTTTCTAGACTAATGCACAACCGCAGGGTTACGCATCAAACGGACAAGAGATTTTCGCATCTCCTCCCCTACTTTCCAGAAAAAATACTCGCGATTCCGGATTTCTTCCTTTGTCATTTTCAAGACAAACCCTCCTTTCAAAATTTTTCCCCATTATCCGGACCGTAAAAATTTTTAGTCATTTTGTGGATTCTTCCGTATTGTTCATTGACTATAAAAAAATAAAGAGGTATAATTACTCTAAAGAATTTTTAGGCATAAAAGAATCTAAAGAAAAGAGGTGGGAGCCCGTGGCCCTCAATCCATTCGTGAAACAATATCGGGACAGATGCCTGGACATCCTTGTCTATGGCACGAGAGAAGATACGTCTCTTTTAGTGCGGGTTCCTCCGTATCAAGATTCTCGGGTATCTTCTTACTTGGAAGAAAAGGCTCTTCTCGGTATTCATGCTATGGGAGCACGCCATATCCATCAGGGCATAGCGGGAGAGCGAATTTTTGCTATCCAAAACATTCAGCTTCAGGATGTTTTCGAGCTCTTCACTGCGGCTCGCAGGAAGCTTTGGGAGAATTGCGCTTCCCGGGAAAAGGTTGAACGAATAATCGTCTCTCTTCTGAACAATGACACTGGAGCTTTTTCGGAATTGCCCGCAATAAAGAAAAACCTCTCCCATGTCGGGATTTTAAGCTTCTTACCCTTGGCAATTCCCTATATCGCAGAGAATACGGAGGCTCCCTTGGAATGGCTCGTAAAAAACTATGACGCGAGCAAAACTCCGGGGTTTCTGTCTGGAATGAATATCCTTAACATCTCGCCTCTGCTTTCGGAACATGGCGTCCGCAACAAAATTTCTTTCATCCAGGATGCTCGGGATTCAAAAAACAAAAAGGTCCGAATTGCCTTTCCGGGATCTCTCCTCCGACTCGTTCCTGGCGACAGACAATGGGTGGAGGATAGCCTCGAAACTCTTGGATGGACTAAAATCCGGGATTTCCGTCCCGTGCTCTCTCTGAGAGGAGGAAACACTTTCCGGGATCCTAACGGAGTGCGGCAGATTTTTTCTCAAGTCTGGGAAATAGAAAACAGGGCATCTTCGCCAAAACAACGACTTTTAGGCATCGTCGCGGTGGGAAAACTTTTTTCGAATCTCGCATTATACGACAGAGAAAGTGCGGAGATTCTGGAGAAAATGGAGGAACGAAAAGACCTCAGAAAAGAACTCCGAGAAATAATGATTCGTGAAATGAGTAAAAGACATAAAAGGAACAAAGAGAATAACGACTCCTCGGGAAAAAACTCTCTTGCGCAAGAAATAACCGGATCGGTGCTCACTCCTTCTGCCAGAGGATACTTGTACGCCTTTTTCCAGGGAATCCACCGGGAAAAACAATGCGAAGCCCTCGAAAAGGTTATCTCTCGTTGGAAGGAGAAGGAAGCGGTACGTGTCGAAAAAAATGAATCCAGGGAGACTATACGGATCTATTTGCACTCGGAATCCGAAAGAAATTCCTTCGATCATCGGTGTTATCTCGCACGATTCCTGGTGAAAACCCTGAATGGCTTTTTGAATCCGGAAATTCTCCCGGTGTCGTATCTGGATCCGGAAATCCTTATAGGGTATTATGAACAGGAAACTCCGAAGGGGAAGAGCCTTTTAATCACGATCCCGCGCATATTCGAAGATGAACTCGCAGGGGAAGAACCTAAATCTCTCGAAGGGAAAACCCTCTGGGATTTCCGTCAAAAATTGCTGGCCCTTCCCGCGATCCCGAACGACCCGGAAAAAGCCCGCTACATCTCTCGCTTCCGGGCAAAGCCGGAATCCTTGAAGGATATTCGTCTCCTGGTACAACGTTCCAAAGAGGAGAGCGGGTTATCTCTCACTCTTTCCCTTCGCAATCCTGGGGAAGAACGCCAGCAGGAAGCAGAGAAGAAAATTTTCCGAAACATACGGAACTGGGAAACGTTTCTGGGGGAGCATTCCATGGGTGAAGCCGTGGGAAATTAAGGGGGGAAAAGTATGATAGATCCGCTTTTGATGTTTTACATCACATTAAAATACCTCAAGGTGGCTGTCCCTGTTTATTTGCTCTATCTTTTTTCCGTGGAGTGCCTCCCGGTTCTTCTCACTCCCTTTGCGTTTCTGGTTTTTTACCCTAAACTCTGGACTTTTCTTTTTCTGCGACTTCCTTTCAGTATCTATTGTGCGTTCTGCCAACTGACGAAACGGAAGGAACCCGTCAACCGCCTTCGATACTTGCGGTTCCTCTATTCAAAGATAATACTGGACGCTATCACGCTTGGATATTTTTCCCGGAGGCATCTCCCGAAGGGCTGCCCGAAAAGTGCGGAAGAAATCACCTACCCTATCCTCGACAAATGGTAACCGGGGCCGAAAGGCCCCTTTTTTCGTGGATTCTTCCCCAAAAATAAGATTTTCCTCGTCCCTCCATATCATGAGGACACCAAAAATTCCACAAGGAGGGATTCATGATGCGTTTTCTCGGAAAGAATAAAGAGGAAGTCGCGGCGGTTATGAGGAAGAAGTTTCCCGTTACCGAAAAGGAAACTTTTGCCTCGAAGCGGAAAGTGTACTCGGGAGAGGAGCTTCCCAATGAACAATACCATGGTGGTTTGGGGGTATCCAGTTCCAACGTGAAGGAAATTCTGGCATCCCCGCTCCACATGGTATCAAGGATGCTCCTTCCACAGGAGCCTTCTCCTGCCATGGAGTTCGGAACGGCCCTTCATCGGGCGGTCCTCGAACCTAAAAAATTCGAAACTGCCTATGCGGTTCCTCCGAAGGTGGACCGCCGGACAAAAGAGGGAAAAGCGGCATGGGAGGAATGGGTGTCCCGAGGATATGTGCCCATTTCGCAAGAGGATATGGACACTCTTTTTTGGATGCGGGATTCCGTTATGGGACACCCGAAAATCGGACCTCTGCTTCAGAAAGCCGAGGGGGAAATTTCCTGCTTCTCCCGGGATCAGGAAACGGGGTTGCTTCTCAAGTGCCGTTTCGATGCTCTTGTCAAGGATCTGGGAATCGCCCTGGACCTCAAAACGACCCAGGATGCCACACCAGAAGAATTTGCACGGAGTATTGAGAAATTCAAATACTACGTGCAGGATCCCTTTTACCGGAATGTCGGAGGGGACGCTCTCGGAACGAAGATTCGGGGATTCCTCTTCGTAGCCATGGAGAAAAAAGCCCCGTATCAGGTTCAGGCATATCTTCTTTCCGAAGAAGATATCGCTTTGGGAGAAATTCAGATCCGAAAGGGCCTGGATCTTCTGAAGAAGTGTCTGGATTCCGGAGAATTCCCCGGGTATTCCAATGAGATCCAGGAAATCGCCATGCCCGGATGGGCGCGGCGTAAAATCGTAGGAGGTGGAAACAATGTGTAATTCCTATCTCCTCGATGCGGAAAGTTTTAAAGCGGGGCTGGAAATGGCTAAAGTCATGAGCTCTTCCTCTCTTCTTCCCCTGGAATATCGTGGGGAAAAGGGCATTGGAAGCTGCCTCATCGCTCTGGAAATCGCCCGAGGATTGGGAATTTCTCCTATCCTTGTGGCACGAAATCTCCGGGATCATCCGGAGCACGGCGCAACCTTCTCTTCGGTCTTCATCATGGGATTGCTCCGCACATGCGGACAGTTCAAAAACATCCGGTTCGAAGAGGGGGAGGACAAAAACGGAGGTTTTGCCCTCCGGATGCTTGCGGAAGATGAAGCGGGAAATTTGCTGGAAGGCCCCTGGGTGACGACCACCATGGTTGTCGCAAACGGGTGGGATGTCAATAACGCTTGGTGGAATAACACTCCCGCCATGATGTTCCGCTACCGGGCATCCACTTTTTTCCAGAAACTCTTCGCCCCCCAACTCTGCATGGGATTTTCTTCCACGGAAGAGGTTTTTGAATCGGAAGTACCCGTAACTTCTCTGGGAGAAGGAAAAGAAAAATCGGAGAAGGAGAAAAGGACTCCGAAAAAAGCTCCTCCTTCCTCGTCTCCGAGACAAAAAGCCCTTCTGGAAGAGCTCAACGGCTCTTTCCCGGAAGAGCAAAAAGCCGGGTAACATCAAAGGGTTGGCTCTTGGAGCCAACCCTTTTTTCTTCCCTTCTCTTTCCGTCCGGAAGTGGATTCTTCCGCAAAACGCCGATTTTCCTTCTCCCTTCGTACAATACGAAAAAAAAGGAGGGATTGCTATGCGAAAAGAGCGGACTCGCTGTGAGATTTACTCTCGGGTGGTGGGGTTTTTATCCCCCGTCTCTCAATGGAACAGAGGAAAACGGGAAGAATTCGGCGATCGGAAAACATTTCTTCCCACGGAAGCTCCGGTGGAAACGGGGCTCCCGGCATGATGAGAAAAAGGACCGGCTAAAAACCGGTCCTTTTTTCTGTTCTATGAGCATCCGCAAAAAGCTGATTCCGCAGAGCCAAGACCAATACTGAAGGCTGTGGCAAAATGGTAAGCTCCGCCTCTCCTCGAACGCCCTTTCCCACTGAAACACCCACGGAAATTTCATCTCCCACCTTCACCGAAGGGGCCACATGGGAATAAAGCATGGAAACCCCGGAGCGTTTTCCCTGTATGAGCACGGCTCCAGGCCAGATATAGGCTACCTCTCCCGGTGCTACGGCCTTCACGCAATCCGGTCCCCTTTCGGGAGCTTTTTGAGAGGAGGCTTCCACGAGAATCGCAAGAAAATCCCTCGTGGATCTTCCCTCTTCCTTCTTTCCTTCAACACTTTCAAATTTCCCCGGAGAAGGTTCTGTCTTTCCGGAAATATCGTGACTCTCTTCATCTCCCCGGTTCACATATACGACCTTCTCCGGATTTCCCCCCGATAACGATAACTGTTCCCTCTTACCTTCCATCTCTTCAAAAATTGCTCTTGCAAGTTTTTCTCGCTCTACGACATTCTCTCTTTCCTCTTTCCGTTCCATTAAAGGAGGAAGCCCACAAAGAACATCTCTTTCCGGCAACGAAAAATCTATGAGAACCTTTGGGGCGGGGATTTCTTCCGTAGTGTCCGGCCTGGTTTCCGCCAGATAGCACGAAGCGGTCCGTTTCACGAAAGAAACCATATCCTCGCATTTTCCCTCCGATGGAAGGAAAGGTTCTTGAAGATCTTTTTTTTCTTCAAATTCCTGAACATCGATAATATCCTCTTTACTTTTATCTCTAAAATTCCACCACAAAAGATCTTCGGACTTCATGTCCGGCTGCGCGGCAAAAAGCGAAACCCCGGGAACGTTTTTCATTATCGCGGCCCAAAGATTTCCCTCTTTTACTCCGGGATAAAAGGCCACCAGGGGAATCGCCTGAGAAAGGAGAACGGAAATTATGAGAGTCGATATTAGGAAGCTCCTCATCTTTCGCCTCCTACAACCAAAGCCCGGATACTTTCCTGGTATCCGGAAATATACCCTTCATATTGCTCAAGAACAAATTCCACCGCCCATCGAGAAAGCAGATTTCCCGTCGTTTCATAGGTAGTGAAAACGGCCTTCCAGGGGCCTTCCCGGGTATGCCTGATATGAGGAGGCGACAGCACAGATTTTAGAACTTCCGTATCCGCAATGGCGCGCACGGGCATGGGGATCTCCTTGTCGGAATGAATCAGTACGGGAGCATCTCGGGGAGATTTTGCATAAGCGTAAAGGAACGCTATAGTGATCGCCTCGCGCTCCGAAAGAACTTCTTCCACTTCAAATCGCAGAAAATCCCGCCAATCGAGATCAATCTGCTCCGGAGCGGGGAAACCGGTTCCCCCGGAAAGAGCGTTATTTCGGAAACCGAGAATATACGCGCGATTGGAACTGTATCCTTCTCTGGGTATGGCCACGAATATATAGGTGTTCCGGGCAAAAACAAGCTCGTGATAAAAAAACCGCCATTCCGGGAAATATTGAGATAGGGGGAACCCTATCTCTCTATCCAGAACCTCTACTTCCTCCGGAGAAATTCCGGAGAAAAAACGGAGCCCCGTAAGGGATGCCACCTTATACAACTTTTGGGCCATAGTTCCCCCCTCAAGGGAAACGGAGGCCAATGCCGGGACGGAATGTAGTAAAAAAGCACAAAGTACAAACGTGTAAAGGAAAAGCCTTTTTCGCAAGGTCAAAACCTCCTTCGTCTTATCGATTCTTCCTCAAAACGCCGATTTCCCTCGCCCATCCATACAATGAACCCGCATAAATTCCTAAAGGAGGGATTTTCATGAAACACCTCGGTTTTTTCGCGTTCCTACTGGGGATTGTTCCCCTGGGGTTTTCCACGATGCTTTTTATCGTGGGAGGGCTTGCTTCGGCAGCTATTTTCCTCCATGCCATATCACGGAGGAGCTTGATTCTTCTGCGGAATCAAGAAACGATACGGCTTGTGTGGGACCAAATGAAACCCATTTGTCATTGGGCGCGAGAGGATGAGATGGGATACCTCAATTCTCTCGAACGGGAATTTATTTCCTAGATACGCGAAGGAGAAAGCTTTTCTGCTTTCTCCTTCTTTTTTCCTCTAAAAAATCCCCTGTACGGAGAGGGTAACGGGACTCCCTGGGGGAGCTCCCTCCCAAGAAGCCTCCACTTCCCATCTCCCGAGATGCAGCATTCCCCGGGAAAGATATTCGGATCGGACCCCGCCTCGAAGCTCTCTCTTGAAGGAAATTACCGGAGAGCGGATAAACAGATAGAGCCTGGGATTCGGATATCGCGGATCCTGATACCCCAATTTTTTGGGGGATCCACTGAACGTAATGACCACTTCCTTTAATGTCGTAGCATCCTCTTCCCGAATAGTGAACGCCCCTTTCAAGGAGTCCTCCCCGACTTTGGACCAAAAACTTTGAAGATGCATGGGAAAGGCCGCCGTGGAATAAAAAAGAACCAGAAGCACTGCAAACACTATCGAAATTTTCCTTCCCATCAAGATAACCTCCCGCAGGAATCCCACCACTGAAGTAGTGGGAGGAACCGATTTTTCCAGGGAATAGGCATAACCGTCAGCCTTTGAGATAACTCGGCAGTATTTCCAGGATACGCCGTCCGTTTTTCCGACCAGAAAAGATCCGGAAACCCGGGTGAAAATCCTTCCAAATGGTTGCATGAAAAAACTCCTCTCCCCGGGAAGAAAACTCCCGGAGGTCATGTCCGCCTCGCTAATGTTATGGAACGGTTTATGTGCACGGGACACCGACTTAACCCACATAGATCTGTTTAATCCCGTGCCGCAGTGTTCAGAGCTGGCGAAGCACCCTGAAGTGCCTATATATTCGTTCCTAACGTAGCCCGATGGCCGCAAAACGGTCCTGGCTGAAGCTGGTCAGTTTGAGACTTCCGTCAAGGGCTTTTACAAGCCCACGACTTTAGTCGTGGGTCACTGACATCCCTATTGTTTCCGGGAGAACGGAGGAAGGAAGAGATAAGAAACTCTCCTGTTTATACGTTCCCATTCCCGAAGGCTTTGGTTCTTCCTCTTCCGGTTGTCCTGATCGTTCTTTTTACCGTCATCAAAATCCATGAGAATCCCTCCTTGATGAAATTTTGGCCCATCATATGAAGGATTGAGGAAAATCAGCGTTTGGGGGAAGAATCAGTGTGTCCAACAAACTCCCTCCAGGATTCTCTCACTTCTAAAGTGGCGGGTAATTCACGATAAAGAGGGATATGCCAGCATTTTTTTGACAAAAAGCTGCTCCTCCTTTTCAAATTCTTCTTTGGCAATTTCAGGATTAACTCTAGCAGAAACCCCTAGCTCTCGCGCCGCCATCTCCCAATCTTGGGGAAGAATTTGAACCCCTATCTGTTTTTTCACATCTTCGGCTGCTAAAAGCACCTTTTTAGCAAGTTTCAGGCTTTTTTCTTGGGGAAATCCCCTTCGTTCTTTTACAGCCTGAAGATAACTAAGAGGATCCTTTGCTTTTGGAAGAAACTCCAGGAAAAAAGCCGCAGCAAACTCCTCGCCTTGAACCATAGCAATTTCCAGGAAAAGCAACACGACTTGGGGAGATGTTTCTTTAGGATTTTTCTTGAGGCATCTAAGTGTGGCAAAACAATTTTGAAGCATGCTTTTCAATTCCTGGACAAAAAAGAAATTCCCTCTAGTTGTTGTTTTTAAGTCTTTTAAAAACAACAACAGTGGGGGGGCCTCATTTTTTTGAGGTGATTCAGGGCCTTGAGGTGATTCAAATTTTTGAGGTGGTTCAAATTTCTGCACCACCTCATTTTTCTGAACTACCTTCGGAAGGTCCAGGAGAAAACGATAATGGGTACCGCTATTATTAGTATTTAACACTTTTAGAATGCCGGCATTCTCAAGAGCGGCAAAGTTGTTTCGTATAGTGTTTTCAACCTTTCCAGATGCCCTTGCAATATTTCGAAGAGAAATAATTCCTTCTGGATAACCCGCAATATCTCGAAGCAAAAGAGCAAGCCCAAAAGCGTTTAAACTGCCTACTTGCCGGAGTAAAAACATAGTGGGATGTGCCTCAATATTTTGAGGCGCTTCAATTTCCTGCACCACCTCAGTTTTTTGAACCACATCAGAATCTTGCACCACCTCAGATTTTTGAACCACCTCAGAAATTTGGTACGGAAATCTCTGCACCACCTCAGTTTTTTGAGGCACCTCTTCATGAGGGGGTGCTGCAAATTTTTGAGGTGGTTCAGAATTTTGCGCTGCAAATTTTTGAGGTGGTGCAGAATTTTGCACCACCATTGTTTGAGCAGAGCTTGCACCTTCTTGCGCTCTTTGCGAAGCCAACCCTTTCCCTTCTACCACGCTTGAAGGTAAATTGCCCTGCGCCAACCGTTTTTTAGCGGTAGACATTGCCTTTACTCAGTGTTTCTTTGCTTTTTTAAAATAATTGTGAAAGGAGCTCTTCGAAAGACCACAGCCTTCCCCTTTTTGAGCAATTCCCGTGCCCTTGCTGGATGGCAGGGATCCAGGGGAATACGGTTTTCGCTCAGCACTGACACTCTTTTTTCTAGTTCATTCGTGACAATCATGTTGTTTCCTCCATCATCTTCGTTGTTCAACCAATTAACGAGTAAAATAAAGCTTTACGAGGTTTAGCCTTAATTTTTAATTTTCTAAGGAAGCCTCCAGAAAACTCCTTAGTTCTTCTGTTTTACGCAGCCTCTGTAACCGTTCAAAAACATTTTTCTCGATCTGCCGCGCCCGCTCCCGGGTGATCTCAAATATTTCCCCAAGCTCTTTAAGGGTATAAGGAGCTCCGTCGAAAAGGCCAAATCGCATTTTCAAAAGCAGTCGATCTCGTTCGGAAAGATTTTCCATCAACGAATCAAGATGTTCCCGCAGAATTTTTTGCGCTACAAGGTCTTCAGGGTCATAGGATTTCTCCTCATCTTCTATCAGGTCCGCAAGGCAACAAGTGCCACTTTCACCTAACGGTTTATCCAAAGAGATAAAAGTAAACGAATGTTTTTGAATAGACCTCACTTTTTCATCGCTTATTCCCATTTTTCGGGCGATTTCTGATTCTGTGGGAATACGCTGTAATTCTTGTTGAAGTTCCATGATCTCCCGTTTGAATTTGTCTATTTGTCCATGCATGTGTACGGGTATCCGTATAGCTTGAGATTTATCCGCTATGGATCTTACGATTGCTTGCCGTATCCACCAGGTAGCATACGTACTGAAACGGAACCCTTTACGATAGTCAAATTTTTCTGCTGCCCTTATAAGCCCCAGATTGCCCTCTTGAATGAGATCCAGGAGATCCAGAGTTTTCCCGGCGTATTTTTTTGCAATACTGACGACAAGACGTAAGTTTGCCGTAATGAGTTTTTCTTTTGCCGCGGAATCTCCACGATATGTTTTTTCTGCAAGCGAAGCCTCTTCTTCCGGGGAAAGCAGAGGTATTTTCCCTATTTCCGTTAAGTACAAACGCACAGGTTCTTTTAAGGAGATTGAAGGCAATTCTTCTTCAAAAGATCCTTTTATGTCTACCCTTTCGGGGCTGTTCCCAGAAAAAAGTGTTTCTTCTTCCGGGACTTCCGGGAAAAGAGTAACGGCTGTACTTTTCAAAAAAATCCCCCCTCTTGCTGAAAATATTTTGAAACCATTTTTTCCCGAGGAGGCTTAGGCTTGTCCATAAGAGCCCTGTATCCGTCCTCATACCGCGACCATGCTTGATACTGCAAAATAGAAACGCGCCAATCATCCAAATCACAGACAACGGGAGTGTTCTTGCCATCGCATCTTCGAAGAATTCGCCCCACTCGCTGAAACACTTTCCCCTTCGCTTTGAAGGGAGTTGCAAATATTAACGTATCTAAAACCGGGACGTTGAGCCCCTCATCTGCTATGGAGGAAGCTACGAGAATGGATTTTTGTCCCTGCTTGATGGAATCCAAGGCATTCTTTCTGTTTTTTTGTTTCATGCTCCCGGTAATTGCCACGGAAATTCCCGGATTCTTTTTTTCGATCATCCGAAAAAGGATTTGACAATGATCTACCCGGGAAGAGAGGAGCAGTACGGAACGTCCCTTACATGCGGCTCTTGTAGCAAGATCTACAAGGATCTCGTTTCTCCCGGCATCTTCCGTAAGAGTCGAGATGAGTGCAGGAAAATCGTCTCTATACTCGTAAGCAAAATCGGTGGGGATCCAGAAAAGTTTTGGTTTGGAAAGTAGCCCGTGTTTTTCCAGATCATGCATAGTAACCCTGTACCGAATCGGTCCCAGAGCATAGAGAATTATCTCGGATAATCCATCCTGTCTTTCCGGGGTTGCAGTGAGGCCATAACGATATTTTGCGGGGAATCGAGATACGACGTCTGAAAAGGTCATGGCAGGGACATGATGGCACTCATCAACAAGAATGAGGCCAAAAACATCCTTGATATCCAGTGTGGACTCCTCTTTTCGAAGGGATTGAAGGGTGCTGACGGTTACTCTTTTAACGTCCCTTTTCCCCCCGCCGATTATCCCTGGTTCCTCTCCAAGCCAATACCGGATATTCTCAGCCATCTGATACAGAAGCTCTTTTGTGTGTACAAGAATGAGGGCGGGTTGCTTTTTTCGTGCTATAAGAGCCATGGCCATAGCTGTTTTCCCGGATCCGCAAGGAGCGACCAAAACACCGTCCTGAGTCTTTCCTAATGTGGTTACCGCTTTTTCCTGATAAGGACGGAGCTTTCCATGGAAGGAAAAATACTGTTTCTCACAAACTCTACGAAAATCTTTAAAATGAAAAGACTTTTCAGGAAAATAAGAAACTAGACGAAACAAATACCCTCTCGGAAATTTATTCCCTTCGTAAAAACGAAGATGTTCCTGAATCTTCCAAGGCCTTTTCCCCAATCGCAGCATTTTGTCATATTGGGGATTGCGTAGGGTAAGTTCCCTTTTTGCGGACTCCAAAACATCATAATCCCTGTTATTTTCAGGAACCAACTCCAGCATATTGTTTGCAATAACTTCCATGACAATCCCTCCTTTCCGGGAGAATCAAGTTTTATTCAATCCTGCAACATGGGGGTGTCAAAACTTAAAATGTCTTTTTATTTTTTTATGCTCATTGTATCTTATAGATCTTTTTATATCAAAGGATTTTGTAGTTTTACGTTTCCTCCTCCACAAAAAAACCTCCCCATGTCTTGGGGAGGTTTTTATTTCTCATCAAAAGAAGCAAGGGTTTTTAAGTCTCCACTTCTTCCCTTTCTTCAACAAATCCCATTTCTTCATCGCAAAGGGGGCAAAACTCATGTTCCCCCGGAATATAGCCATGGATAGGGCAAATACTAAAAGTCGGAGTTATGGTGTAGTAAGGGAGGTGAAAGTTTTCCGCTATTCGCCGCACCAATCGTTTTGTGCTCTCTCCGGAAGGCATGTGTTCTCCAAGAAACCCGTGAAATACGGTGCCTCCCGTATAGAGCACCTGGAGCTGATCCTGGAGGTAGAGAGCCTCGAAAATATCGTCCGTAAAGCCCACGGGAAGCTGGGAAGAGTTCGTGTAATAGGGCTCCGCATTCCGTTCCAGGCAGGCCTCGTGGTTGGCGCAGACAATATCGTCTCCGAAAAGATCCCGGTCGATCCTGGCAAAGCGGTAGGAAGTTCCCTCTGCGGGAGTGGCTTCCAGGTTGTAGAGATGTTCCGTTCCCTCCTGGAACTCCAGTAGCTTCTCCCGCATGGCTTCCATAATGCGGGTGGCGAAGGCTATTCCTTCCTGGGTGGTGAGGTCCGTTCCCAGAAAATTTCGCACCGCCTCGTTCATTCCGTTCAGCCCGATGGTGTTGAAGTGGTTGTTCCAGTAATAGCCGCTGGTTTCCTTGATATTCCGGAGATAGAACTTGGAGTAAGGATAAAGGTTCGCCTCGGTAAGACGTTCCAGAACCTTGCGTTTGATCTCCAGGCTCTCCTTGGCTATTTCCATGAGGGTGAAGGTGCGTTCGATAAACTCCTCCTCCGTCCGGGAGAGATGGCCGATCCGGGGCATATTGAGGGTTACTACCCCGATGGATCCTGTCATGGGGTTGGAGCCGAAAAGCCCTCCTCCGCGTTTCCGCAGCACCGCATTATCCAGTCGAAGGCGGCAACACATGCTCCGCACGTCGTCGGGATCCATATCGGAGTTCACGAAGTTGGAGAAATAAGGGATCCCATACTTCGCCGTCATTTCCCATACCGGGGCCAATACTTTG
>Ga0334887_1002900_pt1 | contig 18169 bp, 14 predicted proteins | sample GraSluR1_MG_10_FD_207217 | JGI IMG/M metagenome (GOLD analysis project Ga0334887, IMG submission 207217) | Sludge microbial communities from methane-producing bioreactor in Wageningen University, Netherlands - Granular Sludge_18_07-R1 | ecosystem: Engineered > Bioreactor > Anaerobic >...
CGACAAACCAAAACCAATCGATTTTTCCCACTGACTGTTGTGCATGGTCTCGTTGGAAGAGACAATCTTTCGGCCGATCGCCAGCAATGCAGTCAATGCCATTTCAGCCACCGCTTCGGTTGGCCCGTCAGGTGTGTATGACAACTTAATGCCTCTTGCTGTAGCGGCCTGAATATCTACGTTGTCCATGCCAATGCCTACCCGCGCAACCGCCTTCAGGTTTGGACAAGAAGAAAACACCTCTCGCGTTAATGGCTCCAGACCGGCGATCAATCCGTCAACACCATTCAAGTGCTCGATCACCTCGTTTTCTGACAAACGCCGGCCGTATGGATTGGGCACAATTTGCATACCGGCGTCCGCGAGCATCTGCAACGGCAACGGGTCTGCTGCACCAAAAGAAGACGATCCAATGGCTACTATCATAATTCTCTCCCCTCTACCCTCATGAACATGTCAGCAATCTTAAGATCCTCTTCATTCTTGATGATATGCCCGCCCATACGATCAATCGGGAAAAAGCCCACTTTCCCGTTATAGGTAGCGCATCGTTTGGCCTCATAAGCTTTCAGATAGGGTTCTCTGCGCCAGGCAGTGATACTCCAGGTGACTCGCTGGATGGGACTGAGGTCTTGTGAATTTTGTTTTCGGTCATACGAAAAATTCACTGGAACCCCCTCCATGGCACACTCGATCTGCTCCTCAACACAACTCAATAACACGTCAAAATCACCGGCACACATCTTTTCCACAAAATCACGCACTGTTTCTGCTGATAATAAAGGGGCGATGGAATGCACCTGGAACAGGATATCACAGACATGGTTGCACAGAAACTCAAAAATATAGTCTTCACTGGTAGCGGTATTGCTTGCCAGGGATGCTGGACGCTGATGGAATAGGACTCCCTCCTCCTGAGCGATTGTTGCAAAAGTAGTGTGTTCAGAATTCACCCATATCTCATCAAACGCGTCCGCTCGAATACATTTTCTGATGGCATGTGTAATAAGCGGCACGCCACACACCGGTTGCAAATTCTTTTGCTTCAATCGCTGCGAACCCATGCGGGCTGGTATCATGGCAAGGATCATAGGGCGTTTTCCTTCGTGTTCTTGAATGATCCAATTATAGTATAGCCCCGCGAAAATATGGAGACCGTTCAGATGAAAACAACCCGGCTTTTTGGCCAGGTTGTTTGATGGAGATGGCGGGAATCGAACCCGCGTCCGAAAGATTCGATCTACGAACATCTACGAGCGTAGTTGGTTTTCATTCTTTGCCGATGATTGGTAAATCAACCAACCGCGCAACGGCGCAACCGCTTTGTCTTTCGTACAGGTCGCGGTGAACTGCACGGCACTTCGGCTTTGTGTCGCCTGGTCCCACGATCGGCAGAAGTTCGATGCGGGCAGACGTGGTCAACTATGTGACCATGCTACCTTTCCATAACTGATTAAGCAGCTACGGGCAGAGCAGCGTATGTAGTGCGATTGTTGGCACTTAATTTTTTGTGCTGATTTTTCGAGGTCGGCACCTCTCGGCTCGCAGTCCGTGACCAGCTTCCCCCGTCGAAGCCTGTCATCCCCGGATAGATATAGATATTATAACATACAACCATTGCGACAAATCGTTAGTAGTTTGTGAGACATCCACATGCGTTATGCCTCAAAGAAAAAATCTCCCGGTAATGGGAGATTTGTGTGGGCGGTATAGGACTCGAACCTACGACCCCTTCCTTGTAAGGGAAGTGCTCTAACCAACTGAGCTAACCGCCCGAAAGCAACCTATATTATACTCGTTTTCTGTATTCTGTCATCCTGCCCGTGATACAATTCTGCCGGAGATATCTATGAAAATTCTTCGCTACCTTACCGAAAAAAACGAACCGATCTATGGATGGGTCGACAATAACCAGGTGGGCAACATTGTGGGCTCACCTTTTGATCACTTCCGCCGTCTGGAAGTCGCTACACCGCTCGCACAAATTAATATGTTGCCGCCGGTTACCCCAGGCAAGATCATAGCGATAACCAACAATTATCAAACCACGGATGATGCCCAATCACCTGAGAGAGATTCTCAATTGCCGGTTTTCTTCTTGAAACCACCGCAGAGCATCATCGGACATCATGGTTTTGTCCACTATCCTGCACAAACCAACGAATTAATATTCCAGGCGGAACTGGCTGTCATTATTAGCAAAATCAGCCGCTGGCTTCCGCTGGCAAAAGCATCATCTGTCATTTTCGGTTACACCTGTGCAGCCACCTTTTATGCCCGTGATTTATTGGTAAAAGACAGCACTTTTCCAGCACGTGCTCACGGTTTTGATACCTTCACAGCCCTTGGGCCATGGATAGAAACCGAGATGGATCCCAATGATGTTGTCATTTCAGCATCTCTGAACCGATCTTTGGTGCAGCTAACCACTTCACATGAAATGAACTTCACCATTGCCCAATTAATTGCCTATCTGTCTTCCATCATGACCTTGTCACCGGGTGATGTAATTCTTACCGGGCCGATTGCTGCTGGTGTACCGGTAAAAATCGGTGATCGTGTCCAGGTGGAGGTGGAAGGTCTTGGGACACTCGAGAATTTCATTGAAGCCGAAAACCGGCCGGGCTAATTCCGCGGTATCACAACACTGGATTCCACCGAACTGACCCGGCTCGATTTGATGATCACATCATTCTTAACCAGTAAGCCCTGGTAAGATGTTGGCCCATTCATCGCCATCCAACCACTCATCACCCAGGGTGCACCCGGTTCACCAGCCGATATCCACTCTCCATTGAATTTCCGCGCAATATGCACGTGCGTCCCTGTAGACGTTCCGCCTTCGCAGGATGGATGCCCGATCCGGGCTCCCTGTTCAACAGTGACACCTGTCGGAATCCTGCCATCAGAGCGTACGTGGTAATAAAATACCACCCATCCGGTCTGCTCATCACCATCCATATCGGTATCGACCACCACCGTGGCAGGTTCAGACCTCACTATGATGCCCGAAACCATGGCCGTTATCCATTCGTTGGTTAAATTGCAATCTGCCACGCCCATCGGGGCAAAATCCAGCGCAGCAAAAGGCGTTCCCTCGCCCCAGGCTTCATGCGGACCTCCGGTGTAATTCCAGGAACGTCCTGTTTCAAAGGGAAATTCCATCGGCGGTACCGATAAACTGCCATCCAGATAAGGCTCAAATTGGCGGCTGCGCGCCCAAAAATCGCCAAAGAAAATCGAATGCAGCTCCAACACACTGCTGACCCCATACAGGGCATCATACCAGGTTTCCACATTACGCGTTTGCGCCAGGAAATATTCCAGCCCAACTGTGCCTGCATTCAAAAAAGGCGACAGCCGGATTGACCCACCATTCGGAAAAGTAAGGAAAAGCAGTCTGCCAGTGCGCCAACCGTAATAACCGGTGGAAAGCTGCCGGCAAGCCCAATTGAGCTGTTTTTCTAAACCCACTGCATTGGTGTCAAAATAACCCATCGGATATTGACGCTGAGTATTGCTTGGATTGTTTCCGTACACCCAATCACTCTGGTATTGCAGCAGCGTCAGCAACAAGCGTGGATTGATGGAATGTTTGGAAGCAACTCGGGCAATGATCTCTGCGCCCGACAACATCCCATCCACCGTTGACTCCCGATAGCTGGAAAGATACCCCCCCGCGCCGTTCACAAAGGCTGCAATGTCAAAATCAGACGCAGTTGGAGAATAAATCAATTCACTATCCGGCAACAGTACATCCGGAGGGCTTGTCCCCTCTACCCTGTCAGGCAGAATGAGTTCGCGTCCGGCAGGCAGGAAATAGAGAGGATTCAACCCATCCAAACCACTGATCTCGACGCTATTTACCTCAAAACGTCTTGCCACACTGTTGATCGTATCTCCATTCATCGTTACATAACGAACCGTGCCGGGATCACTCGCACTGGCCGTGGGGAGAGTCACCGGTTCAGGAGTTGGCTCAACCTCCCAAACGTCTTCCTCAATTGTTTCCATTTCGAGTGGCCCCGGAACGATGACAGCCTCAACAAAAGCTATCATTACTTGTTCTTCCTCTGGTGGCACAGTTGCTTGCGCTGCCAGGGTTTGTAGTGCAGATTGCGTTTCCATCAACATGGAAACACTGACAGTGTCTTGTGCACAGGCCAGTGATGCCACAAGTATGCTAACTCCCACAACAAAGGGGAACCATCTATCAACGCCCGATTTGGTTCTTTTCATCCGGTCTGTCCACTGCTTCAACGATTTGTCCATTCTTCTGCAAGATTCCATTGTAACTGGAACCAGTTCCTGATGAGATCCAGCCATCCAGATTAAAAGGTATGTCCTGGTCCGCCGGTATCCACTCCCCATTGTACTTGCGGGCGATATGAAGATGAGTGCCGGTTGAAAAGCCCCCTTCACAGGAAGGATACCCGATCCTATCACCTGCCCTGACCTTTGTTCCGGCAGCGATGCGATTCTCTGTTGCCACATGGAAATACAATACTGCCCACCCGGTCTGCTCAATGCCATCACCATCCAGGTCTTGCATCACCAGACCCAGTTCAGACCGTACAATGGAACCATCAGCAACCGCCACGATCCATTCATCTGAAGGTACACAACCCAAAACTTCTTTGGGCGGTGCAAAATCCAGCCCAGCCCAGGCGGAGCCATTGCCCCAGGCAGGATGCGGCCCCCCGGTGAATGACCAGATCACGCCCCTTTCAAATGGCAATTGCATTGCAGGTTGCTGCAAATCTGGCGGCAGTAAAGGTTCGATTGCCACATCATAAGGATCACCAAACATCGCCAGGTATGTATTTGCAAACCCATTGTTTTCAATTGCCTCTGCCCAGCATGGCGTGTCGCATACCAGGCTGAAGAAATAAAAAACCGCCGCTGAACCCGCATTCATGCCCTCCGGTAGACTGACCATGCCGCCATCCCGCAGGCCCACTGAGTTGAGCGCACCCACCCTTCGCGCATAATAGCCGTAAGCCAGCCTATCTGCTGACCAATAGAGTTCCTGATAAAAGCCTTCGTGCGGGCTGTTCTCCAACCCTATCCCGGAGGCATGCCTTATTTGCGCTTCGTTTTTCGCTGAAACCCAGCCAGATTGGTACTCGATCAAAGCCAACAACAGCTTAGGATGGATGGAATGGCCGATCGCTGTACGTTCAACCATAGCAATCCCCGTGAAAGTTTCCTTCTGATACTCCTGTTCAAAGGATGCCAGATAAGAGCCCCTAATGAACGACGCAACATCAAATCCTACAGCGGTTGGGCTATTGATCAATTCCGAATCAGGCACCAGCCAGCGCTGGTCGTCATCGGTTGTGTTTATTTGCGCATCAGACTCCTGCAGCGGCAATGTTGGGCGAGCTAATGGTTGGCCTAATTCGTCCTCTTCTATGTGGGTTATTCGCAGCAACACAACCACCATCACCATTGCCATGATGGTTATACCTGCAAAGATGAGCAATAGAATCCGACGTGATTGCATATATCCAACTTTCATCCAAACGGATACAAACCATTATACAGATGGCTGCCCAAAAGGTTGTATTCAACTGTGCAAGTTATTATCCAAATCATGAACCTGATAGTGAGAGTTTCCTTATTCGTGACAGGCAAAGACCAATGAAATCAAAAAGGTTCACGGTATATTTGCCGTAAACCTTTTCATTGTTGTCGGGGCGGGCGGATTTGAACCGCCGACCTCGCGATCCCGAACCGCGCGCTCTAACCGGGCTGAGCCACGCCCCGCATGCCTTGTGGATTATACCGCATTTCAATGTGTTCGCCAATGCTCAGGATTTGTTTTGCCTGGCCCATTTATCAAGTAATCGTTCCAGCCGATGCTGCCAGGCTTTCTCCATGCGGGTGCGTTCATATCCCCCCAACTTCATTTCTTCGAAAAATTTAAAACCTTGATTGACCCATTGAATGGCAACCTGGTATTCTTTCGATGTGTGTTCATAGTATTTTGCCAGTTCCTCACAAGCGCACAGAGACCCCTTTTCGGCTGCCTTCTCCCAAAGAACACAGGCAGAATGCCAAAGTTTGTCACGTTTATAGATGGTTGCGAAGCGCAGCAGTGTTTCCACATATACCTCGGTGGGCATGTCGTCTTGCAAACCCTGCTCATACAGTGCGACCGCTTTTTCGATATTTCCCTGTTCAGCAGCCATTCTTGCAACGGACACGGTGTCAACCCCCGGTGAGTCCAAGGAGGCCGGATTATCGAGCAAAGAAGCCGTCACCTGCAGCAGTACCCCCAAAGAGAGGATATCCATGGCATTGTGGTAAAAAACCGGCAGCACCACAGTTGAGTCCCCCGTCTTTTGGTACTCAAAATAGAGCTCAGGCACCATCCACCCCGGCACTTCTTCTGCAGACCGATGGAAACCCAGAATCTCATTCTCCACCATGCCCAAGGTACGGCTTGGCAGACGATATTTCCACAACTTCCTCGCCAAATGCAACAGGTCAATGTGATACATGGGCGCAAACAGCTTTTCCAATCCGTTGAGCGTGCAGCGGGTGTGCATCAAAGGCACATCAAAACTTTTGCCATTGTAGGTAACAACCGTGTTCTTCCCTTCGAGTAAGCCGGCAATATAAGTTAACATCGCCAGTTCTTCGGTCGGATCGCGTAAAAACCCCTGATACAAATAGAAATCATCACCACGGAAGAAACCCAATCCGACCATGAAGGCCAGTATCCCCGTACCGCCAGCCAGCCCCGTTGTCTCCGTGTCCATGAAGACACAGGTTTCCAGATCGAAGTCAACATCAGTACCTAACAGTTGGAGCATAGGCAGGAAGTTGCTTTGTCTTTTGACCTGAAACCTGCCATGCATTCTCGCCCCATGATATACCTCTTCCACCCATAATGTCTCTCCATGGATGGTTGGGATTAGCTTGGCATCAGGGAGCAAATCAGTGATATCAGCTTGCGTTGTTTTGCTTGTTACCCCTGATGGTTCCGTCTGGTCGAGCCCCAGCTTGACCCCTAATGCCTTTAGTTTGTCACTCAGTGATTCCATCGCCCTCGTCTCCACCAATTAACCTCAGCAAGGCCAACGTTTCAACCTTGCCGCCAATGCCATTTTCTCCCGCTGGGCCAACGCAAGCCGGACAGCCATCCTTGCATTCACAAGCAGAGACCAGCTGATAGGCATCGTGTAGAATCTTTTCAAATGACTCAAAGAAGGCCTGCGCCAAGCCAACGCCCCCGGGAACCATCTCAAAGAACACGATTACCGTTTCACCCTCCGCCAGGGTAGAATCTTCATCAACGCTCACTTCAATGTCACCGCCATCGCACATCAGATGCAGCGGAGACAATCCGTGCAGCACATATGCCAATCCGCTGAGGCTGCTTTTTTTTCGCAGATTCTGCTCTGCTTCACGATGGCAGGCAGGACACAGGGTGATTAAATTATCCATCGCATTGGCTTGTTCTGCGGTTGCAAACCGCCGGAAAGGAATTTTATGATGTACATGAAAAGATTGCCCATTTTCCTTGACTCCACACAGGCGGCAGCGGTATTCATCGCGGCGTTTTACCAACTTGCGGATGGCTGTCCATAACGGCCCGTACACATTGGCATCATTGCTCCAAAGATCAGCCTCGCGCAGCTGGTTAGCCACCAGTTCGGGAATGGCAAACCATACTGCTGGTGTGCGTAAATTCTGAGAGGGCATTTCGATCGTTTGCTGGTCAATCAGTTCGTGTGTCTCCCAGCGGATACGGCGGTAACCAACCACCTGTGATGTCACATCAATCTCTCCATAGGACAACACAAGCGCACCGCTGTTACGCTGCTTTTCCTGCATCACCAGTGATAACTCGCTGTGTTTAACCGCCTCCGTAAAATAGTCATCATGAAATTCACGCAAATGCACACTTTTCTTCTCAAGATCATATTCTTCCACGAAATACATCTGCCCTTCATGCAAATAGACCGCCCCCGGATGCACCATCCAATAGGAACTCAATTCATCCACTTCTCCTACCGTAACAAATCGGTCTCCCTGGGCTACCTGTAATGTCACAATCACCCCCGAAGCAGACCGCAGTGAAATATCACTGGCGGGATAGGCATCACGCATCCAGAAAAACTTGCCGTTCTTTTCGATCAACTCACCACTCTGAACGAACATTGACAACAGAGCTTTCAGCAAATCAGGGTCAAGATCTCCGAATCTTTCACCTTCTTTGAATGGCAATTCGAAACAGGCACTGCGCAGGTGATTGATCAAAATTAACAAATTGTTTGGATCGATATATACGTGCTCAGGCGTACGCCCAAACAAATACGCGGGGTGTTTGACCAGAAATTGATCCAACGGATTGGCAGAGGCAATCAAAATGGCGCAAGCTGGTTTATCGCTGCGCCCCGCGCGGCCTGCCTGCTGCAACGTGGACGAGATCGTGCCAGGGTAGCTGACCAGAATGGCTGCATCGAGATTACCGATATCGATGCCCAATTCCAGCGCGCTGGTTGCCACCACCACCCTCGTCTGCCCTTCGCGCAGATCGGCTTCAATTTTCCGCCGTTCTTCCGCCAGATATCCGCTGCGATAAGCACGAATTTCACGCAGTGCGACCGGATAGCGCTGTTTTAATTGGTGAAGGATAATCTCAACCCCCCGCCGCGTTCGCGAAAAAAGAATGCTCTGGATATGATAGCGTAAAAGATCACCTGCCAGGTGAATTCCTTCGACAGACGCCGGACTGCGCACACCCAATTCTTTGTTAATCACAGGTGGATTGTATAAAAAGAAATACTTCTCACCATGTGGTGCGCCATCTTCCTCAACCAGCATAATGTCATCTTCATTCACTAGATGCCTGGCATGTTCCAAAGGATTGGCAATCGTTGCCGATGTCAAAATGAACTTTGGCGTACTTCCATAGAATTCAGCAATCCGACGCAATCGCCGCATCACATTGGCGAAATGTGAACCAAACACTCCCCGATAGGTATGTATCTCGTCGATCACCACAAAAGAAAGATTGCGAAAAAACCGCTCCCAGCCGGTGTGGTGCGGCAAAATCCCCAGATGCAGCATATCCGGGTTCGTTAGCATGATGGTTGCATTGTCACGAACGGCTTTTCTCATGCTTTGCGGTGTGTCGCCGTCATAACTCGCGGCAACGAAGGGCAGAAATTGATGGAGTTCACGAAATTTGTCAGCGATCTCTGTCAAATTGTTCAATTGGTCAAAAGAAAGTGCTTTAGTCGGGAACAAATACAGAGCAGTGGCATGAGGGCTTTGCAGCAATTGCTGCAGCACAGGCAGGTTGTACGCCAGCGTTTTGCCACTGGCAGTCGGGGTAGTGACAACGACACCCCGATGCGCATGCACATTATCCCAGACCAGACTTTGATGCTCGAACAGGGAATGAATGCCCTGCCTGAGAAAAACCGCCGCCAATCTGTCGTCCAAATCTGCGGGAAAAGGGGTTGTTTTCGCTACGCCTCTGGCCCGCGTATGGCAATAGACAAAATTCTCTTGGAAAGTTCCTTTCGATTGCCACTCATTAATTAATTGCTCAATTGCTGTTGTCATCGGCCTGTTTTCTTGGTATTCCTCTGTATAATAGGTATTGTAACAAAACCTCCATCGTTCGCAGATTGTAGATTGTATCAGGAGTAGGTATCATGTTGATAATCACGTTTCTTCTTGTCCTGGTTGCCGGTTTTCTTGCATCCCAGCTGGTCAATTACCTGGCTGACATCCTCCCCCGTCGTCCAGTTAAATTTACGACGCATTGCTCCTTCTGTGAACACCCCCGCAAGGGTTGGCGTTACATTCTTCTCCAGCGCTGCAGCAATTGTTTTCGCTTTCCAAACCTGCGCCACTGGCTGGTCGCTATCATCATCCCTTTGTTATTCCTGTATACCTATTACCTTGTGAATCGTTCGCTGCCAAATATTCTTTGGGCCTTGTTAATCATTTACCTGGCAACTGTCTTCATAATCGACCTTGAACACCGCCTGGTGCTGCACAGTACCAGTCTTGTAGGTCTTATTCTTTGCGGTTATATAGGCTACACGCAGTTTGGCTTCGCCGAGGTTTTGTATGGCGCTCTGACTGGCTTTGCCATCATGTACATCCTTTACCTGTTCGGCATTCTGTTTGTCAAAGTAATCAACAAACGCCGCACAGAGAAAGTCGATGAAGTCGCCTTAGGCTTCGGTGATGTCACCCTGGCTACAGTATTGGGTGCTGTTTCTGGTTTTACCGGCATTATCTCAGTGCTTCTTCTGGGCATCATCCTTGGCGGTCTCATATCGGGTGTCTACGTGATCGTTACCATGCTGCGCAAACAGCACAAAGCCTTCACCGCTCTGCCTTATGCCCCCTTCCTGATTCTTAGTTTTATGGCTGTTTTCTTTCGCTAAAACAACCTACTCTTCAATCACCCGCCAGCCGTACACCTCATCCTGTACGTTTTGAATTTCGGGCAGTAGTTCAAGGTTGCGTTGAATCAGATACCCGTCAGGATTTACTTCCGGGGTCATATCGCAGTCACCATCCAGACAATAGCGATAAGTAACGCTGCCAAAGAATTGCAGCGGGCTGGTCAACACACTGAACCAGGTCTGATCATCCACCTGCCACATCGGAATCGGTTCCATCCAGTCGATGAATTTGTACTGTATCCATACTCCTCCCTGGTTGAGCGGTTCCGGTACTGTTGCAATGATCGAAATTGACCCAAACTCACTGATATTCCAGCTCTCCACCGATTCTTCGATAACAGTGTCATACGCCGGTACAAATAGCTTGCGTGTCACATAATGACTGCTTTGTTGCTGTTCAGCGCTCCAAAAAGCATCCCCCAGGGTGTATTTATAATGAACTTCCGCGCCCACAGGCAAGATGACATCCAACCGATAACGGCCATCCTCGCCGCGTGCCATCATGGGGGCTGCTGCAGCGGCGACATTCACACCGCCCCACTGCAATGCTTCGCCGCCGCCAAATTGAGAGAAATTCCCGATCATGCGCACAGGCAAACCCGCCAACTCATCTTCGGGGGTATCAAGAATAAACACCACCCTCACTAATGCAGCCGGATCGAGCAGCAGGTTGGCTTTGGTTTCCAGCAAAGTGCCAACGGTGGCCAATTGTTGAAATACACGGTAACTGCCATCTTTGCTGTACGCTACCAGGTTATGGATGCCGATCGGGACGACTTCAAACTGGTAGAAACCATTTTCGTCTGTCCTTGTTTCCATCCCGGCAATCGTAACAATGAGGCCCTCAATGGGTTCACCCTCTGTTGAGTAAGCCAGGCCATTTACGCGGCCATAGTTTCCATCATAAGAGTCATATCCTTCCCAGGAAACCACAGTGTCTTCAATGATAGTCTGCTGGTAAGCATGCACACAACGATATGTCACTACTTCATCCATAATATTGCGTTCATATTGCCGCCCGCCCAACGAATAGCGATACTTAACCAGGCTATTGATGGGCACGTTGATATGAACAACAAATTTATCACCAGTGACGCGCGGAACCTCATATGTGACCGCATTGAATGATATTCCTGTAACATCATCAATGACATGTAAATAGACTGGCAAGTCAGCAGCCGTACCAGATGGCACATTCACCTGAAATGTCACTTTGACGTGTTTTTCCGGTTCCACCGTCGGTTCAGGGGTTGCCATATCAGAGAGTTCAGGTTCAACTATGGCACCACAGCCCCATAATACCGTCGCCATCAAGCAAAAAGTCAATAATAGCAAGAATTTATTGATTGGTTTTTTCCTTGTTCGCGGCATGTGTATTCCCTCTTACAATCCTTGCATATACCTGACAAAACGCTGATAGATTTCTTCTTCTTTGTTGGCAAGACTGCCCAAAACGCCATTGACAAACCTGGGTGTGCTGTCTGAACCAAACACTTTGGCAAGTTCGATAGCTTCATTAATGGCGACTTTTAGCGGTGTTCTACGACTGATCGCGAATTCCCACGTGGCAATTCGCAGAATATTGCGATCAATGATCGCTACTTGATCCATCGGCCATTCTGGCGCATGGTCAGCAATCACAATGTCCAACTCTTCTATCAGGGGAAGCACCCCTGTAACAATTTCTAAGGAGAACTCACGCACTCCTTCATCCAGATCGTCATCCAAATCCCATAAATTTTCCAAAACCAGACCTGGTTCATGGCTGCTCTGGTCGATTTCGTATAAAGCGCGAAGAGCAATACTGCGTGCAATGGTCCTTGATTTCATAAGAAATTACAATTTGCTGGGAATGTCACAATCGACATCCTCGATATGAACATCAATATTGCCGGCTGTCATTCCCACCATTTCAGAAATGGCCCGGCCGACTTTAGCCTGAATGGCGTGTGCAACATTCAACACCTCATATTCCGGCTTCAATACCACGTACACCGCTGTGTTGACCACATCATCTTCTATAACGATGTGAACTCCCTCGCCCGATCCTTTGGAAAAAAACCGATTGATCTCTCCCGGCGTATCGGCCAACCGGGACACCCCTTCAACACTCAACACAGACAGGCGTACTATATCCAACAGCACTTCTGGAGCGATGGTGGTCTGACCTGGGAATCTGTTCTGTTCGTTCATAATGACTCCAATGCTTCCTTTTGGGGTTTATTATATCGTAATATCAAAAAATACTATCCTGTTTTGAGCTCCGGTTCGCGGATGCCCAACAAAGCCAGGGCTGAGAGCAAAAACATGAATCCGTAGATGATGAACAGGATCACATACCCGCCTTTATCACCGATCGGACCGCCCAGATAGGCCCCAATCGCGCCAGCGCCAGCGCCAGCCAGGTTTTGAATGCCCAAGTATTTCCCGGGATTGTCTGCTGGCACCAGACTGGTACCCAACGCCCAGTTGGCGGAGTAGAAAATACCAGCGGCGGCACCGACCATGACGCCTGCCAGATAGACCCCTTCCATACCAGGAAACACCAGCAGCACCGCCACCCCGGCGGCGGCTATCAATCCGCTGATTACCAGCAACAATTTTTTGCCGAACCGGTCAGCCAGCCATCCGGTCGGGATAGCGAGTAATAAAACGAAAACACCAACCAGCATGGTGACCTGGCTGGCAGGCACTGCAGCAGCCTCACGCACCAGATCGAATTTTTCCTGCAGAAAATACACCATGAACGTAGCCAGGTTGGTTAAACCCACCATAAAAGCCAAACGGTTGATCACCCACCAGACATAACTCTTGCGCTGGCTGGTTTCTTTAAAGCCAAGCGCTGTTGTTATGCTAAGGCGCACGCCGATCACTACCGCAACCGCCATCCCCAGAATGCCAGCCACTACCATGAGGAAGTTGCCATCCAGCTGCGTTGCCAGATTTCCAACTGAATTTACAATTTCACCTGTCCCCAAAATCACCACTGTGAATACCACCGTCATCAAAAAGAGGTTCAGGAATGGCTTCCAATCGATCGGCGCGGGATCCTCTGTGACCGGCTTTTCTTTCACCAGCATCGTTAACCCCGCCCCGAGTAACACCACAAAACTTGTCATGCCCAATGCCAGCCACAAATTGTTTTTCGCCACCTGCGGCGCTATCAAAAGAGAAACCAAAATGACAGGAATGGGCAACTCGAACAGGGCCTTGATGCCGGAAGCCATACCCCGTTTTTCTTCGGGAACCAGGTCGGGGATCAGGCTTTGCGTGGCAGCGTGCCCAAGATTGGAAGACAACATAGATATTATATAAAGGACGAACAGCACCATGTAACCGGTATTGCCGCTGAATGTCACCGCCGCAAAACCGATCAGCATGAAGATAACGACTTCACTGACACTGCCAAACAAAATAAAGGGTCGCCTTCGCCCGAATTTGCTGCGACTGCGGTCAGATAGCAACCCGAACAAGGCCTGCGCCAGCACCGCTGCCATCAAAGCCCACAAACGGATCGTCCCAACTGCTGCGCCTTTGCCCTCATCCCCCAGGAATTGCTGCACCAGCACCGGGATGATTAAAGGTGCCAGAGTTTGCGAACGGGTTGTCAGCGCCAGATAATTGATGTTAATAAGAATATAGTCATACCAACGGGTATCGCGCTTCATGTTGTCTTGCTCCTGTGGTTTCATTTGTTCTCATTATGAGAGGGGGGTAAGAAAACGCTGGATCTCCAGCAAATATCCATTGGGATCGCGGAAAAAACAATGATAGATGTTGTAGTCTGGATGATATGCCGGGGATTTTTCGAATTGTACCCCTGAATTCAGCAACTTGTCATACCATTCATCTACATTGTCCGTCACAAATGTTAATATCACGCCGCGCTTATCTTCAGGCACACAACGTTCGCAATAACCGAGGTAAGCATTCTCGCATACCTTAACAATACGGCAGTTGCTCTGTTCCAATACCAGTTCCAACCCAAGTACTTCCTCGTAGAATCTTGAGGTCTCTAAAAGATTGCTTGTGTAAATAAAGGTCACTTGTTGATCGAATTGGTTGGCCATCACCTTCCTCCTTTATAATTGATTTCATAGTGAGTTACATTTTTCTGTAGTATACAGCATATGGTAAACTTGACTGCGGTAACACAATGGCAAACCAACTGATAAATCCGTCCTCAAATACAATCCTGCATGTAGAACTTGCCGACACATTTCTCAAGCGGTTCTTAGGATACATGGGCAGAAAGTCAATCCAGTCTGATCATGGCATGCTGTTCACCCTTGCGCGCTCCTCAATTTTGGATTCTTCCATCCACATGTTCTTCATGCGCTTCGATATCGCTGTGATCTGGCTATCTGAGGAATTAACGGTGGTTGACAAAACCATTGCCAGGCGTTGGCGGCCTGCCTATGCCCCTGCCCAGCCTGCCAGGTACATTCTCGAAACCCACCCATCTCAAATTGACAACTTTTCTTTGCAAGACCGGGTAGAATTAAACCATGCGTCGTAGAACCTACCTGTTTTTATGTTTTTTTGCCATCCTTCTTGCTGGTTTTACCAACAGGTCTGTAGCCCCGGGCCAACAACTCCAGGAAGACGCTGGAGATCCCACCTACATCGTTCAACCCGGCGATACGCTGGCAACCATCGCTGCCGAATTTGGGGTGTCGCTTGATGAACTAATCAGCGTTAACGGCATACAGAACCCTAACCTGATCCCGATCGGCACCGAATTGATTCTGCCGGGGATGGAAGGTATATCCGGTGTACTGACCACCATTAACCTGCCCATAGGCGCAACACTGCACAACCTGAGTATTGAATACCAGGTGGCGCCAGATGTTCTCGCAAAAGTCAACAAGATCGCCAGCCCTTCACAGATGTATCAGTCTGCCCGCTTTATCGTTCCCCTGCAGGAAGATCGTCAGATGTATGAGATATTTACTGACACTTCATCAGCACTAACCCTGCTGGAACAATCGGCTTTACACAACACCAATGTCTGGCAGATCGCCAAAGACAACCGGCAAAACAACACCTGGTCATTCTTACCCGGTCGACCCTTATTCCGGCGAACCACAGCAGAAGCACAATCGCCATTACTTTCAGATATCGTCCGCTCGCTGAACATCACCCCAGACGCACTTCGTCAGGGCAGCATTATGACAATCGAAGTGGTCACCACACAAGAAGCTGACCTTCAGGGATTTTTTCAAGGCAGAGAGCTTCATTTTTATGAGAGCGGAGCCAATACTTACATAGCCCACCAGGGACTGAATGCCATACATCCCGTTGGACTCAACGAATTTATCCTGCAAATCACACCATCTGATGGCAGGCTGTTTGCCATTGAACAATATTTGCCTTCTTACGCAACTGCTTTTGGTGTCTTGAACCTAACCGTTGACAACGCCACCCTCGACATGCCTGCGATGCGTAGCGAAGATGAAATTATTGGGAACATCATCAGTCAGATTACGGAAGAAAAATACTGGAGCCTCCCCTTTTTATGTCCATTGGAAGCACCAATCTGTGTTCGCGATTGGTATGGAACAAACCGGAATTATAACAACGGCACATTCTTCAATTTTCATACAGGTGTTGATTATGGCGTCTGTGCCAACCTGAACATTTACGCACCTGCCGATGGAGTCGTAGCCGTTTCCGAAGAATTCACCGTCAGGGGTTTGGCAACCTACATAGACCACGGGTACGGTATCTATAGCGCCATCTACCATCAAGCCCAGTCATTCGTCAAAGTGGGCGACTTTGTCAAAGCAGGTGACCTCATTGGCGAGATCGGGTCAACCGGCCGCTCAACGGGTGCGCATCTTCATTACGAATTAATCGTCAATGGTGCCCAGGTCAACCCCTATAATTGGCTTTCATCCGATTGCCAGTGAGCTTTGGCACAAGTAAAAGATTAGTAACCTTAAAGAACCGGTTTTAGGTATAATTAGCATGTAATCATATTTGGAGAATCACAATTTATGTCTTTATCAACTGAAAAACAGGGAACGCTGAAAAAAACCTCCATCTGGAAGGATTTTCACGTTGACCCCCCTGATATAGATTTTATCTACAACTGGCTGCTTGAAAAAGAAGTACCGCAAACGCAGCAAGCAATCACCGAAGCCCTGGTGAAAAATCGAATCGACCAAAAAAAGGCAGCTATTCAGAAAAAAAATAAGAATTTGAACGTCTTTCGGCCAGTAGAAACTTATGAAACCGGCGATCATTTAACCTTTTCCTATTTCGACATGCAGCCTGGCAAAGTGGTGTCTAAAAGAAGCGGCACCAACCCCGACCATGGAGACTTTGAGATCATCACAGTCGAATTTGGCAATGGTGAGCAGCGTGAATTTGCCACTGGCATCGAAGACCACATCCTCAATGAATTCAGCTTGATGGATGAGAACGACCCGGATCTTGAACCAGAAATTGTCATGCAAGCTTATGGTGACCAGCTGATGAAAGATATACAGCAGCAAATCGTGGCTTCCGGCAGTTTTGGCAACATTGCGGAACAATGGTTCCCCGAGGCGTTGTTAATTGATATCAATGCCGGACACATGAACCTGGCTGAAGCAGTGCTGGATTTCACCGGCGACACACCAGTCAGCACGGCTGACATTATTGAGCAGATCGGCCTGAAAGACAGCAACCAGGCTCTCCTTGAGTTCTCCTTGAACATCGCCTTACAAAATGATCCCCGCTTTGACGAGGTTGGCCCATCAGGTGATATCCTCTGGTACTTAACTTCGCGTGAACCCAAAGAGATAAACGAGCACCCATCTGTCCTGCAATCAATTCTCATTGATGAATCTTCAAAGAACGAGATCGACGACATGTTGACTATGTTTGAGGGAATGATTGCAGATGAGTACGAACTTAACACCGTCACTGGAGATGAAGAAGGCAAAGATGAACTAACTTTCAGCCTGATATTCCCCCATTGGGTGTCAGGCACCCTTCCATTGACGCCGGCGTTGAAAAATTTCTTCCCGACCTCTATTGAAACTCCACATATCCGCTTTAAGTTCATTGACGGCCAGAACCGCAAAGAATTTGCCGGGTGGGTGGCAAAACCATTCAATTTTGTGGCTGGCTTGAAAGCCTGGTACCAGAAAGTCGGCCTCCTCCCAGGCAGCCTGATTCACATCAAAAAGGGAAAGAATCCCGGTGAGGTCATCATCCGCCCGGAAAAGAAACGCCCCGCCCGCGAATGGATCCGTGTGGTTGACTTCAATCAACAGAACCAGATCTCGTTCAGCATGCAGATGGAATTGATCAATGCCGGCTATAACGACCGTATGTTGTTCGGCATTGCAGACGAGCAAGCCTTGCTTGACCATTGGGTCACCACACCCACACCCCAGTATTTCGATAAAACCGTGCATCATCTGATGCGGGAATTAATGAAACTCAACCCGCAGGGACACGTGCATGGGCAGGAACTGTATGCCGCGACCAATCTTGTCATGCGTTGTCCGCCCAGAACCCTGTTAGCCTTACTGGAAAAAGTGAATTGGGTAGAACACACCGGAGATTTGTATTACCGGTTAATCGATGGGGCAAAGGAGGGATAAGATGGCTGCAAAAATTCCAATGTCATTATTAAAACCAACCCTGGATACTCCGTTTTCCATTGATTTTGAGTGGTGGAAACGCTACGAACATGACTGGTTGGTCCATCTGCAAAAATGCCTGTGTGCAGA
>Ga0334887_1002901_pt1 | contig 18161 bp, 20 predicted proteins | sample GraSluR1_MG_10_FD_207217 | JGI IMG/M metagenome (GOLD analysis project Ga0334887, IMG submission 207217) | Sludge microbial communities from methane-producing bioreactor in Wageningen University, Netherlands - Granular Sludge_18_07-R1 | ecosystem: Engineered > Bioreactor > Anaerobic >...
ACCGAGGGCTTGACCTAAAACAAAGCGAAAACTTTTCTTCATGTGCAGTTTTCAAAGAACTTCTTCTTTAATTAGTAATTAATAATTAGTAATTAGTAATTAAGGAAAGGAAAACTACGTTTTCCTGTTTATTAAAAAAAGAATATAAAAGAAAAAAGCGGTAGCTTTTTTCCACAAAAATTAATAATTATTAATTACTAATTATTAATTGAAAATTTATGAAATAAAATTTCCTGGTGACAATGGCGGAGAGGCCACACCCGTTCCCATCCCGAACACGGCAGTTAAGCTCTCCAGCGCCGATGGTACTGCAGTTCAGCTGTGGGAGAGTAGGACGTTGCCAGGAATTATTTATTTTCTGATTTTTTTATTTTAACGGCAAAATGGCAGTAGGTTTAACTCTCCCACAGCCCTGTGGGCGCCGTGTAGGTCTTCAGCCTACCGGCACTTCCTTGGGTCGGGCCCCCTAAGAGAGCTTAGCTTTTTCTCGCGGCCACAATTAAGGAGTATTGCCAGGAATTATCAAACCGATACTGCTGTTCGTTAACAATTATGCTTGCGTTTTCATATGGTAAACAAAAAGATAGAGAAATGCATTTTCTTATTGTAAAGAAGGCAATAATAAAATAAAAGGATGTTGGATATGGAAGTTCAAAATAAACGCATTGAGCAGGAAAAAAGGCTGGGAGTCCTCTTGCCCTGTTGCTGTTTTTGCCGGCAGGTTCCTGAAGAAGGTATTTGCGGGGGAATTAAGCTGAAAAAAGGCTTTCTCTGTAATAGATGTGAGAGGGAGATAATAAGTGTAGAACCAGGGTCAAGTAATTACCAGGATGTATTGGATAAAATTAAAAACTTATTAAAATGAGATTTGTATAATTAATAAATCCAGCGTGTCATTTTCAGTCTTAGCGAAGCAGCTTTAATCGTGAGCGAAGCAAACATCAGTAGTGCCCGGAGGGTGAAGCTAAAGATTCTGAGGCTTTGCTTCAGGGTGACAGTACTAAAATACTTGCCGAATGAAACCGAAATACTAATTATGCAAAAATCCTCAAAATAGGCTTGGAATGCCTATTTTTTTGTATAGTGATCTTTTTTGATATACAATAAAACAATGTAAAATAAGGGGAAAGGGTTTGCTTTTTTTGCATCAGATAACCCCCATTTATTCAGCTCTTAAAAATTACGTCGAGGAAAATAATTTACGTTTGCATATGCCGGGACATATCGGTGGACAGGGAATAAGTGCTGAGGAATTAAAGGCCATAGCGCTTTTCGATCAGAGTGAAGTACCTGGTCTGGATGATCTGCATTTACCGCTGGATGTTATCAAAAAATCACGTAAACTGCTGGCAGAAGCGTATGGAGCCGGGGAGAGTTTTTTCCTGATTAACGGTGCCACATCTGGAATCCACAGCCTGTTTCTTAGCATGAATCAAGGCAGCAAGATATTAATACCCCGAAATGCGCATCGTTCTTTTTTTGGAGGAATGGTTCTCTCTGCTGCTGTTCCCGTATATATGCCCTGTCAGTTCGAACCTGAACTGGGGATAGCCCTTTCAGTGAAAAGCGAAGATATCGCGGACTTGTTATTTTTGCATCCTGATGTACAGGCTGCCTTTATCACAAGTCCAAGTTATTATGGGACTACCTGTGATATAAAGTCTTTATCCAGACTAAGCAGGGCAGCGGGGAAAATATTATGTGTTGACGAGGCTCATGGAGGACATTTTCCTTTTCATGAATCTTATCCCAAGCCTGCACTAAAGGCGGGGGCTGATGCTGCAGTTAATGGATTACATAAGACCATGCCGGTATTAAATCAGGGGGCATGTTTGCACCTGTCCAGTGACTTTCCCCATAAAGAACGAGTTTCAGCTTCCTGGAGTCTTTTAAGCACCAGCAGTCCTTCTTATCCGATCCTGGCATCTATAGACCTGGCAAGGGACTTGATGAAGAGAAAGGGCAGATCTTTGTTGGATACGGCTTTAGGATTTTCCCTGGAGTATAAGGGTAAAATCGGCAAAATCAAGGGGCTGCGGGTATTTGATGATGAGCTGAAAAAAGTGTTTGGAGTACATGAACTTGATCCACTTAAGATTCTGGTATCAGTAAAGGACTTGAAAATTGATGGCTATGAACTGTCATGGCTTTTGCGCCACAGGTATCAAATTCAAGTTGAAATAGAAGAGCAGCACTATATTATGGCAATGATGTCAATATTCCATCAGAAAAGCGATTGGGAACGATTTTATCAGGCTTTAAAAGATATCGCAGCCAGCTATATTTCCGGGCAAAAGCTATTATCTTACCTGGAAACACCACCTGAACCCCAGGTAATACTGAATCCCCGGGAGGCCTTTTTTGCTGCGCGGAAAGAAATACGGCTCGATCTGGCTGCAGGCGAAGTATCAGCTGAAATGGTGGCGGCTTACCCACCGGGAATTCCCTGTTTGTTGCCCGGTGAGCTAATAACAAAGGAAGTGCTGGCATATCTGGAGTATTTAAGAAAAAGCGGTTCTCATATTCAGGGAGCAGATGACCCCGAATTAAAGAGCATTAAAGTTATTAATCAATAGTACATAAGCCAGAGACTGCGCACTAAGGGGAATTTTTTGACACGGGTTCTTTTCGATTACGTGAGTTATAAATTATTACGGTGCCCAGGGGTTGCCTGGTATATAAAGCTTGAAGGCGAAACAGACCAGGGCACCCGCAAGGGGTGCCCCTGCAACAGAAAAATTTTTTAACTATCAACTGAAATTCTGGTATTCACCAAACCTGAAACTATAAAAAGAATCTGTGTTAATCTGCGTCCGTAGGATCTGTGTGCGAGCGTAGCGAGCCCGTGTCAAAAAACCCCCTTTAGACGAAGTCGCTGGCAAATGCGTAGCTTATATCTGTAGTATAAGATTAAAAGGCCTGTAATACATAGTGAAATGAGGAGAGGTAAATGAACAAACAAGGGATTTTAGTAAGTTTTGAAGGAATAGATGGAGCGGGAAAAAGTAGCCTTGTGGAAGGAATTTGCCTTCGTCTCAAGAGACCAGATGTGTTGAGCCTGAGAGAGCCGGGAGGGACCCCTGTTTCGGAAATGATTCGCGAATTACTGCTCGATTCGCGAAACCAGGGGATATTATCCAAAACGGAGGCCTTGCTTTATGCGGCTGCACGCAATCAGGTGGTCGAAGAGATTATTGCCCCAGCTCTTAATGAAGGAAAGATTGTTCTTATTGACAGGTATATAGATTCTACTATTGCTTATCAAGGTTATGGGCGGGGGCTGGATATCAGTTTTCTTGAGATAGTAAATCAAATCTGTACCGGAGGATTGAAACCAGACCTGACACTATTGCTGGATCTCGATCCGCTGGAAGGGCATAAAAGAAAGAAAAAGGATATTCCCGATCGTCTGGAGAAAGAAGGTATATCGTTTCAATACCGTGTCAGAGATGGATATTTGGAAATAGCCAGAAAGGAAGCTAAACGGGTAAAGGTTCTGGATGCTGTTCAGGACCGGGATAGTTTGGTATCCAAAGCCATGGAGTATATTCAGACTATTCTGGATTAATTTATGAGATAATGTGCAGAGTATGGTTATAAGCTATGTCCAAGTTGAAAGAAAAGGGAAGATAATATGAAAATACAAAGGGATAAAAAGGATCTGCGTAATTTTGGATCTCTGGCAAAAACCAGCAATCGCGAACTAAGAAGGAGTTCGGAATCTACATTTGAGCAGGATTTAGCCAAAAGACAGGAAATAGAGTACCAGGCCAGGATGAAGGAATTACTCCAGGAAATTGATAAGCTTGGTGAAAGACTGAGCCGCAGTCTAACCCTTAATGATCTGATGATCTATAAAAAAATGGTTAAAAGATTCCTGCTGGAAGCCATTTCGCAAGCTTATTTGCTCCAGCAGGAGCGTGGACGCAGCCGCCGGGGAAGAACCATGTTGCTGAGCATTAAGACAATTGATTTGGAAATAGAACAAATAATAGATGATTTTATAAGAAAGAAGAAAGAGCCGGTAGAGGTTTTGAGCACTTTGGATAAAATAAGAGGGATGCTGGTAGATTTAATGATATAATGAGCACAGCTAAACAAGAGGAGAAAGAAAATGGAGCCTTTTTCGGATATTGTAGGTCAGGCCAGGCCTGTCAAAGTCCTGAAAACTAGTATAAAAAATGATATTATTATTCATGCTTATCTTTTTTTGGGGCCGGCAGGCGTTGGCAAAATGCTTTCTGCTCTGGCTTTTGCTCGTACAATAATTCTGCAGGAGGACAGCCAGGCAGAACTTTATTTCAAAGAAGGTATACACCCCGATTTGCTTATTATAGAAAAAGCAGATAATAGAACGCTGATCAGCAAGGAACAGGTCAGCAAGGAAGTAGAACCCTGGTTGACTCTCAAGCCATACCGGGCCAGGCATCGTATAGTGATTATCAGAGATGCTCATCTTATGAGCCTGGAAGCTGCCAATGCCCTCTTAAAAACCCTGGAAGAACCTCCTGAATATGCTGTGATAATACTGGTATCGGATGAAAGCATGCTCCTGGAGACCATTATTTCACGTTGCCAGCTAATAAGGTTTTCTTTTCTTGCCGACCAGGATATCGAAGAATACCTATTGGATAGAGGATATAGCGGGGATGAGGCTGCAAAAGCCGCAAAGTTTGGACAGGGAAGTATCTCTACCGCACTGCGGTACCTGGAGGAAGAAGACTTTGGAGCTATTTGGCAAACCGCAGTGGAAATAGTCAGGGGGCTGGCTGGAGGCGACTACCTGGAGATTTTTGAATCTGCCCGGAAGATGGAAAGAGAACCGGTATTGTTGAGCAATATAATAGAGATTGTTTTGAGGGATATTTGTATATATCAGGAGACCAACAGGGAAGAGCTGTTATCAATACCAGACAGCATAGAACTGGCCAGCACAATAAAAAAGGTAGAACCCCGGCGCTTGATGAAGGCTCTGGGAAAAATAAGCAATATCAGCAGCTATTATCGGAGGAATGTAAATCCACTTTTAATCAATACCGGCATTGCCTTTGAAGTATGGGAAGCACTTAAATAATTGGCAGTCGGCACAGATTTCCCTGATAATGGTATTAATTTAAAATTTTTTAATAACTAGGAGGACCTTATGGTGTGGGTAGCAGGAGTCAGGTTCAAACCTGCAGGTAAAATATACTATTTTGAAAGCGAAGACTTTGACCTGATAGCAGGAGACAAAGTTATTGTTGAAACTGTCAGAGGGGTAGAATTTGGTTCAGTAGCGATCGGCAAGAGAGAAATGAGTAAAAGTGAATTGGTACTTCCTTTAAAAAAGGTCATCCGCAAGGCCAATGACGAGGATGAAAAAGTTTATGAAAACAATCAGAAAAAAGGGGAAGAGGCTCTGGGAATTTGCCGGCAAAAAGTTAAAGAACATGAGCTGCCGATGCGCTTGATAGATGTCGAATATACCTTTGACCAGGGCAAGATAATTTTCTATTTCACTGCAGAAGGAAGGGTTGATTTTCGTGAATTGGTCAAGGATCTGGCATCTATTTTTAAGACCCGTATAGAACTCAGACAGATTGGTGTCAGAGATGAAGCCAAAATGCTTGGAGGAATAGGTGCATGTGGGAGGATACTTTGCTGCAATTCATTTTTAGGTGAGTTTGAACCGGTTTCAATAAAAATGGCCAAAGAACAGAATTTATCATTGAATCCTACGAAAATATCCGGAATTTGCGGGCGTTTGATGTGTTGCTTGAAATATGAATCTGATTTATATGAAAGCAGGAACAAAGAGGGGGACAAGGGTGGAAAAAACAGTTCAGGAGTTAAAAACAATAATAAGGGAGATGATTCTTGAACTCGGTGATTTGAAGGAAAGGCTCAGGTTTCTGGAGGAAGAAATCCGCCATGATAATAAAGAAGAGCCTACACCTAAAATACAGGCTATTCCTTTAATAGAAGGGGAGGCCTATGAAAAACTGGGGAAAATATATAACGAAGGTTATCATATTTGTCATATGGCCTATGGACAGCGTAGGGATGGAGAATGTCTGTTTTGTATAGCTTTTCTGGAAAAGGAGTAAACTGTGAGCGAAGAAAGGAAGCTGTTGATAAAGCAGGATGAGACTCTCGATGACTTAATTATGGGCGGATTAAAAATCATCCAGGCCAGACAGGGTTATCGCTTTTCTGTGGATTCAGTTATCCTGGCTCATTTTCCTGAACTGAATCGAATAAGAAAAATTGTTGACCTGGGAACGGGGAATGGAGTTATTCCCCTTTTGCTTTCTCATCGTTCTTCAACTGTTGAGCTTACAGGAATAGAGATACAGGAGAGCATGGTTGACAGAGCCAGAAGAAGTGTAGAGTATAATCAGATGGATAACAGGATCGAAATAATCAAAGCCGATATTAAAGAAACAGCCAATTTACTCCCCGAAGGATTCGCTGAGATGATTATCAGCAATCCTCCGTTTTGGAAAAAGGGAGAAGGGCGCATTTCTAAGAACAAAGAAGAAGCGATTGCCCGCCATGAGATTCAGGTGGACTTGGAGCATATTGCAGAAGCTGCAGTCCATATCCTGTGTCCGGGGGGCAAGCTTTGCATAATTCACAGAGCCGACAGGCTTCCGGAAATTGTGGAAACCTTCGGGAAAAAGCAATTGATTTTAAAAAGGATAAGAATGGTACATGCTTTTTCCGATCGGGAGGCCAGGCAGCTGCTTCTGGAAGCACAAAAAAACGGGAGCCGGGGTTTTTCAGTGCTTCCGCCTTTGATTATTTATGATAAAGCAGGAGAATACGGTGAAGAAATAAAGGGAATTTACAATAGAGCATAGGTGAGGGAATATGGGCAAGCTATATATTTGTGGGACCCCTATAGGGAATCTCGAAGATGTTAGTATCAGACTCCTGAAAACGCTGAGAAGCGTGGATTTAATAATATGTGAAGATACCCGTCATACTTTTAAACTGCTATCACGCTATAAGATCAAAAAAGCCACCATCAGCTATCATGAACACAGCAAAAAGAGCAAGGAAGATTATATAATTGAAGAACTCTCCAAAGGGAAAAACATTGCACTGGTCTCGGATGCCGGTATGCCGTTAATCTCTGATCCGGGTTACAATTTAATAATGAGGATAATTGAAGCTGGAATTGCAATAGAGGTGGTTCCGGGACCGTCAGCGTTTGTAGCAGCTCTGGCTCTCTCAGGCATAGACAGCAAGAATTTTGTTTTTGAAGGATTTTTGCCCCGGCGCAGGGGAAAGAGACTGGAAAAGTTATCTGAGTTAAAGGATGAAACCCGGACCTTGGCTATATATGAAGCGCCGCACCGTCTGCTGGATACGCTCGCGGATATCGAGAGGGTTATGGGGGGAGAGCGGAACCTGGCTGTTACCCGGGAGCTTACCAAGAAACACGAGGAAGTCAAGCGCGGCAGCGTAGCTGAAATAAGAAAATATTTTATGAATAATCAACCCCGGGGGGAGATCACTATAGTAATAGCAGGGAAAGAAGAGCTGATTGATAATGAGAGCAAGCTGGATGAAATAGCGGAAGAAATAGAAGAAATGATCAATGAGGGCATAGATAAGAAAGAGGCCTTCAAAATGAAGGCCAGAGAATACAAAGTAAAAAAATCACTTATATATAATTATTTTGTAGGAAAAAACAAACAAGAATAATAAAATCTCTATGTATATAGGTATTAACCAACCTGTTTGCTTAGTTCAGTTAAACAAGCCTTACAAAGGTTTTTGCCTTTGTAGTTTGTGACTTCTTCAGCGTTGCCACAGAATATACAGGCCGGCTCATATTTGCGAAGGATGATCTTTTCATTATCGACATAAATTTCCAGAGCATCTTTCTCTTCAATTCCCATTGTACGCCTTAATTCGATAGGAATTACAATGCGGCCAAGTTCATCAACTTTCCGCACCACACCTGTTGATTTCATCATGTAAACAACCCCCCTCTTCTACAAATTTCATCTAAAGCATACCAGAGTTGGTAGAAATAGTCAAGTTTTTTTCAACAATTACAGACAAAAAAACTAGAAAAATAACGCTGCATTGTTATTTTATGTATTGAAACGAATCCTGGTAAAAAATAGATTAGATAGAAGAATCAAGTTCTGCAGCATTATACTTGCGACTTGATATCAAAAAACAGGATACAATGGCTAAAGTGTGGTAAACTATAGCTATCCTTGCCAATTATCAAGTGATTAAATTATGGATAAAAAATCAATACTGCCGGTGTGAAGCAATAAAGGCTGCCGGTCAATATAGAAATTGCAAATCTTAGCTTGCGCATTGCGCAGAGGAGGGACAAAAGTGAAAGGGAAGAATACTTATTACATTACCACCCCAATTTATTATCCCAGTGACAACCTGCATATTGGGCATGCATATACCACGGTAGCTGCTGATTGCCTGGCCCGGTTCAAGCGAATGCAGGGCTATGATGTATTTTATCTGACCGGAACTGATGAACACGGGCAGAAAATAGAAAAAGTGGCTATTGATAACGGCAAAACGCCGCTGGAATATGTGGATGGCATTGTTAAAGGGATAAGAGAATTATGGAAAACATTGTTGATTTCCAATAATGATTTTATAAGAACAACGGAAAAAAGGCATGAAGAGGTAGTCCAAACACTGTTTCGAAAGGTATATGAGCAGGGTGATATTTACATTTCCGAGTATGAAGGATGGTATTGTACCCCGTGTGAAACTTTTTTTACCGAAAGGCAATTGGTCGATGGCAAGTGCCCCGATTGTAACCGGGAAGTAGAACTTCTGAAAGAAGAAAGCTATTTTTTCAATATGTCGAAATATGCGCCGCGGCTTCTGGAATATATTGAAACACACCCCGATTTTATACAGCCTGAATCAAGAAGAAATGAAGTAATTAATTTCATTAAAAGCGGGCTGGATGATCTTTGCGTTTCCCGGACGACTTTTAAATGGGGAGTACCAGTACCATTTAATAATAAGCATGTTGTATATGTTTGGTTTGATGCACTTATCAACTATCTGAGTGCTATTGGTTTTCTTGATGACAGAGAAAAATTTACCAGATACTGGCCGGCTGATGTTCACCTTATGGCCAAGGACATTCTTCGGTTTCACGCGATTATATGGCCGGCTATGTTAATGGCTATGGGATTACCGCTTCCCAAAAAGGTATTTGCCCATGGATGGATAATGCTGGAAGGCGGGAAAATGTCCAAATCCAAAGGAAACGTGGTAGACCCTAAGATCCTGGCCAATAAATATGGAGTTGACGCAATTCGCTACTATTTGGTAAAAGAGTTGAGCTTCGGACAGGATGGCTTTTATTCTGAAGAAATGCTGGTAACCCGGATTAATGCTGATCTGGCTAATGATCTGGGTAACTTGATCAGTCGTACGGTAGCCATGGTAACCCGCTATTTTGACGGGAAAATCCCGGCAGCCGAAGCCGCGGAAGAGCTGGATCAAACTTTGATAGATGCTGCCCGGCAAGCTTTCCGGGAAGCTACCGAGAAACTTGATAAGCTGGATTTTTCGGGGTATATTATCGCCAGTTTAAAATTGATTTCACGGGCCAATAAATATATTGACGAGACTGAGCCCTGGCTGCTGGCCAAAGATGAAGCCAAAAAAGCCCGTCTGGCTACAGTAATGTATAATCTGGCTGAGAGTATTCGCATAGCTCTGATTCTTTTGGCTCCTACTATGCCGACACTGCCGGAGAGGGCCAACGAACAGCTGAAAATATTTGATAAGCCTGACATGATTGAATGGAATGATGCTGCACAATGGGGACTCTGTAAAGCAGGAGCTGAAGTAGAGAAGGGACAGGCTCTTTTCCCTCGCATAGACCTGAAGTCTCTGGAGGACAGCAGTAAAACGGAAGAGAAGAATGCTGTGGCAGAACCTCCTGTCAAGGAAAAAGAAGAAAAAGACTATATAAGTATTGATGAATTTGCCCGGCTCGATTTACGGGTAGCCGAAGTATTGGCGTGCGAGAAAATGAAAAAGGCTGATAAATTATTGATTCTAAAGCTCAAGCTTGGAGAAGAGGAGCGAACAGTTGTGTCAGGTATTGCCAAGGCATACTCTCCTGAAGAATTAATCGGGAAAAAAGTGGTTTTACTGGCTAATCTAAAGCCGACAAAATTACGTGGAACTGTATCCGAAGGGATGATACTGGCTGCATCTGACGATGAAGACATTGAGGTCTTAATGCTTGACAAAGGAATAGCTTCCGGCAGCCGTATCAAATAAAATCGGACAATGATGAACCAAGCGAGGCCCGGGAAATACTCAGCTGGTCTCAATGCAGTCGAATCAGCAGCAGGAAATCAACTGAACACTGCTGTCCATAAGAACAAAAGGGAAGTGTTAAAATGTTGATCGATACCCACGCACACCTGCAAGATTACCAGAATGATCTGGAAGAGGTACTTCAACGGGCTAAAAAAGAGGGACTTCAGAAAATTATTTGCATAGGCATTGATTATGAGACATCTGTTCAAGCCTTAAATCTGGCTAGAAAGTATAGAGAGGTCTATGCGGTTGTTGGGGTGCATCCACATGATGCTAAAACGCTTAATCAGGAGATACTGCAAAAACTATTTGACCTGGCCAGAGATCCGCTGGTAGTAGCAATAGGGGAAATAGGACTGGATTTTTATCGTGATCTCTCCCCGCGCGAACAGCAAAGGAAGGCTTTTGTGGAGCAGATTAAACTTGCCCAGGAACTTCATAAACCCGTGGTTATTCATGATCGCGATGCCCACCAGGAAGTGTTGAGTATAGTAAAAAAGGAAAAGGCCGGAATAAACCAGGGAATAATGCATTGTTATTCCGGGCACTTGCCACTTGCTATAGAATTTATGAAGGAAGGATTTTATATATCCTTTGCCGGGCCACTGACATTTAAAAATAACAAGAAAGGTCAGGAAGTAGCGGCCAGGATATCGCTGGATAGAATTTTAGTCGAAACAGATTGCCCTTATCTGGCTCCGGTTCCTTTCCGGGGCAAACGCAATGAACCGGCTTATGTTTCTTATACAGCTAAAAAACTGGCCGAATTACGCGGAAAAAGCCTGGAGGAAATTGCTTATATTACTAACCTTAATGCTAAACAGGTTTACCGGATAAAAGACTGAGGCAGAATTCACCAAAAATTTTAAGCCTTGCCTTATTATGTCGTTGGGAAATTTCTCTTTTTCAGCAATCTTTTTACTTATTAAAGAATAAAATAAATTTAAAGTGATAATAATTAAAGTAAGATTGCATGTACAGCTGCAATATCAAAACAGGGAACAGTAAAAACAGAATATTTTTAGCCTTTGTGTGTTTCAGGCTGTTTCTTGCTTGTGAGCTTGTAAAAAGGAGGAGAAAGAATGTCTACATTGTGGTCAGAAAAACGCACTTACCTGTTGGTTGGCATCATGGGGATGGGGTTGCTTATGGTAAGTCTGTTTTTTGCCCTGCAAAAGCCGCTTAGCATTGAAGTTGATGGAAAGACTATTGAAACATCGGTGTTTTTTTCCAGTAAGGTAGGGGATGTGCTGGAAATAAACCAGATAACAATAGGAGAGAAGGACAAGGTACTTCCTTCTTTGGATACTGCAGTAGAAAAAGGTACTAAGATTGTGGTTACCAGAGCATTTAAGGTGAAAGTAATGGCAGATGGCGAATGCAGGGAAGTATTAACTACCCCTGTTGCGGTTAAGGAAGCTATAAAAATGGCTGGTATTAGCCTGGGAGAGAAAGACATAGTCAAGACCACTCCCGGTGAAAAAACCGTAGCAAATCAGGAAATAGAAATTTTACGGGTCAAGGAAGAAGAAATACAGGAGGAAGCAAGCATCCCTTATGGAATAGAGACAACTGACGACAATAGCCTTGAAAGAGGACTGAGCAGGACTGTCAAGTCCGGTAAAAATGGCTTGATGCTCAATACTATAAAAATTGTTTACCACAACGGACAGGAAGTAAAAAGAGAAGTAGTTAACAGTGAAAGGCTAAGCGAACCTCAGAATAAGGTAATTGCCATGGGTACTATAAGTTCTGTATCTCGTGGAGGAGAAAACCTTGATTTCAGAGAAGCCAGATATATGCAGGCTAGTGCTTACACTTATACTGGTTACCGTACCGCTACTGGCATGCAACCTGCAGTAGGTTTAGTGGCAGTAGACCCAGCGGTTATTCCCCTGGGAACCCGCTTATATATTGAAGGCTATGGATATGCGCAGGCGGCCGATACCGGGGGAGCTATAAAAGGAAATAAACTGGATCTTTTCATGGAAGATAGATCCCAATGCATTAAATGGGGAAGGCGAATGACCAAGGTCTATATACTGGATTAGCTTTAATAATCGATAGTTGGGAAAACCCTCCTGCTGTGCAGAGAACAGCAGGAGGTATTTTTTTTGTCCAAAAATTCCCGCGGTTTAAATATTCCAAAAAAGAAAAAATTATAAGAGACAAAAGAAAGGAGGTGAGATTAATTGCGGAAGAAAACGGCAGTTTTGATTTTTCTTGGTTTTTTTATGCTCAGCTTTATGGCCGCCTGTCAGAGCTCTGCTCAAAAACCGTTATTGCGTGATCCGAGAAATCCGCAACCCCAGGATAATATTCTTTCAGATGCTGAAAAAACAGATGTGGCTGCCAGGCTCACCAATGAAGCTGAAAGCATACAAGGAGTAGATCGGGCCACAGTAATTCTAAGCGACTACTATCGCAGTAATAATACTATTAACAAGCCGGATATGAGAGAAGACATTAATGAGGATATTCGTAATAATATCAATCCCAGCCTGCAGAATAATAACAACGATAATGTGAAAAGGCAAACATTTAATATTATGGTAGGACTTGATTTAAACAGTAATGTCAGCAATGACATAAATAAAGTAAGAACAATTAAGAAAAACGTAGCCAGTAAGCTTAAGGCCAGTGATGATAGAATTGCTGAACTCAGGCTTACTACTGATCCAGAGCTGAAAAGTGAAATAGATGATATGGCCGCGGGTCTGAATGCAGGCAAACCATTGCAGGACTTTAATAAGAAATTTGATGATTTAAGCAGCAGATTAATGGAAGAGATGGACTAGAGAGAAAATATTTCCCCAAAAGTGCCGGATATTCCTGAAATAAATTTGCCATCCTTTCCCTCGGTTTAAATATCTTCAAAAACAAAAACTTATATCAGGTAAAGGGAAAAGGAGGTGATATAATGAGGAAAAAACTGGCACTTTTGCTGTGCTTGAGCCTGTTAATTGTTGCTGTATTCGCTGCTTGCGGAAATTCCGCCAATAAACCTTTAACACCGGAACAAAAACCACTTACAGAACAAGAGAATGAAATGACAGCCACTGAAAGACGGGTCATGGCAAGCAAACTATCAAATCTGGCAGAAAGTGTTAATGGCGTTGAAAGGGCTACAGTAGTTGTTTCAAGTATTGGAATGACTCCAGAGGGCGATAATGCCAATAATCAGAAAACGAATAACAATATGAATTTGAACACGAACAACAATACAGTAACCGATGATAATAATGTTGATCAGAGAAACAATGCAAATATGAACATGAATCAAAATCAAGAAGGGAAAAATTATGATGGTCTGGTGGTTATGATAGGCTTGAGCCTGAACAATGATGGAGAAAAGCAGGATAAGGAAATAAAGGAAGAAGTCAGACAAAAAGTAAAGGCCAGCGATAACAGAATTACACAGATACTGGTTACAAGTGATCCTGATCTGATGAAAAGGATAAGCGATGTAGCCGCCGGTATTATAGAAGGAAAACCGGTGAAGAATTTCGAGAAAGATGTAAATGATCTGAAGCAGGAAATAAAGCAGCAACAGCCAGCTTTTTAGAACTTAAAGCCCGGGTAATTATATATACCCGGGCTTTAAGTTTTATATATTTAACCGCAAATTAATAATTTCTCTATTTGCTTATAGTATAATAGGCAAAAGATAAAAAACAAAGGAAGAAAAAAATGTCTGGTCTTGCATCGTATTCTGGTATCAGAGATCTCATGGAAAGATATGAACTTTTACCCAGAAAGAAATGGGGGCAAAATTTCCTTTTTGACCAAAACATAATAAGAAAGATAGTAGATTCCTGTGAACTGACTCCGAATGAATATGTGCTGGAAATTGGACCAGGATTGGGTGCTCTTACCCGGGAATTTGCTCAAAAAAGTCAGGGTGTCATGGCTGTCGATATTGATAGGCGATTGGAAGGAGTCCTGAACGAAGTTCTCAGTGATTATGATAATTTTCGCATACTGTTTGCGGATATATTGAAAGTGGATATCGAAGAGGAATTTAAAAAGGCTTTTTGCTTAAACGAGATACCGGCTTACCAGGTATGTGCAAATATTCCGTATTATATTACTACCCCCATTATTTTTCGCTTATTGGAAAACTGTCCTCATATGCAATCAGCTACATTAATGATGCAGAGGGAAGTAGCCGCCAGAATACTTGCTTCTCCAGGGGGCAAGGATTATGGCCTATTAAGTATCATGACTGCATATTACTGTGAGCCCGAGTTCTTAATGAAGGTTTCCCGCAATTGTTTTTATCCTCGCCCGGAGGTGGAATCAACCGTAATTCGTATCAGGCCATTGAGAGAAAAGAGGGTTGGGGTAAAGGATGAGCTATTATTCAAAAATTTCCTCAGATTGGCTTTTCAAAGAAGGAGGAAAACTATATTAAATATATGTTCAGAATTTTTTTCCAGGGATAAACATAGATTGGAAAAACAGCTTCGTCAGATAGGAATTGCACCCTTAAGCAGGCCGGAAACACTAAGTATCGAAGCATTTGCCCTGCTTGTTGACACATTACAGGAGGAAGAGGATGACGTTTAAGAGTCCCACTAAAGGCGAGATGAAACTGGAAGAAGTGGTCACTGATATACTGGCCTATATCAGTGAAGATATTACTCGTCCGTATAATCTCATAGTCGGCAGCGATTCACACCCTGGAGGAGAGGGGAGTTGTTTTGTGAGTGCTGTCATTATCCACCGTATGGGGAAGGGGGCTCGTTATTACTATAAAAAAACCATTGAACGACATATTAAAAGTCTGCGCCAGAGAATATTCTATGAAGCATCTCTCAGCTTAGCCCTGGCAGATGACTTGTGTTCATGCCTGAAAAAACATGGCAGAGATGATATGGAAGTGGAGATTCACCTTGATATTGGTACTCATGGGGAAAGCAAGGAACTGATAAAGGAAATAACCGGGATGGTAGTAGGCAGCGGATTTAACGCCAGAATAAAGCCTGATGCCTGTGCTGCCAGCAAAGTAGCTGACAAATATACTCGTTAGGAGCTGTAGGAGATTGGAATCGCAGCTCAAAAAATAAAGCAAGGAGAACAAAAATTTTTTATTGATTAAATGGTTGACATGAGCGGGGTTTTTATATATACTATTTATTTCACTATTGACATAATTCTTCTTTTGTTATAAAATCAGTAATGATATCTTAAACAAAGAAGGTGGTAAGGTGAATTCTCCCAGGGCTATATCAGATATCAAAAGAGATCTGGAGTCTTTTGTGGGTAGTAAGATTAGATTAAAAGCCAACCGGGGAAGAAATCGTATCATAGAAAAAGAAGGTGTTCTCGAATCCATTTATCCTAATATTTTTGTTGTAAAACTGGATGAAAGAAAGGTTGAGAGAAGAGTATCTTATACTTATGCAGATGTGCTTACAGAAACAGTAGAATTGTTTATTTATGATACGCCGGATTCCGAGATAAGGATTGCCTCAGCTAATCAATAGAAAAAAGACAGGTATCCTGATACTGCATGAATTTTTCATGCAGTAATTTTTTTTCTGGGAGTATTACTGGATACATACTAATCAAATTTTTCTAATATAAATTACTAAGAAAACAGATTATAATACCCCCCGGTGATTCTCCAGGGAGCAAGGAGGGTTTGCCTGCTGGAGTCCTCGAATCTCAGCTGTATAATGCTGGCATCCTTTATGGATTGTCCTCAAGGGGTATGGATGATTAATCTTTGAAAAAGAAGGTGATTTAGTGGGCCAGGCATTTTCCATATGGTCGCCGGTAGTAATTGCTGAACTCAGTACACCCAGGAAATTGGCAGAACAAAGCACTTTTGAGCTTAAACATAGTTTTCGTTCAATGGAGGACCTGAAAATAAAAGAAAAAAGTCTGGAAATAAAAATACAAGGCCAGGCAGCTGAGACCCAGATCAGAGTGGATATTCTTGCTTTGCTGGGAGATCTTTCCGGGAACCGGCACTTGATAAATCAGGAGAAAATTATCAGAGACCGGGTTCCCTTTTGTGAATTCAATAATGATCTGGGAAAGGAGAAGAAACTAAAATTCATAGGGGATGTGCAAAAAATTTTCTGGGATGGCGAAATAGATGGCAGTGTGCTAAAAGTAAATCTATTTGTCGACTATATGATTATCGCTACCCGGGAACAACTGGTCAAATTATCGGAAAATGAACAGGGAGAAGTAAAAGGAAAAGCTCTGCAGGAAGCATTGCGGGAATTAGAGAATGAGGTGAGCCGGGTGGAAAAGAAAAATGAAGAACTGCGCCACAAAATTTTTTATTACGAAAGAGATCTCTCGAGTTTGAAAAGGGGGATTAGCAAGGCGGAAAAAAATAATGCCCTTATGAATAAAGAAATAGATCACTACCAGGACTTGCTGCAGGAATTGCAGTTTGCAATAAAAGAAAAGGACAGAAGAATTACCTTTTATGAGAATGCAAATATCAGAAATCCTTATTATCACGAAAAAGAGTCGGGAGTTCAGGATAGTGAGGATAAAGATATTAGAAATGTGGGAAAAAGGATAAAAAGAATGTTTATGAACAGCCTGTGAACAATGGCAGACAGGAAGCTTCCTCCGGCCTGTATTCCAAAGGACTAATGGAAACATAAAAGGCAGGTATTCATATATTGTTATTGTAGAAGAGAAGAAACAGAAAGCTCTGCAGGCATAATAAACGGCAGGCTGAGTTAAAAAAGGATGCACTGTATGAAGATTCTTTTTGTAAACCCGGCTCCCATAATAAAATATGGAATAGGAAAGGCTTTTGCTGAACAGGGGCATGAAATATTTTTTGTAAGCCTGGCTGCCGAGAAATCACTGAGGCCGTTTTTGGATGATATTAAGCCCCAGTATGTCTTTACCGAAAACGGCACGGGCCTGTTCAAGAAACTGTTCCCCTTACTGGAACACAGAGAAATACCACATATTTACTGGGCAATTGAAGATCCGGTTGATTTTCATCAACTGTCTTTGCCTTATGCCAGGAAATCAGCATGGACATTCACGCCCTGCAAAGAGTCTATTGCTGATTACAGAAAGTACAGGATAGAAGCCTATTTGCTGATGTTTGCCTGTCTGCCCTCATTTCACCGCTACCATTCTCCTGAAAACAGATATAAACATGATATTGTTTTTGTAGGCAACAACTACGCACGCCATCCGGCTCGACTGCAGGGGATGAATAATATTCTGCGTCCTCTCATGGATAGGGAATATGATATCAAAATATATGGCAATGAATGGTGGCTGAATCCTGATTATCCCTTCAATATTGAAGCAGGGTACTATGGGGGATATCTCCCCAATGAAGAATTCCCCATACTTTGTTCCAGTGCAGCGATAAACCTGGGGCTGCATTCAGTAAATACATCAACAACCATGATGAGCATGCGAACCTTTGAAGTGCTGGGTTGTGGGGGCTTTTATCTCAGCCAGTGGACCCCGGCAATTGAAAGGATGTTTAAAAATCATTATCATCTGGTCTGGACCAAAAGTGAAGAAGAAACCATTGACCTGGTAAACTATTACCTGGCTCACCCAGAGGAGAGAAAAAAGATTGCTCTGCGCGGGCAGAAAGAGGTATATGAGAAACATACCTATCATCACCGGGTTGAGGATATGATCAAAATACTGAAAAAGCCCGTAGTTTTCCCTAAAAAAAGAGCCAGTACCAGTGCCAGTATCAGAATTAGCCCGGCTAAAAAAATACTACTACCCCATCAACCTTTGTGACTCTAATTCCCTTCGGGTGACAGGGGGAGTGGGACAGGGGGACGGTTCTCTTGTCATAACCCTCGGGTTATGACAAGAGAACC
>Ga0334887_1002912_pt1 | contig 18121 bp, 19 predicted proteins | sample GraSluR1_MG_10_FD_207217 | JGI IMG/M metagenome (GOLD analysis project Ga0334887, IMG submission 207217) | Sludge microbial communities from methane-producing bioreactor in Wageningen University, Netherlands - Granular Sludge_18_07-R1 | ecosystem: Engineered > Bioreactor > Anaerobic >...
GGAGATGACTTCATCCTGCGGTCGCGCTCAGGTAATGACGCCGATGCGCAGTTCGTCCAGGCCCCACCACAGTAGGGGGCGCACGCTGGCACGCATGTCGTTGAGCGCGCTTGCGGATCGCACCGACACCCCGGCCAGCACCATCACCGACTCGCCCGCCCGGAAGGTGGTCTCGGTCGCCGCCAGCAGGTTGAATGCGCGTTGCTCGATGTCGGGCAGTTCGCCGTTCGCGTCGTCACCATCCGAGCTCAAGGCACGTCCCGAGACCAGGCTGTGCAGCACTTCCCCGCCGTCCGGGCGCAGCGCGGCTATGAACAGGGTCACCTCTGCGCTGACCGCTCCTTCCGAAAGCCCCCACTCGTCCCGCAGCGACAGGTTGACCCGGCTGTAGAAGTTGTGCAGCGCGGCGGCTATCATCAGCCGCCCGTTCGAGGCAGGCGTGAAGACGGTGCCGCAGGCCACCGACAGCCACGCCTGATGCAAAGGCACCAGGCCGAACAGCTCATTGAGTCCCCAGGTCGCATCGGGATCCACCGACAGGTCGGCGTCCACCACCAGGTGACCGATCTCTCGCCTCGCGAAGGAGCGGTCCTGCACCTGCATGGTGTTGAGCCAGCCTGCCGACAGCGGCCCGCGGCGTTCGAGACTGAATGGCGAGCGGTACTGGGTCAGTTCGGGATCGGCGGGCAGGACGACGTGCGGGTCCAATGCGGGCAAAGGCAGCTGGGCCTTGGTGAACAGGGCCGCGAAGTGGCTCCTCTGCGCCTTGCGGAGCTCGGCGTAGCCCGCCAGCACCGCCGCGAGCCGGGTCTGCAACTGACGGCGAGCGAGTGCACGCTCGGCGTCCCAGCTCGTGGCGTCGTGGGCGATTGCGGTGCCCCGCACGGCCCATCTGGCGCGCGTCGCGGCGATCTCCGCCCGCGCCTGCGCGGCCTCGTCGCTCGACACCAGGGCGCGAGTCCGTTCGAGAAAGGCGTGCTGCGCCGCGCACAGCTCGGTTGGCGCGGGCATGGCAGGGTGGGTTGCGCGCAGTGCTGCCGCCGGGTCAAAGCCTCGCCCGGTGAACTGCGGATCTGAGGGAGGAAGGATCACTTCGCGGGACCTCCAATGCGGGACACGGGATGCGTCCTTGATCAATTGTCGCGGGTCCCGGGCGCAATGAACAGGCTGGCCGTGGCTCTCAGGCCGAGGTCAGCGTCGTCAACGATCACCACCGCAGCCGGAGGCAACCCAGACCCTTAGCGGAAGTCGCGGTCGTAGTACTGCCCCTCGTCGCTGCCAGCGGCCACCCGCTCGGCCTCGAGGTTCCGCAACTCGACCCGGCGGGTCTTGCTTGACACGGTCTTGGGCAGCTGTTCGACGAACTCGATGATCCGGACCAACTGGAAGGCGTTCAGGGTCCGGCGACTGTGCTCGAACACCGCGGCTGCGGTGTGCCGGTCGGCCTGCCAACCGGCGGCAAGACAGATGTACGCCTTGGGGACGGCGCCGCGCACCTCGTCGGGAGATGGGACGATCGCGCACTCGACGACCGACTCGTGCAGCATCAGCGCGCTCTCCACCTCGAATGGGCTGATCTTGTAGTCCGAGGCCTTGAACACGTCGTCCGCCCGTCCGACGTAGGTGATGTAACCGTCGGCATCGCGAGACCCGATGTCCCCGGTGTGGTGGTATCCGCCACGCCAGGCCTCGGCAGTGAGGTCGTCCGCGTCGTGGTAGCCACCCATCAGACCGAGATGGTGCACACGGAGGTCGAGACAGATCTCGCCCTCGCCGGCGCCTTCGACCAGGACATCGGTCGCCGGGTCCTTCAGCACCACCGCGTAGCCCGGCATCGGACGTCCCACCGCACCGATCCGAACCGGTTGACCGGGCGAGTTCCCCACGCAGCAGGTCATCTCGGTTTGGCCGTAGCCGTCGCGGATCGTGTTGTGCCACGCCGACCGCACCTTGTTGATCACCTCGGGGTTGAGCGCCTCACCGGCTCCGACCAGTTCGCGCGGCGGGCGGGACAACCGCGACAGGTCGGCCTGGATGAGCATCCGCCAAACCGTCGGGGGCGCGCAGAACGACGAGACCTCGTGGGAGTCCATCACCTCCATCAGCGTCTCCGCACTGAAGCGCGCGTAGTTGAAGATGAACACGGTGGCCTGCGCCAGGAAAGGGCTGAAGAAGTTGCTCCAGGCATGCTTGCCCCAGCCGGGCGAACTGATGTTCAGATGCACATCCCCGGGACGGACCCCGAGCCAGAACATCGTCGAGAGATGGCCGACTGGGTAGCTGACCTGAGTATGGCGAACGAGCTTGGGGTGGGCGGTGGTCCCCGAGGTGAAGTAGAGCAGCGAGGGTGAGTCCGCTGGCGTCGGGCCGTCCGGGACGAACGTGTCGGGGGAGTCGTAGCTTTCGGAGTAGCTCCGCCAGCCGTCATCGGGCTGCTCCCCCACACTGACCCGCGTCGTCCCCCTTCGCACCAGGTGGAACCGTGCCGCCAACGACGCGGGTGCGATGGCGAAGCGGGTGTCCGCGGTCTCAACGCGCCAGGCCAGATCGATATCCGACACCAGAGTGGAGGTGGGGATCGCGACGGCGCCAACCTTCAACAGCCCCAGGAGGATCTCCCACAGTTCGATGGTGTTGTTGAGCATCACGATCATTGAGTCGCCGCGGCGAACCCCCAGGGACGTGAGCCAGTTGGCGACCTGGTCGGAGCGCCTCGCCAGCTCCGCATATGACCAACTGGTGGCGTCCAGGTTGGAGTCCACGATCGTCACGGCTGCCCGGTCGGGGTGTTCGCCCGCGACGACATCGAACCATTCGAGGGCGAAATTGAACTCCTCCAACTGTGGCCAGCGGAACTCCCGGACCACTTTGTCGTAGTCGTAGACGTTGTCGAGCAGGAAGTCGCGCGCGCCCCGCACCGCGTCGGTTGCGGGGGTGGCAGTTCGGAGCGGATGGCTCATGGAATGAAAGCGTAAAGGCTGCGACCGCTGAGTGGCGCGGTGCCCATCGCGCGACCATCGGGAGTTCTGCCCCAGCCGAGCGAGCCGGCTATTGGGCGGCGCGCTGCACGTGCGCGGCACGCGCAGCGGGGATCGAACCGCAGTCTGGCCGAGACGCTCGAAGGGCCGCGGCACGCCACCCACCGACGCGGCGTCGAGCCAGCCGATGACACCGCTGGCGTCCTCCATACCCAACTGCAATGCGACCCCGGTGCCTGGGATCGGGCCGTCGACCACCGGCCCGGTGCGATAGCGGCGAACTCCGGTGTAGCAGATGGCGAGGAACAACGCCTAGTCAGACAATCATTGTTACTGTGAAAGTAGTCCTTCCGGGGACTGCCTGGAAGGTTGCAGGTTGCATCAAGGGAGATGAAGATTGTGACCGATCAGAGGATTCGAGCCATTCAATACGGTTGCGGGAAGATGAGCATCCACACGATGCAGTTCATGCTGGATCACGGCGTCGACATCGTGGGTGCACTCGACATCAATCCCCACGTCGTCGGCAAGGACATCGGCGAGATCATCGGAGGTGAGGCGCATGGTGTGGTCGTCACCGACGCGTCGAAGGCCGACGAACTCCTCGCGGCCCTGAAGCCCGACGTCGCCGTCATCACTACGATGAGCACCATCGCGGACATCTACGAGGCCATGGCGACGTGCGCCCGAAACGGGGTCAACGCGATCTCGACCGCAGAAGAAGCCATCTATCCGCAGAACTCCTCGCCCACGCTCGTCGCCGAACTCGATGCGCTGGCGAAGGAGAACGGCTGCACGTTGACCGGTTCCGGTTACCCGGACATGTACTGGGGCGTCCTGGTCGACACGCTCGCGGGATCCCTGAACAAGCTCACGAAGATCACCGGCTCCTCGTCCTACAACGTCGAGGACTACGGAATCGCGTTGGCCAAAGGCCACGGTGCCGGGCTCACGCTGGACGAGTTCGCCGCCAGCGTCGGTCAGTTCAACGACCTCAGTTCGGAGGAGATCGCCCGGAAGATCACCGGCGGCGAGATCGCCCCGTCGTACATGTGGAATCAGAACGGTTGGCTGTGCGAGCGGCTCGGCTTGACCCCGGTATCGCAGGTTCAGAAGCAGGTCCCACTGACCCACGACGAGGATTTGAGATCGTCCACGCTCGGCATGACGATCAGGGCCGGTGATGCCACCGGCATGTCGGCGGTGGTAACGACGGAGACCGCTGAGGGCATCACGATCGAGACACAGTGCATCGGCAAGGTCTACGCTCCCGACGAGTTCGACCGCAACGAGTGGACTTTGCACGGAGAACCGGATGTGACCATCACGGTGGACCGGCCTGACACCGTCAAGCTGACCTGCGCCAACCTGATCAACAGAATCCCAGCGCTGATCGATGCCGAGCCCGGCTACGTATCGACCGACCGGATGCCGAACAACCGGTACCTGGTCAAGCCCATGCACGACTATCTGACAAGCTGAATCGCACGGGTATAAATACCCTCTTTCCAGCGCGACCGTCACAGTTCATGCAATCGCGGGCTCTATCAAACCAACAGCCATCGCACCGATGACCGAGCCCGATGGTAGAGGCGACCGCGTCGAGTATCCGAGACTTCTCGGCGCGGCTCGCTCTCGTCTACCGCAGGCAGTCCGGCGCCCCGCTGCCTCGGCAGGTGCTGCCCTCGACCACGAATAGGTCTTGGTGCCCCACTCGTGTAAGCTACTGCCCATGTTGACGACTGCGCGCACGCTGGCCGGTGTGGCCACGCACGCGTCGTCCCTGTTCTCCTCCGGCTGTTGTCGGTGTTGTTGCCGCATGCGCGGCGCCCGCTCCTGATCCTTCGTTGATTGAAGGACCCCGGTCGCGTACCTGGGGCAGGGAGTTGGGCACGGAATCCTCCCAACAACCCTTCACCAGGAGAACACAGCCATGACTCTCGATCTACTCTTCGTCGGTGCGAACAGCGGCCGCGCCACCCTCGACCAGCTCGGCGCCGAACTCGACGTGCGCTACCGACTCATCGCCCAGCGGATCACCACCATGGAGATCTTCCCCGTCAGCGTGTTGACCGTCGAACTGGACGCCGACGCCCCCGCCCTCGACGCCGCCACCTCGTGGTTCGCACAGCGTGGCATTCACCAGACGCCAGCTGCAGCCTGAACCTATCGGTCGCCTCACCGAGAACAGCCGACCTACTCGATCGGTTGGCTCAGTCGTCGGTTTGCTGGATCAGACCTGCCAGCCCACCTTGGTTTGCCGCCCGCGGCTAGGGTGACACCCATGGCAGCCGACACCTCCGCAGCCACCATGTCGTCCACTGCGCACGCCCCCAGCGTGCGGTTCGAGCATCTGACCAAGATCTACTCCGGACGATCTGCCAACCCCACGGTCGCCGTCAACGACGTCACCCTCGGCATCACCGCGGGCAGCCTCACCGTGCTCGTCGGCTCGTCCGGCTCGGGCAAGACGACGCTGCTGCGCAGTGTCAACCGAATGGTCGCCCCAACCAGCGGCCGAGTGCTGATCGACGATCACGACGTCTCGGGGCTCGACGCGGTCAAGCTGCGCCGCACCATCGGATACGTGATGCAGGAATCCGGCCTGCTCCCCCACAAACGCGTCATCGACAACATCGCCATCGTCCCGCGTCTCAACGGCGCCACGAAGGCGTCCGCTCGCGAACGTGCCCTCGAGCTGATGACCGTGGTTGGTCTCGACCAGCGACTCGCCACCAGGTTCCCCGCCGAGATGTCCGGCGGTCAGCAGCAACGTGTCGGGGTGGCCCGCGCACTCGCCGCGAACCCCCGGCTGATGCTGATGGACGAACCATTCGGCGCTGTCGACCCCATCGTGCGCTCCGACCTGCAGCGCGAATTGCGCCAACTGCAAGACCAGCTCGGCATCACGATCCTGTTCGTCACCCACGACATCGCCGAAGCACTCGCTCTGGGCGACCAGATCGTCGTCCTCGCTGAGCGGGGACGCATCGCCCAGCAAGGTACCGGAGCCGAACTGATCGCGCAGCCGGCCGACGAATTCGTCGCAGACTTCCTCGGGCTGGGCGCCGGGCGCGACCTGCATCTGCAAGACAGCGACGGAACCCAGCTCGTGATGGACGCCGACGGGCGTCCCATCGGACGACTGAGCGGACACCGCCGATGACCTGGCTTGTCAACAACTGGTCGACCGTCCTGCAGGCGCTATGGTCGCACCTGGCGCTCGCTATTCCGGCCATAGCGCTGAGTTTCGTGCTTTCGCTTCCGGTGGGATGGTTGGCTTACCGCTACCGGTGGTCGCGTTTCGTGCTCGTCACCGGCAGCTCGCTGATCTACGCGATCCCTTCGCTCCCATTGTTGATCGTGTTGCCTGCTCTGATTGGCACGACCGTCCGCTCACCGGTCAACGTCGTCGTCGCACTCACCGGCTATGGCATGGCACTGATGGTGCGTTCGACCGCCGACGCGCTGGACAGCGTCAACAGGGACACCGTCATCTCCGCGACGGCCCTCGGCTATTCCGGAATCCGACGACTCATCGCCGTGGAACTGCCCTTGGCCGGTCCTGGGCTGCTAGCCGGGTTGCGGGTCGTCTCAGTCAGCACCATGGCGCTGGTCACGGTCAGCGCGGTGCTGGGCATCCCGAGCCTGGGCACCCTGTTCACCGACGGCTTCCAGCGCGGAATCGTGGCCGAGATCGTTACCGGGATTGTCAGCACGGCCGCGCTCGCAGTGCTGGTGGACCGCGCCCTGGTGGCGATCGGCTGGCTACTGCTGCCATGGACGCGGGCACGAACGTGAACTACCTCGCTCAGGCATTCGCATGGATCGCCGATCCGGCCCACCAGGGCGGACCTGGCGGTATCTGGGCGCGATTGGGTGAGCATCTGCTGTACACCCTGATCGCCACAACAGCTGCCGCCGCCATCGCGATTCCGCTGGGCTATTGGATCGGCCACACCGGACGCGGCCGCGGGCTGATCGTGGGCGCCACCGGGGTGGCGCGGGCGCTGCCCACGTTGGGCGTCCTCACCTTGATCGCATTACTCGCCGGGGTCGGCGTCGGGGCCCCGCTGGCTGCGCTCGCCGTGCTCGCGTTGCCCTCGATCCTGGCCGGAGCGTATGCGGGTCTGGACGCGATCCCCGCCTCGACGATCGACGCCGCCCGCGCATTGGGCATGAGCGAATGGCAGGTGCTCACCCGTGTGGAGATACCGCTGGGCCTGCCGCAGCTGATCGGCGGGCTGCGGTCGGCGACCCTGCAGGTGGTGGCCACCGCCACCCTGGTCGCCTATGTCGGCGGCGGTGGGCTGGGGCGCTATCTGTTCCTGGGGTTGAAGACCCAGGACTATCCGCAGATGCTGGCAGCGTCCCTGCTCGCAGTTGGGCTTGCCATCACGGGTGAGGTCTGCTTCGGTGTGCTGTCATGGCTCATCGGCCGGCGGCGGCCGTTAGCCTTGTCGAATGAGTGAGCATCGGGTTTATGTCGTGGGCAGCATCAACCAGGACCTGCTGATCAGCACTTCGAGCTATCCGAAACTCGGCGAGACGGTGCATGGCCACACGGTGGCATACGACGCGGGAGGCAAAGGCGCCAACCAAGCGGTGGCCGCGGCACGACTCGGAGCGACCACCCGCTTCGTGGGCTGCGTCGGCTCGGACGACTCCGGCATCGCCATGACCGAGAACCTGCGCGCCAACGATGTCGATATCGCCCATGTCACCACCGTGGACGACGTGGCCACCGGGCTGGCGGTAGTGACCCGCACGGATTCGGGTCAGAACGCGATCATCGTGATCGCCGGAGCCAACGCCGAGCTGAACCCGGACCGTGTCGCCGCCGGGCTCACTGCCCTGACCGCCGGGGACATCCTCGTGGTGCAACTCGAGATACCGATACCGGCGGTCGAGACCGCGCTGCGGATCGCCCGCCAGCGGGGCGCGACCGCGATCCTCAACGCCGCCCCAGCAGGGGCGGTGGCAGATCTGTTGCCCGACGTGGACATCCTGGTGGTCAACGAATTCGAAGCGGCCACGGTGGCCGGGCTCGACCGCGTCGACGAGCTCGACTTCGCGGCAGTGGCGGGGCTGCTCGCCGAACGGCATTCGCGGGCGGTGATCGTCACCGTCGGCAGCGACGGCGCCTGGCTGGCCGCCGGCGGTCAGCTCACCAAGATCGATGCCTTGCCCGTGACCCCTGTCGACTCGACCGGGGCCGGCGATGCCTTCGTCGGGGCCTTGGCAGCTCTGCTCGCGCAGGGCCATCCGCTGGAGCAGTCGACTCGCTGGGCTGCCGCCGCGGGAGCACACGCCTGTCTGAAGGTCGGCGCTCAGGCGGGCGCCCCAACCCTCGACGATCTGACCGCGATCTTCGGTCTCGATTTCGGTCGGTGACAGCATGCAGATCTTGATCGACACCGATCCCGGCATCGACGATGCCATTGCCCTGCTGCTCGCCTTGCAGTGCCCCGATCTCGATGTGGTCGGCATCACGACCGTCGCCGGCAACGTGGGCCTCGAGCAGGCCACTCGCAATGCGGCCGGCTTGCTGCAACTGGCCGAACGCACCGACATCCCGTTGCACTACGGCGCGGCCGGTCCCCTTTCCGGACCGTCGCGCAGTTCCGCGGCCCATGGCCTCGACGGCTTGGGCGGGGTGGCGTTGCCGCACGACCGGGTCGAGGCAGCACCGGACGCGGCTCGGTTCATCGTCGATACCGTGAACGCCAACCCCGGCGAGGTGACCTTGGTGACGATCGGACCGCTCACCAACCTCGCACTGGCACTGGAGCTCGACCCCGGGCTGGCCGGCAAGACCGGTGGATTGATGATGATGGGCGGCGCGGAAGGCGCCGGCAACATCACGCCCTCGGCCGAGTTCAACTTCTGGTGCGACCCGCCGGCCGCGCAGCGGGTTCTCGCTGCCGGCTTCCCGAATCCGATCATGGTCGGTCTGGACGCCACCCATCAGGCCTTCATGTCGCCCGGTGTGCGCGAACTGCTCTATCAAATCGATCATCAGCAAGCACGTTTCATCTTCCAGATCACGCGCGAGTACGCCGACTACTACTGGCGGACGCACCGCCAGGTCGGGGCCGAGTTGTGCGATGTGCTGGCCATTGCGCTATTGAGCCGCCCGCAGCTGGTGAAGCTGGTGGACGCCCATGTGGAGATCAGCACCAACGGTATTACTGAGGGACGCTCAGTAGTCGCCCGCACGGACCGATTCCGTGACCTGGCGCCGAACGCCAAGGTCGCCACATCGGACGTCGCGACCCGGGAGTTCTTCGAGTTCTTGCTGACAACGCTGTTCCCCGACGATCGGGGCGACATCGTCCGAGTGCTCGACCACGAGTACCGCCGTTGAGCCGACAAGGACGCGGGTTCGCATCGCTGGATGGGTTCGCATCGCTGGATGGTTCGCACGGCGTGACGACACTTGCTGAGTTAGCGTGGCAGGAAGCCAACAAGGAGGCTCTCCGATGAAGAAAACCCCTGCATTGCTCACCGCTGTTCTGTTCGCCGTTACCCTGGCTGCCTGCGGGAGCCAGGATCCGCTGAGCGGCTCAAGCGATCCCGGTTCGCCATCGGGCCAAGCGATCGTCATCGGCTCGCAGCAGTACTACTCCAACGAGATCATCGCCGAGCTGTATGCGCAGGCCCTGGAAGCCGACGGCTACCAGGTCGACCGGCAGTATCAGATCGGCCAGCGAGAGGTCTACCTACCCGAACTGGAGTCCGGGGATATTGATCTCATTCCCGAATACAGCGGCAACCTGCTGCAGTATCTGGACTCGTCGTCCAGCGCGAGCACCGGCGCCGAAGTGCTGGCAGCCCTCGCTGATGCGCTTCCGGCAGGTCTGCGGGCGCTCGATGCCGCCGAGGCGACCGATCAGGACTCCTACACCGTGACCCGCGCGACGGCCGAACAGTACGGGCTGTCCTCGATCGGCGATCTGACCAAGCTGCCGCAACCGGTCACCGTCGGGGCGAACTCGGAGTTCGCCACCCGCCCCTACGGCATCCCGGGCCTGCTGAGCACCTACGGCGTCCAGGCGACATTGACGCCCATCGAGGACTCGGGTTCAGCGCTGACCGTGAAGGCACTGGTCGACGGCACCGTCCAGGTCGCCGACATCTACACCGCCAGCCCGGCGATCGCGGCAAACGATCTGGTCAGCCTCGACGATCCCGAGTCGTTGATCCTGCCGCAGAACGTCGTCCCGGTCGCATCCGACACCGTCGACGAGCCGGCAGTGGCGATCATCAACAAGGTCACCGCCCAGCTGGGCATGACCGACCTGATCGCACTGAACCAGCGCAGCGTGGACGAGGAACTCCCCTCGTCCAAGATCGCGTCCGACTGGCTCACCGAGAAGGGGCTGATCTGATGACCGCTGCTGTCGACATCCTCCGCGACAGTTTTGAGCGAGTCGCGGACGACCTGCCGGCCGCTCTCGAAGGACTCACCGCCGAGCAGTTGCTCTGGCAGCCCGCGCCCGCGGCCAACCACATCGCCTGGCTCGCCTGGCACATCGGACGCTGCGAGGACGCCCAGATCGCCCCGATCGGTGCCGTGCCCCAGGTCTACCAAGACGGCTGGGCGAAGCGTTTCGCCTTGCCGTCGGGTCCCTCGGCGACCGGATACGGCCAGAGCATCGAGCAGGTGCGAGCATTCCCATTGACCGATCCGAGCCTGTTCACGGGCTACTACGCTGCCGTGCACGCGGCCACCCAGCGCGTGCTCGACGGGTTGAGCGATGATGATCTCAGCAGCACCGTCGAGGACTCCTACCGGGTGACCGTTGCCGTACGACTCGTATCGATCGTGAACGACATCACCCAGCACCTGGGGCAGATCGGCTATCTGCGCGGACTCATAGAGAAGGGGTAACACACGAATGAATGGCACTTGGCAAGGGCCCATCGCGATCATCGGGGCCGGACAACTCGGCAGTTCACTGCTCGAGGGTCTGGTGCGGCTCGGGGTCGAACCCAGCACCATCCATGCCGCCACCCGCACACCGGCCCACGCCGAACATCTCGCCGAGCGCTTCGGTGTGATCCCGGCGGACGCAGCCAGCGCAGCGGCTCAGGCGTCCAGCATCATCATCATTTCGGTGCGTCCCGACCAGGTCGTCAACGCGCTCGATGAAATCCATGACCAGATCCAACCCGGTGCCATCGTCGTGTCGATGGCGGCCAACCCCGATCTGGCCACCCTCGCCGCGCATCTGCCACCAGGCACTCCGCTGGTGCGGGTGATGCCGAATCCAGCGATGGCCGTCAACGCCTCGCTGACCGGCATCTGCCCGGCTGACGACTGCCCTCCCGCCGCGGTCGCGAAGGTCCGCGCCTTGTTCAGCGAGTTCGGTTCGTTGGTGGACGTCCCCGAATCACAGATCGGCTTGATCGGGTCACTGGCTGGTCACGGCCAGGCGGTGGTGTACTACGTGGCGGACGCGATGGTGCAGTGGGGCGTCCTGGAGGGCTTCAGCCGAGCTCAGGCACGGACGATCGTCGCCGGCGCTATCGCCGGGGCGTCCAAGGTGCTGAACGAGACCACCGCCTCACCCAACGCGCTGCAGAACCGGGTCACCACACCCGGCGGCAGCACGGTGAAGGCGATGACCGAGCTGGACGCCCAAGGCGTGCGGGCAGCGGTGATCGAATGCATGGATGGCGGACGTTACGCGCGGCGCTGACTACTGCCCCTGATCGCTGCGGGCGTCTGTGACGGCGCCCGCAGCCTGGTCCAAGGAGATGCCCTCACGCTCGGCGATGGTGACCAGGTCGGCGTACTCGGGCTTGCTGCGCCGCACCCCGTAGCCGCTGGCCACCTTCACCCGCACGTCGCCGTACCGGGTCGCGACGGTCTGCTCGACGCGGTCGAGGGTATGACGGTGGCACAGATGCTCGCGCACCCCGATGGTGGTGGTGTGCCGGAAGATGGCGCGCACCACCTCCTCAGCGGCTGCCGGTGGACACAGGCAGGTCAGCAGCACGCCCGGGCGTCCCTTCTTCATGCTCACCGCGGTGGTGAAGACCTCGACCGCGCCGGCGGCGAAGATCTGCTGCTGGGCATAGCCGATGGCTTCACCGGTCATGTCGTCCAGATTGCAGCTCAGCTCGATGACGTCGTCGCCCGAGCCGGTCTCCGCGAGCTCGCCGAGCAGTGCGCGGACGCAGTTCGCGGCCTCGAAATCCTTGGAACCCATGCCGTATCCGGCCGCCGTCACAGTCATCGCCGGCAGCGCGGGGACGAATTCGTCCACGAAGTGTTTGAGCAGGGCGGCGCCGGTAGGCGTACACAGTTCGCCGCGGATCGTCCCGCCGTATACCGGGATGCCGCGGAGCAGTCGCTCGGTCGCCGGCGCCGGCACCGGGACGATGCCGTGCGCGCAACGTACCTTGCCGCTGCCCACATGTACCGGGGACGCCAGCACTCGCTGCGGAGCCAGCCAGCTCATAAGTAGACAGGCGCCGACGATGTCCGCGATGGCATCAGCCTCCCCGACCTCATGGAAGTGCACCTGATCGACCGGCAGACCGTGCACGGCGGATTCGGCTGCGGCCAGCTGCGAGTAGACCGCGATCGCGTCGGCGCGGGCCTGTTCGGGGATGTCCAGCCCGTTCACGACCTCGACGACCTGCGGGAAACTGATGTGCGAATGGGTGTGCCCGCGTGCACCCTCATGATCCTCGTGCCCGTGCGGATCGTGGGGATGATGGTGGTCATGCGACGTGCCGTGATCGTGAGCGTCGCCATGGTGGTGGTGTTCGCCACCCTCGCCATGGTGATGCTCGTTACTTGCAGACGCGTCGGGGTGGTCGTCGACGTCCACACTGTGCTCGCTGACCCCGTGCACACTGACGTTGATATGGGTGCCGGTGATGCCGCACTTGACGCTCGATTCGGCGGTGACGCTCACTCCGGGCAACCCGAGACCGTTCATGACCTCCAGGAACTCGGCGCGGCGCTGCGGCAACAGCTCCAGCAGGGCCGCGGTCAGCATGTCGCCGGCCGCGCCCATCCCGAGGTCCAGGTAGAGCGTTGTCACTTGGCCACCCCCATGTGGTTGATCATGCTGGCCAGATAGCCGGCGCCGAATCCGTTGTCGATGTTGACCACGCTGACCCCGCTCGCACACGAGTTCAGCATGCTGAGCAGCGCCGCCAACCCCGAATAGGAGGCACCGTAGCCGACACTGGTTGGCACCGCGATGACCGGGCAGTCCGCCAGCCCGGCGACGACGCTCGCCAGCGCCCCTTCCATACCTGCCAGCACAATGATCACCGAGGCGTCCATGATCTCGTCGGTGTGCGAGAGCAGCCGGTGCAGCCCGGCAACCCCCACATCGTAGAGCCGCACGATCTCGTTGCCGAGGGCCTGCGCGGTGATCGCGGCCTCCTCGGCGACCGGCTGGTCGCTGGTGCCGCCGGTGGCGATCACGATGCGTCCCATGCCGTCGGGCGGTGGCATCGTCCCGGCGACGGCGATGCGGGCCTCGGGGAAGTACTCCAAGCCCATTCCGGTATCCAGGCCCGCTTCCAGCTCAGCAGCGGCATCGGTCTCCAGACGCGTGATGAGCACCGCGTGCTGGCCTGCGGCAAGCAGCGCGGCAGTGATCGCCCGGATCTGTTCCGGAGTCTTGCCCGAACCGTAGACGACCTCGGGGATGCCTTGGCGAAGTCCGCGGTGCAGGTCGAGCTTGGCGAAGCCCAGGTCTTCGAACGGCGCCTGCCGCAACCGCTGGACGGCGTCGTCCACGCCCACTTCGCCGCTGGCGACCTGCCGCAACAACCGCGTGGTCTCGCGCTGGTCCACTACCCCACCTGTTTCTGCCCGCTCACCGGGCCATCGAGAACGTTACAGCGAATCCCGCAGCCGACCTCACTGCAAGCCCGACGGGCGCACCGCGACCGACTCGATGACCGCATCCTCGGTTGCATCCAGGGCGAGCTTCACGGCCGCGGCCACCGATTCGGGACGCAGATAGGCCTCGGGGGTGTACGGACGCCCGGCCCGAGCCTGCAGTGCGACCTGCATGTCGGTGTCGACCCGGCCCGGATGGATCGAGGCCACCCGCAGCCGGCCACGTTCCTCTTCGCGGAGCGCGTCGGTGAAGGCCCGCAGGGCGAACTTGGACGCGGAGTAGGAGCCGTTGCCCGCTCCGGCGTGGAAACCGGCACCGGAGTTGATGGTGACTACCTGACCGTGTGAAGCGCGAAGCAGCGGCAGCAGCAGCCGCGTCAGATCGGCCACGGCAACAACGTTGAGCTCGAACTGGCGGCTCCACGTCTGGCGCGAGGTCTGGGCAATGGTGCCCCCCTCGCAGATCCCCGCCGAATGCACGACCGCATCCAGGCTGTCCAGCTCGGCTGCCGCGTTCGCGACCGCCATTGGATCGGTGAGATCCGCGACGAAGGACGCAGCGTCCGGGAGCAGGTCGACCACCGGCTGGACCGTTTCGATTCGGGTGCCGCCCACCAGCACCCGCCAGTCACTCGCCAGCGCATCCGCGACTGCCCGTCCGATGCCGCGACTGGCCCCGGTGATCAATACGACTCGTCGCTTCGCTGCTGTCATGTCTCTATCCTATTGGGGTCGCCCAGAGCGGCTCACGAGCTGACAGGCGCGGGGCCGAACACCCCGGTCAGAGCCTCCATCTTGGCGTTGGCAAGCAGAAATAAGGGCATCTACCCGTTTGGCGACCGTGGTTTTGCATTCGGCTCGAACTTCACGCTATAGTTTCCGAGTTGCCTGAACAAGGCAACGCGACCTGGCCCCGTAGCGCAGTTGGTTAGCGCGCCGCCCTGTCACGGCGGAGGTCGCGGGTTCGAGTCCCGTCGGGGTCGCCAAGGCCAGGTAGCTCAGTTGGTAGTAGCGTTCGCCTGAAAAGTGAAAGGTCGGCGGTTCGACCCCGCCCCTGGCCACCCCGACATGCCTGATCAGGCCCACCATCGCGGTCGAGATGGGGCCCATAGCCGGCTTGAGCCAGCCAACTCCGGGCAGGCGCGAATGCGGCTGGCCCACTCGTCCACTGAGCAGTACGTACGTGCCTCCCCCGTCCGCCCACTCCTGAACGCTCGACGTAAATGAGTTCGCTCGCGTTGCAACAGAAGCGAACTCACTTACGGCGGGCGAACAGTACCGACAGCGAGCGAACAGTACCGACAGCGAGCGTACTGCCGGCCGGACTCAGCGCACGTAGACCTTCATCCAGCGCGTGATCTCCGCGAAAACCTCATCGCGCACCGGCTGCGGCGACAGCGTCAGGTCGTGCAAGCCGCCCTCGATACGAATCAGGGTCACCACTGGCCCCAACCGCCATGCCAGCGGAGCCAGCTTGTCGACATCGAGCACCAGGTCGACCGATTTGAGAGACTCATCCCACTCGGTTGCGTTCAGATCGCTGCGAGCGCTGATCATCATCAGAACCGGGCATTCGATCGCCAGCCCGGCTGCGACTTTGGCCTGGCCTGCCAGGATGGCTTTCACCCAACCGAGGCGGGGGATGAAGCCCTTGTTCGATTTGTAGTCCAGGTCGTAGTCCCACTCGCCCTTCATGGAACTGGAGATGCTCTCGGCATACAGGGCCGATTCGCTGACCGGGATTCCGGAGGTGGGTTTGAACGCCGCCGCCGTCTCCAGCAGTGGCCGCTTCGCGCGCAGCATCAGATCGGACCCGCTCATGTCCAGCCAGGGTGAGTTGAGCACGACCCCATTGACCGGACGGTCGGTCTGGGCGGCCCACAGGCTGGCGATCAGCCCGCCCGTGGAGTGGCCCATCAGCGTGATCAGGTCGTGCCCATCCTCGCCGATCAGCCGGTACGCCTCGTCGAGTTCACTGGCGTAATCGTCCAGACTCGTGATGTATCCGGCGAACAGACCCGGACGCAGATTGCGGCCGTAGCGCCGCAGATCGATCGCGTAGAAGTCGAAACCGCGTCTGTTCCAGTAGTCAGCCAGGTGCGTCTGGAAGAAGTAGTCATTCCAGCCGTGGACGTACAACAGCGCCCGATCATGCTCGGGTTCGTTACGCCGGACCAGTGTCGCGGTCAGTGGCTCGTCCGGCTCACCGTCGACCGCTGCGGCATCGGCGACTTGCCAGGCACAAGCACGATAGCCGGGCAACAGACGATCATCTGTCCACATGGGCGAAACTCGGCGAGGCTGACCTCAGCGACGATCCTCGTCATCGTCAGGGTCGTACGCAACCAGGTCATCCTCGTCGTACTGACCCACGAGATCAGCGTATTGTTCCGGAATCTCGGCGTAGATGTCCTCCACGCTGCTGGATTCCCCACGGAGCTCTCGCTCCAGTGAAGCCAGATCTGTGTTCACCGCACGATACTTCAGATCGCGGGCTACCTTTGTCTGCTTCGCCTTTGCACGGCCGCGCCCCATATTGGGTCGACCCCCTCGCTTTGTCCCTCGCGACCGTAGCCGCGGCATAGTGAATAAGAAACTGTCGTGGCACCTAGGCTACCCAATCGAACGCCGCTAGGCCAAAGCCGGGCCGAAGCGTGGGCAGCCGATTTGGGCACCGGGCACCGTGGCATCGGCCACCGATCCCAGTCCGACAGGCAGATTCACCCTTGCGAATAATGAGAACCGACCGGCAACCCTTGAACCGGGGAGAACAGCTGTTTCAGCGGTGCTGCCCAGCCAGCTCCACCCGCGGATCCTCGGCGGACGATGCGACCATCTCGCCGCAGATCCAGGCGTCCACGCCGCGGTCGGCCAGCAGCTGCACGGCGGCGTCGGCGTCCTCGGGGGCCACCACCGCCGCCATCCCGACACCCATGTTGAGGGTCGCCTCGATATCGCGCTGACTCACCTGCCCCAACCGCTGCACCAGCGCGAAGATCGCCGGCGGCGTCCACGCTCCCCGGTCCAGATGCGCGGTGACCGTGCCGGGCAGCACGCGGGCCAGATTGTTGGCCAGCCCACCACCGGTGATGTGGCTCATTGCGTGCACCTGGACGCCATGGATCAAGGCCAGCGCGTCCAGCGCGTAGACCCTGGTGGGCTCCAGCAGTTCCTCGCCGACGGTGCGGCCCAGCTCCGGGATCGACGCTTCCAGGCTCAGCCCGGCTTCGTCCAGCAAAACCCGGCGCACGAGCGAGTAGCCGTTCGAATGCAGGCCGGACGACGCCATCGCCACGACCACGTCGCCTGGACGCACCCGTTCGGCGCCGATCATCTCATCGGCCTCCACCACGCCGACCGTGGCGCCGGCCATGTCGAAATCGTCGGGTCCCATCAGCCCCGGATGCTCCGCGGTCTCACCGCCCAGCAGTGCCGCCCCGGCCGCCACGCACGCCTCGGCGATCCCGCTCACGATGCCGGCGATGCGCTCGGGGACCACATGTCCGCAGGCGATGTAATCGGTCACGAACAGAGGTTCGGCACCGCAGACCACCAGGTCGTCCACGAGCATGCCGATCAGGTCCCAGCCGACGGTGTGGTAGATGCCCATGGCCTGCGCGATGGCGACCTTGGTGCCCACCCCGTCGGTGCTGGTGGCCAGCACCGGACGCCGGTATCCCTTGAGCGCCGAGGCGTCGAAGCAGCCGGCGAAGCCGCCCAGCCCGCCCATCACCTCGGGCCGGGTGGCCCGCGCGACATGGCTCTTCATCAATTCGACGGCACGGTCGCCGGCCTCGATGTCAACCCCGGCGCGGGCGTAGGCGGACTGGCTCATGCGTTCTCCTGGTCGATGCCCAGCGCGGCCGCCGCCCCGTGGGGAATGTGAATCGGGTACTTTCCGTCGAAGCAGGCCGAGCACAGCTGACTGGCATCCAGCCCGACCGACATGTGCAGCCCGGCCAGGCTGACGTAGCCGAGCGAGTCGGCCTCGATCGCCTGCGCGATCTCTTCGGTACTGAGCCCGGGCGCGATCAACTCGGCACGAGTCGCGAAGTCGATGCCGTAGAAACAGGGCCACTCCACCGGCGGGCTGCTGATGCGCACATGCACCTCTCTGGCCCCCGCCTCCCGCAGCATCCGGATCAGCGCGCGCTGCGTGTTGCCGCGCACGATCGAATCGTCCACCACCACCAGCCGCTTGCCGGCGATCACCTCGCGCAACGGATTGAGCTTGAGACGGATGCCGAGCTGACGGATCGTCTGCGAG
>Ga0334887_1002920_pt1 | contig 18074 bp, 13 predicted proteins | sample GraSluR1_MG_10_FD_207217 | JGI IMG/M metagenome (GOLD analysis project Ga0334887, IMG submission 207217) | Sludge microbial communities from methane-producing bioreactor in Wageningen University, Netherlands - Granular Sludge_18_07-R1 | ecosystem: Engineered > Bioreactor > Anaerobic >...
AAATGCGTTTCAATAAGATTAATGATAGATGTTTAAACGAAATGTGGTGTCCTTAGAAAATCGGCATTCTTGTTACTACCTGCAAATCCCCTTGAGTACCCGATAGCTCCTCCCACGCTAACATCATGTAACCCGCGTCACCAGCCCCAGTATACTGTAAAGTAAATTGCTGAAACTGCCAAGGTCTATTTGTAACTGGGTTTTCCCCTGATCCAGTTGAAACGTTTATCATGTCAATATCGCTAGCAATGTTTGGGATTCTTGTAAGATAACCACTTTCATAAAGCACAGCAAATAATGTTTCACCGCTTACAATCGGCATTACTTTCTCAGTATAATAGAATGATTGTATCGCTTCACGTACAGTCCTAACATCAGAAGCTGCTGCAGAAGCGTTTGCATTCCTCACTGCATTCACTGCGACCGGTGTCAGCGTAGCCAACAACGCAGCAATCACCGCTAAAACAATTAACAATTCCACTAAGGTAAACCCGCTTCTTCTTCTCATACCTATTCCCTCCCTTTTTTGGGGTAATAAATGGTTTTGATACCATATTAAACTTCACTAATAATCTTGTACTTTTGCTAAATCATTCACCACATTACAGGAAATCGCACATAAACCCCGAAGAAATCGCCCGTTGGGCAAGTGTGAACATGAACGAAATGCTCGACCACCTCTTTAATGGAAAAGTCTTCCCCTTTATAAAACACGAAATACTCTAAAAATTGCCCATCATCGGTAATTTGCTGGATACCATACAACTGATCGTTAATTCTTCCCCTAATCCCACTCTCAAGAGCATGGATGTCTTTAGGCCCAGTCATTGGGTTATGGACTAAACAATACTCTTCTAAAGCTTTTTGAATCGCTCTGAGGTTCTGCGCGATCTTACTCGCTTCAGCCTTTCTAACCGCTCCGATTGCTACGGGTATCAGTGCTGTCAAAAGGGCTGCAATCACAGCCATGACAATGACCAGCTCTACAATGGTAAAAGCTTTTCGTTTTTTCATGACCCAACTCCTCTGTAGTTTTTTCTCGAACCGGGAGTTAGATTCTTCTTTATTTGCTTTGAATGAATTTTATCCGTTTTCGTAAGGAATACGAACGTTTTCAGGCTTTAAGTACCGCTTTGCATGTATTATACTCCGATTTCAAGTGTAAGTCAAGTAAAAGACCAATTATCTCCTTCGAGCGAATAATAGACAGGGTTAGCTTTCAAAGCGGGATACGGAGTTATTTACATCTAATTTTTCATCAAAGTGTATTCTTTTATTTACCTGTTCAAGTCAAGGTCCATCATTCGCGATTCGAAATCTTGGAGGAATACCTCGATCATCTCAAGGGAGAATAGCGAGTATTCTCTTGTTTCCAAGCGTGTGGTCGAACGAAGATCCAACGCTTTTTCTCGTTCTTGGATCAACAAATCCTGATTCTGGATGTAAAAGGTTTGATAGGCCTGGAAAGTATCGGAAAAGGCCTCGAAAATCTCTGGATCTTCGCCAAATGTTGGGTTGTTCTGCATGGTGACCATGAACTGGTAATACCGGGAAGGAAAAACCCAGTTTTTGGATAAGGTATACTGAGCCAACCGTTGACGGTGCGCTAGACTTTGTAATAGATGTTCTCGCTCAAGGCGATTATGGCTATGGAGGGTTTCCAAATATTCAAGATCGATCTGATTCCATGAGGCTTGATATCCCTTATCATCTGCGCCTTTCAGGAGAACCGCCCGTTCATATCCGTATTTGATCCATTCCCACCATATTTCTTTCTGTTCGAAATCCATCTGATCAAGGATCTGCATTTCGTCAAACCGTTTGATGAGATCGAAGGCTGTCCTGCCTATAAACAAGTATCCATACGGATCCATGGGGGCTTGCAGGGCCATTATTCGGGCCTGAAAACCCAAATAAATAGAATCGATTTCAGCCCGAGAACCAGCGTCCAGGTTCCCTATTTGGACAGGATTTTCGGGAATCTCGTGAGGGATTGCTCGAATCGTTTCTGTCAATCGAGAAGGCTGGAAGACCGGAAGATCGATTCGGGATGGGGGAATTTCCATTGCAAATTCATCCAACTGGCGAATCGTTGTCGCTAGGGTGTGTACGATGAAGTAGTCGGATGGATGACTGATCGCCGCTCCCAACGCCAAAGAGAGTTGACGGCTTTTGCTGTTGATCAAATCGGACCATAGTCGGTGAGATGAAGAGAAGAAGTGATTGCGGTAAGCCTGCAGGGTCTGTTCTTGGAGTTGGTCTTGCACTGATTCGAAATCAACGGAAAAATGCCAGTTCTTTTCCATTTCTGAAATATCTAGGGAGAGACCCGACTCTTCCAACCTTTGCAGCGTATTATAACTCATTCGGTACTCTTCATGGAGGCTGATGCTGATTTCGTGTTGGATCCGGCTTTGAGCATATTGCGCATTTCCCAAAACCCATCGAAACTGCACATAGAGCAATCCGACCATGGAAAGTATGAGCACTGTGGCAAACCAAGAAGGGAGTTTTTTCTTTGGCGCGTCTTGCAGCAGAATCATGCCAAAAACCGCGAAGATGGCAATGGAAGGCATCATATGAAAGGGAAATTCGGTAATCGCATGGACCATGATGGTCAACACGCCACAGAGCACAGCCAGTTCTAGCGGGCTTGAGGATTTGAGCACTCGTTTGATGCCTGCAATGACTAGGTAGAGGAGCATCCCTACCCAGAGAATGGTCCCCAATATTCCGGTTTCCGCAAGCATCTCCAGATAATCGCTGTGGGCTTCATATGGCTTTTCAAAGTAGCCATAGTAATCTGGATCGGAATTGGTGATGGGGATCATGTAATCCGTGGACAAGAGTTTGTAGGCGCCCAACCCTGTACCTACGATGGGAGAGTCTTTGTACATTTCCAGTGCGATCCGCCATTCCAAAACCCTCTGATACCACCCACCCGTTCCTTCTTCAAACCCGACAGCAACGGCGGTGGTCCGGTCAACCGCCCTGGTGAAAGGAGTTTGCTCTTCGGGAACGCCTGGCGGGCTGATCCAAAGGAGAATGGAAAGTGCCAAAGCCACGAAAAGGCCGGCCCATGGTTTCTTTTTATTCCGCCAGAAGGATCGCATCCCTTTTAAACGAAGGGCCCAAATCGCAAAGAGGATTGCTCCTACCGCAAACCCAAAATAGACTGACCGAGTTTGGCTCCACAAGACCACCAATAACGATGAAAAGAACCCCACTAGAGCAAGGACTCTCCATGCCCGTTCTTTGGCAACAAAGATCGCAACCACCAAAACCCAAAGAATGCTGGCCAGAAAGTTTGAGACATAGTTTACGTTCCCGATGGTGCTAACCATTGCGCCCCGATCAAAAGGCCTGCTGAGTTGAAGTTGCAATGGAGAGATTCCGTAAAAATTGAGAATGGCAATGCCGGAGATCAACAAGCTGGACGCGATCAAGGCCTTCATCACGGATGCCTCCGAAGGAGCGGGTTTGGGCGAAAGGGCGATTAGAAACCAGGGAAAGAAGAGGAGGGAGTAGTGATAGATCGCTTCCAACGGATTGCCCAGAAGGATGAGTTGGATCATGAATGGGGCAAGGAGGATGAGGGGAATCAGGATCTTGAGGTTGATGTTCAGCTGGAACTTGTTTCTTCTAGCAACGAGATAAGCGATCACAAAGACACCCAGGCTGAAGAGGAAGACCTTCAGGAACCTTGGGTTGTGGGTCAATCCCGGTAATATGATCACAGGAACCAAAAAAAGCATCCAATAGATCACACCATTCCCCCTTTTCTCGGTCCCGATTATAGCATAGATCGCCGAGAAAACTCGGAAATGCTTATTTTTCGTCGATGGATTTTCGCTACTGTGTTTTTGGTGATCCTCCAATCAGGATCCGTAAAGCGGAGATCAGGAGGAAGACACCGATGATCAGTGAGCCGACGGAGTCTATGGCATAAGCCCAAGGGTAGTGACTGAGAAGATGGCCGGCGATGAGGATGACGATGACGTTGATATCCAAAATCGTTTTCATGCGGTAAAGCTTCCATTGGGCATCGAAGAGAGGAGAGTTTTGTTGTTTGGTGAATCGGAAGTTGCGGTACCAGAAGATGCTGTTGACCCCGGCGCCCATGAAGGCAAAGAGGAGGCCGAGGCGGAAATCACCCATGGGGGTTGGGTGGATGACGTTGTATAGGGCGTTGATCAGGATCACGATGAAGGAGGTGAGCATAGCAGAGCCTACAAAGAGAGAGGCGGTGCGTTCCAAGCGCTGTTTATGCGCCTCGGTCACAACTCTCTTTTGGCTGATGATCTTTCGGTAGATGGCCCAGTTCAGGAAGAGGGCCAGCAGTTCGATGGTTCTGCGGAGCAGATCCGCAAAGAGGGTGCCCGAACCGCTGAGATAGAAGGAATAGCCAATGGCCGCAGGTGCCCAAGCGCTCAGCAACCAGGACATGAGCAGGGTTCGCTCGCGGCTCTTTTTCCCTTTGGCATCGATATCGATCATTTGGGGATCATCCAGAAGAGCCATGAGAGGGTGGCCAGGACGGGTGGAAGGACGAAATTGTCCCACCCTTTTTTGGAGAAGAGCTCCAGAGCAGCGCCCACCGCTGCAAGGACTGCGGACATCAGGACAAAGGTGAACGAAAAAGACTGGTAGAGGATGATTAAAAAGATGAGATGGATGATTCCGGCGCAAGCGAAGAAGGAGATCGCTCCTTCCAGGGTTTTGTTTCGATCGATGGCATGGTTGTTGAACTTTTTCTTGCCGAAGAACTTGCCAAAGACGGCCGCGGCGGCATCGCCAATCCCCCAGATGATGGTGGCCGAGGTGATGTGATGGCGGTTTTCAGACCCCATCAAACCCCAGAAGACGACAATCAATACCGAAAAGACCGACAGGATCGAAAGGATCTGTCTTTGGAGGTCTTTGTGCTCTTGATCGCTCTCTTCGGTACGGAGAACCTTGAGCTTTGAAAACAGACGGGTCCGAGAGATCCGGGCTACAATGAAGTAGATAAGGATAAAGAAACACCCATACACGCTCAGACTGATCCACCATCGGGAGAAGACATAGAGGACCATGATGACGGAAAGACTGAAGAAGGTGTGGTAGATCTTACGGATCACTTCTTTGTGAATGCGGGTTTGATTGCCCAATATGGATGCCAAAAGGACCAAAAGAAAATAGTACCCGATAAATATGAGAAACCCAATAACATCTGGATGAATGTTCATCGCTTCTATAGACTCTTCTCTACAGGTGTGTGTGTATCGACAACAACGTCGGTATGGATCTTCTTCCAATGCTTCACTTCCCAAACCAGAAAAGCCGCGGCCAGAATGCAAGAACCAACATCTGCGATGGGGATGCTCATCCACACACCGTCGAGACCGAGGAAATTGGGCAGGATGAGGATCAGGGGAATCAACAGGATCACTTGACGGCTCAAGCTGAGAAACATGGCTTTCCGGGGTTTTCCCAACGCTTGAAAGGTTCCGGAAGCGATGACTTGAAACCCCACAACCGGCATCATGAACATGAAGAGATACATTGCACGGGTGGCTACCGCAAGCAGTTCCAAATCATCTTGGTTGAAGAGCCGGATGAGCTGTTCGGGAATCAAACGGGTGACCAAAAACCCTGCCGTTACGATGCACGTAGCAAAGAGAATGGCCCAGAATAGGGCTTCTCGGACCCGTTGCATCTGCCTGGCCCCATAGTTGAAGCCAATAATGGGCTGCGCGCCCTGATTAATGCCAATAACGGGCATGAAGATGAACATCGAGATGCTGTGGACGATACCAAGGGCGCTGATGGCAATATCCCCTCCATGGGTCCTCAGCCCTTGGTTCAAAAGGACAACAAGCACCGATGACATAAGTTGCATAACGAAAGGAGCCGATCCGATGGCAAAGATCTTGAACACCAACCGCCTGCATAGCCGCATGTTAATGAATCGAAGCCTGAGGACGCTCTTCCCGCTCATAAAATACCGCAAGACCCAGATGGCCGATACCGATTGCGCGATGACCGTGGCCAAAGCGGCTCCACGAATGCCCATATTCAATCCGAAGATAAAGATGGGATCGAGGATGATATTCAGGATGGCTCCAATCAACATCGTCCACATGGCGATCTTCGGGTTTCCTTCGGCCCGAATGCTGTGGTTGAGTCCCATGGAAAAAGCAAAAAAGGTGCTGCCAAAGAGGATGATGGATAGATATTCCGCCGCGTATGGCAAGACCTGATCACTGGCGCCAAACAGATTGAGCAAGGGTTTCATGAAGATGAAACTGATGACGGTATAACTCAAGAAGATAATGAGCAATAACGAAACAGATTGACCAAGCAACCGTTCTGCTTCGTTCCGTTTCTTTTCTCCCAATCGGATGGAAATGAGCGTGGCGGAACCGATCCCGACCAACATCGCCAAAGCCATCATCACCAGCATGATAGGAAATGCAACGGCCAACCCAGCAATGGCGAGGGTTCCCACCCCCTGACCGATGAAGATGCGGTCGACCACGTTGTACAAGGCATTGACCATCATACCAATGATAGCAGGAATGGAGTACTTGATCAATAGGGGGAGGACTTTCTTCTCTCCCAGGAGTTTTTCGCGATCGCTTACCATAGCGCATTCCTCTCTTTCTTCTTCCAAAGGGATCAATGTATGGCGAAACAGGAAATCAAATCGGAGTTATTCTTCTTTTAAGCGCAAGATTTCATCCCGCAACCGGGCAGCATCTTCGAACCGCAGTTCCGCAGCTGCTCGTTTCATCTCTTCTTCCAAAAAATCGGTGTATCCTTCTTCATTCATCTCCCGCATGGTGGAAGCCATCATCAATGCTTCTTTCGCTTCTACCGATAGATCCGTGTCTTCGTCATCGACGCGATAGGCGGCAAACATATCCTCTTCGATTGCCTTTCGGATGGTTTCCGGGGTGATGTTGTGGATCTGGTTGTACCTTTGCTGCAACTCCCGCCTACGGTTCGTCTCTTCGATGGCGCGCTCCATGGCATGCGTCATCTTGTCGGCGTAGAGAATAACCATACCGTTCACGTTTCTCGAAGCGCGCCCAATGATCTGGATCAGAGTGGTCTGTGAGCGCAAAAACCCTTCTTTATCGGCATCCAAAATGGCCGCCAGCGATACTTCAGGAAGGTCCAACCCTTCACGCAGGAGGTTGATTCCGACAACCACTTCGATTTCTCCTTTTCGGAGCTTTCTCAGAACCTCCACCCGCTCGACCGTACCCAGTTCAGAATGAAGGTACAAGGAACGGATGCCCAGCTCTTGAAGGTAATCGCTCAACCGTTCGGCCATGGATTTGGTGAGGGTGAGTACCAGAACCCGTTCTTTCAGAGCCCGTCGTTTTCGGATTTCATCGAGGAGATCGTCGACTTGGTTCTCGGCCGGGCGCACCTCGACTAGGGGATCGATCAGACCGGTTGGACGAATGACTTGCTGAATGATCTCTTGAGACCGCTCCCGTTCATAATCTCCAGGAGTTGCGGACACGAAGACGGTCTGGGGAACCTTCACCAAAAACTCGTCAAAGGTGAGCGGCCGGTTATCCATGGCAGAGGGGAGACGGAATCCGTACTCCACCAGATTCAATTTACGAGACCGGTCTCCATTGTACATCGCGCGGATCTGAGGAACCGCGATGTGAGATTCATCAATGAAAAAGATATAATCATCCTGGAAATAGTCCATCAGCGTCCAAGGGGATTCCCCTTCCACTCTGCCATCAAAGTGACGGGCGTAATTTTCAATCCCGCTGCAGTATCCGACCTCTTTCAACATCTCCAGGTCTTGCCGGGTTCGTTGGTCCAAACGTTGGGCTTCCAGGAGCTTTCCTGCATTCATGAGGGCTTTTCTTCGGTCATGCAGTTCCTGTTCAATATGGACAATGGCGCGATCGATCTTCTCTTGGGATGTGATGTACTCCCGGGCAGGATAGATCAAAGCGCGGTCCAACTCTTCGATCCGGTTTCGGTTCATGGGATCGAAAGTGTAGATGGCATCGATCTCATCATCGAAGAATTCGATACGGATGCCGATCTCTTCATAGGAGGGATAGATATCCATAATATCGCCTTTGATGTGAAAGGTTCCTCCTTTGAAGACCTCTTCATTGCGTTCGTATTGCATTTGGACCAGCCGGGTTGTCATTTCGCGGCGGGGGATTTTCTGACCCCTACGGACAGTGAGATTGATATCGCGGAAATCCTGGGGATCTCCGGATGCGTAGATGCATGATACGCTGGAAACAACGATGACATCCGTCCGGGTAATCACAGAAGTCAGGGCGGAAAGACGCATTCGTTGGATCATGTCGTTGATTTCCGTTTCTTTTTCAATATAAACGTCTTTTTTGGGGAGATAGGCCTCGGGTTGGTAATAATCGTAATAGCTGATGAAAAACTCGACCTTGTTGTCGGGAAAAAACTCCTTGAATTCCCGATAAAGCTGGGCCGCAAGGGTTTTATTCGGAGAAAGCACAAGGGCTTGCCGATTCAGCTGGGCGATGGTGTGGGCCATGGTGAAGGTTTTTCCCGATCCGGTGACTCCAAGCAAGGTCTGAAACGGATTGCCTTTGCGAATGGACCGGATCAATCGTTCGATGGCCTCGGGTTGGTCGCCGGATGGCTTCAGGGTTTCATTGATTTGATAATCCACAGCGTTTCGCCTTTTCCCAATAGAGATCCAATGTTTCTAGGGTTTGGTCTTCCATGACAAGACCATCGGTTTGAAGCATCGATTCCATAAGGGCAAATCGGCGCATAAACTTCTGAGAGGCTTTTCTCAGGGCGTTTTCCGGATCGACATGAAGAAACCGACAGAGGTTGACGATCGCGAAAAGCAAATCGCCGATCTCTTCTTCCAAGTGCTCGGGATCATCTTCTTCCATCGCCTTTTTTGTTTCGTGGAGCTCCTCATCAACTTTTTCCATCACCGGTTCTGTATGATCCCAGTCAAATCCGACGGCGGCCGCGTTTTCTTGGATCCGCCGCGCCATGCTCAGGGCAGGAAGGGCATGGTTGATCTTGCCGATTCGGCTGACGGCATGATCCCCTTTTTCCTGCGCCTTGATCTGCTCCCATTGACCATAGGAATAACCCGAAGCGTTGCCGAAGACATGCGGGTGCCTACGAACCAACTTGTCGGATAGGCCTTGAAGGATCTCCTTCATTCCGAAATCAGCGTGTTCTTCGGCAATTTGCGCGTGGAAGACAATCTGAAGCAGCAAGTCGCCCAGTTCCTCTCGAAAATGATCTGTATCGTTGGACTCGATGGCGGCTACAACTTCATAGGCCTCCTCGACCACATAGGGTTTGAGACTTTCGTGAGTTTGCTGGCGGTCCCACACGCATCCCTTGGGTGCCCGCAAGGCGCGCATGATCTCCAGCAATCGCTCGAAAGCCTCGGCAGTCGTTATCTGATCCATCCTATACCCTGCGTTTGAAGATGACGATCTGAATTCGGTCCGTGGCGTTCTCCGAGCGATCGGCAATGTTGGCAATCTTTTCGACCAATTCTTTCATTTGGCGTTTATGCGCGAGCTCCAGGTTGGAACTGAAGATCTTCCGAACCAGATCGCGTTCCTTTTCATCGTTCTTGTGCTCGATCTCCCCGACCTGGATGATCGTCTCGTTGGCTTTGTCGAGATCTTCGAAAAGGAGAATGGCTGTCTGCTTGGCCGCTTGGAAGGTCTGGTAGGAAAGATCGGCGAGCTCAATTACATCCTCAATGAGAAAGTCAGGAACATGCAGGTTTTGGAGTTCGATGACATTCGCTACATCTTCGGCGCGGTTGGCGATCTTGTCCATGGATTCGACTATCCCCAGCAGATCTCCGCGAAAGTTTGGCAGAAAGGCCCCCAGGTACATTTCGGCCTCCATTTCCCTTCGCTTTTCATCTGCCTGTGTCTCATGTTCGCGGACCTCGTTCGTTAAGGGGATAACACGGTCTTCCCCTTCTTTAACGCTCCGCAAGAGTTCGAGCATCTTGAGAATCGTTTGCTCTACACAATCCAGGTGTTCTTGAAACAACTCAATGATCTTGAGCTCTTTTTTTCCGAAAAAATTCATGTTCCCCCTCCTGTATTATGATTGCATACAGGGTATGCATGGATCGTCATGATGGGATCGATGTCGGCATGAGGATTTCGGAGCCGTTGTTGTGAAGATGCTCGCGCAGATATCGTCCTGTGTGTGAATCCGAGTGCGCCATGGTTTCCTCGGGCGTTCCCATGCAGACCAGGTACCCGCCTCGCTCTCCCCCTTCGGGGCCTAGATCGATGATCCAGTCAGCGTTTTTAATGATGTCCAAATTATGTTCCACGACCAATACGGTATTCCCTTTATCCACAAGACGGTTGAGCACTTCGAGGAGTTTTCGGACATCTTCAAAGTGGAGTCCGGTGGTTGGTTCATCCAATATGTAGAGCGTGTTACCTGTTGCCCGCTTCCTTAGCTCCGAAGAAATTTTGATTCGTTGCGCCTCTCCCCCGGATAGGGTGGTTGCAGGTTGGCCCAGCCGGACATAGCCTAATCCCACGTCCACCAGAAGCTGTAAGGTTTCTTGAATTTTGGTGATCGCACCGAAAAAATCCAACGCTTCCACCACAGTCATTTCCAGAACCTCGGAGATGGTCTTTCCTTTGTATCGAACCTCCAGCGTTTCTCGATTGAACCGTTTTCCCCGGCACACATCGCATTCCACATATACATCCGGAAGGAAATGCATCTCGATCTTGACCTGGCCTTGACCTTCACATGATTCACATCGCCCTCCCCGGACATTGAAGCTGAATCTTCCTTTTTTGTACCCGCGTGATCGCGCTTCGGGCGTTGCGGCAAAAAGATCCCGAATCAGGTCAAAGACTTTTGTGTAGGTTGCCGGATTGCTTCGGGGGGTTCGGCCAATCGGAGACTGATCCAGGTCGATGACTTTGTCGAGGCCTTCGATCCCGATCAGATCTTTGCATGATCCCTCGGGACTATGAGTGCGGTAGATCCGGTTTTTCAAGATTGGATATAGGGTCTCATTAATCAGAGAGGACTTCCCGGATCCAGAAACTCCGGTCACACAGACAAAACAACCCAGAGGTATCTCCACATCGATGCTTTTCAAGTTGTTGTGGGTTGCGCCCCGAATCTTAATTCGGTCTTTGGGGATCGTTCGTTGTTTGTCGGCGATTTCGATTCTGCGTTTTCGTTGAAGGTACAAGGCGGTGTAGGAATCTTGCTCGGGATGGGTGAGGAGTTCTTCCACGGTTCCGCTAAAGACAACATTCCCCCCCTGGGTTCCTCCGCCGGGTCCCATATCGACCAAATAATCGGCGTTGAGAATGAGCTGTTCGTCATGTTCGACGACCAATACCGTATTTCCGATGTCCCGGAGCTCTAACAAGGTTTGGATCAGCCGCGTGTTGTCGCGCTGGTGCAGCCCAATGGTTGGTTCATCCAGAACATACAATACCCCTTGAAGTTGGGATCCGATTTGAGTCGCAAGCCGGATCCGCTGGGACTCTCCGCCGGAAAGGGTGTTGGCCCTCCGGGAAAGACTCAAATACTCGAGACCGACATCGATCAAGAACTTCAACCGTCTTTGGATTTCCTTTTGAACCTCAGCTACTACATGCTGTTCTGTTTGGGAGAGCGGGAGGGTTTCCAGATGTTGGTGGATCTGCTCTACCGATAGGTTGGTGATTTCGGAGATGTTCTTCCCGTAAACCGTAACTCCCAACGCTTCTGGACGCAATTTGTTTCCGTTGCATGCGTCGCAAATCTGGGACTGCATGAATCGGCTTTCGATCCACTCGCGCACATCGGATGAATTGGTCTCCCGATATCGTCTCAAGATGTTATTGTAGATCCCTTCAAAAGGGCGGGAGCTTTCGTAAAACCCGTTTTCAAATTCGAACCGGTGTTTGATGCGGTCTTCTGTGCCATACATCAACGCTTTCTGAACCTTTTTGGGAAGCCGTTCATAGGGCACATCGGTACGGCCTCCGTAGAATTTGGCAACCCGAGCGATCGTATCGAACATATATCCTTCTCGATACATGGGAAAGGCGCCTTCTTCTAGGCTCACCTGTTCTTGCACAAGCAAGGCGGGATCCACTTCCATCGTATATCCCAAACCGGAACACTTCGGGCAGGCTCCGTACGGTGTGTTGAAAGAAAAGATCTTGGGTGTGATCTCGGGAACGCTGATTCCGCATGAACCGCACGCATAATCTTGGCTGAAGATTCGGTGGTAGGTCCCTTCGTTTTCCTCGATCTCGACAAACCCGTTGCCTTCTTTCAAGGCCAACTCCAAGGAATCAGTCAAACGCTGGATATGGTCGCGATCGTTCCGAAGCCGGATCCGATCCACCACTAGGTGGATGGTATGCCGAATGTTTTTGTCCAATTGGATTTCTTCCTCAAGACTATAAAGAATGCCATCAATTCGAATTCGCGCATACCCCCGTTTCTGGAGATGCAGCAATTCTTTTTTGTATTCACCCCTTTTTTCTCGTGCAATGGGTGCCAAAATAACGGCACCTGCGTCATGGGGCAGGTCGTGGAATAGGATGTCCACAATCTCGTCGATCGACATCTTGGCCAGCTCTTTCCCGCAACTGGGACAGTGCGGGCGACCAATATGCGCATAGAGCAACCGGAGATAGTCATAGATCTCTGTGACCGTTCCAACGGTCGAGCGGGGATTGTGGCTCACCGTTTTCTGGTGGATGGCTACCGCGGGAGAAAGCCCCTCGATGGAATCCACTTCCGGCTTGCGCATATCGCCCAAAAACTGCCGAGCATAGGATGAAAGAGATTCCAAGTATCTACGTTGCCCTTCTGCATAGATGGTATCAAAGGCTAGAGAGGACTTCCCTGAGCCGGAAAGACCGGTAATCACCACAAAACGATTTCGCGGGATGGATAGGTCCACGTTTTTCAGATTATTCTCCCGCGCGCCTTTTACGATTATGCAATCGTGAGCGCGAGCGGTATCAGGTTTAGGCATCGATCCGTTTCACCTCTTGAATTAAGAGTTGGGCCAATTCTTCAATCATCTCGGCGTCCGTGCCCTCAAGCATGATGCGGACCAGTGGTTCCGTGCCCGAAGGACGGATCAACACTCGGCCCAGATCCCCCAAGGTCTTTTTGACCTTCTCTTCAACCGCTTTCAGGTCTTCGGATTCCAAGAGCAGGTCTTTGTCTTTGATTGGAAGATTGTATAAGACTTGCGGATAATGAGGGATCGGAGCAGCCAGGTCTCGAAGTGATTTCCCGGACTCGACCATATGTTCGAGAATGGTCAGAGCCGTGAGCAGACCATCACCTGTGGTGCTTTTGTCCAGAAAAATCACATGACCGGACTGTTCGCCGCCAATTATCGCCCCGGTTTCTTTCATCTTTTCAAGGACATACCGGTCGCCTACGCGGGTTCGAACCATCCGAATCCCCTGTTCTTTGAGAAAGACTTCCAATCCCATATTGCTCATGACCGTTGTAACGATGGTGTCTTTGGACAACGTGTTCCGTTTCTTGTAATGGGAGGCGCAGATCGCGATAATGGCATCCCCGTCGATGATATTTCCGGTATGGTCTACGAGGATGCACCGATCTGCATCCCCATCATGGGCGATTCCGATCTGAGCTTTGTTTTCCAAGACCAATTGGATGAGGGATTCTGGGTGCTGAGAACCGCATTGGAGATTGATGTTCAATCCATTGGGTTGATCGTGTATAGGAATCACATTGGCCCCCAGGGTCCGGAACACTTCCGAGGCAACAGAATGCGATGCTCCATTGGCCGCATCAAATACAACCCTTAGGCCGCCAAGATGCAAATCTTCAAACCAACGATAGAGATACTGGAGGTAATCACCCCGGGCTTTGGGGTGGTCAAGAACCCGTCCGATCTGATCCTCTTTCTGGATCATCAAGTTGCCCGACAGCATGATCTCTTCGATCCGCTCCTCATCTCGGTCTGGGAGCTTGTATCCTTGAGAGATCACCTTGAGTCCATTGTATTCGTAGGAGTTGTGCGAGGCAGAGATCATAACCCCCAGAGCTTGTTCAGCGCGCGTGGCATAGGCCAAAGCCGGCGTGGGCATGATGCCGCAACGGTGAACAGTCATTCCGCCTGCGGCAGCGCCAGAGGCAACGGCTGATTCTAACATATCGCAGGAAATCCGAGTGTCTTTTGCCAAAAGCAAATGCACCTCTTTCCGACCCGGCACCGGTTCTTGAGCAAGGGCATTCCCCAGCCGAAAAGCGATTTCTGCGGAGAGCTCCGTTCCAGCCAACCCCCGGATCCCGTCCGTGCCGAATAATTTATTCATTATGGCTGCCCTTGATGAGCGGATATTTCCTGCAGGACACTATTGGCATAGGCAACATACATGTTTTGTGCCTTCAGAGCTTCCGCATACCTTCTTGCTTGCGTATAGTCCCTTGATTCAAAGGCTATTCGAGTCAGGTAGTATAAAGCGTGCGTATGATAAGTTCCCGCGGTATTCTGATACACAGCATGCAGATAAGGCAGCGCGTCTGTTGGCCGCTTGCTGTTATAGAAGGACAATCCCAGATGGTACCGGATGTGATCCAAGTAACTGGATTGGCTCGGCAATGCATAGTCGAGCGCTTCCAAAAAAACGGGGATTGCCTGATTATACTGTTCGTCCCGATATGCTTGCGCCCCTTGGTTGTAAAGGATGGCCGCAGCCTGAAGGTATGCGGCGGATGCCCTGCGTTTGTATACCGTTGCAAGGTCACCCAAAGGCAAGTCGTTCAATCGGGCTTGGGCGAAGAATCGAGCGCTGTCTATATATTCGTTTGCTAAAAGCGCGTCTTCTCCCAAGATCAAATACTTGTATTGCATAGCCCCCTCCTGACCAGCAGGGATGGGATCCAAGCTCCGTTCGGCTTGTAGCCTTTGATGCAAGGCTTGAAGCTCGCGGTCTTTCTCAGTCAACTGCTGCGACAAGGATTCGATCTGGTTTTGCGCCTTTTGAAGAGCGCTTTGGATTTCTGTGATGGACCCGTGAAGCTTTAGGATTTCTTGATCTTTAGCGGCCAGCAATACTTCGGTATCAGCGCCCAGATCCAGCTGTTTGTGTAGCTGTTCGATATCGGATTCCCGGGCTGTTAGCTGGTTCTGATACCGCTCTACTTCCCGCTGCGCGGTAAGGATATTTTGCTGGAGCTGGCTTACGCGATCTTGGAGAACCCGCAGTTGTTCATCTTCCGTGGTTGAAAGGACTTGGACCTCCTCTTGCAATCGCGCAATTTCATAATCCTTATCTTGGATTAGGGATTTCAGCTGCTGGACTTCCTGTTCTAAATCGGTCTCACGTTCCGTTGGTTCTGTTCGGAGTTCGGTTGGTTGTCCGTTTTCTGTTCGCAATCGGTCGATCTCGCGCTGGCTGGCTGTCAACTGCGCCTCAACCTGCTCAATCAGCGTCTTAAGCCTTTCATTCTCTTCAACAAGATCCCGATCGATCGTTTCTGGTTGGGTTGGGCGAGTAGCCACTTTCTCCTCGAGCTGAGTGATCCGAGCGGTCAATTCCTGGTTGGACAGCTCCAACCGTCGGAGTTGGGCATTGGCTGTATTGAGCTGCTGTTGGGCTGTATTCCGTTCCACTCTTAGGAGATTGATGTCATTGCTTTGGCGGGTGTACAGAAGAAAAAAGGTGATAAACAACCCGGCAAAAAGGAGTGTGAATACAAAAAACATCCGGGCGAGCTTTTCCATAGGATCGCCTCCTTGATCGGTTTTTCCTCGAGTATTATACCACGAGTCGGGCGCAAAAACCGTGTCGAAATTCATGGATCTGGGGTTTGTGCCGATGAAGCTATATCGGGAGAAGATCCCCTCTAGCCCGCAAGCAATGGAACCGCTCTATCGAAGGATTAGTCCGGATGACAGAGTTTTTCTTTTCTCATCATAGAAAACTATTTCCTGATGCGGCTAATAGGGTTTGAAGCCGGTTGCATTTTTCTTGCGAATCGTGTACCATAAAGGTAAGAATAACTGCATCAGTCTTAAAGGAACCTAAAATCTTTCACCTGTCCGGAAAAGGAGGGGAATGATGAAGAAGGCTCTTTTTTTACTCGTTCTGATAACACTGGTTTTTTGGTGCGTCTCCTGTTTTGAAGTTCCTCAACCGACGCGAATCATGGTTGGGGATGTGTACCTTATACCTAAGGGGTCCATCATCCAGGTCTATGCGCGGAGCGAGTTGTTGGCTATTGAAATCTCCTTGCCTTATGAACTATCCCCTTATCTTATTGAGATCAATCCGTCTCTTGCTTCGATTGTCTCTCATCATCACGGAGGAGGGATTCGAAAGACCGCGATAGCCCTTGTCAATCCAGGAAGCCAGGTTAATGCTCACACGCTCCTCCTGACCATACCCCGCAGGCGGATGAATTATCGGGAGATTCAAACCCAGATAATCAGCACATTACCCTCGGCTAAGACTTCTGGATCGGTCGGTTCTCAGCATCCGGAACTTTTGGGCGATTTTGACAACACGGGCATCGTAAGCAAGATCAACCTCGATCATTTCAAGCTACGGTACGGCTCCATAACGGGGGAAGATCTGTATCATCCGCTGTATGATATCGGTCCTGCAAGCAATCTGCATGGAGACCCCTGGATGAGTATTCTCGATACACCTCACCCAGATGGGATCATCGGATTGGACGATTTTTATGTGTTAATGGCAAACATGGGAAAACTGCGCCCGGGGGGCCCAGTAAAAATCGATATTGATCGCCATCCACATGACCTTCAGCTCTTTCAAGGAGATACAGCTGCCTTTTCCGTAGAAGCTTCGGGCGGGAGACCGCCCTATCGATACATCTGGAGAAAAGACGGAGCAGTGATCGAAGGAGCAGCGGATTCCCGGTTGCTGATTCCCAACATAACGATGCAGGATGCAGGAGTATACACCGTCGAAGTACAAGATCAATCCGTCCCAACGCTTTCCGCACAAAGTCGGCAAGCGCAGCTTTCGGTTTCATCCAAACTTGTTATTCAACAGCATCCTCAGACGCAGAACAAACGGGAAGGAGAGATCCTTCAGCTAACCGTTTTTGCATCTGGTGGAACGCAACCCTATACCTTCCGATGGTATCACAATGGCCAACTCATTGCCGGTCAACATACTCATGAACTCTTGAGAATCCCTGTTCGACCACAGGATCAGGGAAGCTATCGGGTTGAAATTCTGGATCATTCGCACCCTCAACAGATCGTTCAGAGTAACACAGCCGCGATATTGGTTGTTGCGGCTTTCCAGATTCTCGAACACCCGAGTGATCAACAAGTCGATGTCGGGGGGACCGCAGCTTTTTCGGTACAGACAAGCGGCGGAACGCCTCCATATTCATACCAATGGAGAAAGAACGGCATCGATCTTGCCGATCGGACCAGCAGTTCTCTGGTTATGAACAATGTTCAAACGAATGACGCAGGTTTGTATTCGGTCATGATTCGAGACAGCTCCCAGCCTCGGCATACGTTAACCAGCAACCCTACGCGATTGCTCATCGACCAACTCCCTACCTTTATCCTCTCGCTCGATCGGATTCCAATAGGCGGTGGGACGGCGAGCGGTGCAGGACACTATACCGCGGGAACAACAGTGTCAATATCTGCCGCACCCAGCCCTGGCTACCAATTCGTCAACTGGACCAGAAACACAGTTGTGATCAGCACCCAAGCCAACTACACATACACCATGCCTTCCCAAAACGTTACCTTGGTGGCAAACTTTGAGCTGATTCCTCCCCAGACTTATTCACTGGCTCTGAATCGAAACCCATCATCGGGGGGGGCCGTAAGCGGCGCGGGGCAATATACCTTAGGAACGTCAGTACCGATATCCGCTACGCCAAACTCAGGCTATCGATTTCTCAACTGGACAAGAAACGGAACCGTGATCAGCGATCTGGCCAACTACTCATTCCCCATGCCTTCGGAAAACGTGACCTTGGTCGCGAACTTTGAAATGATTCCTCCGGCTACCCATATCCTGACGCTGAATCGAAGCCCGACAGCG
>Ga0334887_1002922_pt1 | contig 18061 bp, 16 predicted proteins | sample GraSluR1_MG_10_FD_207217 | JGI IMG/M metagenome (GOLD analysis project Ga0334887, IMG submission 207217) | Sludge microbial communities from methane-producing bioreactor in Wageningen University, Netherlands - Granular Sludge_18_07-R1 | ecosystem: Engineered > Bioreactor > Anaerobic >...
CGGACAGTCTGCTTCAATAACGGCAATTTTACCGTCTTCTGCTTTCAGCCTGTTCAGGCCGCCATTATATTCGACAACAAACTCCCTGGCAGGATCTCCTTTTTTAAGCAATACCCTCTGCAAAAGTTTACCGTCCTGGGTTATTTCTGCGCTCATTACATCAGGGACTGCTGTCATATATCTGATACCCAACACGACACCTGAAACAGCAAGTATCATAACTAAGATATACAGCATGGCCCTGTCTCCCCGCTTCATTCCCATCACTGCACCTCCGGCGCCTTTTTCATAGCCGGATCTTTCAGCAAAAAGCCTTTACTGAGTCCCTTCGTCACATATACTATTGTGCCTTCAGTTTTTTTTGCTACGAGGACAGCCTCTACATTTTTCAATTCCCGCAAAAGGGAAATGCCCCTTTCAAAACCCATAACAAATAGTGCGGTGCTAAGTGCGTCCGCATCTGTTGAATCTTCACTTATTATGGTGACAGAGGCCAGGTCTGACAGGGCAGGATAGCCGGTCGCAGTGTCAAAAATATGGTGATATCTTATCCCGCCTGATTCAAAATATCTCTCATATGCTCCTGATGTCACGACAGAAACATCCGATACTTCAGCGATGCCGAAATATTCTCCTCTGGGCATGAATGGGTGTTGGAGACCAAGCTTCCACTTTCCCGGCTTGGGAGAACTCCCGAAAACTGCAATGTTTCCCCCGAGATCGATAAGAGCTGACGAGACTCCCTCGTTTATAAGCAGAGCTTTTACTTTTTCTGTTATATATCCCTTTGCTATTCCTCCAAGATCTATCCTCTGCCCTTTGGCTGTCTGAACGAAGGTCCCGTTTACCTCATGCAGAACGGAGACCTTTCTAAAATCTGTCATGTCCACAGCCTCTTTAAGCTGTTCAGGATCAGGCACGGCGGCACTCTCTGTTCCTATGCCCCAGAGTTTGACGATCTTTCCGACAGTGGGATCAAATGCTCCCCCAGTGCGTTCTGACCATTCAATTGCCCTTTCAAGAAGAGAGCCTGCCTCTTCTGAAACTTTTACCGGATATTCTCCGGATGCCCTGTTAACAAGCGATACATCCGACGAGGGTATGTTGACCGACAGAAGATTTTCAAGCCTTTCTATCTCTTTCATCGACAGGTCAAGAACGTTGTTCAGCTTTTTGCTGTCTTCACCATAGAGTGTTATCCTTATGATCGTGCCCAGGAGGTATGATTCCCTCTGCATCTTTTGAAGAGAGCGTGAGCCGTTATCTCTGTTTGCCGAATAGAGGAAGATAATGAGAATTAGTGTCACCGCGGCAGTTCCAAGATAGATTATGGATCTTGGTAGATGGATTTTGATACTCATCTTTTTCTGTCTGCCGCCTCCCGATTCTTGGAATATTATGTATGTTTTTCTGGTTGTCGAACTATTATATCAATATGAGACCGGAACGATACGATCATCGATATTCTCCGGTCCACATATAAGAATTATACAAATACAAACAAAGGCCTATCTTCTGAAAAGGTTCATCGGCAGAGCCCCATGTTCGGGAAGGTACTTCATTGGGTCAAGTGCCGTGCCTTTTGCGTTGCGGACTTCGAAATGAAGATGGTTGGTCGTTGCCCTGCCCGTTCTGCCGACAGTTGCTATTACATCTCCCTGTTTTACCTTTTGCCCTACCTTAACGTTCATTGCCGAGCAGTGGGAATAAAGTGTCCAAAGCTGATCCGAGTGGTTGATTATGATCACTCTTCCATAACCCCGAAAACCCTTTCCTCCATTTGAAACGACTTCCACGATTCCATCAAGGACGGCATATATTGGGGTTCCTTTGGGAGCGACTATGTCTATGCCAAGGTGTTTTCTCCTGCCCTTCGACCTTGTCCTGTTGAAGAGGCTTGAGAGTTCACCGGAGCTAAGCGGCCACTTCATATCGCTAATGATAAGAGGCGCACCGCCGCTGACCATCTCTTCTTCATCCCACTCTATGTCACCGGGCGACGCAAGTTTTCTGAATGCTGTCTCGAGAGGGTCTTCCTGAAGGGACTGATAATCGATTTCTTTTGCGAACAAGTCATGGGGAGTGAAAAATATGAAAAGAAATACAAAACATAAAGCATAAACTCCTCCGACCCGTAGATCAAAAAAGTTTTTAAATGCGCAGTATTTCTGTTTTATGCTATTAGAAAGGCGATCGTTCGCCTCAGTAATGCGATCCATCAAAGACCTCCCGTCATTACAGGAACGGTCAGATTATTTTATCACAGAGCTAATTCCAGGTCTTGGCTATACCGTCGACCATCTCTTTCATTACACTTGGGTCAGCCTTGCCGTATCTGCTGCGGAAAGAATGATCCGCTCCCTCTATGACAAAAAAATGTTTCTCTCGGGCCGGCAGGCTTACTTCCCTTAACACTCCAATGCAGCTTGCCTCGGAAAAGATCTCATCGCAGCTGCCTCTGAAGGAGATCAGCCCTTTTAGCTTAACATGAGAGAGCATATCATCTTTTATCTCTGAACGGAGGGTTGAAAGAACAGGAAGGGACATCATCCTTGCCTCTACATCTTCGTAGGCGACAAGACCCGTTCCGCTTACTATGACTTTCTCCGGAAAATCTGATCCATCCGGCCTGAGACAGTTTATATTCTTAGCCACGGCAGAAAGGGCTATGATCCCGCCAAGAGAAAATCCCCATACCCATAGCGGTTTTCCCTGCGTTGCTGACCTGATGTCACATATTGCGTTGAAGACATCCTGCTGCTCCTGTGCAAAGGTCTTTCCTGAAAAGGCTTTTTTGATCCACTGGGATACGTCATTTGAAAAGTCATGGCGATTTCTGATCTTTCGGCTCGTCTCCACCAACCATGGAGTGTATCCCTTCTCTGAAAGAAGCTCGGAAAGGAATCGGAATTTGTTGTGTTCTCCCATGTTGGCACTGCTGTGCACTCCGTGGAGCAGCACTATCTGGATCCCGTTCGATATTTTCGGAGAGCAGGAAGCGATCCTGACCTCCTTGTCCCCGAAGGTACCGGAAGTCACATATTCTTGTATATTTGCATATTCCAGTCTCTTTTTCATTCTATTCTTCCTGACCCTAAACTAAAAGAGGGCGGAATACCGCCCTCTTTGCATTTTCTGTTATCTGAGAAAGTTTGGACCGTTTACTTTCCCTGGTGGGCTGCAAGGGCAACAGCTGATGCGATGGAAAGAAGCTTCGTCTCGGCTGAGTCTGCGCGGCTGGTCAGGACTACCGGCGCAGCTGCTCCGAGAACGATACCTGCCGTCCTGTTTTCTGAGAAGTATACGATCGCCTTTGCAAGCATGTTGCCTGACTCAATATTGGGAACGTGCAGGATATCTGCATATCCGGCGACTTCGCTCTTGATGCCCTTGTGGTGTGCTGATTCAGGGGATATGGCATTATCCAGGGCAAGAGGTCCGTCGATGATGCATCCCTTGATCTGTCCTCGGCGGCTCATCTGTGTAAGAAGCGCGGCATCTATTGTCGGAGGCATATCGGGGTTCACCACTTCAACGGCGGCAAGTGCTGCAACCTTGGGGCAACTTACTCCGAATGCGTGGGCGAGTTCTACGACGTTCTTGATTATGTCGATCTTTATCTTGAGATCGGGATACATGTTGAATGCGGGGTCGGAAATGAAGAAGATCCTGTCGTATCCCTTGACCTCATGGATGTATACGTGTGAGAGGGTCTTGCCTGTGCGGAGCCCTTTTTCCTTATTGAGTATCCCTCTAAGGAAGTTCGCTGTCGCGACCATCCCCTTCATGACTATCTGTGCCTGTCCGCTCGATACCAGTTCAACAGCCTTAAGCGCTGCAGCGGCTTCCCCACCCTTTTCATCCACTACTTCGTAGTTGGCAAGGTCAATACCGAGTTTGTCTGCGATCTCTTTGATCTTGTCCGCATTGCCTACGAGAAAGGCTTCAGCAACACCGGCTTTGCGTGCGTTCTCTACCGCTTCCATTACCTCTGCATCTTCGGCACATGCAACGCTTATCTTCTTGGGGCCTACTTCCTTTGCATACTCAAGCAGTGCACCTAGTGTACGAATCTGTTCCATTTCAGAAATGACCTCCCTGGGATGTATTGTCACAGGCTTACCGCCTGCATTTTACAAAAGCACGTGAATTATTATACATGCATATCGAAGCGGCGTACAACCGCAGGCTAATTGCAGAATTTTGCGAATATATAAGGTTTTAGTGATAATTCCTGATATCTGAACACTGGCTGGAATAAAAAACATGTGGTACGAACAACGTACCACACGTTTTTATATATATTAATATTATCTTTTGCTTATGCCATGAATATGGCTATGTCATCATCTGCACTGCCAACTCCGGCAATTCCGAACTTTTCAACCAGCACCTTCGCCACATTGGGAGAGAGGAAGCCGGGGAGAGTCGGGCCAAGGTGGATGTTCTTGACTCCAAGATAGAGCAAGGCGAGGAGAACGATGACGGCTTTCTGCTCATACCATGCGATGTTGTAGGCTATCGGAAGCTTGTTTACATCGTCAAGTCCGAAAACTTCCTTAAGCTTAAGGGCTATCACTGCGAGCGAGTAGGAGTCATTGCACTGTCCTGCATCAAGAACTCTGGGTATGCCTCCGATGTCACCGAGATCCAGCTTGTTGTAGCGATACTTTGCGCATCCCGCTGTAAGTATGATCGTGTCCTTGGGAAGTTTCTCCGCAAATTCCGTGTAGTATTCCCTCGACTTCATACGTCCGTCGCAGCCTGCCATTACAAAGAATTTTTTGACAGCGCCCGATTTGACCGCTTCGACAACCTTATCAGCAAGGGCAAGGACCTGATTATGGGCAAAGCCGCCCACGATCGTTCCCGTTTCTATCTCTTCCGGCGCGGGGAGCTTCTTCGCCATATCAATTACTGCGGAGAAATCTTTCTTTCCCGCCTGGTCAGGTACTATATGGGCACACCCGGGAAATCCGGATGAACCTGTCGTGAATATGCGTTTTCTTACTTCTTCACTCTTGGGCGGAACTATGCAGTTTGTTGTGAAGAGGATAGGTCCATGGAATGTTTCAAACTCACCGACCTGCTTCCACCATGAACCGCCGTAGTTGCCGGCAAAGTTGTCATACTTTTTGAATGCAGGGTAATAGTGTGCGGGGAGCATTTCGCCATGGGTATATACGTCAACTCCCGTTCCCTTTGTCTGCTCAAGAAGCTGTTCCAGATCGGTAAGATCGTGACCCGAGATAAGTATCGCAGGATTTTTCCTTACTCCGATATTTACCTTTGTGATCTCGGGGTTGCCATACTTTGAAGTATTGGCAGAGTCAAGGAGTGCCATTGCCTTTACTCCGTACTCACCTGTCTTGAGGGTAAGCGCTACAAGATCATCAGCACCCAGGCTGTCATCCAGCGTTGCAGCAAGTGCCTCATAGATGAAAGCATTCACCGACAGGTCTTCCTTGCCAAGGTTCAGTGCATGCTCGGCGTATGCAGCCATACCCTTAAGTCCGTAAATTATCATTTCCCTGAGAGAGCGCACATCTTCGTTTTCGGTAGCGAGGACTCCTACTGATGCTGCCTTTTCAAGCATAGCATCCATCGTATCAGCCTCGAAAACGGCTGCATCATGAAGTCCGCTTGCACCTGCTTTGGCTTTAAGATCCTCTCTGAGAGAGATCATCTTGCTTATCTGCTTCTTTATAGCTTCTGCATCAAAATTAGCGTTGGTGATGGTCATAAAGAGGCTTCTCAGTACCTCATGATTTGCCTCAGGGATCGATGATGTTTCAACCTTTCCCTTAACTACCAAATCAGAAATACCTTTTACTGCATAAATAAGAAGATCCTGAAGCTTTGCAACCTCTTCGTCTTTTCCGCATACGCCTTTTACTGTGCAACCTTTGTTCATCGCAGTTTCCTGACACTGATAACAAAACATGCTCATATATCCTTCCTCCTTTTGTTATTTACTGAACTTTTCCACCTGTTCCGGTAAGTAGAGCCAAACCCCTTCTTTCGCCTTGTCCGCATGTTTTTTAGCGAAGCCTCAGTTGCTCCAAAATACCGAAGCCCCTAGATTCCCGCTCAGAGGCATGCGGGAAAGACGGTGGGAAAGTTGAGTTATTTAGTCTTGCCGAGGCCCTTATGCCTTAGCTATCTTCATTCCGAATCTGACAGCCTCTTCTTTTACGCTTTCAGAAGGGTTCCATGAATTGCGGAGTCCCTCTTCATCGATAAGCTCGAAACCGGCATTTTTCATCGAGTCCAGGATGACTTTGGTACCCTCGCCACTCCATCCGTAACATCCGAATGCTGCGGCCTTCTTGTTTTTGAATTTAAGCCCCTTCATCAGGTGCATGAATCCTGCAACTGAATGAAGGACGCTGTTTCCTACGGTTGGTGATCCTACAACTACCGTTTTTGACTTGAAGACTTCCGTGATGACATCATTGTCGTCATTCTTTGCCAGGTTGAACAGTTTGACGGTAACATCCGTGTCTGCCAGTCCTATCCCCTCTGCGATCCTCTCTGCAAGTTCCTTTGTACCGTTCCACATCGTGTCGTAGATGACTGAGATCTGATTCTCCTGATAATCGTCGGCCCATTTGGCATATTTTTCAACTATCTGCATCGGTTTATCCCGCCAGATGACTCCGTGGCTCGTCGCAATGATATCGATCTGAAGGCCAAGAGAGATGACCTCGGCCAATTTCTTTCTCAGGATCGCACTGAAGGGAGTAAGTATGTTTGCATAATATTTGATGCATTCATTGAAGAGCTCACACTGATCCACCAGGTCGTTGAATAGCTTCTCTGTCGCATAGTGCTGGCCGAATGCGTCGTTGCTGAACAGTATGTTGTCCTTCGTAAGGTAGCAGGCCATGCTGTCCGGCCAGTGGAGCATCGACATCTCAACGAAGATAAGCTCTTTACCGTTTCCGACATCGATCTTGTCTCCCGTTTTGACTACATGGAAGTCCCAGTCCTGATGATATTGCCCTTTCAGAGACTTGACTGCGTTTGCAGTGCAGTAGATAGGTTTGTCGGGGATAAGTTTCATAAGGGCGGGAAGAGATCCGCTGTGGTCGACCTCGCCGTGATTGACAACGATATAGTCGATCTTGTTCAGGTCGATCTCCTTTTGAAGGTTAGCGACAAATTCATCCGCGAAGGGCATCCAGACGGTATCTATAAGGACCGTCTTCTCCTCTTCGATGAGATAGGAGTTGTAAGTCGAACCCTTGTGCGTTGAATAATCGTCGCCATGGAATTTCAGAAGTTCCCAGTCGACTTTCCCTACCCATGAAACGTTGTTTTTTACCAGCTTTTTCAATCATCATCACACCTTTCTGATATTATGGAAAAAGAATAACTTATCATCATATAAGAACCGCGTTCTTTAAAATTACCAAATCATCAGTTTCTTTGCATCAGTACAAAACGCATATGGATATTTTTTTGCTTAAGGATTTTATTTGTTTTCGGGGCGCTTCAGCAAGAGAACTGATTCCTTTCCTGTATCGAGCATGTTTTTCCTTCAGTAAACGTGTTATAAATAAAGGGTGAGAAATTACCATTTGTAATAATTAAGGAGTTTTAAATACTTTAATTATTTATATATACTTCATCAAATATAATATCACATAGTAATACATATTAACCATTAATACTAATTATTATGTGACTGTAAAATGATTTTTAGTCAGACTATAGCCCCTGTGTCCGCCAAGATATTCCATTGCCCTATGTCATTCACAGTAAGAATACAACGAGACAGGCCCCCGAGTAATCTCGGGGGCCTGTAAACCGTGGTATCACCAATTATATGGCGGGCTCGGCCGGAGTCGAACCGGCGACCTACGGCTTAGGAGGCCGTCGCTCTATCCTACTGAGCTACGAGTCCGCACCGCAAAAGGTAGTCTATCATGTAACATCAGGATAATGCAACTATTTTTATGTGCGAAATATTGGATATTTTACGCCATTTTGCTCATCTCTGGCGATCTTGACCCTCTTCGCTGGAATATTAAGCTCTTTCTGCACCGGACAAGGGTCATTATCCAAATCTCATCATTTTAAATTTGCCAGATATCCTCCAAGAGCCTCAAGTCCCTTTTGGAGCAGTTCACTGTCTCCGAAGCCAAAACCCAGCCTGAAACACTTTTTTTCTTCAAAGCAGTCTCCGTGACAGAGAAGGACACCGGTCTTTTCGTATATGTCGGTGCATAGTTCAACTTCGTCGATGTCATAGTCATAATGGACCAGCATCGTAGTTGTAAAGCTCTCTCCATAAACAGAGAGCCGGGGTTGTCTTTTTATCCATTCATCCACGATCTTTTTATTTGGTTCGACTATCGCACGCGCCCTTGCAAGCATACTGTCGCTGTTTTCAAGTGCGATCGCAGAAATAAGCTCATCAAATACACCGTTGCAGATAGAATCATATGATCTCCTGTTTTCAAGTATGTCGTAGGCCTTTTTGTCAGACGTTACCGCCCAGCCGACTCTTGTACCTGCCATTGAATAGATCTTTGACATGCTGCTTGTGGATATCCCCTTGTCGTAAAGATCTACTATCGAGGGCATGTACTCATCTGCAAGCCCCCTGTATATTTCGTCACAGAGAATGTATGAGCCGTTTTTTTCTGCAATGGAAATAATTTCGCCCAACTCATCAGCGTTCATATAAGCTCCTGTGGGATTATTGGGATTGGTCAGCGTTATCAGCTTTGTGCTGCTGTCTGTGATACGCTCCAGTTTTTTAGGATCGATCTTGTACCCATCTTCCTTTTCCAGGTGAAGCGGGCGCACCTCGATACCGAGTGCTTCAGGAATAGAGTAGTGCTGCTGGTAGTTAGGCATGACAGCGACCACACTATCTCCCTTTTCAAGCATTCCGGTAAGCACTGATGAGTTTGCACCCGTCCCTCCATGGAACGTGAGGACCATTTCGGGCTTCGCTCTTTTATATGTTGATGCTATCGCATTCAGAAGTCGGGGCAGTCCAAAGAATGCACCGTAGTGCAGATGGGTCTCAAAGAAATACTTTGTCAGCTCGTCTTTGTTTTCTCCGCCCAACTCTGCCAGTTCGTCCAATGAAATAGCCTTAACGCAGCTTGCACCAAGGTTGTATCTGCATTGTGCGTCACGGGGGTTAAGCCATTTTTCAACCTTAAAATCCTGGATAGCCAAAACTGTTTCCTCCTTTTGCTGTCAAAGGCGATCGTCGTCACCGCTTCGGGGTAAATAGGTCTTATGCGCGCCGATAACTGACTTTGGGTGATCTCTTCAGAGCTGGATCTCTATAGTTTTCTTCTCCCCTTTTTGGGAAACAGTGATCTTAACCTTTGCTTTTGCTTCAGCCCTGTTTTGCAGATATGAATCAACACGTGCGATATCAAAATTTTTGGTGTCATAGGTGTCGATCATGACAAGCGTGTCTCCCGGCAATACTCCTGCGTAGAAGACTGCCGTTCCTTTCACAACATCTTTGACAAGGAGTCTTCCCTGAGGATCCCTCATGAATTCTTCAAGCTCAAAGCCAAGATAACTTTTAGAAGGAGGAATCGGCACAGGCTCTTTATAGTATGCACTCGACTCCTCTGAGATCGAATAATCGGGAGCAGTTACCCTTACTGAAATTTTTTTGTTCTCCTGACGGATCGTGTATTCGAGCCTGATGTTCTCTTCAAATCCGCTGACCTTGAGTACAGCTACACCATTTCTGTCATCAAGGAAAGTCTTTTTTCCTTCGCCTTCCCAGGATCTCACCAGCAATTCTACAGCTCCGGGAACGCCCCTTTCAAAAATAAGGTCAAGAGCGTGTTCCATCTCTTTTCTGGAGCTTTCCTTCGAGTGTTCTCTTATCTCCCTGACTTTCTGTTCGTATGCTGCCTGCTGTTTTGCAGACTCTGCATCATTGTTGCTGTTTCCGGCCGCCAGAGTCACCAGAAGAGCCGCCAGTCCGGTGGCGTCCACCCAGACCTCAGTATGGCTGGAACTGTAACTGTGATGTTCGGTGTAAGCATATGCCGTCCGGACAGGGGCGATCAATAAAATCAGAAAAAGTGCTGTAAACCTCACATATTTTTTCATCTGGATCTTTTCCTCCCGATCTCTTTCGTCTTATCTCTCTGTTTTGAATGTTTCAGCCGTACCGTGGAACAAATCAAGGTTTTCAGGGATGTCAGATTTAGCTATACCGACCATAACGTGGCTGTTCCTGCCGTCAAAAAGCATCGTCTGGTATATTAGCTTCGTCTGTTCCCCTGAAGTATAACCAACTATTTCTATCCCGTTCAATCCGTTGATCATTACCTCTTTTTCAGAGATAATGTCGATCTTTTCTCCCTTTTCTATCATCTGAAGTTTTTCCTTTGCAAAACCAGGCTGTTTATCAGGGGTTACAAAGGTGTTCGACAGGCGTGATACAACAAAGAGGGAACCGTCATCTTTTTTTGTTGGGAGAAAACCGTCCTTTGTATATACCACCGCACCGTCAAGCAGAGCTGCAAGCTTAAGGGTTGTCCCGTGTACATCGACATTCCCCTGAGGTATTTCTACCGAAGATGAACTTTTTTCGTTTTCCCAGTATGCGCTTTTTATTGTTTTCAATACAGCTTCTCCACGCTTCTGGTCTTTGGCAGGGTAAAGGCCGTTTATCATCCAGCACTCTTCGCCCCTGTCAACAACGAGGGTCCATTTGCCTACCAGTGCGGACCCTTTTTTCTGGAATATTTTCATCAATATCGCGGATGAACCGTTCCAGATAAATTCATTTTTCATCTTCAATTCCATACTTGCCTTTTTCAGGTTTTCCTCAGTGAATTCTTCCAAAAGGGCAGAGTATGGAAGACGTATAACGGAGGACTCCAATGAAACTTTTTTTGTTTTGTCGACACATCCTGCCTGTGATTTTACAAAACTGCACCCATCAGGCAAAACAACATATACCGGCATGGCAAATACCGACCTGTGCAGGGGACTCTTTTCTGTATTGATTTCTTTGGACCCTTCAGCGTCTGCATTGCCAGCTATAAAGAAGAAGAACAAAAGAACGGGCAGGAGTATTGCTGTTTTTTGCAATAACTTCATCACTCAGTTACAGCATCCCCCGAGTCAGGCACACTCTGAAAGATATTTGTTCCTTCTTGCTTATCCTCTGAAAGAGGATCCTCTGAGGTCTCCCCTGTCTCGGGCTCGATCGGTCCGTCCTCTGTAATGCCGGGTATCTCAGGAAGACCCGGTGCGACTTTTTTAAGCAGGTCCCTGAAAAACCCCTTTACCTTGCCGGATGAGAGATTTTCTGTGAGTGCGTCAGCCCTCTGTGTGGCATTTTCGGTTCCAATACCTCTCAGGGCTTCCACTTCTTTTTCTGCTGCACCATAGTCTTTTGCCCTGATGTAGAGAAGGCCAAGCTTATATCTGGCGTCTACGTTGTCGGACTCGAGAGTGACAAGCTTTTCATAATACTGCGTTGCAGCCTCGTAGTCTTCCATACCAAGATTGGCTTCCGCAAGTCCCCTTATTACTCTTGATTCCGGTCTGAGACTATATTTTTCAGCCTTTACGAATAGCTCTGCCGCTCCATAAAAGTCTCCTGAACGCAGAAGAGACTCTGCTTTTACTATGTTCCTCTCCCTAAGAGTCGCAACAGCAAGAAGCGCCGTCGCTGAAAGAAGTAATATCACCAGCATTACGACAATACCGGAAAAAAATCCTCCTCTTTGCCTATTCATAAGTTGTTCCTCCAATCGATTCAAAGATCGGTTGCCATGGATCTGTTTATTAAATGATCACTGAGTAGTATTTCAGGTCTTTCTCAGGACAGGTTCGAACTCCAGTTGTATTTTATCAGTTTCATGAATTCGCCGGTACGTTCTAACAAATGTATTCCGCAGAAATCCATCGGGTAGAAAAAAATGTCATTCAGCTTAAATCCGAAATAATTGCACATCAGTGTCCAGATAACTCCGCCGTGAGCAAATACCATAATGCTGCCTGAAGGGTTGTTGTCAAGTATATCCTCAAAGGCCGGCACCGTTCTTTTCTGAAGATCTTTGAAGCTTTCCCCTCCGGGTGGTCCTACAGAATCAAAGGATGTACCCCTCTTTTCATATAGCTCGTTCCATGTAGATCTTACCTCATCGAAACTTCTGCCTTCCCATTCTCCAAGGTGTATCTCACGAAGTCCTCTTACCTGCTTAACTTCACAGCTTCGACCTGCCAGGGCTATCTTGGCGGTATCTTTTGCCCTCCTCAGATCACTTGAAAAAACAGCCCCGATCTCAAGGTCTTTCAAGGCGCCGGACAAATGAACGGCCATCTTGATCCCCTCTTCGGAAAGCGGATAATCAGTCGATCCGTAATACAGCTTCCCGTTGTGGGGAAGATCCGGTTTGGCATGACGTATAAGATATATTTTCTGTTTTTCTGTATTATTCAAAAGCTGCAACTCCTGACATCCTGAGCCCGTCAAAGGGGGCATCTTAAAATATGCTTCCTTATATATAAACAAATATATTTTAACCTTACCATGAAACGCCCACCTCGGCATAAACACCAAGGCTCAGATTATCTCTTCGTCTGACTTATCCCATGGCGGTGATACGATACAGAGGAATTCCAGTTTTTGATCGCTGTCGTTTACTGCGTACTGTACCGCTGAAGGAGGTACGACTACCGCCCTTCCTTTTTTAAGCTCTGCCGGTCTTCCGTTTATAAAAACGGTGCCACATCCCTCTATTATCCAGTATACCTCGGAAGATTTCACCAGTTTGTGAGGTATTGTGCTGCCATGGGGAAGTATCTCGGCATGAGAAATCGAGAAGCCGTTAAAAGGAAGTTCTTCATTTTTTGGGTGGAATACTTCAGCAAGGGAACAGAGATCCCCTGCAATAAAATGTTCAAGCTCCCCAGCATCTTTTACTACGATATACTGCTCCATTCTCAGCCCTCCTTTTGTAAGTATCATTATACAGAGAGTTAAGGTATTTTATTGGCCTCTTTTTAACCTGCGCTATGCCTGTTATAAAAAATAAATAAGGCAGGACTCGGTCAAAAAGGGAGCCTGCCTTATTGCGAAATCTAATTATTTCAGCTTGGGAATATTCAATTACATTTCCATTTTGCTGTAGCCTTTGGGGATCCTGAAGATGTCTTCATCGACTTTGTTTCCGTATTCGATTATCTCCATCAGAGCTTCGTCGGTTCTCCAGTATTTCCATTTGTCGGTGCCTTCCTCGAAGTAATATGTCTGAGAAATGTTTCCGTTGACTGTGATCTTATCATAATCATATGTTTTGCCCGCGATCTTCTCTTTTCCGGAAGATTTGACCATCTTTACTTTTTCAGCTTCTGATAAATCGCTGCCTTCGTTTATGTTCGGAGCTTGATAGGATCCGTCAGGCATCTTCATGTACATTTTATCTTCATGCAACAGGACCACTGTAGATCTGGCGGCGGTATCCGTAATGGTGCTTATGTGTGTTGATTCACTTATTACATCGACATAAGTGAATTTGCCTTTTACTGCCATAATGGTCGTGCTCTCTTCCCTTCCGTCGCCTGTCTCCATCGAAGCCTTAAATTTAAGGAATATTGCCTGTTTTGAAGGATTCAGGTCCTGCCCCCATATTTTCAAAGCTCTTTCTCCCGGCCGGAAAGCGGCATATCCTGCTGTCGCGGTCAGTGTACAGGCCGCTGCCATGATAAGGACAAGAGTCTTGAGAAGGAGATATTTCTTTTTCATAACGATCCCTCCTGATGTATTTTTATTGGCGTCTTACAAGCTAAGTATCCTCTCATGCAAGTGTCATTAATTTATCACAATATCACCTATAAATCTAAAACTATGTATCAAGAGAATAAATATCATATTCTAGTATTGGGAGAAAAGTGAGAGGGGACCCGAAGGCCCCCTCTTTAATCCCTATTTTGGAAATAACTCTATACTTCTCTTGGCTGAGCTTGGTAGTGGGTGTGAAGCAAGTGGTGCGATTTTTCTCCCAGGGGCTTGCCAAGCCAGTTATCGTAAAGAGCTACTATGTCTGGATTCTTGTGAGACTGGCGGATCGTCTTTGTCTCATCGACCCTGTAGACGGCCGCAGTTCTGGCTGCCCTGACTTCCGCATTGACAGGCTGGGGCTGTCCGCCGCCGCCTATGCAGCCTCCGGGGCATGCCATTACTTCGATAAAGTGGTAGTCTGCCTCTCCTGCACGGACCTTGTCCATCAGGATCCTTGCATTTTTAAGGGTGTGAGCAACAGCAAGCTTGACTGTTACGTTCTGTCCGTTGACGGGAACATCGACCGTGGCCTCCTTGATGCCTTCCATTCCGCGGACCGGCATGAAGCTGACTCCGGGAAGATCCTTGCCCTCGTTGAGGACGGCATAGACAGTACGGAGAGCTGCTTCCATAACTCCGCCAGTCACACCGAAGATAACGGCGGCACCGCTCGAAAGACCAAGTGGGCTGTCGTACTCTTCTTCGGGAAGGTTCTTGAAATCGATTCCGGCGCTCTTTATCATCCTTGCAAGTTCCCTGGTCGTAATGACCGCATCAACATCCGGGATCCCGGGGTTGCTCTGGAGCTGAGGCCTTACACGTTCTGCCTTTTTGGCAGTGCATGGCATTACAGAGACGCTGAAGATATTCTCTACCGGGATACCCTGTGTTTCAGGCCAGTAGGTCTTCGTAAGAGCACCGAACATTCCCTGCGGAGACTTTGCCGTTGAAAGGTGCGGGAGAAGGTCGGGGTACTTCATTTCGATGAAGTTGATCCATCCCGGCGAGCAGGATGTTATCATCGGAAGTGTTCCGCCGTTTACCACTCTGTCAAGGAACTCGTGTCCCTCTTCCATAATGGTGAGGTCTGCACTGAAGTCCGTGTCAAATATCTTGTTGAAGCCCAATCTGCGGAGCGCGGCGACCATCTTGCCTGTGACGATCTCGCCGGCAGGAAGACCGAGTGCTTCTCCAAGAGCAACGCGTGTTGCAGGCGCCGTCTGGACTATTACATACTTGTTGGGATCTCCGAGCGCGTCAAAGACCTTTTCCGTGTCATCTTTTTCGCATATAGCCGCTGTCGGGCATACTGCGACACACTGACCGCAGTATGTACATGTGACCTGATCCAGACCATAACTGAAAGCCGGTTCAACAAGGGTCTTGAATCCGCGGTTAACAAATGCATAGACATCAAGGCCCTGATGTTCGTGGCATGCTCTGATGCATCTGCCGCAAAGGATGCACTTTTCCGGATCCCGCACGATGCTTGGATTGGATTCGTCTTTCTCTGCGACGCGTTTTTCACCTGTGTATGGTATTTCCCGTATGCCAAGATCTGCCGCGATCGTCTGAAGTTCGCAGTTATTGTTCTTCTGGCATGTGAGGCATTCCTGAGGATGATTCGCCAGAAGCAGCTCTACTACCGTCTTTCTCGTTTCCCTGACAAGGGGAGTGTTCGTATGGACGACCATTCCGTCAGAGACAGGATATACACAAGCGGCGCCAAGCCCGCGTCCACCTTCTATGTCAACTACACATACCCTGCATGCTCCCTCTTTGCTGAGCTCTGAGTGGTAGCAGAGCTGTGGGATATGTATGCCGGCGACCTGGGCAGCTTCAATTACCGTATAACTGCTTGGTACGGATACTGTTTTATTATCTATAGTTACCTTTACCAGTTCCATCTAATGTCTCTCCTCTCAACCAGAATCAACCGCGGATTATTGCCTTGAACGGGCATTTTTCCATACAGGCTCCGCACTTAATGCACTTCTCAGGATCAATGGTGTGCTTTCCTTTGGGTTCTCCGGATATTGCGTCAACAGGGCATACTTTTTTGCAGAGGCCGCAGCCAACGCACTTTTCGGTGATCTTGTATCCTATCAGCGCAGTGCAGACTCCCGCAGGGCATCTCTTCTCGAAAATGTGGGCCTCGTATTCATCCCTGAAGTAGCGAAGTGTGGAAAGGATCGGGTTGGGAGCAGTCTGTCCGAGTGCGCATAGAGCTCCTGCCTTTATAGACTTTGCCAGTCTCTCCAGCTTCTCTATGTCGCCCTCTTTTCCGTTTCCTTCTGTTATTGCAGTCAGCATTTCGAGCATGCGTTTGGTTCCTTCGCGGCATGGTGTGCATTTGCCGCAGGATTCAGACTGGGTGAAGTTGAGGAAGAACTTGGCAACGTCCACCATGCAGGTCTCTTCGTCCATTACTACCAGTCCTCCGGAACCCATCATTGCTCCTGCAGCTATAAGTGAATCATAGTCAACGGGAGTATCAAGCAGTTCTTCCGGAATGCATCCGCCCGACGGTCCGCCTATCTGGACGGCCTTGAACTTCTTGCCGCCCATGATGCCGCCGCCGATGTCGAAGATGATCTCGCGCATCGTGATCCCCATCGGGACTTCGGCAAGCCCTGTGTTGTTGATCTTTCCTGTAAGAGCGAAGACCTTGGTCCCCTTTGATTTCTCCGTACCGAGCTTAGCGTACTCCTCAGCTCCGACCCTGAATATATAGGGAACGTTGGCAAAGGTCTCAACGTTGTTGATGTTGGAAGGCTTGTCCCAGAGTCCCTTTACCGCCGGGAACGGGGGGCGGGGGCGCGGCATGCCTCGTTTGCCTTCGATAGAGGCCATGAGGGCTGTCTCTTCGCCGCAGACAAATGCGCCTGCTCCCTCTTTGATATGGAGCGTGAAATTGAAATCGGTCCCAAGTATCTTCTCGCCGAGAAGCCCTGCCTCTTCAGCCTGAGCGATCGCCTGTTTCAGTCTCTTGATCGCAAGCGGGTACTCAGCGCGGCAGTAGATATATCCCTCGTCAGATCCTATAGCGTAGGCACAGATAGCCATTCCCTCAAGGATCCTGTGAGGATCGCCCTCAAGAAGCGAACGGTCCATGAATGCCCCCGGGTCACCTTCGTCAGCGTTGCATATTACATATTTTTTCGGTCCCGGTGATTTAGCGCAAAACATCCACTTCATTCCTGTGGGGAATCCGCCGCCGCCGCGTCCGCGGAGCCCGGTCTTCTTCATCTCTTCCACGACCTGCTCCGGTGTCATTTCGAGAAGGACTTTTGCAAGGCCTTCATATCCGTCCGCTCCAATGTATTCTTCTATAGAATCCGGATTTATGTGTCCGCAGTTCTTCAGAGCAAGACGATGCTGTTTTTTATAGAATGCGATCTCATCGTAGTTCGGGACCTGCTCTGCCGTTAGCGGTTCCTTAAAGAGAAGGCGGGATACTACCCTTCCCTTAAGTATGTGTTCTTCAACTATCTCAGCAACATCTTCCGGCTTTACGCGGGTATAGAAAGTTCCCTCCGGATAAATGATAACAAGGGGACCTCCCTCGCAGAATCCGTGACATCCTGTTTCAACAAGGCTTACTTCTTCCCGCAGCTTTTTTGCCTTTAGTTCTACTTCAAATTTAGCAAGGACATCCTTTGCTCCGGATGCGGTGCAGCCTGTACCCGTACAGATCAATATGTGAGCTCTCACAAGAGCCATCGTAAATTCCTCCCCCTGTCCTATTCTTTGTTGGGGATCTTAGCCACAACAAGATCCTCTACAATATTTCCGTTTACGAGGTGGTCAGCGATTATGCGGGGAACATCCGCTGGATATACCGGGCCGTAGGTGACCCTGTCTTCGCCGGGGCGCACTATATCCATAAGGGGTTCCTTCTGGCACATCCCTATGCACCCGGTCTGAAGGACTGAAACATTATTCAGGTTGCGCTTTGCAAGTTCTTCAAGGACAGCTGCCAAAACTTCGCGGGCTCCTGCCGCTATCCCGCAGGTACCCATTCCGATTATCACCTGGGTCTCGTTGCCCTTGCGTGCTTTCGTCTGTATCTGCGATTCCGCTTTTATCTTCCTGAGATCTTCAAGGCTTTTTATAGTCATTGATATCTCCTGCCTTTCTTACTTTTTATGATACTTTGCAAGCATTGGGCCTACCGCCTCGGCGGTCAGCCTTCCATGTGTGTCATCATTGATCATCAGGCATGGAGCCAGGCCGCACGCACCTATACAGGCCACTGTTTCAAGCGTG
>Ga0334887_1002924_pt1 | contig 18050 bp, 14 predicted proteins | sample GraSluR1_MG_10_FD_207217 | JGI IMG/M metagenome (GOLD analysis project Ga0334887, IMG submission 207217) | Sludge microbial communities from methane-producing bioreactor in Wageningen University, Netherlands - Granular Sludge_18_07-R1 | ecosystem: Engineered > Bioreactor > Anaerobic >...
TCGGGAAGGGGACGTACTCGGTACGCGCGGTCGCATCCGCGACCGGGGAAACGATCGATTTTCAGAACGTCGAACTCCTGGACGGCGAAACCACGACGCTGAAAGCGGTTTTCGCCGTGGGAACGCTTCGAATCCGCGCGCTGGACAAGGACAAGAACGTCGTCGGCGTGTTCGGACGCGTGCGCGCCGCCGAAAACCCGTCCGAGACGTACGATTTCGGCTGCGAGGGCGAATGCGACGTGAGTTTGAGGCCGGGCGCCTACGAAATAGAGATCGAACAGGACGGAACCCGCCCGGCAAGAAAGGGCGAAGCCGTCGTGGAGAATGGGAAAACGACCGTCAAGGAATTCGCATTCGGCGACGACTCCGGACTGAACATCGCCGCAACCGGGTTCAAGGGCGGCGCGGTCCATTTCGGAATCATGGTCTACGACGCCGACGGCAATCCGGTGGAGGAAGCGTGGGGCACGGGAAAGATCTCTCTGAAACTCGCTCCGGGAACATACGACGTTTCCGTGCACACGGAACGTCCGGGAGAAGAGCGCCGTCTCCGGAGCATCCGGCTGGATGAAGGCGCGGGCTACTCCGCGGACATCGCCTTTCCTATGGGGGAGATCGTCTTCACGGGGAAAGTCGCGCACATCACCGCGAGATTCGTCGACAGGAAGAGCGGCGCACAGATAGAGGACTCGTCCGCCGCCGAAGGACGCGCCGTGTTTTTGATTCCCTCGGGCGTCTACGACATCTACACCACCGATTCCGAAGGCGAGGAACGGGAATTTCCGGAGATCGACCTCAAGGAGAACGCATCGGTCGTCATTACTATGTAAAGGAGAAGAGGGCGGAGAATGTTGTGTCTCCGCCCTCTTCCAAAACGCCCGGAGCCGCCTTGAGATGCACTTCTTTTTCTTAGCGAGTTGATCGTGTCACAAAGCGAAATCGTTCAACAAGCGACGCGAAAAGCTCGTTGCTCCAGAAGGAGAGCGCACGGGAATCTCGGAGAAAGGGACGCACGTCGTCCAGCGCCGCTTCAATATCCACGCTCGCCGCGCGCGCAGCATACAACGATTTGAAGTCATCCTCTCCGAAGGTGCGTTTTTCCTGCCAGTGTCCGCTGTCCCGGAGCTTGTCCTCCAGAAAGAGCATATCCAGCGATATATTTTTCTTGACGAACCAAAGGCAGTCGTATCAGTCCCTGCCTTTTCTCCCTCGTTTCGAGCCAGAATGCGAACGACGCGATCGTCCGCGAAGCGTATGTTTCCGCGTACTTCAGAACTTCCGCGGAAGAGAGGCGATGCAGCAATTCCATGTCGAGTCGGATATCGTGCTCAAGATAGGCTTCCCAGTCCGTCGACGGAGAGAGCGACGGTTCGCTCCAGAGCAGATCGGAGAGCGCTTTCGCCGGGGTCGCGATGAAGAAACGCTCGTCCTCTCCGGCCGAGTCCTTCAATGTCGCTATCGCGGCGCCGGAGCGAAAGGACTTTCCGGGAATCCTGGCATATGAAAAGACGCCGGCCGGAGTGGAGTACGAGACGCTGCGAAGAGGAGAAACCGCGGTGAACACCTCCACATGTTCCGGAATCGCGCCGTAGTGCCACAGTGCATAGTGGAGGGAGAGTACGGAAGCGCGCATGATATTGGAGAGCCAGCGCAGATGAAGAGAGCGTCGGCGGAAGGGTTCCCCCAAAGCGTACCACCCCCCGCCGAACTTGAGAATCGAGCCGTCTCGCACCAGAGCGGCGATCCGATCGTCGGGGCGGGCGTATCCGCAGCGCTCAAGAAGCTCCACGAGATGATCCCTGTGGAATTCATCCTGGGGGAGCCGATGCAACAATGCACGCAGCGATTCTTCTCTCATCGAATTTTCTCCCTGTCATTTTACTCGGTGCACAAGGATCATATCATCATAAATAAATGATGTCACGCAAAAAATTCGACAAATAGTCGATTTTCCTGCGTAACATCATTGAATAAAATTAATTATTAGGCCGGCTTTTTTTCGCACTCGCCCCCTCCTCTTGTGCGCCGGGGAATACTCCCGCTAACTTCCGCTTCAGCGCGTTCTCCGCAGGAACAGCAGCGGAAGCGCCAACAGGAGCGCCAAAGGGGACGCGCCGACAGCCGAGCAGCCCGATCCTCCCGAGGAGGCCGTCTGCGCTTCGGCGCGGATCGAGGCGACGCGGAAGGTGACCACGCCGGCCGTCGGGTTGTGGTCGTACGGACCGTTGTCTTCCACCACGTTCCGCCAGGTCATCAGCCCCTCGCCCTCCTCGTAGAAGTCGGGAGGCTCCACGCCGTCGGGGAGCGGCTGCCCCGGCTTGATCTCGAATTGCACGCTCCGCTCGGGGACGACGTACCCCTTCACGGCCTGCACGTCCGCCGCGGCGTCCTCGTACTCGGCAAGCGCGGCGTAGTAGCGGACGTTTTGCGGCCAGGAGGCGGTGAACTCCACCTCCAGCTTCCCCGTCCCGGACGGATCGGCGAGCGGCACGTTCTCATAGGCGAAGGCGTCGTACAGCGTCGCGGCGGCGCCTCCGGGAAGGCCCCCAAGGTCCGTCGAAAGGAGGTGCTCCGCTTCCTTGAAGATCGCGCTCTCGCGGTTCTTCAGGTCGTTCTCCACCTTCGTCACGTCGGCCTCGCCCGCCGTCTTCCGGGGGTTCGCCGAACTCCCCTCCGCGGCTCCCGAAAGCGCCACGGCGGAGGTTCCGGCAGCGGAGCCGATGGTGCAGGTTCCGTCGGTGGTGTAGGAGACTCCGTAGGCGCAGCATATCTGGTCGGGAGTGTTCTCCGTCACTTGACAGTAGTCGGCGAGATGCGTCGTTGTGGAGGACGAAATATAGATCCCTCCTCCCATGCTGCTCAGACTGTTCCTCCTCACGATGCAGCTGTACATGGTGAGTGTTCCTTTGACGCCGTTGTAGATACCCCCCGCGATTCCGTCGGTACACGTGTTGTTCTCGACGACGCAGTTTCTCATCGTCAGCGTCGTCGCGTTGTATCCGTAGTCGGTGCTGCTGATTCCTCCCGCCTTTGGAAAGCCGGACGCAGTGTTGTTCCTGACGACGCAGTTGTTCAGCGTCATGGTTTTTTCGTTGTGAATGCCGCCCCCGCCTGCGTTCCCGCTCACGGTGCATTCGTTCATCGTCAGGTTCGCGTAGCTGAATACGCCCGCGCCCTGCGACCCGCTTCCCGTCCCCGTGTTGCCGCCGGTGATCGTCAGTTGGTTGAACGTGCAGTCGCCCGTCACGTAGAGAACTCGCTGCCCGCTTACGTTCTGCTTGATCGTGACGGGGCCGGTGATCGTCAGCGATTTGTTGACGAAGAGATAGCTGTTCACGTTGACGGTCTTCACCGATGGATCGAAGACGATCGTGTCGCCGGAGTTGGCGTTTCCGATGGCGTTCCGAAGCGTTCCCGCGCCGCCGTCGTCTCCCCTCGTTACCGTGAATGTCGCTGCCCTCGCCGCTCCCGCGAAGCAGAGCAGAACCGCCGCAACGAACACCGGCAGCATGCCCCGCAACAAAAGCCCTCTCTTCGTGTACCGCGTCTTTTCGTTCACTGCGTTCATCGTTTTCCCCCCTCTTTTCATGGTCGGGTTCATGCCGCTTCCGCCAAGCACGATAAGAAGACCGTCCGTCCACTTTTGGGTCGTTCCGCGAGCTATCATAAACCTTCACACCGTGGTAAAGTCAAGAAGGAATTTTAAGATTCGTTGTTTTTTGAAAGAAGCATTTCTGCTCATTCCGAAGTGCGCGGAGAACTTCTGTCGTCTTGGGAGAATGGTCCAGCGATATTATTGAGATGGAAGCAATTTCCTCATGCACGAATCGGCTCTTTGGCCCGCTTGATTTTCATCTCGAATAAACGTACAATAACTTGTACAATACTTGTAAGAAAACCCAAAGAAGGGGGAGAGGACATGCTGGCAGTGAACTACTCCACGTACCGGAACAAATTAAAAGAGTATTGCGACCGGGTGACGGAGGACAATGAAACCGTGATCGTCACTCGAAAGAGTGAAAAGAATGTCGTCGTCATGAGCCTCGACGAGTACAACAACATGATGGAGAGCTTGAGAATCCTGAAGAACCCGTCGTACTTCATCGAACTCTTTCAGTCGTTGCAGCAGCTCCAACAGGGTGGAATCGTCGTCAAAACCATCGAGGAGCTGGAAGCGGCCGAGCAATGAATATCATTTTTTCGCAAAAAGCATGGGAAGAGTATGGAGCGTGGCAGAATGAAGATAAAAAGATCGTCATTAAAATCAACGCGCTGATCAAGGATATTGCCGGAAACGGCATGCTGAGCGGGTTAGGACAACCCGAGCTCCTGAAGCACGCTCTTTCCGGCCTGTATTGCAGAAGAATTTCACAGGAACACCGTTTGATATACGCTCAGGACGCGCACGGCAATCTGCTGATCGTGAAGTGTTCAGGTCACTACGAATAATTCCCATTCACGGAAGTTCATGGTCTTTGCTGACTAGTTACGGACCGGCATTTTAACGCTCTCTCCGTCGAGCGGGATCAGCAGGCGCTCGTCGGGGATGCCGTTTTTCCGCGCCGTCTCGCGGAGCTGCCTCCGGGTCACAGTGGCGTGGTCCACCGTCTCCATGTGGATGGCGACGACGACGCTCTCCGAAACAAGGCGACAGACCTCGACGGTCTGTTCGTCGTCCATCAGGATATGCACGCCCCCGCCCCAGACCGCGCCGCACGAGTGCGTCAGGACGACGTCGGGCTTACGGACGCGAAGCAGCTCGCGGATCTCGTCGGTGAGGACGGTGTCTCCGGCCCAGTAGACGCTCGGCTCTCCGGGCGCTTCGAAGAAGAAACCCGAGACGACGCCCATGTCCTTCAGCACCGCGCCCGAACCGTGGCGTCCCGGCGTGCGGGAGACGGAGATTTCGTCCAGCCACAGCGTTCCGGCGACGGGGTGGACGTCGATGAAGCCGAGGTCGCGCATGGTTTCCTCGTCCTCGGGCTGGCAGAGCAGCGGAAGATTTTTCGGCAGAATCTCGCGGGCCGTTGTGTCGAAGTGGTCGGAGTGTGCGTGAGAGACAACGACGGCTTCTACTCCGTCAAGAATTTCTTCCAGGGGAATCGGCAGCGGAACGACCGGGCTGTGCTCCTTCCCAGTGTAGGATGGCCCCGATCCCTTCTCCCCCAGGTACGGGTCCAGCAGCAGCGTTTTCCCTGCGTACGACATTTTTACAGTGGCGTTGCGAATGAGTTGCAGCTCCATGATGTATCGCCTCCTTCAAGGCCCGATGATACGCCGGAGACGCGCCGACGGTCAAGCGTCTTCCCCGCTCCTGCTGTCGGGGTCCGAGGAAAGGTTATTTTTTTCGCAGGAATAGAAACGGCGCCGCCAGGAGGAGCGCGAAGGGGTACGCGCCGCCGACCGAGCAGCCGGAGCCTCCGAAGGATCGACGCACCGCCTTCGCCAGGTTCAGACGCCCCGAAGTGGACACCGCGCCGTTCCACGCTTCAAGCCGATCCACAGTGTGAAGAATCCTCTCCCGTCGTTGCTCGACGCTCTCGGACGGATACGCTGCGGCCAGCAGCGCCGCGGCGCCTGCGACGTGGGGCGCGGCCATGGAGGTGCCGCTCATCTTCCCGTAGGCGCTGTCCGTTTCGATCGCGGACGCGCGGACATCGTCGATGCGGACGAAGTTGCCGGGGGCGTCGGAAGCAATTTCGAGCCCGATGCCGAACCTGAATGTGTTCGTCCGGAAGGACGGGGGGATATAGAAGCTCAACTCCTCCCACTCCCCTTCGGAGTCCGCGGCCCCCTTTCCGCCCATGTAGCTCCATGTGGCGCCGCCGTCTTTCGAATAGTAGATATCCATCCAGTTTCCCTCCGAGATCGAGTACATCGCCCGCATGTTCAGCGCGCAGTGCGTCTCGGCGACCGATGTCAGGTCGATGTCCACATACGTTGCTATCCCGTGATAGCTCCCTTTCGCCGACGGAGGGGAGGATGTCCAGGAGTGCACGGGCGAAAAGGCCGCGTCGGCGGCGAGCGCCCACGACGTTCCGGCGTCCGGGACGAACTCGCGGGCGGAAGCGTTCCATCGCCCCTTCCGCCACTTGGCGTCTCCGTTCTCCATGTCGTCGAAGAAGAACGCGGGGCCGACGGGCCGAAAGTGCGGCAGCGTCGAGACGATATCGACTCCGGGGGCCGCGATGTGGACGGAGGTCGCTCCGAAGTTGGAGAAGGATGCTCTGGCGTCGTTATGATCGGAGGCGGCGACCGAAATGATATTGGGAAGATTGTAGGACGCGGGGTAGAAGGGAATCCGGTCGTTGTCGGCATTGTTGTTTCCGGCCGCGGCGATGAAGAGAACGCCCGCGTCGCCCAGCGCGGCGATGGCCTCCCGCTCCAGGTCGCTGGGGTCCGAGCCGCCGAACGAGGCGTTGATAGCCACGACGTTGACGCCATGCTTCTTCCGCGCAAGCACCCAGTCGTATCCGGCCAGGGCCATGGCGCTGGTTCCCATTCCTTCGTCGTCGAGTATCTTCACCGCCATGATACGGGCGTTCCACGCCGCGCCGGCCGTTCCGAGCGCGTTGTTTCCGACGGCGGCGATAATTCCCGCGCAGTGGGTACCGTGGATAAACATATCGTAGGGGGCGTCGGAATCGTCCGCGAAGTTCCATCCGTGATTGGGGAAGCCGAGCGCCGAGCCGTCCCACATATTCGCCGCCAGATCCTCGTGGGCGTAGTACACGCCGGTGTCCAGCACGGCGACCACCGCGCCGGAGGCGTCCGTCCGGATCGCCCAGGCCTCCGTCGCGCCGATATCCGCTCCGGGCGTTCCCCCCGTCTGCCCCGAGTTCCGAAGCGCCCACTGCTCGGCGAAGCGCGGGTCGTCGGGGGTGCTTCGGACGCTCCGGATGTAGTTCGGTTCGACGACTTCCACCCCCGGCGTCTTCGACAGCTCGTCGATCATCTCCCGCGTGCTTTTGGAGTCGGACCTGAGATGGAGATACTGTCTGCCCGAGGCCTCCGAGAGCGCCCCGAAACTCGCGGCGACGCTCATCCCGGCGGACGAGGCGACATATTGCGCGGAAGCCCCGGAGAGAGCGGGGGCGAAGCGGACGAGCGCCTCCCCCTCGACAAAGGCCTCCTTCATGCGCGCGGAACGGCCCGAGAAGGCCTCCGAGGGAAGGAACGACGCGAACAGAAGGATCGAGAGGAGCGAGAGCGCGAAGAGAGATCGTTTCATAACAATGATCATCCTTTCAAAGGTTCCGGTGTTTTCGAAGAAGGCGTTTCCCTTTCCGGAGAAGTACCGGCGGAATTCCCAGAAGAAGCGCGAAGGGGGACGCGCCCGCGGTCGAACAGCCCGAGCCTCCCGAGGAGCCCGTTTGCGCCTCCGCCGCACGGACCGAGCACACCCGGAAGGTGACGATGCCGGGCGCCGGGTTCAGGTCGTACGGTCCGCCGTCCGTCACGATGTTCCTCCACGTCATCAGCCCCTCGCCCTCCTCGTAGAAGTCCGGCGGCGTCGCGCCGTCGGGCAGACTCTGCCCCGCTTTGATCTCGAACTGGATGCCGCGGTCGGGGATCTCGTACCCGCTGCCGTCGGCCTTGCGGAAGAGTGCGTAGTACCGCGCGTTCTCGGGCCACGAGGCCGTGTACTCGACGACGAGATCCCGACTCTCGACGCCCACGTTCTCGAACGTGTTGGCGTAGTAGAGCGACGCGGTCAGACCCGCAAGCGTCGCGCTCGTTCCGCCTGGCGTCCGGCCGAGGTCCGAAGAGAGCGCGCCTCCGACGGCCGCGAAGAGGTCGCTTCCGGAATCGGCCAGCGCGTTTTTCACGTCGTCGACGTCGGCGTCGTTGATGATCGAACGCGGCTCGGGCTCCTTCTCGCCCCTGTACCCCGAGAACGCCGTCGCGCTCTTGTTCGGCGTATTCCCGATGATGTTGGTTCCATCCGATGTATAGTCGCCGCGAATTTCGTCCTCGCGATTGTTTTTGATCGTGCATCCGCTGAGGCTGCACGAAGAATCGCGCGCTATGTGGATTCCGCCGCCCTCCGAGGCGATATTGCCCGAGACGGACGAGTCCTTCACCGCCAGAATGAACGTCGAACGGGTCTGTATTCCTCCGCCGTACCGGGCTCCGTTCTCCGAGAAGGTGCACCCCGTCACCTTCGGATCGCAGTTTCCTTCGATGCTAAGTCCGCCGCCGTCGAGGGTGGCCGAGTTACCGGAAAAGGTGCAATTCGTCGCCGTCAGGGACTTCGTCGAATCATGGGCTGCGATATGCACTCCGCCTCCGTATCCGGACACGACGTAGTTTATGGAAAAGACGCAGTTCGTCAGGGTCAGGTCGCCCTTGCTCGCAACGCCTCCGCCGTTGACGGCGCACACGTTGCCTCTGACGACGCAGTTTTCCATCGTCAGGGTTCCCTCGTTCCATATCCCTCCGCCTGAGCCGGAGCCGGGTGTGGCGGTGCAGTTTCCCGTCACCGCGCACCCCTTCATCGTCAGCGCCCCGGCATTGAATATCGCTCCGCCGTCTCCCGGCGCTTTTCCCCCCGAAAGCTCCAGATTCTCGAGGGTGACTACTTTTCCGGAAGCGATGTTGAAGACGCGCCCCACGCCGCCTTGGATGATCTTCACCGGGCCCGCCAGCGTGAGATTTTTGTCGATGACCAGCTCTCCATTTTCAAGTTCCACGACCTTCACATTGTCCGTAAACACGATAACGTCCGAGTCGTTCGCGCGTTCGATCCAAAAGCGCAACGATCCCGCCCTCCACATACTGTCATCCCCGTATATGACCTTCCGTATCGCGGCCCGTCCCGGTTCGGCCCCCGCGCCCAAAAGAATTCCGAACGCTATTCCGAGCACTGCGAGGCGCTGTGCAACCATTTTAAAGGCGCATCTCCGAAACATGTCTTTCCCTCTCTTCCCGCACTGTATGATTTCCGGTTCATACCGAAATGATAAACCCTGACACAATGTCAGAGTCAAGAGAGAAGATATCACGTTCGATCGAAAGTACACGGCGTCCCGGAGACCCGTTCTTCATCTCCAGGAGCGAGCGTCCTCTTCGAGGATGGCGAGAAATTCCCTTGCGGCCGGGGAGAGCGTTCCCGTTTTTCTCCATGCGGCCTGGATGACGAAGCTCTCCTCGAGCGGCGGCGCGTCGAGGCGTTCGATGGCGCCCTCGGCGAGGGCGTCGCGGACGTACATGAGGGGGACGAAGGAGATGCCGAGGCCGCTCCGGACGCACTGTTTTATCCCCTCCATACTCCACAGCTCCATCGTTTTTTCTGGTACGAGGCCTCTGCTCCGGAAGAAGTTTTCGACGAAGACCCTGTAGCTGCACCCCTGCTCCGTGTGGATGAAGCACTCGTCGAGCTTCCCCCCGTCGAGCGCGTCGAGCAGCAGGTTCCGCTCTTTCCCCGGAGCGGCGACGAAGACCATCTCCTCCCGCCGCAGCGGGCGCGTCTCCAGGTCCGGCGCGTTGAGCGGCGGCATGATGAGCACGGCCAGATCGCTCTCTCCGCGCAGCACCCAGTCGATCATCGTCGGGCAGCACGAGTTGCGCATCCGCAGGACGACGCGAGGGTAGCGATGCTTGAAGCGGGCGAGCGACTCCCCCAGCCTCGACACCATGACGCTCTCCCCCGTCGCCACGTTCAGCTCGCCCGAGGGTTCGGATGAGCCGGACGCAAGGTTCCTGACGCGCTCCTCCAGCCGAAGCATCTCTTCGGAAAGCCCGAGCAGCTCCTTTCCCAGATGCGTCAGGACCGGTTTTTTTCCCGCCCTGTCGAAAACGGGGCCGCCGAGCGTCTCTTCCAGCGCCTGAATATGGACGGAGACCGTCGACTGCGCGTACCCCAGCTCGTTCGCCGCGCTGGAGAAGCCGCCGCTCGTCACTATCCTGCGGAATGTGGTCAGAATTCTGGTATCCATGCCATGCCTCCCGAAGGCCCCTTTCGAGGCGTGATATCGTTTTTTTCGATAAGAATCATCTTTAATTTCCATTTTACCGATCACACATCCTTCTGTATAGTGGGCGCAAAAGGAGGGGGTATGCGTGAAGAAAAATTTGAACCTCTGGACGCTCGCGGGGTTTCTCGTCGGGCCGGTTCTGGGGTCGGGGGTCGTTCTGCTGCCGCCGCTCGCGCTGGAGAGGGCGGGGGCGGGCGCGTTTTCGGCGTGGGTGGTCACGCTGGTTCTGATGGGGGTGTTCGCCGGGGTGTGCGCCGCGCTCGCGCTCCGTTTTCCGGGGGACGGAGGGCTGACGGCGGCAGTGGGGGCGGCGTTCGGCGACCGATACCGGACGCTCTGCGGACGCCTGCTCGCCGGGGCCGTCTGCTTCGGTCCGGCGGCGGTGCTGCTGATGGCGGGAAGGTTCCTCGCGGAGATCGTCCCGCAGTTCGGCGGCGAAACGCTCGGAGCATGGCTCTTCCTTGCGCTCTGCGTCGGGTTGCTGCTGCGACGGGTCTCCTTCGCGGGAATGCTCTCCCTTGTCGGCTCCACGGTCATCGGGGCCGGCTTTCTCCTCGGAAGCCTCTACATCCTCTTCTTCCGCGAGAGCGCGACGACGCTCGCGCTGACCGCTCCGTCGCCCGCGGCCTTCGGCGAGACGCTGGTGCTCCTCTTCTGGGCCGTGATCGGGTGGGAGATTCTGGGGAACTACACGCTCGAAATCGAGTCGCCGAAGCGGAACATCCCCCTGGCGGCGGGGATCGCCTTCTGCGCGATCTGCGCGGTCTATCTCTCGATAGCCGCCGCGCTGCCGTACGCCGGTTCCGGCGAAGGCATTCCGTCGATGACGGAGCTGCTGACGCCCCTCTTCGGGAGGTTCGCCTCTCCGCTGCTCGCGGTGTTCGGCATGCTGCTCTGCGTCTGCACGTACCTCATGGTGGTCGGAGGTGTCGCCCGTCTGGCCGCGTCGATGGCCGAGCGCGGCGAGCTTCCCCGCCTTCTCGCCCTCAGGAACAAGGAGGGCGCGCCGTACAGAGCGATAGCCGCCCTGGGGTGCGTCCACGGTGCGGGGCTGCTGCTCTCCTCCCTCTCGGTGCTGGATGTCGCCTCTCTGGTGGGTATCGCCAACGGGCTCTTTCTGCTGAACTCGCTGCTGGCGGTCGCGGCGGCGGCCCGTCTGCTGCATTCTCCGGCCGTCCGGACGGCGTCCGTTTTCCTGGCCGCGTGCTTCCTGCTGCTCTTCGCCCTCGCCGACAGGACGGCGCTGCTGGTCTCGGTGACCGTGCTGCTCTTCTCTCTGAAGGAGGCGAGCCAAGGCGACCGGGTCGCCGTTTCCGGGTAACTGCTCGAAGGGGGCGCGGGGAAACGGTTTTTCCGCGCCCCCTTCGATTTTACAGGCGTTTTTTCCGCAGCAGCAGCGGCGTCGCCAGAAGAAGGAGGAAGGGGGATGCCGCGCCCGTCGAGCAGCCGGAGCCGCCTGTCGGGGCCGTCCGCGCCTCGGCGCGGATGGACGCGACGCGGAAGGTGACGAGGCCCTTGGCGCGGTTGTGGTCGTACGGCCCGTTGTCCGCGATCACGTTCCGCCAGGTCATCAGCCCCTCGCCCTCCTCGTAGAAGTCGGGCGGCGTCACGCCGCCGGGGAGCGGCTGTCCCGGCTTGATTTCGAACTGCACGCCCCGTTCGGGAACTGCGTACCCCTTCACCGCGAGCGCCGCGGCGTTTTCGTACTCCGCGAGCGCCGCGTAGTAGCGGACGTTCTTCGGCCACGAGGCCGTGAACTCCACCTCGAGCTTCCCCCTTCCCGATGTGTCGGAGAGGGGGATGTTCTCGTAGGCGAAGGCGTTGTACAGCGTCGCGTTCATACCCGAAAGCCCCGCCGAAACGCCGCCGGGAAGCCCTCCGAGATCCGCCGAAAGAGCGTTCTTCACCGCCTTGAAGATGCCGCTCTCAGGGTTCTTCAGGTCGCTTTCCACCGCCGTGACGTCGGCTTCGCCGCTGGTCTTGCGGGGTTGGGGAGAGACGCCTTCGGGGATGCCGCCGAAGGCGACGGATGCCGTTCCCGCCGAGTCGCCGATGGTGCAGTGCCCGTCCGTAGTGTAGGCGCCGACGATCTGGTCGGGCGTGTTTCCGGTGATCGTCGACATGTACATGTCGCAGGAACTCCCGGTCCGGTTGTTGACGCCGCCGCCCGAAGATGCGCTGTTGTTTTTGACGGTGACGATGTTCAGCGTCAGCTTGCCGTGGTTGTCGATGCCACCGCCGTAGTCGGCCGCTGAGTTTCCGTCGAGCGTGCAGCGGTAGAGGGTGAGACTGTACCCCCTGTTGAGGATGGCGCCGCCGCTCTCCGCAGCGTTGCCTCCCTTGATGATGAGGTATTCGAACCGGGAACCGAAGACGCCCGGCGCGATCGAGAAGACGCGCCTGCCCGGAGCGGTCTGCCGGATCGTCGTCGGACTGACCGTTCCCGAGCCCACGATAGTGAGCGTCTTCGAGATGGAGAGTTCCTCCGCGAGGTCGATCGTCATCCCCGCCGATTCGAACGTGATGAAGTCGTTGTTCCACGCATTGTTCACGGCGTGCCGCAGCGACCCCTCCGCCGGGTTCGACGGATTGTCGTCCGTTCTGGTCACCTTCCATATCGTCGCCTCCGCCCGCGGGGCGAATCCCGCCAGACAGAGCGCCATCGCCGCCGTGACGACGATTCCGTACAGATGCGTCTTTTTCATGATCCACACCTCCTGATCGAGTATCTGCGCAGCACAAGCAGCACCGGAAGAACAAGCAGCAGCGACGCGGGGGGTGCGTCTCCGGCCGAGCAGCCCGAGCTTCCGGAGGGGGCCGTCCGCGCCTCCGCCCGGATCGACGCGACGCGGAATGTTACCACGCCGACCGCCCGGTTATGATCCAAAGGCCCGTTGTCCGCGATCACGTTGCGCCAGGTCATCAGCCCCTCGCCGTCCTTGTAGAAGTCGGGCGGCGTTACTCCGTCGGGGAGCGGCTGCCCCGGCCGCACTTCGAACTGCACGCCGCGCTCGGGCAGTGCGTACCCCTTCACGCCCGCCGCGCCGGCCGCAGCCTCCTCGTACTCCGCGAGCGCCGCGTAGTAGCGCACGTCCCGCGGCCACGAGGCCGTGAACTCGACCGTCAGTTCGCCCTCTCCCGACGCGTCGGCGAGCGGTACGTCCTCGTAGGCGAAGGCGTTGTACAGCGTGGCCGAGACGCTGCCGGGAAGCTCTTCCAAATCCTCCGAAAGAGCGTTTTTCACCGCCTTGGAGATGTCGCTCTCCGAGTTTCCGAGATCGTTCTCCACCTTCGTCACGTCGGCCTCGCCCGAAGTCGCGCGGGGCTTCGGCGATACGCCTTCCGCGACGCCTCCGAGCGCTGTGGAGGCTGTTCCGGGGCTGCTTCCGATGATGCAGGTCGAGTCCCTCGTGTAGGAGCCCCGGATCTGGTCCGGTGTGTTGCCGTATACTCTGGAGTAGAGCATCAACGATGTGGAGCCCCCCGAATTGATCCCGCCCCCGTTGCCCGCGGTGTTGTTCGTCACTATGCAGTTTATCAGAGTGAGTCCGCCGCTGTTCTCGATTCCCCCGCCCGACGCGACAGCACTGTTGTTCTGCACGGTGCAGCCGCTCATCGTGACCGTGCCGGCGCCGCTGTTGTAGACCCCGCCTCCCGAATAGGTCGCGTTGACGGAGCCGTTATTCCGGATCGTGCAGTTCGTCAGCGTCATTGTCTTGACGTTGTGGATGCCTCCGCCGCCGAAGGCGCATACGTTCTCCTCGACGACGCAGTTCTCCATGGAAAGCGCCCCGGCATTCCAGATCCCTCCGGCGGCCGCGCTCGAGTTCCCTTTCACGAGCGAGTCTCTTATCGTCAGCGTACCGCCGTTCTCGTTGGCGAGACCCCCTCCGTAGAAAATCCAGATTTGGTTGTCGACGATATCGCAGCTTTCGATCATGAGCGTTCCGGAATTGAGAATGCCGCCGCCGTTTCCATAGCCCGTCTTTCTTCCTCCCGTGATCTTCAGCCGGCGCAGAACTACGCTCTTCGCCGAGGGAACGGAAAGGACCCTGAAGTTCGCCATCGTCTGCCTGATCGTGACTTTTTGAGAGGAGGAGCCCGCAATGGTCAGCGATTTATTGATGACCAGCTCTCCCTGGAGCGGAATTTCGGCAATGCCGGGGGCGAAGGTAATGGCATCTCCGTCGGCCGCCCTTCCGACGATTCCGCGCAGCGTGTTCTCTCCCGGAGAGGAGAGGGTGTCCGAGGGATCGGTCACCGTCCACGTCTTTCCTGCGGGAACGGCCCCGGCCTCCGCCGCCGCGTACGCGCCCCCCTCCCATGCCGTCGCCAGAAAGAGTACGGCAGCCAGAAGCAGCGCACCGTACCGGAGTCTTCCCCTTCTTTTCTTCATCGCCTCGTCGTGTTTCTTCATTGCTCCTTCCACCTACCCTTCCCGAAATATGCCGCCGCTGCATGACAAAGAAAGACGCGCCGTATGAAGGCGCAAAATTCACCCTTATGACGCAAGTAATAATAACCCTTCACATCGTGTCAGAGTCAAGAAGCAAATAAAGATTCGAGCACACTACGATATCCAAGTACGAAACGTGAAAGCGGCGGCTTCTGGAAAACGGCGTGAAGCTCGGCGTGCGAGGGACTCGAACGGCACTCCCGAGGAAGGAAAAAGGCAGGAGAGCCCGCTGCTCTCCTGCCTTCGGGAAACGCTACGGAATGATCTTTCCCGTATCCATCCCCTCGCCGCCGGAAACTCCGTCCAGCTCGGTGTCGTCCAGTTCGCCGACCTTCTTTTTCTTCTTGAGTTCCTCCGGCTTCAGTTCCTCATCCAACTTCGCTCCGACCTTCTTCTGCTCCTGCGTCATCGCGGATCTCCTCCTTGCATATTAGTGTGCGGCGATCGCCGCCGTATTCCCGGAATCTGCCTTCGCGGGCCGCTCGCGAAGAACGGGCGAGCGATCCCTTCGCATGTTCTCTTCAGCTTTCACACTGCGCGAGAGCCAAGAACTACATAACTATTTCGATGAAATTATTCCGCTTTCATGCGTCTTCAGCGTCGTCGCATTCGCAGGAGCGCCAGCGGCGCTCCAAGCAGGAGAGCGAAGGGCGAGAAGCCTCCGGCCGAGCAGCCGGAGCCGCCAGTCGGGGCCGTTTGGGCCTCCGCGCGGATCGACGCCACGCGGAATGTGACCACGCCGAGCTGCCGGTTATGGTCGTACGGCCCGTTGTCCGCCACGACGTTCCGCCAGGTCATCAGCCCCTCGCCATCCTCGTAGAAGTCGGGCGGCACGACGCCGTCGGGGAGCGGCTGCCCCGGCTTGATCTCGAACTGCACGCCCCGTTCGGCAAGGACGTACCCCTGGTCGGTCGCCTTGCCGATGATTCCGCGCAGCGTGTTCTCGCCGGGAGAGGAGGGGTTGTCGGAGGCGTCCGTCACGGTCCACGTCACCGGGGGAAAGGCCTTCGCCTCCGTCTCCGCGTGCGCGCACCCCGCCCATGCCGCCAGAAGAAGGAGGACGGCCAAAAGCGCCGGTCGGCTTCCTCCTCCCCACTGCCGCCTCTTCACTGCTCCGTCGCACTCCTTCATTTCTCCAACCACTTTTCCTTTATGTACTCTCCCGTCGTGACGGGAGCCGAACCTCCGCAGCCGCAGCATCGAAAAATTCGCTTTTATGGCAAAAGACATGATAAACCTTCACGCCGTGTGAGAGTCAAGAGGGGAGAACGCAACTCCTCCCGAAAGATCCCGGCCTCCAGCGCATGGTTACGAGCGTTTCTTCCGCAGGAACACGAGCGGAAGCGCCGGAAGGAGCGCGAACGGCGACGCGCCGACGGCCGAGCAGCCGGAGCCGCCTGTCGGAGCCGTTTGCGCCTCGGCGCGGACCGACGCGACGCGGAAGGTGACCACGCCGGTCTCCCGATTGTGGTCGAAAGGCCCGTTGTCGGCGATCACGTTCCGCCAGGTCATCAGCCCTTCTCCGTTTTCGTAGAAATCGGGCGGCGTCACGCCGTCGGGAAGCGGCTGTCCCGGCTGCAATTCGAACTGCACGCCCCTGTCGGGGATGACGTAGCCTTTCACGGACTGCGCGCCCGCCGTTTCGCTCTCGTACTCGGCGAAGGCCGCATAGTAGCGAACGTTCTCCGGCCACGACGCGGTGAATTCGATCACCAGCTCCCCCTCGCCCGAAGCGTTGGAAAGCGGCACGTCCTCGTAGGCGAAGGCGTTGTACAGCGTCGCGTTCATGTTGGAAAGTCCTGCGGAGACGTCGCCGGAAAAGCCCCCCAGATCCGCCGACAGGTGCGCCTTCACGCTCCTGAAGATGGCGCTCCCGGAGTTCCTCAGATCGTTCTCGACGGACTTCGCGTCGGCCTCGTCCGTAATTCCCCGGGGAGATGGAGAAGCGCCCTCCGCGACGCCCGCGAGCGCGAGCGAGGCCGTCCCGGCGGTGTCGCCGATGATGCAGGTTTCATCTGCTGTATAGGAGCTAAATGAGTACGTGTATATCTGGCTGGGAATATTTCCGGTGACGATAGTTCTGTTCGTGAGAATAGCGGTACTGTTTTCGAGATATATGCCTCCTGCATTGGAGGTGTTGACGTCTACAACGTTGTCGGAGATCGTCGAATGATCGATCATCACCTCTCCTGAATTACTCGTGATGCCGCCACCATCCCAAACGGAGTAATTACTCGATATCGTCGAGTTGCGAATTCTTAAAAGGCTTTCTTCTCGTGGTTCTGTATCTCTGCCGTTGTATATGCCACCCCCTATATATCCGCGGTTCCCGGAGACTGTACATTCGTTCAGGAAGACCGCTCCCCCAATATTGGCGATTCCAGCCCCGTACAACGGTTCCTCATAGAGAAAATTCGCCCACTCTTTTATACTGTTGTTCCGGACAGTGCATCGCAGCATTGTCAGGTGACCTTCCACATTCGCGATGCCTCCACCGGCTTGGTACCAACTGCTATTCCCCTCGACCTCGCAGTCGGTCATGGAAAGACTGCCCGAGGAGAAAACGCCTCCCCCGCTGCCGCCGGTGGCGTTGTTTATCACAATACAGCGAACCATCTCCAGTTCCCCGGTATTATAGACGCCTCCTCCTTTTCCATAAGCGCTTCCCCGGTTTCCCTCGATGGTGCAATCGGTCAGAAGCATGTGGCCGAAGTTGATCACTCCGGAAGGGTTTCCGTGAAGGAGATTGTCGTTCCCTCCGGAGAAGGTCACTCCGTTGATGTGCGTACGAGAGGTGGAGTGATTGGCGAGCAACGCTCCGATACCTGTCTGGACAAGGCTGGCCGGCCCCTCGATGATCAGCCGCGTGTACACTACCAGCGTTGCCGTGAGATTGATCGTTCCTATTCCGTCGCTGAAACGAATAATGTCATTATCGTTCGCGTTTTGGATCGCATGGCGAAACGATCCTTCCTCGGGGTTCGATGGAGAATCGGTGTCGAGCGTGACGGTCCATACCGTCGGCGCGGCGGGCGTCGACCGCTCGCCGGCGGATGCGGCGCCGACGAAGGAGAGAGCCAGTGTGCAACAGAGGTAAAAACCGAAGAGCCGTGTGTATTTCATTGGTACCTTCCTCCTTCGTTGTCGATTCTGCCGTGCGACGATGATAAACCCTCACACGGTGTCAGAATCAATGGCAAAATTGAAACGCGTTCGAAATTTCTTCTTGTTTCCGTGTCGCGGCTGCCGAGCGACCGGGACTCTCGGCATCCGCTTTCTCCTTTACTTTCTTCGCATGAACACCAACGGCAGAGCCAGAAGAAGCGCGAAGGGGGCTGAGATCGCGCCGAAGGAGCAGCCGCTTCCGGAGGAGCGCGATCCCATCGCCTTCGCCAGGTTCAGCCGCCCCGAGGTGGAGACCACGCCGTTCCACGCCTCAAGCCGGTCCACGTTCTCGAGTATCCTCTGCTTCCGCTGCTCGGCGCTCTCGGACGGATAGGCCGCGGCCAGCAACGCCGCGGCGCCCGCGACGTGCGGCGTCGCCATGGAGGTGCCGCTTTTAGCGCCGTAGGTGTTGCCGAACTCGACTGCACCGATGCGAACATCGTCGATTCGGA
>Ga0334887_1002925_pt1 | contig 18050 bp, 14 predicted proteins | sample GraSluR1_MG_10_FD_207217 | JGI IMG/M metagenome (GOLD analysis project Ga0334887, IMG submission 207217) | Sludge microbial communities from methane-producing bioreactor in Wageningen University, Netherlands - Granular Sludge_18_07-R1 | ecosystem: Engineered > Bioreactor > Anaerobic >...
AGTCGGCTCTTCATGTTGAGCGAGCGCCTTCTTGACTGCAAGCGATACCACGGCGCTAACGTGAATATTACGTGGCGTGACTGTGATTTGCGGAAGTGGCTGAACGGTGAGTTCTATAATGCAGCATTCAATGCCGCCGAGATGGAGTCAATTGCAACGACTCTCTGCACGGGCAACGGCGAAGGCAGTCCGGACACCGAGGACAGGGTCTTCCTACTTAACGTCACCGAGATAAGTGAACTCACAGAAACTCACGGCAAGGACTTGCGCTGTGCCGCGGGTACGGACCTTGCCAGGACTAGGAAACCTGACGGATGCAACTTATATGTATATGACAAGACGAACAAAGAAAACTACATTATTAGCCACGGCGAAGCAGTTGGCTGCTCATGGTGGTGGCTTAGAACACGAGGCAACAAACCTTCGCGTGCGTATTTTGTAGGTACAAGTCGCAGTATCCGCAGTTATGCGAACGTCAGTCTAGCCCGCTACGGCGTGCGCCCCGCCCTGGTGATGCGCATATAGAGCACACTGTATAACGCCTGAATGGTGCGCTGTCCATACTCGCCTTGCAGACCATGCCGTTCGGCAATCGCTGTCATGTATATGCCGATCACGCTTCTCCTTTCCGCTTCGCGTCATATTCTTGAATCGTAGTCCCCACCCACGCCCAATTTGACTAAACATCGCCCCCATGTTATCATCTAATTCATCCGATTATTCTGATTATTCTGCGTTTGGGGGTGCATAACCCATGATAGAAACGCGCGTCGATTCCGAATTCTTGCGCTATCTGATCGAGCGAGAGTTCTGCCCAGGAGACAGGCTGCCGTCTCTCGCCGAGTTGAGCAGAGAGATCGGCATCAGCGTCGGAAAACTGCGCGAACAACTCGAAGTCGCGCGCATGCTCGGTTTAGTAGAAGCCAGCCCCCGCCGCGGCATCACGCGCACCGAATACAGCTTCACGCCGCCTGTCCGGCTTAGCCTAATGGTCGCGCTCGCACTCAACGTCGCCTACTTCAACGCCTTCAGCGAACTGCGCGTCCATTTGGAGACCGCCTACTGGGACGAAGCGGTGGCGCTGCTCACCGACGACGACAAAGCCTGTCTGCGTTCGCTCGTGTCCGCTGCGATGGACAAGCTCAGCCAGCAGCGCATCCAGATACCTTATGTCGAACATAGGCAGCTTCACCTGACCGTCTTTCGCCGCCTCGACAACCCTTTTGTCGTCGGCCTGCTGGAAACCTATTGGGATGCTTACGAAGCCGTAGAGTTGAATACCTATGCGGACCTGCCTTATCTCAAAGAAGTCTGGGATTATCATGCGCGCATCGTCGACGCCATCGTCGACGGCAACTCCGCGCTCGGCAAGCAGTTACTGATCGAGCATATGCAGTTGCTCAGCAAACGCGGCATCTCCATCGAAAGGGTGGAGGCGGAAACAGTCGTCGCCGCCTGAGACGCGGCGGCCATTAATATTTCGGAAGCAACGCTGTAAGGGCCAGTCTGAACCCGTTCGTCTAGTCGGAAGCTGCGCCAACCGTCCGTGACGAAATGCGCCTCCTGATTGGCAGCCGGCAGCGTCAAGTTTGAGGGCATTCTTTTTCGTGAGCATTCGGAGAACCATTCGTTCTCCCCGGTCAATCGGAGGAAAAGTCATGAGTGTCTTGGTGAAGGAAGCCTCACCCATACCCGGCGAACATGAGTTGAGAGTCAATGATTTCAACATCAATGTGGCGACGGCCAACGGTTCCGGCAGCCAGACCAGCAACAACATTCTCATCCGTACGCTGTTCAAGATGGGCATCCCGGTCACAGGGAAAAACCTCTTTCCCAGCAACATCCAGGGCTTGCCCACCTGGTATACTGTGCGTCTGAGTAAAGACGGGTATCTCGCCCGGCGCGAAGGGATCGAGGTCGTGGTCTGCATGAACGCGGCGACGGTCGCCGAGGACATGCAGAATGTCATGCCCGGCGGCATCATCCTCTATGATGACTCCCTGCCGGTTGCCGCACGACGCAAGGACGTCACCTACTTCCCTATGCCCGTCAAGGAACTGGTGAAGAAAGCAGATCTGCCCTTCAACTTGCGCGATTACGTCGCCAACATGGTCTACGTCGGTTTCCTGGCCTATCTGCTGGAACTCGATTGCGACCAAGTACGCGCCGCACTCGAGTGGAACTTCGAAGGCCGGCCCAAGCCGATAGCGCTCAACCACGATATGGTACTGAGCGCCTACAACTGGGCCGCCGCCAACGTAATCAACAACCAGCCCTACCGCGCCCGCGCCATGACCGGCTTCAACGAGGACAAAATCCTCGTCGACGGCAACACCGCCGCAGCGCTCGGCGCGCTCTATAATGGCGTGAACCTCGTCTCCTGGTACCCCATCACGCCGTCTTCCAGCGTGGCTGAAGCGGTTATCAAGTACGGCCCGCAGTTGCGCCGCGACCCGGACACCGGCAAGGCGACCTACGCCGTGGTCCAGGCCGAAGATGAGCTAGCCGCCATCGGCATGGCGATCGGCGCCGGCTGGGCTGGCGCCCGCGCCATGACCGCGACCAGCGGCCCTGGCATCAGCCTGATGTCCGAGTTCGTCGGCCTTGCCTACTTCACCGAGACGCCAACCGTGATCTGGGACATTCAGCGCATGGGCCCCAGTACTGGTTTGCCCACCCGCACCTCCCAGGGCGACATCCTCAGCGTCTACTATCTTAGCCACGGCGACACCCGCCACATCGTGCTCTTCCCGGCTACCCCGGCAGAGTGCTTCGAATTCGCCGGCGTCGCCTTCGACCTTGCCGAACGGCTGCAGACGCCCGTCTTCGTGCTCAGCGACCTCGACTTGGGCATGAACTACTGGATCTCCGACAAATTTGAGTATCCGGAGAAGGAAATGGACCGAGGCAAGGTGCTCAGTGCAGAGGACCTCGACCAGTGGGGCGCCAAGTGGGGTCGCTACCTTGACGTAGACGACGACGGCATTCCCTACCGCACCCTGCCCGGCACGAAGCACAAACTCGCCGCCTACTTCGCCCGCGGCACCGGCCACAACGAATATGCCGGCTACAGCGAACGCCCGGATGACTGGGAGAACAACCTCGCCCGCCTGACCAAGAAGTTCGACACGGCGCGCGAACTAGTGCCCCCGCCGGCCATTGAGGAGGTCGAAGGCGCCGAAATCGGCATTATCAGCCTCGGCAGCAACGATGCGGCAATCCAAGAAGCGCGTGATAGGCTTAGCGCTGCCGGCTTTGCTACCAGCTATCTGCGCGTGCGCGCCTTGCCCATCACCCAGAGTATTCGCGACTTCGTTGCCAAATACGACAAGATCTTCGTCGTGGAGAACAACTTCGACGGGCAGCTCGCGAAGATACTCGTCAACGCCCAGCCAACCGCCGCGCCCAAGATGGAAAAGGTGACGAAGTGCGACGGTCTGCCGCTCTCCGCCCGTTGGATCACCGATTCGATCCTTGCCAGTCTGGCCTAGCCGACGGCGCAATACAGCACGCATCTCGACGCACGGTACGGCTTATCGTATCTGAAACAAAGGACATAATGATGGACAAGGCAACGCAATCAGTCCCCGCTGCGCGATCGCCCAAGACCAATCTCTTAGGGCTCGAAAAGAACGACTACCGCGGCAGGCCATCTACTCTGTGCAAAGGCTGCGGTCACGATAGCATCAGCCAACGCATCATCAATGTAACGTGGGAGCTTGACATCGACCAAACGCAGGTGATCAAGCTTAGCGGCATCGGCTGCAGCAGCAAGACGCCCGCCTACTTCCTCGGCCAGTCCCACGGCTTCAACGGCGTTCACGGCCGCATGCCCTCCGTAGCGACCGGCGCTGTCATCGCCAACCGCTCCCTCACCGCCATCGGCGTGAGCGGCGACGGCGACAGCGTCTCGATCGGCATAGGCCAGTTTAAGCATGTCATGCGCCGCAACGTCCCCATGACCTATATCGTCGAAAACAACGGCGTCTACGGCTTGACCAAAGGCCAGTTCAGCGCCACCGCCGACCAAGGCCAGGTGTTGCGCCACGCCGGCGTCAACGATCTCATGCCGCTCGACGTCTGCCTAGAGGCGTTGGCGGCCAACGCCACGTTCATTGCCCGCAGTTTCGCCGGCGACGCCAAACAGGTCGAGACGCTGCTCAAGGCTGCGCTCAAGCATCGCGGCATCGCCGTCCTCGACATCATCAGCCCCTGCGTCACCTTCAACAACCACGACGCCTCGACCAAGAGCTATGCCTACGGCAAAGAGCGCCAGGTCTCGCTGCAGGAGCTGAACTTCATCCCCAACTACGAAGAGATCGAGATCGACGAATACGACGACGAGCGGGAAGTCCAACTACACGACGGCTCGTGGATCGTGCTCAAGAAACTGAGCGAGGACTACGACCCGACCGACAGACTGGCCGCATACCGTGTACTCGAGCAGTCCCGTAGCGAGGGTAAGTTCACCACCGGCCTCTTCTACATCGATGAGTCTCAGCCGGACCTGGTCGAGATGCTCAATCTAGTCGATGAGCCGCTCGCTATGTTGCCCGCCGAAAAGCTGCGCCCTAGTCGCGAGTCGCTCGATAAGCTAATCGACGCCCTGTAGCCCTCTGCATAACGCGCAACGCCAATAAAGCGGGCGAGGATAGAATAGCCGCCTACCCTCGCCCGCTTCGCTCCCTGCGCCAACCCCTCTGGCGTATCGTCTTCACTTATCGCTCAGAGTACGTCGCCCTCGTCTAATTCGGCGTAGGCCCCGCGCAATTCCGGAGGCAGCATCTCGGCCATCGTCCGCATGAACCAGTCGGTAAACGCTCGCGCCGCAGCAGGGTCGTTCGCTACATCACCCTGCCAGATCATCGGCTCTGCGAAACGCACCGTCACGCGCGGCCGTCGAAAGGGGCGCCTAAACACGAGCGCCGAATCGATCACTACAGCCGGGATGACGGGCGCATTTGCGGCCATCGCAATGCGCGCCGCACCCGACTTGCCTCGCTGCAACTGCCCGGTACGGCTGCGCGTCCCCTCCGGGAACATGCCCAATACGCATCCATCCTGCACCAGTCTGACAGCTCTCTCTAGCGCAACCTTATCCTGCTTGCCTCGCTCCACCGGAAAGACCCCTGCCGAATTGAACAGCTTTGTCAGCAGCGGGTGATAGTCGAAGATCTCCGACTTGCCCATGTAGTGGATCTGTCGCCGCGTCGACACGCCTAACAACAGGTAATCCGGCCCCATATTGTGGTTACAGACAAGAACGCAGCCTCCTTCCAGCGGCACATGCTCCGCGCCCTCCAATTTCACACGGCAAAAGAGCGGCATTAGCACCCTGACGAGGATCCAAAGAAACTTATAGAGCCAAGATCCGTCGACTGGCATTCGCACAGTTTGTCCCCTCCGCCCCGCTTCCTCGACAGGAATGGTTTGCACTTACCCTTGATGCAAGCCATACAACGCAGACGCTTCAAGCGGCAGCGCCGAAACTCCGCCGCCGTTTTGCATCTGCCTCTGCGCTTCGCGCACCATAATCCGCCGCAACACCGCAATCGACGCCGCATAGGTGGCGTCCACCCCGAAATAGCTGAGGCTCTTACTCAAAAGCATCTGCCGCCGGCTGATCGGCGTGTCGCTTGCGTAGTGGATCAACCCAATATCGTAGGGCGCATTAATGAACAAGTTGACGATTTCGTTGACCGGATAACGCTTCGGGTAAATGTCCTCGTATATGCCGCTGAGATAGGGGCCGGCCTCCATCTCGATGTCTGTATAGCCTTCCTCATAGAAGACGTGCATGAAGTCCCGGTTCTGCAAGATCGTGCCGCGCACCGTAACCGCCTTCTGGTTGTCGAAGACCGTGCCGAACTCCAGGAACGGGGCCACATCTTGCGCGGTGAAGCAATTACGGAACAAATACGAATTGCTCGAATGCTCGTCGTACACCACGTTCGGGATCATCACATCGCCCACCCTGCCGTTGAGCGTAGCCGCCTTGCCCAGTATATACACGCCCTGCAGCCGGTCGATCGCGGTCGACACCTGGCTGAAGATGTGATAAGCCGCCATGCCTAGCGGATAGTCGATGTTAAAGACCAGCGCGTCGCTGCAGCTCAACGCCTCCCACTCCGCATCGCTCAGGATGTCGACACGCGGATCCAGCCACTCGCGCCGGATCGAGCGCAGTTCCATCACCTGCGCCTCAACGTCCAGGCAGTGCGGATCGGAAATGCGGGTGATGCCCGCCGCCGCCTCTCGCTCCGCCACACGCCGGCGATGTGCGGCGCCATTCTCCGCCCGGCCCGGATAGAGACGAGACACATAGTAAAGGAAATTCGCCAGGCCGCCGTCCCCCTCGCGAGCCAACGCCTGGAATTCACTCCATAAGTCTTCCGGGTTGTGCTCGCGCACATACTCCAGCATCTCGTCCCGCACCTCCCACACCGCGCCGGAGATCAGGTTGACGAGGCTGTGCACGTTGCTGCTGACCAGGTAGATCGGCCGCGCCGGAAGGTCCAGATGTTCGCATTTCTCAGCGATCTTGCCCCACCAGTGCTGCACGCTGCGCCTGTAATCGGAGAGCCCACTACCCAAAACCGTAATACGCATGTCCAGCCGCGCCTCGGCGGCCAGCGCTAAGTTCTGCACCAACGTCCTGCCCGGCCAGATCTGCCCCAACCGTCCAAAGTCCGCAGCAGTAAGCTCCAGGGCGTTGCGCACATCCTCCATCAGCTCCAGCGGCGCATAACTGTCATCATTCGCCATGCTCATGAGTCGTTGGCCGACATCCCCGGCGCCCAGTTTCTGATGAATCTTGTTCCATTCAATCTGAAACGTCGTGATGCAAGGAATGAGGTCGTCGATGTCGCTGACGCTGGCAATATACGCCGCCAGAACACGCGTGTCCGGGTTGAAATAGAGCTTGCGCCGCCGTGCTCGCGCCCGCACAGGATGCCAACTCTCCACGTCATAGCCGGCGCGCCGGAACACGTCCTCCATCTGGCCCATTACCATCAGCCGCGTCTCGGGGATGCAGGCAGGCAGGCGCAGTGCACAATAGACCAGCGCAGATACGTCCACGTCCTTGCTTTCAGCCTGCTGGTGCAGGCTGGAATTCATGGCCGCGTGGGTCTCCTCCAGGCTCCGCACGCGGATGGGCGCGCTGCTGCGCAACAAGGAATAGTACGTCCGGATATACAACTCAATCTCTTCGCTGTGCGCAACCGGCGTTGCTCGGTCCATTCGAACTTCTTCCTCTCTCTTCTTTAGCCTGTTCTTCACGCCAAGTATAGCACGCGCCCCACGATGGAGGTAGGTTGCGCCGCGTTTTCGCTCTTTTTGGGTTGCGACTCACGCCAAGCCCACTCCCTAACAGCCACCGCAACAACTCTGTGCAGTCTGTCTATTAGTGACCCTTCCCGCATCTCACGCAAGGGGTTAATCGTGCAGATCAAACGTCGAACCGGCAAAATGATTGTGCACATTGCACATTGAACGTTCGCGCTCACGCTCCTATACTCTTGCGCAGCGCGAAGGCGCTTTGCGCGCATCATTAGCGCAACGATTGCGCCACCTTAATCACTCATGTCGTTTTATCATTCAGTAGTTTGCACGCGAAGGAGTCAGTTAAGTGAAACACACCATTTTGCACCGTCGCCGGCTGCCCATCCTGATACTTTTTGCTGCGCTCTCCCTCTTCGCTGCACGCGCGGCCTTCGCCGCCGATCCCAACGGCGCCGAAACCCTGGCCACAGCAGAAGAGCCATACGCCGTCGCCCTGACCTTTGTCTGGCTGCTTGTCGCCGGCGCCCTGGTCTTCTTTATGCAGGCCGGCTTTGCCTTAGTAGAGGCAGGTTTCACCCGCGCCAAGAACATGGTGAACGTTCTCACCAAGAATTTCATGGACTTTTGTATCGGCGGTCTCGCCTATTTCTTCTTCGGCTATGCCATCATGTACGGCTCTAGCATCGCAGGCATCATCGGCAGCGATGGTTTTCTACTCTTAGGCGACTACTACGACGTGAACCAAGCCCTGACTTGGTTCTTCCAGATGGTCTTCGTCGCCACCGCGGCGACCATTGTCTCCGGCGCGATGGCAGAACGCACGCGCATCACCGCCTATCTCGCTTACAGCTTCCTGCTCAGCGCCATCATCTATCCGATCAGCGGCCACTGGGTCTGGGGCGGCGGCTGGCTGGCACAACTCGGCTTCCATGACTTCGCCGGCTCCGGCGTCGTCCACATGATCGGCGGACTCGTCGGCCTGGCGGGCGCGTATCTGGTCGGGCCTCGCCTCGGCAAGTTCAATTCAGACGGCACGCCTAACGAGTTCAAGCCCACTAACGTGATCTACGTCGTACTCGGCGGCCTGATCCTCTTCGTCGGCTGGTTCGGCTTCAATCCCGGCTCCACCCTCAATGGGGCGGACCTGCGCATGTCGGTCATCGCCATGAACACCTTCCTCGCCGGCTGCGCCGGGGCGACCACCGTGATCTACGCCGGCCTAGTGCGCACAGGCAAGGCCAACGGCGTAGCCGCGGTCAACGGCGCGCTTGCCGGCCTCGTCGCCATCACAGCGGGCTGCGCCGTCGTGCCCCCCTGGGCCGCGGTGATCATTGGCATCCTGGCCGGCTTTGTCCTCATGTGGGGTGAGCGCTTCATCGAGCGCACGCTCAAAGTAGACGACCCCGTCGGCGCCGTCACTGTCCACGGCATCGTCGGCTTCTTTGGCCTGCTCATGGTGGGCGTTTTTGCCGACGGAACCTATGGCGACGTCAGCGGCATCATCGCCGGCAACTTCAACCAGATCGTCGTCCAGTTGATCGGCGCCGTCTCCCTAGCAGCCTGGGCGCTGATCATGGGCTTCATCATGTTCTCGATCATCAAGAGCGCCATCGGCCTGCGCGCCAGTGACGAAGAACAGACCCTGGGCCTAGACATTACCGAGCACGGCATGAGCGTCTACGAGCCGGGCATCATGCCGCAGACCGCCGGCGATTGAAACGCACGGAGCATCGCCCCCTAGCCGCAAAGCACCCCCCATAACAAGAGCGCCGGGCTAACCCAGCCGGCGCTCTTGTTATGTTCACTGTTGGACTTTACCTGCTCAGGCGTTGCGCGATCCCGCACCCTTCAGCTTACCGTGCAGATACTCTCGGTTTAACAGCGCGATGAAGTCCAGCCCAATCTCCTTAGGACACACCGCGGCGCACTCGCCAATGTTCGTGCAGCCGCCGAAACCCTCGGCCTCCATCGCATCGACCATCAACACCGCCCGGTCGAAGCGCTCCGCTTGGCCTTGGGGCAGCACATTCAGGTGCCCCACCTTGGCCGCAGTGAACAGCATTGCCGACGAGTTGGGGCAGGCCGCCACGCACGCGCCGCAACCGATACACGCCGCCGCGTCCATAGAGACATCTGCCACGGGCTTCGGCACGGGGATGCTGTTGGCGTCCGGCGCGCTGCCTGTCGATGCCGAGATGTAGCCCCCAGCCTGTATGATGCGGTCCAGCGCCGCCCGTTCCACAACCAGATCCTTAATCACGGGAAATGCCTTCGCCCGCCACGGTTCCACCACGATAACGTCGCCGTCCTTGAAGTGCCGCATGTGCAGTTGGCAGGCTGTCGTTGCCGCCTTAGGGCCGTGCGCAATGCCGTTGATCATGATTCCGCACATGCCGCAAATGCCTTCACGGCAGTCATGATCAAACGCCACAGGGTCGCCGCCGTTCGCAATCAATTGCTCGTTCAGCATATCCAGCACTTCCAGGAACGACTCATCCGGGCCGACGTCGTCCACCTCATATTCCTCAAACTGACCCTTTCTCAGGGCGTTCGGTTGCCGCCAGATTCGCAACTTGAATTTCATAGTCGACTCTGCTCCCTTTGCTTCTCGCTACTTGTAGCTGCGCTGTGACAGGGCGACATACTCGAAAGTCAGCGGCTCCTTATTGAGGATCGGTGCGCGCCCGTCGCCGGCATACTCCCAAGCCGCCACATAAGCATAGTTCTCGTCGTCGCGTCTGGCCTCTCCGTCGGCCGTCTGATACTCGTTGCGGAAATGCGCGCCGCAGGATTCTTTGCGCTGCAGCGCGTCGATACACATGAGCTCGGCAAGCTCCATGAAATCAGCGACCCGTCCCGCTTTCTCCAGGCTCTGATTCAGTTCCTCCGACTCGCCGGGCACGCGCACGTTCTGCCAATATTCTTCGCGCAGCGTCGGGATCAGTTCGAGCGCCTTTTTCAGCCCATCTTCCGACCGCTCCATTCCGCAGTATTCCCATAGGATCTGCCCCAACTCGCGGTGATACGAGTCGACTGAGCGCTCGCCATTGGCCTTGAGCAGTCGCTCAACCCGCCCGCTCACCTCCTCCTCGACCGCGCGGAACGCCTCGTGATCCGTGGTCAACGGCTCCAACTTGGCCTGGGCCAGATAATTGCTCAACGTATAGGGCAACACAAAATACCCGTCCGCTAACCCCTGCATCAAGGCGCTGGCGCCGAGTCGGTTCGCCCCGTGGTCCGAGAAGTTGGCCTCGCCGATGGCGAACATGCCGGGGATGGTACTCATTAGGTTGTAGTCTACCCATAGCCCGCCCATGGTGTAATGCAAGGCCGGATAGATGCGCATCGGAACCTCGTACGGGTTCTCGCCGGTGATGTTCTCGTACATATCGAACAGGTTGCCGTAGCGGTCGCGTATCACGTTGGCGCCAAGACGCTCGATCGCCTCGGCGAAGTCCAGATAGACGCCATTGCGCCGCGACCCTACGCCGTGCCCCGTATCAACCACGCTCTTGGCCGCACGCGAGGCGATATCGCGCGGCACCAGGTTGCCGAAACTGGGGTAGCGCTCCTCCAGGTAATACCAGCGCTCATTCTCCGGTATGTCGCCGGGAGCGCGTGTATCGCCGGGCTGACGCGGCACCCAGATGCGCCCGTCGTTGCGCAACGACTCGCTCATGAGCGTGAGTTTACTTTGGTGCTCGCCCGACTGCGGAATACAGGTCGGGTGTATCTGCGTAAAACACGGGTTGGCGAAGTACGCGCCCCGTCGATGCGCGCGCCAAACGGCGGTCACGTTGCAGCCCTTGGCGTTGGTCGACAGATAAAAGGCGTTGCTATAACCGCCTGTCGCCAACACAACCGCGTCGCCCAGCCAGCGCTCGATCTTGCCGTTGCGCAGGTCTCGCGTCACGATGCCCCGCGCCACGCCGTTCACCACCACCAGGTCGAGCATCTCGGTGCGGTTATGCATGCGCACCCGCCCGGCATGGATCTGGCGGGCGAGCGCCTGGTACGCGCCTAACAGCAGTTGCTGGCCCGTCTGCCCGCGGGCATAAAAGGTGCGCGACACCTGCGCGCCGCCAAAGGAGCGATTGTCCAACAGGCCGCCGTACTCGCGCGCAAAGGGGACGCCTTGCGCAACGCACTGGTCGATGATGTTGTTGCTCACCTGCGCAAGCCGGTAGACGTTCGCCTCGCGCGAGCGGTAATCGCCGCCCTTCACCGTATCGTAGAAGAGCCGAAAGATGCTGTCGCCGTCGTTGCGATAGTTCTTCGCCGCGTTTATGCCGCCCTGCGCCGACACGCTGTGTGCGCGTCGCGGGCTATCCTGATAGGCGAAGCAGTCCACGTTATAACCCAGTTCACCTAAGGTCGCTGCCGCCGACCCGCCGGCCAAGCCGGAGCCGACAACGATGATGCGAAACTTGCGCCGGTTCGCTGGCGACATTAGCTTCATCTCGAAGCGGGCCTTATCCCACTTCTCCGCTATCGGCCCATCCGGCGTCTTTGCGTCCAGGATCGTCTTGGCAGGCGCTGGGGCCATGCTCGTCTGGGTATCGGCCTTATCTGCCATGGATGTTCCTCCGCGTTAACTCAAAATGCCAAGTTGGACGGCAATGGGCACGCTGGCGAACCCAACCGGAACGAGGATCGCCAGTGCCCAAGCCAGCCCGCGAATAAGTCCGTCCATACGCTCGTTGTTGAAGCCAAGCGTCTGGAACATGCTCCATGTGCCGTGGAACAGATGGAGTCCGAGCGCGACCAGCGCCACCAGGTAGATGAGTGTCACCGGCAACGACTGGAAGTTCGTCACCAGGTTGTGGTAGGGCTGGCCTGGTATGAACTCGCCGTGCACCGCCGAAACGCCCCACGTCAACTGCATCAGATGCAGCAACAGGAAGAGCAGAATCACGACGCCTCCATAGCGCATGGTGATCGAGGCGTAGTTGGCCTGCACCACCCGGCGCGTTGCATAGTTTTGCGGCCGCGCCAGCCTTGCCTGCCGGTAGAGCGTATAGGCTGCCCAGACATGCACAACAATCGACACGACAAACAAAATGCGTGCAACCGTCAGCAGGTGCAGATGGCCAAAGATCGGCGCGCCCATCTCGCGCAGGCCCTCCGCGTAGTGGTTGAAGGCCTCCTCGCCCCAAAAGGCCTTCAAGTTGCCATACATATGCATGACCACATAGCCAATCCAGATCACGCCGCTAACCGCCATGATCGCCTTCTTGCCGATCGACGTGCGGTAAAGCGCAGCCGCTTGCATAGATCAGACCTCCTTGTCTATCTTTGCCTACATATTGCCGATCAATGCGCCGCCAAACTCGCTGCATCGCACTTCCGTTGCGCCTTGCATCAGCCGTGCGAAGTCGTATGTCACCACCTTCTGTCCGAAAGTTTTCTCCATAGCCGCCGTGATCAGGTCGGCGGCTTCGTGCCAACCCATGTGCCGCAGCATCATCTCACCGCTCAAGATGACCGAAGACGGGTTCACCTTGTCCTGACCCGCATATTTGGGCGCGGTGCCGTGCGTCGCTTCGAAAATGGCGCGTCCGGTCTCGTAGTTGATATTCGCCCCCGGCGCGATGCCGATGCCGCCTACCTGCGCCGCCAGCGCGTCGCTGATATAATCGCCGTTCAAATTCAGCGTCGCCAGCACGTCATATTCCGCCGGGCGCGTCAAGACCTGCTGCAGCATAGCGTCGGCGATCATATCCTTCACGACAATGCCATTGGGCAGCACATGCCACGGCCCCCCGTCCAGCGGCGTGGCGCCGAATTCCTCCGCCGCCACCTTATATCCCCAGTTGCGGAACGCGCCTTCGGTGAACTTCATGATGTTGCCCTTGTGCACCAGCGTCACGTTCTTGCGCTTGTTGTCGATGGCGTACTGGATGGCGGCGCGCACCAGCCGGCTCGTCCCTTCTTCGCTCACCGGCTTCACGCCGACGCCGCTGCTCTTGGGGAAGCGGATCTTCTTAACGCCCATCTCCTCTTCCAAGAAGCGAATCACCTTGACGGCCTCCGGCGAGTAGGCTTCCCACTCGATTCCGGCGTAGATGTCCTCCGTATTCTCGCGGAAGATCACCATGTCCACCAGTTCGGGCTGCTTCACCGGGCTAGGCACGCCGCTGAAATACTGCACCGGCCGCACACAGGCGTAGAGGTCCAGTTCCTGGCGCAGGGCGACGTTGATGCTGCGGATGCCGCCGCCTACGGGCGTAGTCAGCGGTCCCTTAATCGCCACCAGATACTCGTCGATCGCCCCCAACGTCTCTTCCGGCAGCCAAATCGCCTCCCCATAGACCTCGTTCGCCTTCTCGCCTGCGAACACCTCCATCCACACGATCTGGCATTTGCCGCCATAGGCCTTCTTCACGGCGGCGTCGAAGACCGGTTGGCTAGCCGCCCAGATATCCGGCCCTGTTCCATCGCCCTCGATGAACGCCACGATAGGCCGATCCGGAACCTGGAGCGCCCCATCCTTCAATGTAATCTTCTCACCCTCGGCCGGCACGACGATCTTCTGGTACGCCATCGTTGGATTCCCTTCTCCTCTACTCGCTGTTCACACTCACTCTTGTTTCCAACCCTGCGCCTCAACTACCCTCAGCGCGGTTCACTTCCCCAGATCCGCCTCGACCTGGCTGCGCCAGGCTTCGTCGAGCCCGCAAAAGACCTCGCCGCTATGCATCCGGCCCCACGGCCCCACAAGCCAATAGACCAGTCGTGCGACATCTTCAGGAAACAGCAACTCGCCCCGCTCATACGCGCTGCGCCAAGCATCGAAGTCGAGGCCGCTCTCCGCCGTGTCTACGCTGCGGATATCTGCCTGCAACTCCGTATCCACCCAACCTGGATTGAGGCAGTTGACGCCAACGCCGCGGCCCGCCACTTCTTGAGCCACGACACGCGTCCACATCTCAAGCCCGGCCTGCGCTGTACAATAGGCGCTCATCCCCGCATACGGGCGCCCGGCCGCGGCGCTCGTCAGGTTGACGATGCGGCCGTAACTCTGGTCCACCATAACGGGCAACACGTTGCGCGTTAAGCAAAACGGGCCGATCAGGTTGACATGAACGCTATAGGCCCATTCATCTACGTCCGTTTCCAACGCCTCATCCAGCGGCCAGATGATCCCCGCACTATTGACGAGGATGTCAACGCGGTCGAACTGGTCCAAGGCCGATTCGACGATCTCCTCCGCAGTTGCCGGGTCGCTAATGTCCGCGGGCACGGCAATCGCGCGTCCCCCCTGGCGACGTATATCCTCCGCCACGGCCTCGAGTTGCTCGCTGCTGCGCGCGGCCAACACGACCGCAGCGCCCGCCTCTGCCAGTAGCCGCGCCGTAGCCGCTCCAATGCCCCGGCTTGCGCCGGAGATGATTGCTGCCTGCCCCTGTAGTTTCTTGCGGATCATGGCGCAAGTTTACCAGATGGGCTGAAATTGACCTATTCGCAAAATCGCTTTCGTGCAATTTACGCCACGGGCGGAATCGCCGTGCGCGCAGACTTGCGTCCTTTGCGATCTGTCAGGTAGCCTTGACCCAGCACCGGCCATCACCTATCCCCCGCAGCCAGCAAAGACGAGCCCAACTATGCCCCGCCCTGTGCAAACAGACGCCCCCTTACCCGCCCCGACGCAGACGCAGTCCGCGGCTCGCCTCGTCGCCACAATCGGCGCGGCCATTGGCCTTTGCATCATGGGCGACTCGCTGATGTACACCATCCTTCCTCTGCAAGCGCCCCATCTCGGCATCTCCCTGCCGCTGGTCGGCATCTTGCTCAGCGCCAATCGCCTGGTGCGCCTGCTCTCCAACAAATGGGCGGGAGGCATATTTGAACGGTATGGGACGAGATGGCCCTTCTTCGCCTCAGCTGTCGTCGGGCTGCTGTCCACGGCATTCTACGGCATCCCAGCCGGATTCTTCATCTTTTTGCTCGCGCGCATGGCGTGGGGCGTCGCCTGGTCCGGTCTGCGTCAAGGCGGCTATGCAGCCATATGGACGGGGCCTGCAACCACACGCGGCCGCCTAACTGGCCTGCTTTGGGGGTTGGTGCGCCTAGGCAGCGCGATCGGCGTCTTCGCCGGCGGTCTCCTCTATGACCGCGCCGGCTACGGGGCAGCCATCGCCGTAGTGGTCGCGGTCGGGCTGCTTGCTGTGCCTATCGCCTTTCTGGCGCGCTGGCCGGCGCAGGTTCACGAACAAACAGACACGCCGATCGACTCCAAAGAGGACGCCGCCCAGGTCACCTGGAGCCGGCTCGCTGCAGCGGCCTTCCGAACGCCCGTCCACCGCTGGCTCACCCTGGGAAGTTTCTTCGCCTATCTATTAAGCGGCGTCGTTGTGTCCACTACCTCGGTATTCTTGGCCGCGCGCTTCGACGCTGGTTCCGGCATCCTCGCCTTTGGCCTCGGCATCGCCGCGCTCACGGGCATGATCCACGCCGCCCGCTGGCTCGCCGATCTGGCGCTCGGCCCTCTAGTCGGTTGGCTCTCCGACTACATCGGCCAGGCAAACACGCTAGGAACACTCGGCATCCTCATGCTGGCAGCGCTCGGCGCGGCGTCATCGCTCCCTGCCGTAGCCGCTGCCTTCAGCATCTTCGTCGCCCTGCTGCTCGACGGCGCCATGCACATCGTCCTAAGCGCCGCAGCCAGCGGCGCGGCCCTACGCGCCGACCGCCCACACGTATTTGTCGCCGCCTTTGCCACTGTCTCGGATGCCGGCTCTGCGCTCGGCCCGCTTGCGGCCTTCACCCTCGCCGCCTCTGTCCAGCGCCTTCCTGCAGTATATATAACGGTCAGTTGCGTTCTTATGCTTGTCTTGTTGCAGTACTGGCGCACGGAACGGTCCGCCGGAATAGCCGTGTAAACGCCTTCAGTATGATGTCACCAATTCGTGGGTAGACTGTCACCCTGAACGCTGTAAAGGGTCTCGACGTCAATCCCCGGCTACTAGCGGAATTGTCCTCAAGATAACGCCAATTGTAACCGGCTGCCCTTGGCGATCCGAGGCGCCTGGCGTACCATGTCACCGGATCAATGGGACGAGCATCATCGCCTGAGGCGTCGTCCGCTGCGGCCCGATATACCAGACCAACAACTTCATCCGATCACCTGATCAGGAGGCTTTTACATGACCATGCTCACCGTCCTCTACGAAGCCCATTCCGGCTGGCGCTACCTTGTCATCCTGGTCCTAGTTCTTGCCATACTGCGTGCGCTCTGGGGCTGGCTGCGCCAAGGCGAATGGGGCGGCCTGGACAACCGCCTCGGTCTGATCACGACCATAGTGATCGATATTCAATTGCTCCTCGGCATCGTCGTATGGATCATGCAGCAGCAGTGGATGGGCTTCAACCCTTTGGCCGCCTGGGAACATCCGGTCACGATGATCCTAACCGCGGCTGCCGCGCATATCACGTCGAGCCGCGTCAAAAAACAGGCAACGTCAGCAGACAAGTTCCGTACAGCGACAATCGGTTATATCATTGCCGGCGTGCTCCTGGCGCTGGGCGTAGCGCGCATCACGCGCGTCTTCTAGTGGCGACGCGGCCTGCATGACTGCTAAATGCGACATCGAAGCGCATAAGCTCACAAAAAGCTATCCGCTCGCCGGCGGAGAGACAGTTCACGCTCTGCGCGGCCTCGACTTGTTCATCGAGCAGGGCGAAATCTACGCCCTGCTCGGCCCCAACGGCGCGGGGAAGACGACGACTTTCGCCATCCTCACCACCTTGTTGGCGCCGACGTCCGGCAGCGCACGCGTGGCGGGCCACGATGTCGTGCGACATCCGGCTCAGGTCCGCCGCGCCATCGGCGTGACGTTCCAAGAAGTCATCCTCGACCAGGAACTGACGGGGCGCCAGATCCTCGATTTTCACGGCCATCTGTACGGCCAATCCGGACCGGAACGTCGCGCCCGCATTGAAGAACTGGCGAGCCTAGTCGAATTGACCGCCGTGCTAGACCGCAAGGCGGCCAGCTATTCGGGCGGCATGAAACGGCGTCTCGAACTGGCTCGCGGTCTGATGACCCGGCCCAAAGTCCTCTTTCTCGATGAACCGACCCAAGGGCTCGATCCTCAGAATCGGGCCGGCATCTGGCGTTACATCCAGCGCCTACGCGGCGAGACCGGGCTCACGCTTCTGCTGACCACCCACTATATGGAGGAAGCCGACGCGCTCGCCGGTCGGGTAGGCATCATCGACGACGGCCAACTGGTCGTCGAAGGCGCGCCTGCCGAACTGAAGCGCGCCATGGGCGCTGATGTGATCACACTCTGCGGGCGCGGCGACGCGCCTTCCTATCTAGACCTGCTCAAGGCCGAAGCGTACGTGACGCATACGGTTGATCACACCCTTAGGCACGCCGAAGATCATCACAAACAGGCCGGCGAACGGGATGAGTGGCGTCTGCAGATCGGCGTCGACAGCGGCGACCGGCGCCTGGCCCGCATACTCGCCCTTGCCGCCCAACCTGGTCTGCACATCAGCGAAGTCAGCGTCAGCCGGCCCAGCCTTGCCGACGTGTTTCTTGCCTACACAGGGCGCGCCTTGCGCGATAGTTAAGGCCAATCTGCGCAGCCAATCAAAAAGGGGGCCGGCTGCAACGCCGATCCCCTTTTTGGGCTCTCGGACACATTTGGTGAATAGGTTAGGCGGCCAGGAGCCGATGTTTGAGCAGATCAAAACGGGCTCGACCATACATGCTGCGCTTGAGGAGCTTGAGCTTGTTGATCTGGCCTTCGACTTGC
>Ga0334887_1002926_pt1 | contig 18040 bp, 14 predicted proteins | sample GraSluR1_MG_10_FD_207217 | JGI IMG/M metagenome (GOLD analysis project Ga0334887, IMG submission 207217) | Sludge microbial communities from methane-producing bioreactor in Wageningen University, Netherlands - Granular Sludge_18_07-R1 | ecosystem: Engineered > Bioreactor > Anaerobic >...
GAAGTTTTTCGACGCTCTCCGGCAGCAAGGAGTGGCGTTCCTTTACCGGTCTCGGACGACGTTTTCCCCGCGAAGGCGCGGCATTCCTTCTGCTCGCCGCGTCGATCATCGGACTGCCGCCGCTGGGCGGCTTTTGGGGCAAGTGGATGATCGTTCTTGCTGCGATGGAGAAGGGGCGCTGGATGACCGCCGTCGCAGTGGAGCTTGGAACGGCGCTTTCCTGCGTCTATTATGTTCCCGTGCTCTTTCGTCTATTCTCGCCCCGCCGGAGCGAGGAGACGGTTCCCGTCGGCGTTTTTCACTCCGGAATGCTCTTTTTTGCGCTTGGAATGACGCCGCTTCTTCTCGCCCTTTTTTACTTCGTACCGTCGTTGTACGAGTACCTGATTGCCGCAGGAGAGTGGGTCGTATCGCCCGCGCTGTACAGAGACGCCGTTCTGGGTTCGATGGTTCCCTGAGTCGTACCCTGCCGGAGAACCCGGCTGAATCCGGAAAAAGGAGGCTGAGAGGATGACACGTTTCAATGATCGGCACGAGTTGTTGGAAAGTCTGCAACGGCTGCTTTCAGAATCCCGAAGGACTGCTTTGAAAGCAGTCAATGCCGAGATGCTTCGGTCGTACTGGGAGATGGGGAAGGCGCTTGCCCAATGGGAGGAAACGCACGGCGACTCTCCCGACCTTCTCGAAGGCGTTGCCGCGGGTCTTGCGTCGGATTTCGGCAAGGCGTTTTCAGCGAAGAAACTCGCCGCTATCCGGAAGTTTTTCAAGGAATACGAAAAACGTCCTCCGCTCTTCCGTTTCAGAGAGGAGAGCGATCTGGCCGAATCCGGACTTCGCTCCCTTGATCCCGGACTGAGCTGGAGCCACTACACGGTGATGATGGATATCGAAGATTCGTCCGTCAGGTACGAAGTCGAGCGAAAGGTTTCGCGCGAAGGGTGGACGGCCTCCGAACTCGAAAAGCAGCTACGCGCCGCCGGGGAGCAAACCTCCGACGTGACGGGCGATATGCCTCTCTTCGAGGAGAGAACCCCCCCTTCACCGGAAGACTTCGTGGATGATCCCCACGTTCAGGCGTTCATGGGAATACCCGACCGTCAACGGCTGACGGAGAGCATTCTAGAAAGGGCGTTGCTCGATCACCTTCAGCGGTTTCTCCTTGAATCCGGCAAAGAGCTCTACCTGGTGGAACGGCAGAAAAAGATGGAGATGAAGGGAGCGGCGCGCTATATCGACCTTGTTTTCTACTCGCGTTCGATCCATGCTTTTCTCCTTGTTGAGATGATCTGCGGAGATTTTTCGAGCGAAGATGAAGAAAAGCTGTCGCTCGTTCTGGAACATATGTCGGAAGAAAGCGCGCTGTCCCACGAGAACCCTCCGGCGGCGCTGCTTATCTCCGTGTCTCGAACCGCCGGGAGAATGAAATATCTCTTCGCGTCGAAAGAGCGGGAGGTGGAGTACAGGCGTTTGCTTCCCTCGGAGGACCAACTTGCCGTCGAGATTCGGAGAGAACAGGTCGATATACTGAAACGATATCCTCACTTGGAGGATGAGTAGCGGTCTTCGCGGCCGGAGCGAAGAAAGTACGCCGAATGTACGAATTGCGGCTTGACAAATGACGTCGGGAAGGGCTATAGTGGATACAGAGGGACCTTGAAAAAGCAGAATATTCTGCGCATCGAATGCGTTCAGGGTGTTTTGCCCCTATAGGGATATTGTCTATTTTTTTCGGGGGAGCGAAAGCTCCTCCGATTTTTTTGTCTATACTATTTCATACAGGACACGGAGGGGACAACATGGCAAAACCAATAGTTGCGCGTTGGGAGTGGAGAACGTTCGGAGCGGGATTCGAAGAGCCCGAAGCGAGGATCCGGCAGTTCGAGCAGGGGAACTATAAAGAGAGCGAAGAGGTCTACGTGCTCTCGAAGAACAGCGACGAGAACGTCAAGGTGCGGGACGATCTTCTGGATATCAAATCGCTTCAGGAAGTGAATGCGGACGGGTTGGAGCAGTGGTTCCCCGTCATGAAGGCCGGGTTTCCGATCCCGATAGACGATCTCCGGAAGCTTTTCTCCTACTTTAAAGCCCCGGAACCTATTTTCGGCAGAAAAGAGTACGCGTTCGATCAGTTCCTCAACGAGATCGTCCGCCCCAATCAGAATCTGCGCCTGGTGCACGTGAAGAAGAAGCGCTATATCTACGTCATCAACGGGGCCGTCGTCGAGATAGCGGAGACGGATTTCGACGGAGTGGCGCTGCGCACCATCTGCGTCGAGCACGAAGATCCTGTGGTCGTCATGAAGACGGTTCGCGAGCTTGCGCTGGAATCCCTTCCGAACATCAACTATATCCAGGCGATGAAGAAGACCGTAGGGATGGCCTAGATCATGGATATGCTCAAGTCGGTCATCGACGTAGGCACGAACTCGATCAAGTTCTATGTCGCGAGGAAACGCGCGGATGGCGCGCTGGAAGCGGTGCTCGACAAGAACGATATCGCGCGCCTCGGCGAAGGTCTTCGCGAGACGGGCAAGATTTCTCCGGAGCCTCTGGAGCGAAACGCGCGTTCCGTGGCCGCTTTCGTTGAAGAGGCTCGCTCTCTCGGCGTGCCTTCGCCTGAAATAGTGGGAACGATGGCGCTGCGGACCGCTTCCAACGCCTCCGATTTCGTCGCGAAGGTCAAGGAGCTCACCGGTCTTTCGCTCCGTGTGATCGAAGGGGAGGAGGAGGCGCGCCTTTCCTACCTTGCGGTTCTTTCTGCCCTCCCTATAGGAAAAGGGGAGCTTGTGACCTTCGATACCGGCGGAGGCAGCACCGAGTTCGTCTACGGCAGGGAGGCCGAGATGCTCCGCAAGTTCAGCGTGCCGCTGGGGGCGGTCCGGATCACCGAGGAGTTTTTCAAGGACGACCCGGTTCGGGAAGAATCCGTTGACGCCGCGTTCGCCGAGATTCGCAAAAGTCTGAAGGAGGGCGGAGCGGGCGGTTCGCCGGATATGCTCGTCGGGATGGGGGGCACGGTAACCAGTCTTGCCTCCGTGAAGCACAAGATGGAGGTCTACGATCCCGATATCGTGCAAGGATCGGTCTTGACGCTTGAGGACATCCGGGGGATGATTACGATGTTCTCCTCGACGACCCTGGAGGAACGCCGCGGCGTGGTGGGATTGCAGCCGAAGCGCGCCGACGTGATCCTTGCGGGAACATGTATCGTCAGCGTCCTGCTCGAAATTTTCGGCGCTTCGTCGTTTACGGTGAGCGACCGCGGACTTCGGCATGGGCTCGCGTTCGAGCTCTTTTCACGGTAGCGTTATGTAAATCCGGGTGTTTCGCTCCGGACCGGCTTCGTATATGTTGACGGTGTCGAGCGTATATGGTATTTCAAATTCCTCAGGAGGTGTTCGTGATGAAACGGATTACCGCAGTTGTGTGTCTTGTTTTTCTGATGGCGCTGGCTCCGGCGGCATTTGCCGCATACCCCGAGAAGCCCGTCCGGGTTGTAAATTACGTAGGTCCGGGTGGACTGATGGACGTAACGAGCAGAAAGTTCGTCTCCATAGCGGCGAAATACACGGATGCGACTTTCGTTGTCGAGAACAAGGAGGGCGCGGGCGGACTCGTCGGAATGCAGGCGGTTCTGGAGCAGCCCGCGGATGGGTACACGGTGTTTGCGGCCACGACGTCGAACATCGCCAAGGTGCTGACCTCCAAAAAGGACGTCGACGAGTTCATCTGGGGATTCGAGTGGATCGCGATGCTCATGCGGGACCCCGAATGTCTTATCGCGGCCAAAGACAGCCCTCTGAACACGTGGGAAGCGGTGCACAAGGACGCGATGGAGAAGAACGGCGCACAGCTCTGGACAGGCCCTGCCGCCGGAGGCAACGACCATCTCATGGCGATGAAGGTGTGGGACAAGTCGGGGATGAGCGCGAAGTGGATTCCGTACAGCACGGGACCGGAGGCGATGATGGCGCTGCTGAGCGGGCAGGGCGTCGTGTATGTCGGCAATCCTGCGGACATTGGTGGCCGCGAAGGGTTCTCCATCATCGCCGTGGCGAGGAAAGAGCGGCTCGAAAAATTCCCCGATGCTCCGACCTTCGTCGAACTTGGCGTCGAAGGCCTTGAAGAAGAGGCGATGTGGCGCGGTTTCGCGATGAAGAAAGGCTCTCCCGAAGAAGCCATGGTCTGGTGGGAAGAGCTTCTGAAGAAAGTTGCCGCCGATCCCGAATGGAAAGAGTTTCTCGAAAAGGATGGAATCGACGTCGTCGACTACGGCCGCGAGAAGTTCAACGCACAGGTGCGGAAGGATATCGACAATTTTACGCTTTACCTCAAGAAGTACGGTCTGATAAAGTAAGTTTTCCTTTTTTCGATTCGAATACGGACCAACGAGTGCGGGGCGTCGCCCGAGACGGCGGTTCCCCGCACTTCAGCTTGGTGGCGTACAATAACGATGGAGCGGGGGCGCTCCCGGAGGTGGTTCCATGGAAACTCAGCTTCTTTTTCTCGGCGGGGCCGACAGCTTCCCCGTCTGGATTCTTTCGTTTCTTGCCGTCGTCGCACCGACGGCTTGGCTTTCTCGTGGAAAGTACGCGCCTTTCCGCGGGCGTATCATCATCTGCGTCACGCTCCTCTTTCTTGCCTTCGCTTTTTTTCTGCTCTCCTTCGGGCTGGAGGAGATCGAAGCCGTGGGAAGCAGCGCCAGAACGGCGCCCAGGCTTTGGGCAGCCGGTCTTGCCTTTTTCACGCTGGATCAGCTGCGCCGTACGCTCCAGGGGAGAGCGCCCGCCGATCCGAAGACGGGGGATGTGAAGCGCGTGCTGCTGGCCGCGGCTATCGTGGCGTTCGCACTGTGGGGGATGGACATCGCAGGATATCTGATCTCTTCAGCCGGAATGATCCTCTGTCTTCTGCTGCTCTTCGGCGAACGGCGTCTTCTTGTCCTGCTTTCGCTTGCAGGGGGATGGACGCTCTTTTCATGGATTGTCTTCATACGCCTGCTGCATCTCTCGCTGCCTGCGGGTATTTTCTTCGGATAGGGGGAACGTCGTATGGAAACTCTCTCCCACTTGATGGACGGACTTCAAATGCTTATGGGCGTCGCTCCGCTGCTTGTGATCGCAGCCGGCGTGGCAGTCGGCATACTTGCGGGCGCCATGCCCGGTATTTCACCCTCGATGGCCGTCGCGCTGCTGCTGCCGTTTTCCTTCGGGATGACGCCTTCGATGGGGCTTGTTCTGCTCTGCGCAATCTACCTTGCCTCCAACTACGGAGGTTCCATAACAGCCGTCATGGTGAACACTCCGGGGACTCCCTCGGCCGTGGTTACCGCCTTCGACGGATATCCACTCACCCGAAAAGGGGATGCGGGAACCGCCCTCGGCGTCTCTCTTGTATCCTCCGTGGTCGGAGGTTTCATCGGAATCATCATCCTTGTGCTCTTCTCGGCCCCCTTGGCGCGTATGGCGCTGAAGTTCTGGCCCGCGGAGTACTTCGCCCTGGCGATTCTGGGACTCTCGACGATCGCCTCCCTCGGAGGAGGGCGCTGGCTCGAGTCCTTCATGGCGGTGCTCCTCGGACTGCTCCTGAATACCATCGGGCTCGACCCTCTCAGCGGGGTAAGCCGTTTTACGTTCGACATGGTGCGCCTCTACGACGGTTTTTCCTTCATTCCGGTACTGATAGGCCTGTTCGCTCTCAGCGAGGTCTTTTCCGGAATAGAGTCGGGAGAGGTCGGCATGCCTCCCGTGCAGCCCGACAAGGAGCGTTCTCCCTGGCCCACGATACGAGAATACCTGAAGCTGAAGTACTCCATGATTCGCGCAGGTATTCTGGGTACGGTCATCGGAGTCTTCCCGGGCGCGGGTGGTACGATCGCCTCCTTCATCGCCTACGACGTCGAAAAACGCCTCAGTAAAGATCCCGACGGTTTTGGAAAAGGAGCGCCCGCCGGCGTCGCAGCCGCCGAGGCTTCGAACAGTTCCTCGGTGGGCGGAGCTCTTGTCCCGCTGCTCACATTGGGCATTCCGGGGAGCTCCTCCGCAGCCGTGCTTATCGGGGCTCTCATGATTCACGACCTCCAACCGGGACCGGAACTCTTCACCCGCCATCCGGATGTTGTGTACACGCTCTTTTCCAGCCTTTTCGTGGCGAACATCTTTCTTCTCTTTCTCGGCCTGCTCGGAGCCCGTCTCTGGATAAAGGCGGCGCTTATTCCGAAACGTCTGCTCTACCCGATGATTTTCGCCTTTTCCTTCATCGGGAGCTACGCCGTGCGTTCGTCTCTCTTCGACGTGGGCGTCTGTCTCGCGTTCGGCCTTCTCGGGTGGATGCTTTCCAGAAGCAAAATTCCCGTTTCGCCGATCGTCCTTGGAATGATTCTCGGCACAATGATCGAAAAGAATCTTCGCACGACCATCATGATGGGCGGCGTGTCTCTCTTCTTCCGGCGTCCTCTTTCGCTGGCGTTGCTTCTGCTGGCTTCGGCCTCCGTGGTGATCCCCTTCATCAGGGAGAGAAAAAGGGCCTGCGGGGGATCATAGTGCTCACCCCGCTCTTTGCAGCGATCAATCTTTTCGGCGGCCTGGCGCTCTTTCTCTACGGCGTGGAGGAGACGACCACCGCGTTCGGCTCCAGCTTCGGCGGAAAGTCAAAAGATCTGCTGATCCGCTTTACGCGCAGGAAGCCGATGGCCTTTCTCTTCGGCGCGGCGCTCTCCGCCATCGCGCAGGGGAGCACCGTCGCCACTTCCTTCGCCATCGGTTTCGTCGACGTGGGCATGCTCTCGTTCGCCGGTTCGGTGGTCGTGATGATGGGCGCGAGCGTGGGAGGCACATTTGTCACCTTCCTGCTCAGCCTTGATATCGCGGCCTTCTCGCCGCTGCTTTTCGGGGCGAGTTTCCTGATGGTGCGTTTCGGGAAGAGAACCGTCTACCGTGTAGGCTGCGTGCTTCAGGGATTGTCATTGGTGCTGCTCGGAATGTTCGTCCTGAAGCTCGGCGTCGGGCCGCTCCTGCAAGATCCGCGTTTTTCGAATATGGCGACCGCGGCGGGAAGCAACGGCTTCCTTGTCGGTATGGCGGCATTCGTGGCGACGGCCGTTCTTCAGAGCAGTTCGGCGGTCATGGCGCTTGCCGTGACGCTCGCGGTTTCCGGCGCGCTTCCCGCAACCGCGATTCTTCCCGTAGTCTGCGGGGCGCACGTCGGTTCGTCCGTCACGGTGCTGCTTGCGGGTTTTTCCGGCCGGCAGAATGCCCGGAAGCTCGGCGTATGCACGTTTGTCTACAAGTTCTTAGGAATCCTCTTCCTTCTCCCGTTCTTTCCCTGGCTTCAGGGTTTTATGGCTTCGGGAGGGGGGCTCGCCGCCAAGGTTGTCCAGGCGCAGGTGGGCGTTACCCTTTTCAATGCGCTTGTCTTCTATCCCTTTACGGACATTCTTGCGCATTTTTCCGCACGGATCGCCGAACAGGCGGGGGGAGAGCGTCTTGGGGCGCCGGTCTATCTCGACGACGAACTGACGGATGTCCCCTCGCTTGCGATTCTTTTGCTCTCGAAAGAGATGATCCGTCTTGCGAACTATATTGAAATGTACTGTCAGGTGCTCTTTTCTCCGGAGAAGAGCCTCGATGGATTCGAGGAACTTCCCTTCGCCATCCGCGAACTCTCGGAAGCCTGCCAGGAGTACATGTTCGAGATTCATATCCCCTCCGACGACGACGCGCTTCGGGAAACTTACTCCACGGTCTCCTATTCTATGGTATCCTTTCGTCAGATGGCCAAAATCCTTTCCGGCGAACTGCGCCTTCTTGCCGAGGCTGGAGTGGCGGCGCAGTTTGTCCGCGAGTTGGGGGAGAAAACCTGGCGTGAACTCTCCAAGCTTGCGCTGACGGATATCCGGCTCGCGCTCAGGGCGTTCGCCCTGGCCGACGCCGACTTTGCTTCGGAAGCGGGCCGATTCGAAAGAGAGTTCGAAGAGCTGGACAGGCGGATACGCCTCAGACTGGGAGTCGACGCCCTCAATAGACGAGAGCTCGCTCCTCTGCTTGATTTCATGTCGCAGATCTTTCTGCTTGTGAAGACGTCTCTCGAAGTTGCCAGGGGAGAAGCCCGTCGCGACCGCGAAGCGGGCTGATATCTCGGGGAGGTGAAGTCACCCGGTGACGAAGAATGCAACGATACAGTCTTTTTTGTACGCGACGGACAGAGAGCGGATAGTATCCAAGGTTGTGTCGATGGGGGAGCGGGCTGCGCAGCTGCTCGAAGCCTCCGTGAGCGCGCTTCTGGATCAGGATTCGCCGCTTGCACGGCGGATCATCGCCGACGATGACGCGATCGACCAGATGGAAGAGGAGATCGATCAGGAGTGTCTTGGATCCATTGCGATGCGCTCGCCCGGTAAGGATGAACTCTACTTCGTCTTTGCCGTTCTCAAGATTATTACCGACCTGGAACGAATCGGCGATCAGGCTGTGAACATTGCCGAGAAGGCGCTGAAAGTAACGCCCGGGGTCGCATTTCCCCGGCGGGACGCTCTTCTGAAAATGCTGCGGGTGGTTCTTTCCATGTTCCGACAGGCTCTGCAAGCCTTCAGGAACGAGGACAAGCACATGGCCGCGACGCTGTGGAAACGCGACGACGAAGTGGATTCCATGTACGCCCAGTGTTACGCGGATTTTTTGCAGGATGCGGTCGCCCATTCGGGAAACGACGATCCTCGGACGATGGAGATAGGCGCCCTCGAACTGTGGACCGCCCGTCACCTGGAACGAGCGGGCGATCACGTCATCAACATCGTGGAACGAGTCTATTTCATGGTGGAGGGGAAGTATTTCCCGAGCAAGGCGGCACGGAAAGCCTCTTTTAAGATGAAAACCTCCAGGGAATAGGTGTTTTTCGCCCCTTCATTTTTTCTGACCATTATTGACAAGCCTGTGAAAGTGTGTATAATGCTGTTAGTCAGTATTAGTCAGAAAAACGCAGGGGGGATACGAAATGAAAAAGGCGGTCGGCATCGATCTTGGAACGACGAACTCCGTCATCGCAGTTATAGAAGGTGGTACTCCGGAAGTCATCGCGAACGCGGAGGGCGGAAGAACAACTCCTTCCGTTGTTGCGTTCACGAAAGACGGCGAGCGTCTGGTGGGGGCTCTTGCGAAGCGGCAGGCGACTTTGAACCCGGACGGAACGCTCTTTTCGGTCAAACGATTCGTCGGGCGGAAATATAACGAGGTGGCCTCCGAGCTCAAAATCGTTCCGTACAAGGTGAACGAAGGAGCCAACGGCGCCGTCAGGTTTTCCGTCGGAGGGAAGGAGTACGCGCCCGAGGAAATAAGCGCTTCCGTGCTCCGCAAGCTGGTCGGCGACGCGTCGTCCTACCTGGGCGAGAAGATTACGGACGTCGTTATCACGGTTCCGGCCTACTTCAACGACGCGCAGCGGCAGGCCACCAAGGATGCGGGGACCATCGCCGGGCTGAACGTGCTCCGCGTGGTCAACGAGCCGACGGCGGCCGCTCTTGCCTACGGGCTCGACAAGAAGAAGGAACAGAAAATCATGGTCTTCGACCTCGGAGGAGGCACGTTCGACGTCTCCATTCTCGACATCGGCGACGGAGTGGTGGAAGTGCTTTCGACCTCCGGCGATACGCACCTCGGAGGCGACGACTTCGACAAGGTCGTTGTCGACTGGATCGCCGACGAGTTCCGCAAGGAGAACGGCATCGACCTCCGCAAGGACAAGCAGGCGCTCCAGCGGCTCTACGAAGCGGCGGAAAAGGCGAAGTGCGAACTCTCTTCGAGGACGAGCACGGAAATCGGCCTGCCCTTCATTACAGCGGATGCGAACGGCCCACGGCATCTGAACATGACGATTTCGCGCGCCAAATTCGATCAGCTCACATCGCACCTCGTGGAGCGATGCACCGGCCCCGTGAAGGACGCGCTCTCCGCAGCCAAACTCTCCGAAAGCGATATCGACGAAGTCGTCCTCGTGGGCGGTTCCACGCGAATACCGGCCGTCCAGGATCTTGTCCGCAAGCTCACCGGAGGCAAACAGCCCAATATGTCCGTCAATCCGGACGAGGTGGTGGCCGTGGGCGCAGCAGTGCAGGCGGGCATCATCAGCGGAGAGATGAAGGACGTGCTCCTTCTCGACGTTATTCCCCTCTCTCTCGGCGTGGAAACCATGGGCGGCGTGATGACGAAGCTCATCGAGAAGAACACCACGATTCCGTGCAGGAAAGCGGAAATTTTCTCGACAGCGGCGGACAACCAGCCCGCTGTGGACATCGTGGTCCTCCAGGGCGAGCGCGAGATGGCGAAGGACAACCGCATCCTCGGCAACTTCAAGCTCGAGGGGATACGGCAGGCTCCGAGGGGCCTCCCGCAGATCGAAGTGGCTTTCGATGTCGACGCCAACGGCATTCTGAACGTCACGGCGAAGGACAAGGATACCGGCAAGGAACAGAGAATCACCATCAACGGATCGACGAATCTCGACAAATCCGATGTGGAGCGCATGATCCGAGAGGCGCAGGAGAACGCCGCCGAGGACCGGAAGAAAAAAGAGCTGGCGGAAGCCAGGAACGAGCTCGAAACAGTCGTCTATCAGTTGGAGAAGGCGCTCGAACAGGCGGCTGCCAATGTGCCCGAGAATGAAAAGGCTCGTGCTCGCGGGCTTGTGGATGAGGGGAAATCGACATTGGCGAAGAGCGAGGCGACGCTGGACGCCCTTCGCGTCGCCTCCTCGGACATCAAGCAGATGTTGCAGATACTGGCGTCTTCGAACGCCGGAGGACCGGAACCGCAACCTGCATCCTCGGCAAGAAACAGCGACGACGTGGTGGATGCGGAGTTCGTGGACAACTCGGAAAACCGGGGTTGAGGATTATAACACGGGCCGGCGGCCTGAAGATCCATTCCCGGCGCTCTGCCGGTTTTCAATAGATAAAAGCCTGCGGGAAATTGCCCGCAGGCTTTTTTGCGGGTATACTACTCTTATTTCTGGAGGTGACATTATGTCATTGACTTTTTCGCCGCTGTCGATAGATATGAGAGGAGAATATACCTCTCTTTTCGACAAGTGTACCGATAAAACATCCGACTACACGTTTGTAAATATTTGGGCATGGTCCGACGAACGAAAATACGAGCTTGCCTTTGCCAACGATCTGTTTTGGCCTCGGGTGACGAACCCGGCGTCGGTCTACTGGGCGCCGGTCGGCGACTGGGAATCCGCCGACTGGGAAAGCCTCTTGCCGCAGCTCTTCCCGGACGGCATGACGTTCGAGCGGGTGCCTGAGAAACTCGCGCAGCTCTGGAGCGAACGTCTGAACAACCGGATAACGATTGAGGAGCAGCGTTCGGAATGGGAGTACGTCTACTCCGTGGAGGAGCTTGTGGCGCTTCGCGGCAACCGCTTTCACAAGAAGAAGAATCTGCTGAAGCAATTTCAGCGAAATTATGTTTCCGAGTACAAGTCGCTCGGACGCGACGATGTGGATGGTATCCTCGAGATGCAGCAGCTCTGGTGCGAATGGAAGAGTTGCGACGACATCCCGGGCCTGAGGGCCGAGAATCACGCGATATCCCGTGTCCTGAAGAAGTGGGATCATTTGCCGGGGTTGCTCTGCGGCGCGCTCTACGTGAAAGACTATATGGTGGCGTACGCCGTCGGGGAGCCGATGACGGACGAGATGGTCGTGGTGCACTTCGAGAAGGGGCTCGCCGAGTACAAGGGCGTCTACCAGGCGATCAACCAGGGTTTCCTGGAAAACTCCTGTTCGGGCTTCAAATGGGCGAACAGAGAGCAGGACATGGGCGAAGAGGGGGTCCGGCAGGCCAAGGAGTCGTACAACCCGTCGCACTTCCTCAAGAAGTACCGCGCGGTCTGGAAGGGGTAGCGGAATGCCCGACTGGGAAAAGAGCACGCTCTTCCGGGCTTTCCGGCATCGGAATTTCCGCCTGTTCTATATGGGGCAGATCGTCTCGCTTTCCGGACTCTGGATGCAGCGGGTGGCGATGAACTGGCTCGTGTACAGGATCACGGGGTCGCCGCTTCTTTTGGGGACGGTCGACTTTATGACGCAGATCCCCGTGCTGCTCTTCGGTTCGTTCACGGGGGCCTTTCTGGAGGGCCGGAACCTGCGGAAGATCATCATGATCTGCCAGACCATCAGCATGCTCCACGCGCTGACGCTCGCGATACTTACGCTCACTGGAGTCGTGGAGTACTGGCACATCCTGATTCTCGCCGCCGTCATCGGCACGTCGGATTCGTTCGAGGTGCCGGCGCGCCAAGGGTTCACCATACGCCTCGTGGAGGACGAACAAGACCTCGGCAACGGCATCGCTCTCACCTCCACCCTGTTCAACGTGACCCGCCTCATCGGCCCGTCGATCGCGGGAATGGTCATCGCCGTCGTCGGGGAGGGCATCTGCTTTTTGATGAACGGCATGGCCTATTCGGCGACGCTCACGGCGCTCTTCCTGATGCGCTTCCGGCGTCCTCTCGTCTCGGAACAGACGAAGAAAGGAGTGCTTGAAGGCATGAAGGAAGGGGTGCGCTACGTCGCGGGTTTCCTTCCCCTGAGGAACTATCTTTCAGCGATCGCCCTCGTGAGCTTCTTCGCCTTTCCGTACATGGTGCTGCTCCCTGTCTTCGCCCGCGAAATTCTCGGAGGCGGACCGCGGACGCTCGGTTTTCTTATGGGCGCAACCGGTCTCGGCGCGCTCGCCGGGTCGGTCCGGCTCGCCCTGAGAAAGTCGCCCGTCGGACTTGGAAAGATCATGGCAGTCTCCTGCATCCTCTTGGGCTTTACGATGGCGCTCTTCTCCCAATCGCGACTCTTTCCCCTTTCGCTGCTCCTGATGGCGTGCCTTGGTTTTTTCATGGTCTCGACGCTCGTCTCCTGCAATACGCTCGTCCAGACGCTTGTCGACGAGGACAAACGAAACCGCGTCATGAGCCTCTTCATCGTCTGCGCAATGGGCATCACGCCGCTGGGCAGCCTGAACGCCGGATGGCTCGCCTCGAACATCGGAGCGCCGACAACGCTGCTTGCGGGAGGGATCGTGAGCCTCCTCATCGGTATCTGGCTGTTGCGCTCCTGGCCTGTGATGTGGGTGCTCTCGGAGCCGGTGTATAAAAAGAAGAACCTGCTGTAGCGCGTTCCTTTGGACTTGGGGTATACTCTGAAGGAGAAGAAAATACCCGATTATGGTATTGCGGAGGTGATCGGAATGGCGAAAAAGCGTATTCTAATTGTTGGCGGCGACGCCGCCGGAATGTCCGCCGCGGGGCAGATCAGGAAACTGCTTCCCGATTCGGAGATCGTCGTCTACGAGCGGAGCGGATACTCCTCCTACTCGGCGTGCGGCATTCCCTACTTCGTCGCCGGACTCGTCGAATCGGAAACGCGCCTTGTGGTCCGCACCCCTGAGGAGTTCCTGGAAAAACAGAATATCGTCGTGCACGTCCGGCACGAAGTGCTCTCGCTCGATCTCGGCGGAGCCAAGGTCAAGGTCCGAAACCTGGAGACCGGCAGAGAGTTCGCCGACGGTTTCGACCAGCTGCTTCTGGCGACCGGAGCCAGTCCCGTCGTCCCGCAGCTGAACGGGGCCAAGGCGGACGGTATCTTCAGCCTCGGAATTCTTGAAACGGGCATCGCCGCGCGCAAGTTCATCGACCAGCATCATCCCCGTCACGCGGTGGTGATCGGCGGAGGGTATATCGGTCTGGAAATGGCGGAGGCGTTCGCCTGCGTCCGGGGTATAAAAGTTACCCTCATCGACAAGGCCCCGCAGGTGATGAGTACCTTCGACCCGGATATGGCCGAACACATCGCCGCAGCCATTCGAGGCATAGGAACGGAGCTTCGTCTTGGCGAAACGCTGCTCGGTTTCGGCACCGAGGGGGGGAGAGTGCGTTCCGTCATCACCGAAGGCGGTACCATACCCACGGACATGGTGATCATGGGACTCGGCGTGCGTCCCAACTCGCAACTTGCCGAGGACGCCGGACTGAAGCTCTCCGTCCGCAACGCCGTCGCAGCCGACGAAACCATGGCGACTTCTCACCCCGCCGTCTGGGCGGCGGGAGACTGCGCCTCGACGACGCATCTTATGACCGGAAAACCCTTCTGGGTGGCCCTCGGCACCGTGGCGAACAAGATGGGACGCGTCGCAGGCATCTCGATGGGGGGCGGCAGTGCTTCGCTGAAGGGCGTGCTCGGGACGGCGATGAGCAAGCACTGCGCCTACGAAGTCGCGCGTACAGGCCTGTCGACAAGAGAGGCGGAGGAGGCGGGGTTCGCCTTCCAGTCCTCGGTCATCAAGACGAAGACCAGGGCGGGGTACTACCCCGGCGCGGAGACCATGCACGTCAAGCTGCTCGGCGAAGAGGGAACGGGACGCCTTCTCGGAGGCCAGATCGTCGGCGGCCAGGGGGCGGCGAAACGAGTCGACATCATCGCCACGGCCCTCGCGGCGGGAATGACGGTGAACGACCTTGTCGATCTCGACCTCGGCTACGCGCCTCCCTTTTCGATGGCATGGGATCCGGTGCAGATCGCCGGCCGTGAACTGATGAAAAAAGTCGGAGGGGAGTAGCCGGTTCAGGAAAGCACCCCCCTGAGAGCTTTTTCAGTGAGCTGAACGTACGCTCCCGCACTTCGCGGAATGTTGTTGCGAGGTTTTCCGGGAGCGTACGTTCTTTATGAATGTTGTATAATAGATATCATTTTTAGGAGGAATCTTTATGCTCTCTCAGAAAATCGATGCAATGAAAGACGATCTGATCGTCGCGCTTCAGGAAAGCATTCGGATACCGAGCGTCGGAGGCGATCCCGAGGAAGGCGCTCCTTTCGGCGCCGGACCTCGCAAGTCGCTTGACTGGACGCTCGCATTCGCAGAAAAAATGGGCTTCCGTACGAAAAACGTGGAGAACGTCGCCGGATGGGCGGAGATGGGAGAAGGCGACGAGATGGTCGCCGTGCTCGGGCATCTCGACGTCGTTCCCGAGGGAAAAGGATGGACAGTGGACCCTTGGGGCGGCGAACTGAAGGACGGCATGATCTACGGCCGAGGCGTGCTCGACAACAAGGGCCCCGTCATGGTGGGGCTTTTCGCGGCGAAGGCGATCTTCGACTCCGGCATCGCGCTGAAGCGCCGAATCCGCGTGATCTTCGGAACCAACGAGGAACGGGGAAGCAAGTGCATGAAGCGCTACGTCGAGGTCGGAGAGGAGCTGCCTGCGGCCGGATTCACCCCGGATGCCGAATACCCCATCATTTATGCCGAGAAGGGTATTCTCACCTACACGCTTTCCCTCCCGTTCGCACCCTCCGGCGAGATGAAGCTGCTCTCCCTCGAAGGCGGCGTGGCGGCAAACGTCGTGATGGCGGAAGTCAAAGCCGAGATTACCGACCCTCGCCCCGAGTGCAGGCGCCGTATCATGGACGCGGCGGCGGCTTGGAAAGGCCCCGAAGGGAGTGCGCTCGGCGCGGCGGAGGATGCGGGGCGTCATGTCGTGACTCTTGAGATGAAGGGACATCCCGCCCACGGCAGTACTCCGGAGAAGGGGATCAACGCGCTCGCCTGCCTCTCCGACTTTATGAACGGCCTCGGGCTGAAAGGGGAGCAGGGGGATTTCTTCGCCCGCTTCTCGAAGCTCGTCGGCTTCGAGACGGACGGCGCCTCGCTCGGCATCGCGATGAGCGACGACGTCTCGGGCGCGCTCACCGCATGCGTCGGCGTAGTGAAGATCGCAAACGGACGGGCGACCTTTACCCTCAACATCCGCTATCCCGTAACGAAAGAAGAGAAGGAGATCACCGGCCCCCTTCTTGAGACATTGGCGCGGAACGGCATCGGTGTCGAAAGCGCAACCTCGGCCAATCCTCTCTATATGCCTCCCGAGTCCCGCCTCATCAAGGCGCTGCAGAAAGCCTACACCGAGGTGACGGGCGAAGAAGCGGAGCTGCTCGCCATCGGCGGCGGCACCTACGCCAAGACCATGCCCAACGTCGTAGCCTTCGGCCCCGTCTTCCCCGGACAGACCTACAAAATTCACGAGGAAGACGAGTGCTGGTCGGTGGAGGATATCATGAAGAACGCCCACATCATGGCGAAGGTGCTCGTGGAGCTCGCGGAGAGGAAGTAGCCCCGCTCGCGGACCGGCTGTATCGAAAAGGCAAGCACACGAAGAGGGGAGAGCCTCCATGACCGGGCTCTCCCCTCTTGTTCTTGGTATACTGTTGCCGAAGCCTGTCTATTCCGGCTTGATCTTCTTATAGAATATGCTCTTCCCGTCCTTGACGGTCAACACGACCGCGTCCTTGTCCACGGGATTGTGGGTCTTCGGGTCCATCGTCAGGGTTGCGTGGTGAAGCTGCAGATCCTTCGTCGCTTCAAGAGCGTCGCGGATGGCCTTGGAATCCGCGCTTCCGGCGCGCTCGATCGCGTCGACGAGCCAGTAGAGGCTGTCGTAGGCGAGCACGGCGATGGCGAACTCCTGGCATTCGTCGTTGTACTTCTCTTTATAGGCGTCGAAGAAGGGCTTCATCGCCGGGTCCTGGCGGGCGAGATGGTACATCCAGTAGGAACCCTCAAGAGCCTCTCCCGCTATTTCGACCATGAACTCTCCGTAGCCGTCGCCGCCGATGAAGATGATGTCGTCCATCCCAAGCTCTCTCGCCTGTTTGATCGGAAGCGCCAGATCCTTTCCGATGTTCGGAAGAACCAGTATCTCGGCGTCCGTCTGCTTGATCTGCGTGAGCTGGGCCCGGAAGTCGACGTCCTGACCGCCGCGGAACGCGTGCTCCGCCACAACCGTGCCGCCGAACTCTTCGTAGCTGCTGATGAAGTGCTCGCGCAGACCGTGGGAGTAGTCGCTCCCGACGTCGTAGAGGATAGCGGCTTTCATCTTGCCGAGCTCCTTGGCTGCGAAGTAGCCGATCAGACGTCCCTGGTAGGGATCGATGAAGCAGATACGGAACATGTACGGGCGGACATTTCCGCTCTCGTCGACGGTGACGAGCGGGTTAGTGGAGAGCGTGCCGATCTGCGGAATTCCGGCGCGCGTGACGAGCGGCGCGGTCGCGATATTGGCGCCGCTGGCCGCGGAACCGAGAATCGCCACAACCTTGTCGTGGTCGATCAACCGTCTGGCGGCGTTGACCGCATCTTCGGGACGGGATTTGTAGTCGTAGATGACCAGCTCGATCTTCTTGCCCAGAACGCCGCCCTTTGCGTTGATCTCGTCCGCAGCGAGCTTGACCGCGTTCACTTCCGGCTGACCGTATGCGGCGAAGTCTCCTGTGATTCCGGCAAGATAGCCGACCTTGATCACTTCTTCAGCGTACGAACCTGTTGCGAGGGTTGCTACCAAAAGTACCGCGAGAATCCATGGCGCTTTTTTCATGAACCTCTCACCTCCGAGAATTGTTGCGGCTGTGCAAAAAACTCACACGACCGATCCGATATAGTATCCGATATTCGATATGCTAATCTCTGGCGCTCTCTTTGTCAATGGATAATTTGGATTCATAGCATGGAGAGGGGCCTATTTCTCGCTTTCCGAGGGTATAATGAGACGAAGTGTTTTTCCGGAGGTGGTTCTTTGATGAACGGACATGTTTCCCCCGTCCTATTGCCGGAGAGGGGGAATAAACGCCGGTTCGTGTTCGGGCGGTTCTTGTTTCTCGTTTTCACCGTTCTCTTTTTCTTTTCTTCGCGCACGGACCAGGCGGTTGCCGCCGGAGTTCTTCTTCCCGCGGAGCAAAGGGAAGAGGATGAAAGTCGTGAAAGAATCTCTCGTTTTTCCTTCCTCGCCGTCGGCGACGCGCTGATTCATAAAGGCGTGTATGAAGCGGCGCGAACAGGAAAAAAACAGTTCGATTTCCGCCCGATGTTCCGTCTTGTAAAAGAACGAGTCCAAGCGCACGACATCGCATTCTACAACCAGGAGACCATCCTCGGCGGTGTTGCTTTGGGGCTTTCCACGTACCCCTGTTTCAACTCTCCTCAGGAAGTGGGGGACGGTA
>Ga0334887_1002931_pt1 | contig 18024 bp, 9 predicted proteins | sample GraSluR1_MG_10_FD_207217 | JGI IMG/M metagenome (GOLD analysis project Ga0334887, IMG submission 207217) | Sludge microbial communities from methane-producing bioreactor in Wageningen University, Netherlands - Granular Sludge_18_07-R1 | ecosystem: Engineered > Bioreactor > Anaerobic >...
CCTGGTCCTGGCCTTCGGCCTGCTCGCGATCTTTGCGGAACCCCTGAGCGCGCTCAGCGGCAACGATCCCTACGCAGAGCATCCCGAAGCGCTCGGCGCCGGATCCGTCCCCGTCGGAGTGGCCGGCGGGGTCAGCGCCCAGCACTGGTTCGGCGTGACGCCCCTGCGCGGCGTCGACCTGTTCGCCATCGTCGCCCACGGGGCCCGCATTTCTCTTGGCATCGGACTGACGTCCACTCTCATCTCGCTCATCATCGGCGTGACCGCCGGCATGGCGGCGGGCTACTTCCCCGGGGTGGTCGACGGGTTGCTCTCCCGCACCATGGACGTACTCTTCGGATTCCCCTTCCTCATCTTCGCCATCGCCATCTCGGCCGTCATCCCGCCGACCTTCCCCCGGGCGGTCCTGCTCACCCTGGTGCTGGGATTCTTCGGCTGGCCGTCCATCGCTCGGCTCGTCCGCGGTCAGACCCTGTCCCTGGTCACCCGGGACTTCGTCACCGCGTCCCGGACCATGGGCGCCGGGGCCGGACACGTCCTGCTGCGCCAGGTGTTGCCCAACCTCGGGCCGCTGCTCGTCGTCTACACGACGCTGGCGATCCCGGGACGGATCGGCGCGGAGGCGGCGCTGTCCTTCCTCGGGGTCGGGATGAATCCGCCGACCCCCTCCTGGGGCCGGTCGATAGCCGACGCAGTGGCCTGGATCCGGGTCGACCCGATGTATCTGGCCTTTCCCGGGCTCGCCCTGTTCCTGCTCACCCTCGGGTTCAATCTGCTCGGCGACGGTCTCGGCGACCGTCTCGACCCCCGCCACGAGGTGACGCCATGAGGCTCGTCCGTCTCCTCGCCCGACGATCGGCCAGTTCACTGCTGGTCATTGTCCTCATCGCCCTGTCCCTGTTCGCCATCTTCTTCATCCTCCCCACCGACCCGGCCCAGCTCAGCTGCGGGCGACCCTGCACCCCCGACCAATTGGCGCAGGTCAAGCGGTTCATGGACCTCGACCAGCCGTGGCCGGCACAGTTCTGGGCCTACCTCAGCGGGATCGCCGTGGGTCGCACCTTCGGCGACGGCCCGGCGGCAATCCACTGCGCGGCCCCCTGCTTCGGCTACTCGTTCCGGCTCCGGGAGAGCGTCACCGACCTCATCGCCTCTCGGTTTCCGGTCACCGCCTCGATCGCCCTGGGCGCCGCGGTCCTGTGGCTGCTCATCGGGGTGGCCACCGGCGTGTGGTCGGCACTCAACCGTGGACGGTGGGTGGACCGGACCATCCTCGCGGCCAGCGTGGTCGGCGTGTCCACCCCGGCGTACCTGGCCGGGCTGCTGGCCATCGGGATCTTCGCCCTGACCCTCCCGATCTTCCCGAGCGGCGGGTACGTCCCGCTGGCCGAGGACCCCGCCGGATGGGCAGGCCATCTGCTGCTGCCGTGGCTCGTGCTCGCCGTGCTGAGCGCGGCGTCCTACACCCGGATCACCCGGTCCCAGATGGTGACCGCCCTGTCCGAGGACTACATCCGGACCGCCCGGTCCAAGGGCATGCCCGAGAGGACCGTGGTCGGCCGGCACGCGCTGCGCAACGCCGTACTGCCGGTCGTGACGATCTTCGGCCTCGATCTGGGCGGCCTGCTCGGCGGCGCGGTACTGACCGAGCGGGTGTTCTCCATGCAAGGGCTCGGCGCGCTCCTTCTCGACGCCGTCGCCAACCTCGATCTGCAGGTGCTCGTCGGCGTCACCCTCTTCGCGGCCTGTCTGATCATCCTCGCGAACCTCGTCGTCGACGTGGCCTACACCCTCGTCGATCCCCGGGTCCGCCGAAGCTGAGCGAATCCCGGCACGTTCCACTGTCCCGCAGCACCCACTCACCCGGAGGCACCATGCCAACATCGAGATCCGCCCGCCTGACCGGCCTGCTGGCGGCCGCCACCATCCTCGCGACGACACTGGCCGGTTGCTCGAGGCCGACCGACACGCCTGCCGATGCGTCCGCCGCCCAGGCGTCGACGGCGACCGGGGGCACCCTCAACATCCTCACGGCCGGCACCGAGCTCGACCTCGACCCGGCCAAGAGCCAGAATCTGGCCACCACCACCCTCGGACTGATCGCCCGGCGGCTGACCACCTGGGAGGTCCGGCCCCAGGGCGACACGACCGTCGTCCCGGACCTGGCGACCGACACGGGCACCCCCTCCGACAACGGGCGGACCTGGACCTACACCCTCAAGGACGGGATCCTCTTCGAGGACGGCACGCCGATCACGTCGAAGGACATCAAGTACGGCATCGAGCGGTCGTTCGCCGACTCGCTCACCGGCGGCCTCAGCTACCACAAGACGCTGCTCAAGGGCGCGGAGAACTACCAGGGGCCGTTCGACGGCAAGGAACTGGACTCCATCGAGACGCCCGACGACAAGACGATCGTCTTCCGCCTCAATGCCCCGTCCGGCGACTGGCCGTGGATCGTCTCCCAGCCGGCCTTCTCACCTGTCCCCAACGGCAAGGGCACGGATCCCCAGTACGGTCACCAGCCCGTGTCCTCAGGCCCGTACCGGGTCGAGTCGAATGACCAGGGTTCCCAGGCGGTCCTCGCCCGCAACGAGCATTGGGACCGGGCGACCGACTCCGTACGGACCGCGGGGCCGGACCGGATTGTGTTCCGGATGAGCCAGGACCCCTCGGTCGCCGCGCAATCGATCATCACCGGTGCCGGGGATGCCGCCGATTCCTTCCTCACCGGCTTCGTGCCTCCGGCACAGATCGCGCAGGCGCAGGCCGATCCGAACGCGAAGGACCTGCTGGTCACCTCCGGCGACGGAGCAGTGGAGTACCTCGCCATCAACACCCGGCGGGTGACCGACCTCAAGGTGCGCCAGGCCATCCAGTACGCCACCAACAAGCAGGCCTACCAGACGGCGTCCGGCGGAGAGATCGCCGGGGGCTTTGCCACCACGCTGATCACGCCCGGCATCCCCGGCCGTCAGGCGTACGATCTCTATCCCGCCGACCCGTCCGGCGACGTCGACAAGGCCAAGAGCCTCATCACCGAGTCCGGCAAGCCCGCTCCGACGCTGACCCTCATCGCCCGGTCCGACAGCGCCGATGTCGCCTCCTCGATCAAGACCGGGCTCGAACGGGCCGGATTCACCGTCACCATCCGGACTCTCGACTCCGAGGTCTATTCCGACGCCCTCACCGGTGACAAGGGCGACTACGACCTGGCGATCTCCAGCTGGCAGCCCGACTTCCCGTCCGCGACGGCCAACATCGCGCCGCTGTTCGACTCCTCCCAGATCGGTCATGGCAACTACAACCTGTCCCGCTATGACAACCCGGAGGTCGACGCCTTGATCCGCCAGGCCACCGAGACGATCGACCAGACCGCCGCTCAGCAGATCTGGGCCCAGGCGGATCGCCGGATCCTGGAGGACTCGCCGGTCGTGCCGCTCATCTACTCCCACAACACCTTCATCCACGGGGCGAACGTCGAGAACTTCTTCATCGGCAACTTCCCGGCCTACCCCAACTACCTGAAGGTCAGCCTGAGGGCCCGATGACCACGCTGATGTCCACTCCCGACCCGCAGGTCACCGGCGAGCCTCGACTGGCCGCCCGTGACCTGCGGGTCCGGTTCGGCGACCGGGAGGTCACCCACGGGACCGCGCTCAAGCTCCACGCCGGCCGGATCACCGCGCTGGTCGGCGAATCCGGGTCGGGCAAGACCGTCACCGCGATGGCACTGCCCCGTCTGCAGCCCGGAGGGGCACAGGTCAGCGGCGAGGCCCTGTTGCGCGTCGGGGCCGAGACGATCGATCTGCTCGGATCCGACGCCCCGCTGCGCCGGATCCGCGGCGGCCTGATCGGCACCGTCTTCCAGGAACCGACGTCGGCCTTCAACCCGGTGCTCTCCGTCGGATCCCAGGTCGAGGAGGCGCTTCGCTGGCACACGAACCTGTCCCGTGGAGATCGCCGGACGCGGGTGCTGGAACAGTTCCGCGAGGTCGGCCTGACGGAGGCCGAGCGGATCCATTCCTCTTTCCCCCACCAGCTCTCCGGAGGACAACTGCAACGGGCCATGATCGCGATGGCGGTGATCAACCGTCCCGCGGTGCTCATCGCGGACGAGCCGACGACCGCCCTCGACGTCACCGTGCAGCAGGGCATCCTCGCGCTGCTCACCCGGCTCACCGAGCAGTTGCACCTGGCCGTCCTGCTCATCACCCACGACATGGGCATCGTCTGGGAGTCCGCCGACGACGTGTACGTCATGAAGGACGGCCGGATCGTCGAGCAGGGGACGGTCCTCGACGTCTTCCGGTCGCCGCAGGACCCGTACACCCGGACCCTACTGGCCGCTGTGCCGAAGCTGGGCGCGGCGAACCGCCCCCAGACCGCGGGCCCCACGCCCACGGTGACCAGACCACCGACCGCCGACCTGCGAGGCATCACCGCGGCGTACCGCACCGGACATCCGGCGGTCGCGGACATCGACCTGGTCGTCCACCCCGGCCGTACGCTCGCCGTGGTCGGCGAGTCCGGGTCCGGCAAGACCACCATCGCCCGGGTCCTCAGCGGGCAGCTCCGCCCCCAGCAGGGACAGGTGCGGCTGGCGGGTGAGGATCTGTGGCGTCTGCCGGGCAAGCGACGAAGGACGGCACTGGCGCGACTGGGGTACGTCTTCCAGGACGCCGGGTCGGCCCTCAATCCCCGCCGACGTGTGGCCTGGAGCATCGCCGAGCCGCTGCGGGTGCACCACGTGCGGGACCCGCGACCGCGCGTCCGGGAGGTGTTCGCCCAGGTCGGGCTCGACGCCGACCTGCTGGAGCGCTACCCGCACCAGCTCTCCGGCGGGCAGCGCCAGCGGGTGGGCATCGCCCGCGCCCTCGCGCTGCGGCCGGGCCTGTTGATCGCCGACGAGCCGACGTCCTCCCTCGACGTCACCGTGCAGGCGCAGATCCTGCGTCTGATCCGCGGCCTGCAGGCCGAGCTGGGGTTCGCGTGCGTGTTCATCAGCCACGACCTCGCCGTCGTGCAGGCGATCGCCGACGACGTCCTCGTGCTGCGCCACGGCCGGATCGTCGAGCAGGGCCCCGTGGCGTCCGTGCTGTCCGAGCCACGGGCCACGTACACCCGGACCCTGCTGGCGGCCGTCCCCCGAGTGGATCCCAGCCGTCGGCGCTAAGCTGCCCGGCGATGACTCAGACCGAGAAGGCGGACCGTAGGTCCGCCGGGTTCCGCTGGCGTTCGATCGCCGCGGCCGTCTTCCTGCCGACGATCCTGTTCTCCACCGGCGAGGGCGCCCTGCTGCCGATCATCCCGGTCGTCGCCACCGACCTCGGTGCGAGCCTGGCCCTGGCCGGCCTCGTCGCCTCGCTCATCATGGTCGGCGAGTTGATCGGCGACATCCCCAGCGGCTGGATCGTGACCCGGATCGGTGAGCGGAACGCCATGCTGGGCGGCGCGATCCTGGCCCTGGTGGGGGTCGTGTGTGCGGCGCTCGCCCGCGAACCGTGGCTGCTCGCCGCCGGGACCTTCCTCATCGGCCTGGCCACGGCAGTGTTCGCCCTGGCGCGGCACGCGTTCATGACGACGTACGTGCCCATCCACATCCGGGCCCGGGCACTGTCGCTGCTCGGTGGGGTGTTCCGCGGTGGCTGGTTCGTCGGGCCGCTGTTGGCCACCGTCGTCATCCGGATCACCGGCACCGGTCACGCGGTCTACTGGGTGCACGCAGCCGCGTGCGTGGCCGTGATCATCGCCCTGCTCGCCCTGCCCGATCCGGAGCGCGCGGTGGCGCGGGCGGACCCGGGGCCGACCCGGGAGTGCGCCGACCCGAGCGAGCCCGACCCCGCGGACGGCCTGATCGCCGGCCTGCGCCGATTCGCTGAGGTCTACCTGCGGGTGGGGATCGGCTCGGCGCTGCTGATGGCGCTGCGCTCGAGCCGGGTGGCGATCCTGCCGCTGTGGGCGCTGTCGATCGGCATGGCCGAGGCCGACTCGACCCTGGTCATCGGTCTCGCCAACGGGCTCGACTTCGCTCTGTTCTATGTCAGCGGGCTGGTGATGGACCGCTGGGGTCGGCTGTGGGCGGCGGTCCCCGCGCTGCTCGGGCTCGGGGTCGGGCATCTCGCGCTGGCCCTCACCCACGAGGCGGGAAGCCGCACGGTGTGGTTCATCGTGCTGGCGATCGTGCTCGGGTTCGCCAACGGGCTGTCGTCCGGGGTGAACATGACGCTGGGGGCCGACCTCGCCCCGCGCGACCGACCGGCGCCCTTCCTCGGCGGCTGGCGGTTCATCACCGACGCCGGCAACGCCGTGGCACCGCTGGCGATCTCGGGTCTGACCTTCGCTCTCTCGCTGCCGGCGGCGGCCGCCGCCCTGGGCGCGGCCGGGTTGGTGGGAGCCTGGATGCTGGCGCACTGGGTGCCCCGCTATGTCCGGACGGCCGAACGGCCCGCCCCTTCGGGGACGGGCCGTTCACCCTCGTAGCGAGAGTCGGGAAGACGGGACAGGCTCAGTCGGTCAGCCCCGCGAACAGCGGCGTCGAGACATAGCGCTCGCCCCAGTCGGGGACGATGGCCACGATCGTCTTGCCGGCGTTGGCCGGGTCGTCGGCCAGATCCTTCGCGGCGCGCAACGCGGCACCCGCCGAGATGCCCACCAGCAGGCCCTCCTCCTTGGCGGAGCGGCGGGCGAACTCGATGGCGTCGTCACCCTTGACCTGGAGGATGCCGTCGACGACGGAGGAGTCGTAGATCGCCGGGACGAACCCCGGGCTGATGCCCTGGATCTTGTGGGCACCCTTCGGCCCGCCGGACAGCACGGGCGACTCCGCGGCCTCGACCGCGTAGATCTGCACCTCGGGCTTGCGCTCCTTGAGCACCTGGCCGATGCCGGTGATGGTCCCGCCGGTGCCGACGCCGGCCACGACGATGTCGACCTGGCCCTCGGTGTCCTTCCAGATCTCCTCGGCGGTCGTCTTCCGGTGGATGTCGACGTTGGCCGGGTTCTCGAACTGCCGGGCCAGAATGGCGCCCGGGGTGTTGTCGACGATCTCCTGGGCGCGCTTGTTGGCGCCGGGGACGCCCTCGGCGGCCGGGGTGAGGACCAGCTCGGCACCGAAGGCGCGCAGCACGGCGCGACGCTCCTTGGAGAAGGTCTCCGGCAGGGTGATGATCACCTTGTAGCCGCGGGCCGCACCGACCCACGCCAGGGCGATCCCGGTGTTGCCCGAGGTGCCCTCGACGATGGTGCCGCCCGGCTTGAGCGAGCCGTCGGCCTCGGCGGCGTCGACGATGGAGACGCCGATACGGTCCTTGACCGAGTTCGCGGGATTGTAGAACTCGAGTTTGGCGAGCACGGTGGCCGGGGAGTCACCGTACAGGCGGTTGATCTTGACCAGAGGGGTGCGGCCGATGAGCTCGGTCGCGTCCTTGTAATAGGCCATTGTTCCTTCTTTCTGCGTGGTTGTGGGTGGATGGAGGAATGGGAACCGCCGATACCGTCACGGCACGGCGGGAATCAGGGAACGTACGGAAACACCGAGTCCGGCACAGGCCGTCACGGACGGAATCATCACGAGTGGGTCGACACACCGCACAACGGCGGCGCAGAGACAAGGGCGTCTGCCGACATCGGCGCGTCGTCGGACATTCGGCGCAACGCCGGTCCCGATCGGCGACAACATCCCGCCGACCTGGTTCGGCGATCCGGCACCGCCGCGCTCGATATGAACATGGCTGAATACTATCCAATAGCCAGCGTTATGCAAGTCGGTCCCACCGGGTGGTCTCTCCGTCGGATGCCGGGCCACCCGCTGGTCCGATCACTCGCTGAGGTCGAGCATCTCCAGGGTGCGGGTCCACAGGTACAGTTCCAGCGCCGGGTCGTACGCCTGCGGATTGGTCCGCACCACCGTGTGTCGGGTGCCGTAAAGCTGCCCGGACCGCCAGTCCCGCCCTGGGGTTCCGGCGAGGAAGTCGGCGAGGAGCCTGCCGCCGGACTCCGGGTCGGCGAGGACACGTCCGAGGGGGGAGCGGAAGGCCAGGTCGTAGAGCGGGCCCATCTCGCGGCCGAAGTTCGTGGCGACGATGCCGGGGCTGACCGCCACGGCGGACAGGCCGTCGTCGCGGTACCGGTGGTGCAGTGCGCGGGTGAACAGGATCGTGGCGATCTTCGCATTCCCGTAGGCGCGGAACGGGCCGTACGCGCGGGCGGAGGAGAAGTGTCGGACACCGGTGAGATCGTCGACGTCGAGGCGGCCGAACATGCGGGCGGCGGCGCTCGCGGTGGTGACGACGGCCCCCCGGCGGGCCAGCAGCAGGTCCCGCAGCAGCCAGGTGAGCAGGAAGGGGGCGAGATAGTTGACCTGGAAGGTGCGTTCGAAACCGTCCTCGGTGAGCGACGCGCGGGGGAACTGGGCGCCGGCGTTGTTGCCGAGGACGTCGAGGTCGGGGCAGGTCGCACGGATGTGGCGGGCCAGCCGGCGTACGTCGTCGAGCCGCGTGTAGTCGGCGACGGCGTACGCCACGCCGAGACGGCCCGCGACGGCCCGGGTTTTCTCCGGGGAGTGGCCGACCACCAGTACCCGGTGCCCGTCCCGGACCAGGTTCTCCGCGGCGATCGCGCCGATGCCGTCGCTGGCCCCGGTCAGCACCACGGTCCTGGGTGCACCCGCCTCGCCCATGGCTTCGTCCTTCCACCTGCCGTTGTCACCTCGCACGGAGGTCCCGCACCAGGGATCCCGCACCAGACTGTGCCACGGCCGGCCGATGCGCGCCGCCCCGGGTCACGGCCCGGGGACGCGGTCCACCACCAGGACCCGGGCACCGGACGGGGTGGGGGTGAGGACGAGCGTCGCCCGGCCGGGGCCCGCGGGCCGTAGCCGCTGTCGCAGCCGGGCCGGGTCGTCGGTGACGCCGCGCTTCTTGATCTCCAACGTGCCGATCCGATGGTCGCGGACCCAGGCGCGCAGGACCTTCTCCTTGTGCGGCAGGATCTCCAGCACCCGGAAGACCGTGGCGAAGGGGGTCCGCTGCTCATCGCCCCCGCCGACGAGGTAGGCGATGTCGCGGTGCACCCGACCCACGCTCCCCTCATCCCCGCCCAGCCGCCCGGCCAGCGCGTCGACCGCCCCGGCGCGGATCACCGCGGGATCGGGCTCGTAGAGGAGGTCCCCCACCGACACCGGACGGACCCCGGCGGCACCGACGGGTGGGGCATCCGCCGCCCCGGGCGGCAGCGCCAGTCGATCACCGCCGGACGGGCGGCCGGCACCCACCAGGGTGGCGCTCCGCAGGCCCGGGGTGCACCCGGGCCCGGCCCACAGGGCCAGCTCCACCAGGTCGCCGTCGTCGCTCACCCATTCGGCCTCCGTCCAGGCCGGGATGAGCCGGTACGGCAGCCCCGGGCCGGCCTTGACGCAGCCCAGTGCACCCCCGTCGGCAGCCCGACGCAGCCAGTCGAGTACGTCCGGCCACGGCGGCGACACATCGGCGGCGTCCCAACTGCGTCCGCGCGCGGTGCGCCGGGCCGGGTCGACGAAGACGCCGGTGCCCTCGGTGAGCACGGTATCCACCACGTCCCCGGCGTCGGCGCCGATCACCTCGGCACCGACCGACGCCAGGTTGGCGCGGGCGACCGCCGCGGTGTCCGGGTCGACCTCCACGGCGATGACCGACATGCCCGCCGCCACCAGGGCGAGCGCGTCCGTACCGATCCCGCAGCCCAGGTCCGCGACCCTCGCCCCCGGTGGCATCGCCGCCGCGTAACGCTCCGCGCGCTGGGCCGCCACGCGCGGGCGGGTGGCCTGCTCGAGGCCCGCGCGGGTGAACCAGAGGGTTGCCGCCGACGGCCCGAACTTCGTCCGGGCGCGTCGGCGCAGCGCCGTCTGATCCAGGGCCGCCGCGGCCAGCTCCGCCCCGAAACGGCGGCGCAGCGCGGAGCCCGCGGCCGGCGACTCGGTGTCCGCCAGCCCCGCGGCCGCGGCCAGGGCCTCCTCCCCCACGGGGGTACGGAGCAGATCGACCGGTGTCATGCCCACCAGTTTCCTCCACCACGCCGTTTCCTAGACTGGACCTGTGGCTGCCGACCGTGACGTCCTTGCCCACGACCATCTGCCCGCCGATCTCGGCGATCCCTCCGTCCGCGACGCGGATGCGCTGGCGTCCGCCCTGGGCGTCGACCCGGCGGCGGGCCTGAGCACCGGGGACGCCGCCGATCGCCTGGCCGCCGAGGGCCCCAACGAACTCGCCGGCACTCCCCCGGTCCCTGCGTGGCGTCGGTTCCTGCGGCAGTTCGCCGATCCGCTGATCTACCTCCTCTTCGCCGCCATCGCCATCTCGCTGGCCGCCTGGATCCTCGAGGGCGGCCGGGGCCTACCGGTGGATGCGATCGTCGTCGCCGTGATCGTCGTGCTCAACGCCGTCATCGGGTATGTCCAGGAGGCCCGCGCCGACGACGCGGTGGCGGCCCTGCGACGCCTCAGCCGGCCGCATTCGACTGTGCTCCGCGACGGGCGCCTGGTCAGCGTCGCGACCCGGGAACTGGTCCGCGGCGACATCCTCGTGCTGGCCGAGGGCGACCAGGTCGGGGCGGACGCCAGGCTGCTGTCCGCCGAGGGACTGCTGGTCCAGGAGTCCTCCCTCACCGGCGAGTCGGAGGCCCGGCTGAAGACCGCGGACACCCTGCCCGAACGCGTCGCGCTGGCGGACCGGACCGACATGGTCCACAAGGGTACGGCCGTCGTCCAGGGGGTCGGGCGGGCCGTCGTCACCGCCACGGGGATGGACACCGAGATGGGTTCCATCGCGACGATGCTGGCCGAGACCACCGCCGAACAGACCCCGATGGCCCGCGACATCGCCGCGATCTCGCGCAACCTCGGCCTCCTCGTGGTGGTCATCGCGATCGTGGTGATGGCCGTCACCGTGGCGGTCAACCGGGTCTACACCGCCGACGGCCTGGTCGACGTCCTGCTGATGGGGGTCTCGCTGGCGGTGGCGGCGGTCCCGGAGGGTCTGCCGGCGATCCTGTCGGTCGTGCTGGCGCTGGGCGTCCAGCGCCTGGCCCGGCTGCGGGCCATCGTCAAGAGCCTGCCGGCCGTGGAGACGCTGGGATCCGCGTCGGTGATCTGCTCGGACAAGACGGGCACCCTCACCCGCAACGAGATGTTCATCCAGCGCGCGGTCACCGCGTCGGGCGAGGTGGCGCTCACCGGGTCGGGCTACCGGCCGGACGGCGACGTACGGATCGAACGGCTGACCCCCACGGCGTTCTCCGGGGAGGACGGGACCTCCCCGGGCGGACCCCAGGACGGCGACGATCCCGATCTCCTCGCCGAGGTCCGGGCCCTGCTCACCGGTGGCTACCTCGCCAACAACGCCCAGCTCGACCGGTCGGCGGACGACTCGTGGTCGGTGCAGGGTGACCCCACCGAGGCCGCCTTCGTCGTCGCCGCCCACAAACTGTCCGGGGTGACCGACCGGGCGGCCTCCTACCAGCGGGTCCGGGAGGTGCCCTTCACCTCGGAACGCAAGATGATGTCCACCCTGCAGCGTCCTCCGGAGCCGGTGGAGGGCCGGCCTGCCTCCTCGCACCGGCTGATGACCAAGGGGGCGCCCGACGTCCTGCTGACCCACTGCGACACGCTGCTCGTCGGATCCGGCACCCGACCCCTCACCGACCGCGACCGCCGGCGGGTGTCCGACCTGGTCGACCGGATGTCCGACCACGCGTACCGGACGCTGGCCGTGGCCTACCGGGACGTCGACGACCCCGACGACCTGGCCGAGGAGGGGCTCACCCTGGTCGGGGTGGTCGGGATCATCGATCCGGCCCGCCCGGAGGCCCGTACGGCAGTGGCCGAGGCCCATCGTGCCGGGATCCGGGTGGTGATGATCACTGGCGACCATGCCCGGACGGCGGCCAGGATCGGGGCGGACCTCGGCATCGTGCCGGACGGTGCACGGGTCCTCACCGGCCCCGATCTCGACCGCCTCTCGCCGGCCGAGTTCCGTGCCGCGATCCGCGAGGTGTCCCTGTACGCCCGGGTGGCGCCGGCGCACAAGCTGCGAATCGTCGACGCGCTCCAGGACGAGGGACAGGTCGTCGCCATGACCGGCGACGGTGTCAATGACGCCCCCTCGCTGAAGCGGGCCGACATCGGGATCGCGATGGGGGTCACCGGCACCGAGGTGTCGAAGGAGGCGGCCCGGATGATCCTCGCCGACGACAACTTCGCCACCATCGTGACCGCGGTCCGGCAGGGGCGGGTGATCTTCGCGAACATCCGCAAGTTCTTGCGCTACCTGTTGTCGTCCAACATCGGCGAGGTGGTCACCGTCTTCCTGGGAGTGCTGCTGGCCGGGTTCATCGGTCTGCACGGCACCGCCGGGTCAGGCCTGGCGGTGCCGCTGCTGGCCACCCAGATCCTGTGGATCAACCTCATCACCGACTCCGGACCGGCGCTGGCGATGGGCGTCGACCCGGAGATCGACGATGTGATGGCGGCCGGTCCGCGCCGGCGCGACGACCGGCTGCTGGACGCCGGCACCTGGGCCGGGATCGGTTTCATCGGTGTGGTGATGGGGCTGGTCACCCTGCTGACCATCGATCTCTTCCTGCCCGGTGGCCTGCTCGACGGTCACGCCGACTACGCCAGGGCGCAGACCGCCGGTTTCACCACACTCGTGCTGGCCCAGCTGTTCAATGCCCTGAACGCCCGCTCGCCGTCGTCCTCGGTGTTCCGCTTCACCGGCGTGCCGGGAGCCGGCGGGCACAACCCGTGGTTGTGGGGCGCCTTGGGGCTGGCCGTCGTGTTGCAGTTGCTGGTCGTGCACGTGCCGGTGCTGCAGACCGCCTTCGGCACCACCGGCCTGAGGCCGATCGACTGGCTGATCTGCCTCGCGATGGCCTCGGTGGTGCTGTGGACCGACGAGGTGCGCAAGCTGGCCGGCCGGTTCGCCGCCGCCCGCCGGCGCCCTTAGCCGCCTCCCGGCCGGCCACCGATCCCTGTCCGACTACGTCCTGAACTGTTCATCCGGACGCCCGTCGGGGTTCACCTGGGCTCTCAGCGGGCTTTCCCTGTGGTCGACAGGGTGGGGCCGTTCGGGGCCCTCGGCGGCCCGCCCTCGTACGTCCAAGGTGGTTCATCGGTGGGATCTGTCCTGCGCGGCCTGTGTTTGGCGGTCGCCCTGTGCCTGGTCGGCACCCTCGCCTCCGCCGCGGCGCTGCCCTCGACCCCAGCGGCCGCCCACCCCTTCGGGGATCCCCAGGCGCTCGAGCTGTCGCTGGACCAGGACGGCCGGACGATCCGGGCGCACTGGAAGGTCGGGATGACCGACGACCTCACCTGGCTGGCGCTGGGCCTGGAGCTGCTGCCCGAGGACCGGATCATGCTCGACGGAGCGGTCACCTACGAGGCCCACGACGCCGAAGTGCTGTCGGAGAACACGGCCTTCGAGGACTACGTCATCAGACACATCGGGGTCCGTACGGCCGAGGGTGCCTGCGAAGGCCGGGTGACCGACTCCCACGATGTCGCCGCCGAGGGTGCCACCGCCGAGTTCCGCTGCCCGGGACCGGTCGGTGCGGCGACCATCGACGTCATCATGCTCAACGACCTCAGCCCCGACTACACCACCCTCGCCACCGGACCGAACGGTCAGCGGTTCGCCTACAACGGCGCCAACCCGCGGGCGGAGTGGACCTTCACCGCTGCCACCTCCGCGGCGAACGCGGCCGCCGTCGCCTCACTGCGCCAGATCGCCCTCATCCTCGGCTGCGCCGCGGTGACCGCGGCCGTGGTCGCCGTCGTGGTCGTACGCCGCCGGCGCTCGGTGCGCGCCGCCCGCCAGCGGGCGTGACCGACGGTGGCCCGGACCTGAACGTACGGCCGGAGAGGGCATCGTCCCTCCCCGGCCGTTCTGTCCCCGGATCCTCCGAGGATGCGCACCGCCCCGACCGGCCATCCCCCCGGGCCGGTTCGACAAAGGAGATGAAGTGAGGAAACGACGACCCACTCGGGGTCTGGCACGCCTGGTGGCGGCCACCCTCGGACTGGCGTTGACGGGCACCATGGTGCTCGGCACACCGGGCCAGGCCGCACCGACGACCGACCCATCGCCCACCACGAAGGCCGCACCCGCGGCGGACACCCAGGCCACGGCGGATGTTCCGGCGGCCGACATCCTCGACGTCGACTTCGCCGGCGGCCGGGCCACCGACCACGCCGGCGACGTCCCCGCCAGGACGTGGGGCGCGCCGACGTACGCCACCGACACCGATGTGAAGGAGTCGGGCGCCGACATCCTGCGCACCGACGGCACCGACGATGCGGTGTCCTTCGAGATCGACCCGTGGAGCAAGCTCGGCTCCGGCTTCACCATCGAGTGCGTGTTCCGGGTGGACGCGGCCGTGCCGGTGTCCGGCGAGAAGGACCTCTGCTCCAACAAGGAGGCCGGCGGCTACTCGATCTACATCAACGGGGGCAACCTCGGCACGATGGCGCAGATCGGCGGCAGCTACAAGAGTGTCCTCACCCCCGTCGACGGCGACCGCTGGTACCACGCGCTGTCCGTCTGGGACGGCTCGACGCTGAGTCTCTACCTCAACGGCGCCCTGGCCGGCAGCACCGCCGCCACCGGGGCGCTGCGGGCCCCGGCCACCAGCTCGCGCCGGTTCGTCATCGGCGCCGACTCGGCCCCGAGCGGGATCGGCCAGGTCGGGCCCGCCGCCGGCTACGCCGCCTCGCGGATCTGGTCGCAGGCCCTGACCGCCGATCAGGCCGCAGCCACGGCGGCTGCCTGGAACACCGTGCCGCCGACCCCGACGGCCGACGTCCTCGACGTCGATTTCGCCGACGGGACCGCCGCCGACCACGCCCAGAGCCTCGCCGTGACCACCCATGGTGAGCCGGTGATCTCCGACGATCCGGCGCTGGAGGCCAAGGTCGCCACCTTCGACGGGCAGGACGACGCGTACTCCTACGAGTTCGGCGACCAGTGGTCGAAGATCTCCTCGGCGGTCTCCATCGAATGTGTCTTCAAGGCCAACGGCGCGCTGCCGAACAGCACGGAACAGGACATCTGCTCCGACAAGGAGTCCGGTGGCTACTCGATCGTCATCTACGGCGACCAGCTGACCTTCACCGCCTACATCAACGGCGGCTATCGCAGCGTCGGCACCACGGTGACCCCGGGGCGCTGGTACCACACCGTCGGCGTCTACGACGGCTCGTCGGTCAAGCTGTACGTCGACGGGAAGCTGGTCAAGGAGCTCGCCGTCACCGGCAAGCTCGGCCTGCCCCGTGGCAACGCCCTCACGTCCTTCTACCTGGGCGCGGACGCCGTCAACCAGTTCTGGGCACCTGCGACCGTACGCGCCGCCCGCATCTACAGCCGCCCGCTGGAGGCCACCGAGATCAGCGCCCTGAATGCCGTCGCGCTGGGCAACCGCACGGTCAGCGTGGAGCTCACCTCGACCGTTCCGGCCGAGGACAGCAATCTGACCAAGGCCACCGCCTTCGAGGTCGAGGTCACCAACGCCGGGCAGGCGACCGGGTGGACGTACACGCTGGACGGGGAGCCGATCCAGCCGGGTCAGTCAATCGGCGGCGGCCTCAAGGCCGGCAAGCACTCCATCGTGATCGACGCGACGGACGTCTTCGGCGGCCCGCTGCACTGGGAGATCCCCTTCACCTCCGCCAGCATCCCGACCGGCGGCGGCGTGGACACCGGCCAGGGCAAGGGTCGGGTGACCCTGTCCGCCATCGCCGACGACCCGCAGGGCGGCGACGTCACCACCACCTTCAAGCAGGCAACCGCCCGCGTCGCCGAGGGCGGCGTGCAGGGTGTGGTCCCGGTGCTGCCCGCCACGCTGGAGTTCACCTACACCGACAGCGCCCAGATCAAGGGGTCGCAGAAGCCCGACGGGAAGACCTCGACCAGCGCCACCACCGGCCAGATTCCCTTCCAGCGCTACGACATCCGGGTCTCCGGCGCGGTCGAGGGCCAGAAGGTGGTCTGGAGCGGTGTCACCGATCCGGAACGCGCCGTCGCGTTGTATGCCTGGGACACCGCCGCGAACGGCTGGACCAAGCTCGCCGAATCCCGCGGACAGGCCGAGGGTGATACCTCGCTGACCGCGCCGGTGGCGGCCGGCCAGGTCGACGACGGGGTCGTGCACGTCCTCGTCACCGGCGTCGACCCCTTCGCCGACGACCTGTCGCCGCGTGACGAGACGGCCGCCGATGACAAGGATCACTTCGACGACCCGAAGGACTACGACTTCTCGCTCGCGCACTTCACCGACACGCAGTACCTCTCGGAGGGCGCCGTCGGTGGGACGTACGAGGACTTCGACGGCAACGCCGAGCCGACCGACGTGATGACCGCCGAGGAGCGGGCCGTGTGGGAAAGGTCCTACGAGGCCTCCACCCAGTGGATCGCGGACAACGCCGAGGACCGCAAGATCGCCTGGGCCGGACATACGGGTGACGTGATCGAGAACGACATCTCCGATCCGCTGCGTACGGATGCGGGGGGCAACCTGCTGTACCCGGGCCTGGACGAGCAGGTCACCAAGGAGTTCGCCTACTCCTCGCAGGCCCAGAAGACCCTCGACGAGGCCGGGGTGGTCAACCAGGTCGTCGCCGGCAACCACGACAACCAGAGCGGCAACGAGACCGGCGCGAACTCCCGGTTCAGCACCACCTACAGCGCGGACCGCTACTACCAGGCCGAGAAGTCCTGGCCGACGGGCACCTCCTACCACGCCTGGGACGAGGAGACCGACGCAAGCGGCAAGGTCACCAAGCCGGGCACCGACAACCAGAACAACTACGAGCTGTTCTCCGCCGGCGGGCTGGACTTCGTCGCCGTCGGCCTGTCCTACGGTGTCACGCAGGAGGAGGCGGACTGGGCGAGCTCGGTCTTCGGGCGTTACCCCGACCGCAACGGCATCCTCATCACCCATGCGTACCTGGCGCCGTCCTCGGCCGCCGACGGGCGAGGAGCGAGCTTCTCCACCGACGGCTCCCGGCTGTTCGATCGGGTGGTCACCAACAACCCGAACGTGTTCCTGGTCCTCGCCGGGCACGAGCACGGCGTCGGCACCAACATCAAGTCCGACATCGGCGTGACGGTGTCCCACAACGTCGTCGAACTGCTGGCCGACTACCAGTTCTACACGGTCAGCGCCGGTGAGCTGTTCCCCGACAAGGTGGACGCGTCCGGCAACATCGACCTCAACGGGGACGGCACCATCGACCACAGGTCGACCGACCAGTTGCAGTTCGGCGCGAGCTTCCTGCGCCTGCTGCAGTTCGACGTCGAGCGCGCCGAGATGAGCATCGACGCGTACTCACCGTTGCTGGACAATTTCGGTGCGACCGAGTACGACACCAGGCACCGGTACAACGGGGCCGAGGACAACCTGACCCTTCCGGTGGACCTGAGCACCCGTACCACCACGTTCACGACCGACTCGGTGGCCGTGGTCACCCCGACCGACACCGTCATCGGCGAGGACACCGCCCGCTCCGGGTGGCCCGCCTCGGTGACCTGGTCGGGGCTGAAGGAGGGCGAGGTGTACGCCTGGACCTCCACCAGCCGGACGCAGGAGGGTGAGCCCGTCGGCACCGTCGACCAGTTCGGCGGCATCTTCCTGGCCTCCGCTGCGGGGACCGACACGACCGCCCCGACGATCACCTTCCCGGCCGACACCACCGTCGCCCAGGGTGACACCTTCGACCCGCTCGACGGGGTCAAGGCCACCGACAACAGCGACGGCGATGTCAGCGACAGCCTCACGGTCTACGGCAGCGTCGACACCGCATCCATCGGAACGTACACGCTGCTGTACTCCGCGAGCGATACCAACGGCAACCAGGTGCTCACGGAGCGCCGGGTGCGGGTCGCGGCGAAGACCGGGCCGGAGCCCATCGCGACGACGGTCAAGGGCAAGAACGCCAAGGTGACCTTCGGCGAGACGGCCACCCTGAAGGCGACGGTCTCGCCCAAGGATGCCTCC
>Ga0334887_1002933_pt1 | contig 18014 bp, 17 predicted proteins | sample GraSluR1_MG_10_FD_207217 | JGI IMG/M metagenome (GOLD analysis project Ga0334887, IMG submission 207217) | Sludge microbial communities from methane-producing bioreactor in Wageningen University, Netherlands - Granular Sludge_18_07-R1 | ecosystem: Engineered > Bioreactor > Anaerobic >...
GGAGTTCAAGATGCTGTCCTTCGCTCTTGGTGGCTGTGGAAAGATGGAGCAGTATCCATTACCTGTAAGCTTTGGCGGCCCTTACGTACGTGTCCGGTCGTTGAATGTGCAGTAGGAGGTATATCAGGTCAAATACCCCACGGCTGAAGCCGGGGGCTTGTAAAAGCTCTGTTTGACTAGCCTAAGTGTTTCGAGCACTACGTTATCGGCAAATGTATAGGCACCGTAGGATGCGTTCCCAAGTCTTACGCTCTGCGGTTGGTGGTTAAACAGTCCTGATGGGTAGGGACAGTGCTGCTAACGAGAAACTGTCGAATAACATTGGCGATGGGAAGATTACTCCGTAAGGAGGTGGACTTTACGTTAGTCTATGTTATTAGTAAACACGGGAAACCACTGATGCCGTGTATACCACAGAAAGCACGAAGACTATTGAAAGAACAGAAGGCAAAAGTAGTAAAAAGAACACCCTTTACTATTCAACTGTTGTACGGTTTCCGTAAAGCTAATAAAGCTCCTCGATTCGTTTATGGGTTCGAGCTGTTTGACGAAGTCGAATATCAGGGAGAACCATGCTTCATATTTGGAAGACGGAATAGCGGATACTTTGACATCCGAAAGCTCGACGGAACGAAAGTGCATGCTTCAGCAAGCTATAAGAAACTAAAGTTGTTAAGTAAAACAACATCCTTACTATGTGAAAGGAGGCAGGCGGCTTCCTCCCCACAGCTAAAGCAGGGGGTCTCCGCCGATTAATACGATGAATAGAGAGAAATATGTTACTCATTATGTAGAAAACGCCGTTAAGATAGTGCAGACCGAGATAAGTTCGGTAAGAAAGAAGGACATCGAAAAGACCTCTGTAAGACTGTACGACGGGGTAAACATGGGTGTGGCCGGAGCACTCGGCAAGTGCGATGAAGAAGCTCTTTATGAAAGAGCCGAAAAGTCATTGAAGCTGAATATACCGTATCCTTACGCACCCGCCGCTGCCAACGAAAGGGAAGAACATTTCGAGTCGGACCTTCAGGACGAGTCGGTTTTACTTGAAGAGACCGCCGACATACTCGAACGCCTCAGAGAACAACAGCCCAAGTTCAGCTTCAGCCACATTTTCAAGAGCAGTAAGCTTGAGAGTTCAATCGAGAATGATCTCGGCCTGAAGCTGATATCCTGCCGCGAATCTATAAGTCTGGCTCTTGTAGTAAAAGACAAGTCTTCTTCGAATATAATCGATGCAGTAACCGGCTATGAAGGACGAAGATTCAACAAGAAAGGCTTCCTGGACCTCACTAACATGATCTGTGACGCTTTCAGCAATCAAATCGATGAGTTCACAGACGGGACTTATCCCGTTGTATTCTCAAGCGATGATGGAACCTATCTAAAGAAAATGTATGAATCTCTTCACGGAATGCTTTTCGGGAGCGGCAGCTCCCTGCTGTCCGGGAAGATTGGACAGAAAGTCTTCTCGCCCGACTTCACTCTTTACCAGACCAGAAGAGCCGCAGACGGTTTTTCGGGCGCTTTCTTCGATTATGAGGGAACTCTCAACTCAGATGAGAGATTCGCTCTTATAGAAGACGGAGTACTCATCGCGCCATACACTGACAAAAAGACGGCATCAACCTTCAAGCTCCCGCTAACTGGAGCTGCCGGCGGCGAATACGATGGCCTTCCCGAACTTGGCTTTCCGCTTCTTAAGATAAAGGAATCGGAGAGAACGGCGAAGCAACTGCTGAATGATCGAATGGGAATCTTCATTCTAATTGCCAGCGGCGGCGATTTTACGCCCGATGGACACTTTGCCTCTCCCGTACAGCTTGCCTTTCTCTTCGACGGCGAACGTTTCGTAGGTCGGCTTCCCGAACTGAGCATTAGCTCAAGTCTTCAGGAAATGTTCGGAAGGAATTTCGCAGGCGTCTCTAGAGACGATATATTCGAACTTGAGAACACTAAGGTGACCGTGATGAATATGTCTGTAGAGCGGCTCCGGTAATAGCAGAGAAATGCTGCTCTTGTGACAGGCGGCAGAGATTTCACCAATTGTGCCAGTGGTTGTTTCTTCCCGAGACTTTACCGCTGGCATTTCTGAGCTATAATTGAGTCGGCTTCCAATTTGTAATCGGCGAGGTGGTTCCAGTGGAACGTAATTACGATCGCAAAAAGCTTGAAGACGAGTTCGATAACCTTCCGGATGCGTCTCCAATCGCAGATATTGATCCTTTCAAAGGAGATATCATTGCCACTGTTGGAGCTCTTGCGCTTGACTATCTGAACCTGGAAAAAACTGATGTTCTTCTGGATATAGGAACAGGTCGGGGAAGATGGGCGGTAGCTGCAAGTTCTTATTGCAAGACTGTTATTGGTATAGATATCAGTCGGAGAATGCTTGAAGATGCGCACGTCAATGCGGCCAACTCCGGTGTTTCCAATATTGAATTCTACCGGGGATCTTTTGAAGATCCTTGCGAAGAGGTCGACCTTGAAGGACGGGGAATAAGCAAGATAGTTGCGATTTACTCTATGCACCATCTCGTTGACTCAATGAAGGCCGATGCGATCTTTGCGATGGTGAAGTTGCTCAAGAAACCCGGAACGGTAGTTATTGGAGATATCATGTGGTTCGACGACCCTGATAGACACAGAGATGATTGGGATGAAGTGTACTTCGATGATAGTGAAACCGATCATCCGGCCAGCGCATCATATATGAAAGCGATTTTCGAGAAGGCTGGATCGGATGAGATAGAAGTATTGCAGATTCATCCGCTCGTCGGGCTTGTCTGTGCCAGGTTCTTGTGAGGAGGTTTCAATGGCGAAATTAATGCGCGTGATAAACCGGGATCAGTGTATTGGATGTTATAGCTGCATGAATGCCTGCTCAAGAGCATGGGAGAGCGCCTTAACGGTCGAAAAGGCTGCGCTAAGGGTCAAAAATTATCCCGGTGTCGAGGGGGCATTCTCTGTAAGAATCTGCTACGGTTGCACCGAACCCGATTGTGCAGCCGTCTGTCCCACCCGAGCACTTACACCCAGAAAGGGCGGTGGAGTGCAATTGGATAAGACAAAGTGCGTCGGCTGCGGCTCATGTATTAAGGCCTGCGTTCCCGGTGCTCTGCAATGGGATATTGAAGAAAAACACCCGCTTGTCTGCCGGCACTGCGGAATCTGCGCGCAGTTCTGCCCAAATGACGTCCTCGCTCTTGTGGAGGTGGAAGAATGAAGCAGTTCTGGATGCTCGAAGTAGATCTCTCCACCGGAGAGTCAAAGAGAACCGAGGTTACCAGGCTCTTCGATAAATGGCTTGGGGGGACTGGTGTCGCAACGAAACTACTTGTGGATAACTGCCCGCCGGATATCGATCCTTATGCCCCCCAGGCACCGGTTGTCTTCGCCATAGGACCGCTGAATAATGTCTTTCCTGTAATAACGAAGACTGCTGCGCTCTTCAAATCTCCATTGACCGGAGATCTTGGCGAATCGCATGCCGGAGGCAGATTTAGCTTAGCACTTTATGAGAGCGGTAACCATGTGTTGTTGCTAAGGGGAAAAGCTCCATCCTTATCCTATATTGTAATAGAAAATGATACAGTACTTATTAAACCCTGCAACTCCCTGAAGGGTATGTCGGCTCTTGCTAGTGAGAGAGTTTTGCGAGATACCGAGGAGGGTCTGGGAAAGAGATCGATCGTTAGGATCGGCCCCGCCGGAGAACGGCTCTCACCTATAGCCTGCGCAACAGTAGATTCTTCCCGACATTTTGGGCGTCTTGGTCTTGGAGGTGTTCTTGGTTCGAAGAATATTAAGGCGATTGTGGTTTCCGGAAGCCGCTACTGGAAGATTGAAGAAAAAAAGAAGTATAATTCGTTATATACAAGACTGTATAAAGAAATAGTACATTCCGATTCTATGGCCAAGTATCACGATCTTGGTACTGCGATGAACGTAATACCTTTGAGTAAGATAAATGGATTGCCCACGAGAAACTTCTCTCAAGGCTTCTTTGAAGGGGCCGAAAAGATTTCCGGAGAAGAGTTCGCCACCACCAGACTGGCGCAGCAAATAGCCTGTGCCGGCTGTCAGATTGGCTGCATACATGTGGCCACACTCAGAGAGGCTTTCAACCAGGCACATCACATGTACAAGACGCTCAAAGTTTCCTACGATCATGAGCTGATTTTCGCATGGGGATCGAATCTCTCAATCGATTCGACTGATATGATACTCAAACTCCTTCAGGCAGTCGAAAAGCAGGGTTGGGACGGCATTTCAATGGGTGTAACCATGGCCTGGGCAACGGAGGCCTTCCAAAGAGGTCTTATAACTGAAAGGGAAACGGATGGACTGATTCTAAACTTTGGAGATGGCGAGGTTTATCTCAAAGTTTTGAACAGGATCGCTCAGGGAGCAAATGAATTCTTCCAGAGTCTTGAAAAGGGAGCTTCTTACTGTGCAAAGAAATATGGCGGCAAGGATTTCGCGATAGCCTTCAACGCCAATGAAGCCCCCGGCTATTCAACCGGGCCTTTCGCCTTCCTGGGTTACGCAACCGGGGTGAGACATTCGCATCTTGACAATGCGGGGTATTCGATAGACCAGAAAGTACTTACGACTTCTATATCGTTTGAAGATGCCATAAAAGAAATGTATGATGAAGGTGTCTGGCGGATGGTAATGAACTCTCTTGTAGCATGTCTCTTTGCCAGAAAAGTCTATGATGTAAAGACCATATGTGAAGCGCTGGAGTCTGTTGGAATAGAGTGGTCCGCAGAGCAAATCGGGGAGTTCTCACACAGACTACACGGTCTGAAGTATCTATTCAAAGAGAAGTGTGGTTTCACGTTTGATAAACTAGCACTCCCGGAAAAACTGACTCGCGTATATATGTCCAACGGTAAGGTAGATCAGGAAATGTTCAAGAGGGGGCTCGAAATCTATCGAAAATTCGTTGAAAGCGACATGGAGATGGCAATAAGTGAAATGCCCTGAATAGCTCAGGGCATCTGCAAAACTAAGAAAAAGGCTTGAAAGAATCGGACAAAGGAATCAATTATTCTTTAGTAGTTACTTTTGAGCCGTAAATACCTGCACCCGGGTCGAAGTCGCGTATTCGAGCGAGTTCTTCGGCAGTCTTCTGAAGATGGTTCATCATCGGTATGAATGAAAGCTCTTCGGGTAGACCCATTGAAACCAATACTCTCTTCGCAGAATTTGAAGTTGAACTGAAATTTGAGAGTGTTACGAGCTCGCATTTGCCGGAGATATCCTGGTGAAGCTCTTCCATCAAAGGAGATGTTTTGCCTTCGGGGTTGAGAGTTATAACCACCGGTCTATCGATCAGAAGCTCCACAGGTCCGTGTCTGAAGGCAGCTCCCGAGTAGAACACAATGCTCAGCTTTGCCACTTCGGCAAACATAAGACGTATCATTCTTCCCACACCGACTCCACATCCGCGGGCGACTACTATAGCTGTTTTCGCCCTGCTCAATGTTTCGGCCAGTTCTGCGGTATCTACAGACAGGGCCTCTTCCATCTTTGCCGGGAGAAGAGAGAGATTCAGATTACTTCCTGACCACGAACTACCTATCATCAGGATAGTTACTATTGTATTAGTGAAAGTCTTGGTTGCTCCCATAGATCTTTCCAGTCCCGCATGGACAGCAAACACTCTTTCTCGCGGCAGCTTTTTTGCCGCCGAACTGTCAGGGTTGTTCGTGATAAGAGCCATTTTGCCAATTAGGTCGCGTCTGTCATCCATGAACCTCAGTAATTCGGCACTCTCGCCTGATTGGCTTACGAGCATTATCGTGCCGTACTTCTTGAGTAATGTAGCGTTTCCGTATGAGATCAACTCTGACATTTCGGCGATCTCGGCGTCTACGCCATGAGAACGGAGATATGGTATAGCTGCGTCAGACGCGTGTAAAGACGCACCCATTCCAGTGAAGATGACCCTTGAGAAGTCTAGCATTCGGGCCTTCTCAGAGATCTCTCCGGCAACACTTAAGAGATTTCGAACCGCATCGGGCTGTTCCATCATGTCATACATAAACTTGGACATAGAAGATTCTCCTTTCCAGGCTCTTTTCGCTCATTGTCTATTTCTGAGTTTAACATCATTCGCCAGAAAATTCCGGCTTGTGCAAACTAGATATTCAGATGCAATAATACTCGAGGAGGTGAAATTGATGGCGATTCTCGAAATTGCGGACGGCAACAACATTTTTTATGAGGTATTTGGAGACGAAAGCAAACCGCCTGTCTTAGTTTTGAACGGGATAATGATGTCAACAGCTTCCTGGAAAGGCTTTGTGGACGAGTTTGCCAGGCATTTCAGATTGATACTGATGGACTTCAGAGATCAGGGCCAATCAAGCAGAGAGAAACAACAGTACAACATTTCGATTCACGTCTCAGATGTCAAGTTACTACTCTCCCGGCTCTCAATATCAAAGATCAACATCATAGGTCTCTCCTATGGAGGACAGGTAGCGCAGCTACTGGCCTTAGACTCACCCGGGCTCATAAAGACGCTCGTGCTTGCCAACACTCCGGCACGGATAACTCCATACCTTTCCGAGCTTGGAGAGGCGTGGAAGGAAGCCGCAAAGCTCGAGGACGGCGAGAAATTCTTCTCTCTTGCAATTCCTTTCATATACTCCGACTACTTCTACAACAGGAATCTCAAGTGGTTGAAGGCGCGGCAGAAACTCTTTCACGATCTTCTTAACAGGGAGTGGTTTGAAGGATTTAGCCGGCTTGCATCCTCCAATCCCGATTTCGATGTTGTCGATGAACTCAGCAGAATCACTTGTCCCACTCTTTTGATCTGCGCTGATCGCGACATAATAACTCCTCTTGAAGAAATGAAGATACTCCACGAAAAGATCGCGAAATCGGAAATGCTGATAATACATGATGCCGGACACGGAGCCTTCCTCGAGAAACCGGCAGAGTTCATGACGGCGATATTCGGTTTCATACTCAAGAATCATTAGAAAACTCAAACTAGAGGGCTCTAAAGAGTCTACATCGACTATAAGAGCAAAAAATCAGCCCTGATAGTGTTTACAGATTTATGTTAACTTCTGTATGCTTAAAGTGAGAGATGATTCATCTATCATAAATGAGAGATGAATCACTATGTGTGAAGTGATCGAGAGGTGATATTGTTGCAGTTCACGTCGAAAGTTGGTATAGCCGGTATCGGGACATACACTCCTCAGGAGTTTGTAACGGCAAGAGAGCTATCTGCGGCTACCGGCATTCCCGAAGATGTTATAGCCCTAAAGTTCGGAGTTAAACGCAAACCGATTCCCGGAAAGGGTGACACAACAAGTCGAATGGGTATCGAAGCCGCGAAGAAAGCTCTTCAGAATGCTGCTACAGATCCAATGGAGGTAGATTTGCTTATCTGGAACGGAGCGCAGCATAAAGACTATCCATGCTGGCTCGCCGGTTTGAAAGTCGCTGAAGCCATCGGTGCCAGAAGAGCATGGTCATTTGATATGGAAGCTATGTGTGGTTCGATGATGGCAGGAATCGATATCGCGAAGAGTATCATGCTGGCCAGGGACGATGTTAGCACAGTCCTTCTAGTAAGCGGTTACCGAAACGTCGATCTTATCGATCTGAAGAACCCGGCTACCTCGTTTATGCTGGACATCGGCGCAAGCGGAGCGGCGGTTTTGCTTAAGAAGAACTACGACAGGAATATAGTTCTCTCTTCAGCCTTCAAAGGTGACGGTTCCTTTTCAGAGGATTGCGTTGTTCCTGTAGGAGGTTCAATGAAGTGGCCAATGGAAAGTGAAGACGTTGCCAGATACTCTTTTGACGTTACTGGCGATGCGGCTGATTTCAAAAAGCGACTCGGCGAGAAGACAATGCCGAATTTCTACGGAGTTATACGCGAGTCTCTTCAAAATAGTGGTTACTCGCAAAAAGACATAGATTATCTTGCCATACTTCACTTCAAAAAATCAGCTCACTTTGCCGTTCTCGAAGAACTCGGACTCGGCGAGAACCAGAGCACTTACCTTGATGAATACGGTCATCTCGGACAGAACGATCAGATACTCTCGATCGAGTTGGGATTGGCAAGCGGCAAGATCAAGGGCGGAGACCTGATAGTCATGGTGGGAGCGGGCTTGGGCTTCGTATGGGCTGCGACGACAGTGAAGTGGGGAAGAGATCAGGAGGATGAGAAATGAGAATGGAAGGAAAGGTTGTAATTATCACCGGAGCTGCAAGTGGTCTCGGCAAGGCTTCAGTCGAGAAGTTCGCAAAGGAAGGTGCGATTGTTATTGCCTGTGACATGGACGATGCAGGCCTGGAAAGACTTGGTGTAGAGTATACCGAGCTTCCGGGAGAAGTTGCTCCAAAGAAACTGAACGTTACCGATCGTGTGGCAATTGCAGAACTCGTGAGTTTCATCAAAGAGAAGTATGGTCGTATCGATGGATTGATAAACAACGCTGGCGTTACAAGGGATGCCTTAATTCAGAGAATGAAAGAGGAAGATTGGGATCTGGTGATAGATGTTAACCTCAAGGGTGTCTTCAATATGACTCAAGCTGTCGCCCCCGTTATGCTTGACCAGGGATCAGGTTCCATAGTCAACACGTCGTCAGTAGTCGGGGTCTATGGCAATATCGGGCAGAGTAACTATGCGGCAACCAAGGGCGGAGTCATAGCGATGACAAAGACCTGGGCAAAAGAACTGACCCGCAAAGGCGCAAAGATAAGGGTTAACGCAGTCGCTCCGGGATTCATAAAGACACCAATGACTGAAAAGATACCCGAGAAGATTATTCAGAATCTCGAAGAGAAGATACCGCTTAAGAGAATGGGGTTACCCGAAGAGGTAGCAGATCTTTACTTCTTCTTGATTTCCGACGAATCAACGTATGTAACTGGTCAGGTAATAGGGGTCGACGGAGGACTAGTCATTTGACGATCTCTCGTAGCGAGAGAACCAGACTCCAGATAAAGCAGGCGGCCGAAGAGCTGTTCAGCCGCCTGGGCTTTGAGATGACCTCTGTTGCAAACATATGTAGAACCTGTGGGCTTTCTAACGGAGCGTTCTATCGGCACTATTCTGGAAAGGAGCAGGTATTTAAAGAAATAGTGCAGGACATAAAGATAGACTTCGAAAGCGTTCTAAGTTCGATAAGTGGTTCTGAACCGCGGGAAAGACTCTTCAATCTTTATAGATCTGTCTTCGACATTCTGTGGAATTCCAAGAGAAAGTTCATGGCCTTCCATGAAGCGGAATACAGGTTTCCGGAAGTTGAGAACTCTGTAGACAGGACTTATCAGGAGGCGCTTTCCGTTGCATTGATGAGAGAGAGCAATTTCACTTTGCCTCTCAAGTGGTTCTTTGTCGGAAGTTCAAGATTCGCAGCGATTTATTGGATCGTCTACAATGGAACGAGAGTTCCCGATTCCACGGTGAAATCATTGGTTGAGTTCACGCTTGGTGGTTTCATAAACTCGCAGGATTTCGACGAAGGTTCTCTGGAATTCGACTTGAAGAGGTTGGAGCCCGGGGGCGACTCAAAGGCAAAAGAAGCAATTCTTCTAGCCGCCGAGAAGCTTATGGGACAAAAGGGATACTTCGAGACTTCAATCTACGATATAACCAGCAGCGCAGGTTATGGCCAGGGCACTTTTTATCTTTACTTCGAAAGCAAAGAGAAGCTTCTTCAGGAGCTAGTTTTGCAGGCAAACCGAAATCTTAGGAGAACACTTAAAACCGCGTCGGCAGGCATTTCTGGAAGGCTGAATATGGAGATGAGATCGTATAAAGCCTTCCTTCAGTTTATGGATCTGCACAAAGAACTCTACAACATAGTCAGGGAATCGGAGTTCGTACAGCCTGAAACTGGAAGGTTCTACTATGAGCGCCTTCTGACATCATATATAAACGCCCTGGAAGAAGCGAAGTCCTCAGGTGATATCAGGCCGATTGACTTGAGGGACCTGGGAGTCTTCCTCATGGGCGTGGGGCATTTCATGGGTCTGGATTTGCTCTTCAACGAAAGAAAGAACTCTTCGGAGTGGAATGATTACTTGAGGGAACTGGCAATTCTTATGGCTAAAGGTTATGGAGGTGCTTGCATTTGAGCTGGCATGAAACTTACAGGAAGAAACTCATAACTATCGATGAGGCCCTTTCAAACATAAAAAGCAACACGAAGGTAGTAACGAGCATGGCATGCATGGAAGCCCGCGGTCTTCTGGAGAATATCCACAGAATAAAGGATGTCGACAATGTGGCAGTCGCGACATGTCTCAACATAGGAGAGTATCCATTCTTTGTTGAAAAAGAGTATGAAGGTATGTTCCTCAATGAATCTTGGTTTCATTCACTCGGAGCGAGAAAGGCCGTCAGCAAGGGGCTAAGGACTGTCACATATATCCCAAACAATCTTCACAGTGCCGGTATGGAAAGAATAATGGCTAATAAACCGGACATATTCTGGGGTATGGCTTCTCCTATGGATAGAAATGGCTACATGACAGTTTCTCTGTCGAATGTGTACGAGAGAGATATGGTCGAAAATGCGCAGCTTGTGATCATGGAGGTTAACGAGAAGGCTCCCAGAACTCACGGGGATACTCAGGTCCATATAAGCGAGGTCGATTATGTAATTGACAATACTTTCGAGATTCCCGAATTACCCGATGCCGATCCTGACGAGATTGAGATGAAGATTGCCGGTCATATCTCCGATCTTGTCGAAGACGGTTCGACTCTTCAGATCGGAATAGGCGGTATTCCAAATGCCGTTGCAAAGCTTATGGAGAACAAGAAGGATCTTGGAATACATACGGAGATGCTCACAGAGTCAATGATTCATCTTTTCGAGAAGGGTGCGGTGACGAACAGAAAGAAGACGCTCTGGCCCGGGAAGTTTATCGCGACTTTCGCGTTCGGCACGCGAAGAATGTACTCTTTTATCGAGGATAATCCTGCCGTCTTTCTCATGCGTGGAAAGTACGTCAACGATCCTTATGTTATCTCGCAGAACGAAAAGATGGTCTCGATAAACACTGCGATCACAGTCGATCTCACCGGTCAGGTCTGTTCTGAAGCTATCGGGACGCGCCATTACAGCGGTACTGGCGGACAGTTAGATACACACAGGGGGGCGGCAATGGCAAAGGATGGTAAAGGAATAATTGCGCTTCGCTCTTCTGCCAAGCGCGGAACTGTTTCAACTATTCTTCCCCTTCTTCCATATGGTTCTCCAGTAACTGTTCCGAGACAGGACATAGACTATGTGGTAACTGAGTACGGGGTAGCAAGGCTTAAGGGTCTGAATGTATTTCAAAGAGTAGAGGCGCTTTTGGGGATTTCACACCCGGATTTCAGATCCGATCTTCGCAAGCAAGCCATCGAAATTGGATTGATATAGGAGGACGTCGATGAAGAGAGTATTTGTAGTCGGAGCAAAGAGGACAGCGATCGGAACTTTTGGTGGAGCTCTTAAAGATGTAGCGGCAATAGAGCTTGGGATAATCGCTTCAAAGGCAGCGATCGAGCAAGCGGCAATCGATCCGCAAGCTGTTGATCAAGGGATCATGGGCTGCATCCTAACCGCAAATCAGGGAATGGGACCGGGACGACAGGTCTCCATCGGTGCGGGTATTCCCGTAGAGAAACCGGGTTACACTGTGAATATGCTTTGCGGTTCGGGAATGAAGGCAACTATGATTGGAGCTTCAGACATAATGATGGGTGAAGCCGACGTGGTTCTTTCAGGAGGAATGGAGAATATGTCGATCAGCCCATATATGCTTGACAAAGCAAGATATGGATACAGAATGAACAACGGTGTTCTTATAGACCATATGATAAGAGACGGCCTCACCGATGTTTTCAATAACTATCATATGGGAGTTACCGCCGAAAACCTCGCCGAAAAGTACTCGATCAGTCGAGAAGGGCAAGATGAATTTGCTCTGGAGAGTCAGAACAGGGCAAAAGAAGCAATAGCTACCGGGAGGTTCAAAGATGAAATAACACCGGTAGTAATAAAGGGGAGAAAGGGAGACGTAATCTTTGACACCGATGAACATCCGAGAGAGACGACACGAGAGATTCTTGCAAAGCTAAGGCCGGCCTTCAAGAAGGATGGGAGTGTAACGGCAGGAAATTCTTCAGGCATAAACGATGGGGCGAGCGCAACAATCCTCGCAAGCGAAGAAGCCGTTAAGAAATATGGACTCAAGCCTATGGCAGAGATTATCTCATTCGCACAGGCCGGTGTTGACCCTGCTTACATGGGCTTTGGTCCCGTCCCTGCTATCGAAAGAGCCGTAAAGAAGTCCGGGCTTTCTCTTAAGGACATACAGCTATTTGAACTGAATGAAGCCTTTGCGGCACAATCACTTTCGGTACTGAAAGGGCTCAACGAGATCTTCAACGTGTCGAAGGAGTGGATGCTTGAGAGAACAAACGTTAACGGTGGAGCTATTGCGCTGGGTCATCCGATAGGCGCTTCGGGCAACCGGATCATTGTTACCCTGCTTTACGAAATGCGAAAGAGGAATCTTGAGTATGGTCTGGCCTCGTTGTGCATAGGCGGAGGTATGGGAACGGCAATAATCGTAAAAAGTTGTTGAGCGATCGTAAGAAAATGCATTGATTAAAGTACCTTGATAATAGTAAGGCATTCCTTTAAGTTTGCTACTTCACCAAACCAGTGTTTCTGAAAGAGAAATCCAACAGGAGGTGGAAGAAAGTGAGAAGAGTATTTTTACTGGCAATTGTTCTTGCGGTTATGGCTATGATGGCCATCGCAGCTACCCCGATTAAGATCGGAGCAGTTGTGCCTCTGGGCGACATAACCGGGGATCAAGCTTCAAAAGCAATGAGATTGGCAGTGGAGGAGATCAACGCCGCAGGTGGCGTTCTTGGAAGACCGCTGGAACTGATCGTAATCGACGATGAGCTGAAGCCAGAAAAGGGAGCCGCAGCCATTGAGAAGCTCGCGACTGTTGACAGAGTAGATTTCTTTGTCGGTGGTATGAGCAGCGGAGTGCATCTAGCACAAATCCCGATAATGAAGAGATACCAGAAGATTACAATCTGGATCGGCGCAGCATCTTACCTTTGTGAAAACGCCGTCGGTCCGACCGCCGACTGGTACTTCCATCTTCATCCGTGGGACTATCAGCAGGGAGAGAGTTATGGTCGCGGCTGGTCTGACATTGTGGCAGCCTACCCGGAGATCACAACTGACAGGATCTTCCTTGCCTATGAAGAGGGTGGCTTCGGAACAGCCTCTTATGATTCCTATATCGCTCTCCAGAAGCTGGCGGCACAGGGAGAGGGAACCTGGGCAGGAGTCATAAATGATTTCAGAGGAGAGTCCTTCAAGAGCGCCGCACTCGGCGGCGGAGACTACAGGGCTATGCTCCAGCAGGCAAAGGCATACAACCCGGATCTCTTCATCTGGGCCGGTTATGACGCCGACGCTCTGCCGATTCTTCAGCAAGCAAAGGAAATAGGTTTTGCTCCAAAACTCTTTGTGGGAGCGCCTCCAGGCTGGCCTGCACACTTTGGTGATTCTCCCCTTGCAGAAGGCGTGACTCTTTACGGAATGTGGGCGCCCACTCTGAACAAGGTAAGCCCGGTAGCCGAGCATTTCTGGAACGCCTATATTGAGAGATACAAAGAAGAGCCTGCAACTTACTTCGCTCCTCTGGGTTACACTAATATCTACTTCCTTGTTGAAGGGATCAAAGCGGCAGGAACAATAGAGAAAGCCGCTCTGATAAAGGCTCTTGCAGAACTGGAATACGATTCTCCTATCGGTGAAGTATTGACCATCTCGCCGAGTAATGTGATCAAACACCAGGGATTCACAGCGCAGAAGATTCTGCAGTGGCAGAATGGTGAACAGCAAGTAATATGGCCTTTGGAACTCAAGACGTCCGAACCGGAATACCCGTTCCCCAAGTGGGAAGGTAGATAAGCAAATCAAGGTCGGGCTTCGGCCCGGCCTTACTTTCTAAAAAAGCAGGAAACTGGGTGGTGAAAGACTTGGAGAAGAGTGCTTTCTGGAAGAAAAATAGCAAACTGATATATCTGATTACCGCGATTGCTCTCTTAGCGCTATGGAGACCGCATGCAATTCTCTATGGCATTCAGAGAGGAAGCCTTTACTCACTTATCGGATTACCGCTCTCCCTGACGCTGGGAGTTGTCGGTATCATGAATCTTGCTCACGGAGATTTTCTGTCTCTGGGCATATATGTGTCCTATATGTTCTTCATGAACCTGGGAGTGGATCCCCTGCTCTCGATCGTTCCCGTAACTCTTATACTGTTCGGCGTGGGCGTGCTTGTCTATAAGCTCACAATTACCAAAGTACTGAAATCGGGACATCTAAACCAACTGCTCCTGACTTTTGGAATTTCGATGATACTTATCGAGTCATTAAACGTTATATGGACGTCCAGACCCAGAAACGTCTATGTGCCTTACGCGTCGTCGTCTATGACCATTGCGAACTTCACTTTCGGTACTTATGAACTCCTTTATGTACTTTTCGCTTTTGCTGTGCTTATAGGTTTTCAATTGTTCCTGAAGAAGACGCGGCTCGGTCAGGCAACATATGCCGTCGGCCAGAATCCGAGAGGAGCGAAGATAGTCGGGATAAATATCGGATTTGTCTATCTCGTTGTATTCGGAGTTTCCATAGCGATTCTGGGTATAGTCGCCGGCGTTATGCTTCCGAGGTCTTCAATCTTTCCAATGGTGGGAGCCCCATATACAATGAGATCGTTCTGTCTGGTAGCTATGGCGGGACTGGGTAATCTTCCCGGGATACTCATAAGCGGTATCGTTCTGGGAATTGGAGAAGCGATAGTCCAGTCGATTCCAGGTTACTCTGGCTGGTCGGATCTTGTCTTCTTTGGAGTCCTGATAGCGGTTATATCGATTAGATCGATGAGGAGGCTTGCCCTATGAAGACTATAAAATACTCGGTAATACTGCTCCTCCTCATTGCGGCAGTTCTGCTGCCGGTCTTTACCGACGCCTATTTCATAAGTGTAGCCATAACCATTCTCACTTTCATGACCCTTTCCCTCAGCTGGGACATGATGCTGAGAACCGGTCAGCTCTCATTTGGTACGGCCGGATTCTTTGGCCTGGGAGGATATACAGCCGTCATAATATCTGCAGATCTTGGTGTCGATCCATACACGAGCATAATTATCGGCGGGTTAGTAGCCGGCAGTATAGCTCTAGTTCTTGGAATAGCGATTCTAAAATTGAGAGAAATATACTTCGCGATAACCACGCTTGCTCTGGCGAGTGTGTTCTCTGTCATTATAAGAAATCTTCACAAGATCACCGGAGGTCCAAGCGGGAAAATAGTCTACCAAACGCTTTTTGATTACGATTCAACCAAGATATACTGGTTGATGCTCGGGATAGCTCTCGGGACTATTGTGATCTCAGAGTTGTTTAAACGCACCAGGATACATTTCGCCGTTGACTCAATAAGGGCCGACGAAGTAGTTGCCAAGTCGCACGGTGTAGATATCTTTAAGTATCTGATTTTCGTCTTCGTCGTGACTTCCATGATTCAGGGAGTTGTCGGAGCCGCTTACGCGCAGCAGTATGGATTCGTTTCGCCCGAGAGTACTTTCTCTGCTCACTATCTTCTACTGCCGATCTCGATGGCTCTCGTGGGTGGAATTTACTCGACTATTGGACCAATCGTCGGAGCGATAATCCTTGGTCTCTCTTCAGAGTACCTGAAGCTCATGATGCCTTACGGTCATTTGATAATATACGGCGTGATTATCGTTCTCGTCGTCCTCTTCATTCCCAGAGGAGTCTACGGAACAATTCGGGATTTCATCTCTGAGAGAAAGCATCGTTAGGGGGGAGTGAAGAATGGACAGTATTTTGAAAGTACAGAATGTTACAAAGCATTTCGGTGGACTCGTGGCGGTGAATAACGTCTCACTGGATATAGCAAAGGGAGAGATTCTCGGCCTCATTGGCCCTAACGGAGCCGGGAAGACCACTCTGACTAATCTGATATCAGGCATACACTGGGTCAATGAGGGAAAGATCATCTTTGAGGATAAGGATATCACTCTTCTGCCAACGCATAAGAGGTGTCGCCTCGGGATTGCCAGGACCTTCCAAATCGCCAGACCTCTGAAGAATATGACTGTTGTAGAGAATGTAATGGTTGGGGGACTTTTCGGAGAGAAGCGAACTCTCAGGCAGGCAAGAATGGAGGCCGAAGAGATCTGCAGCCGGATAGGTCTGGAGAAACTCGATACGCATTTTGACAAGATAACAGTGCTTGACATCAAGAAGATTGAACTCGCGAGAGCAATGGCAACAAACCCGAGGCTTATCTTCCTTGATGAGGTGATGTCCGGCCTGAATATGGACGAAACGAGAGACATGATTAACACTGTCAGGAAGCTAAGGGATAGTGGAGTCACGGTGTGCATAATTGAGCACGTAATGAGTGTGATAAGGGAACTGACCGAAAGAGTTATTGTTCTTGACAGAGGTGAGATAATCGCCGAGGGACCTTATAGCGAGGTCTCGATGCAGCATAACGTTATTAGCGCTTATCTGGGGGAGGATGCCTGATGCTGGATGCAAAGAACTTAAACGTCTCATACGGAAGAATTCAAGTTATCAGGGACTTCTCCTTCCACGTAGGATCGGAGGCCGTAGGACTGTTCGGTCCAAACGGAGCAGGGAAGACTACCCTTATCAACTCAGTTATCGGTCTTGTTAAACCATCGAGCGGCAGTGTAACTTTCCAGGGACAGTCATTGCTCCCATTCGAAACTCACAGAATAGTAAGAATGGGAATCGCCGTGGTCCCTCAGGACGGCGAGCTTTTCCCGATAATGACTGTTCTTGAGAACCTCAAAATCGGAGCCGCTTATATCAAGGAAGCCCGGGAAAGAATACCTGAAAGGCTTGAGTTTGTCTTCAAGATCTTTCCAATACTCAAAGAACGTGTCTATCAATTCGCCGGGACCTTGAGCGGTGGCCAGCAGAGGATGCTTGCCGTCGCAAGAGCCTTAATGTCGATACCCAGGCTTCTGATACTTGACGAACCATCGGTTGGATTGCAACCTTCGCTTGTCTCAGAGCTGTTTGAAAAGCTCTCAATAATCAAGACCGAAGGGGTTTCAATACTACTTTCGGAGCAAAACGTCAGGCAGGGTCTTAAGGTTATCGACCGGGGTTATGTAATTGAAAACGGTACTCTCGCCATTGAGAGTAACGCAGATGATTTGATGCATAATGAGCATGTGAAGAAATCCTATCTCGGTCTTTGAAAGGCGGTTATATCTACTGCTTTGGCCGGGAAGTGCTTAACTAGCAGAGGATTGGAACCATCCGCTTATTTGCTAGTGTCTAAGTTATCGAACTAAATGGGAGGTGACGCAAGTGAAGAGAATACTGTTGGTCTTAGCAATGGTCTTAGTATTGCTTTCTGCCAGTATGGTGGCGAGCGACGGAGTCTATCCAGATAAGGTCGTTATTGGAACGTTCCAGGCCCTTACCGGACCAGTCGCTCCAATCGGAGTCTCGATGAAGAAGGGAATCGATGCGTATTTCAACTGGGTAAACAACAACGGAGGTATCTACGGCAGGAAGATCGAACTCATCGGAGCCGACGACCAGTTCAACCCCTCGAAGACAGTGGTTGAAGTCAAAAGAATGGTCGAGCAAGACAAGGTCTTCTCCATTGTTGGTGGTCTCGGAACACCCGGGGTGCTGGCAGTTATGGATTATCTGAACAGTGGTGGAGTGCCCTTTGTCTATCAAGGAAGCGGTTCGAGCATCCTGGCAATTCCTCCGAAAGAGTATGTCTTTACAGTACAACCTAACTACATTACCGAAGGCGCTATCGCCGCAAAGTATCTCATGGAAACAGTAAAGGCAAAGCGAGTCGGGATAATCTACAGGGCGGACGACGCAGGCAAGGAAGCTCTGAGCAATT